>JACCDS011001721.1_pt1 | contig 16724 bp, 16 predicted proteins | sample 7446441 | NCBI WGS metagenome assembly JACCDS01 (sample SAMN15323445, study PRJNA562643) | freshwater metagenome | isolation source: river surface water | place: USA:Blue River Watershed | collected 2017-08-17
GCCGCCTGCGCAACGATCTCATCGGTTGCGACGTTGTTAAACAAGTAATCCTTGGCATCGCCGACACGGTACTGAACTGCGAACTGCAGATCGACCATGTTTTCATCTTTGGTCAGCATCAGCGAGTCACGACCGCGGTTACCAGCACCGCCACCGCGGACACCCACAGACACCTGGCGGATCTGCGAGAGGTTTACGATCTCGTGCGACTCAAACGGATAAGGAAGACGCCAGTTAAAACCGGCTGATGTCGTGGTGCGGAATTCGCCAAAGCGCAGAATGATTGACGACTGACCCTCTTGAACGATGTAAAAGCCGGTGGCCATCCAGAGCAGTACGCCGCCAAGGGCGACCACACCGAAGGCTGGACCAGTTCGGACGTTCGGGGCCTTAAAGCCGCCGCCGGATCCGCCGCGACGACCACCGCCGCCACCGCCATTACTGCCGCCTGAACCGCGGTTGCCGGACTTACCACCGAACATGCCGCTCAGACGACGGTTGAAGTCACGCCAGACCTCATCAAGATCGGGCGGTTCGTTATTCTTTTGGCCACCCGAGCGTGGGGGCTCAGGCCGCTGGTCACGAGGCTCGCGATCCGGTTCTTGACCAGACGCGCCACGAGGGGGCTCCTGGCCTCCCGGCTGCGAGGAAGGCTGCTGTCGGTCCTGATCAGAGCCGGACTGGCCGCCCCAGCGGGGGTCGCCCAAGGCAAAAAGTCGCCTAAAAAGGTTCATACGTCGAATCATGGATGGTTAGAGAAGGGATTGGACCGAAGGTTGCACAGAATCTGGATTATCGCTGAGAGAGTCCATCCACGCTGCAGGGTTAGGGAAAGCCGGCATGTGGGAGCGAACTGCCTCTCGAACGGCGTCAAGACCCTGGCCAGAAGCCGCGCTCAGCCAGACGCGTCTGATCCTACCATAGGGGTCTATCTCGGTCCGGGGGGCAAGCCCCATCAGATCAATCTTGTTGAAAACCTCCACACGGGGGACATCGGCCGCCCCGACCTCGGCCAAGACCTCATCCACCGCCTGCTGCTGAAGCTCGCGATCCGGATCGGAGGCATCGATGACATGTAGCAGAAGATCCGCATCGGCCGCCTCATGCAACGTGGATTTAAACGCCTCGATCAGACTATGCGGAAGATCCCGGATAAATCCGACGGTATCGGATAACACCATGAACTCACCGGGTGCCAGAAACACGCGACGGCTCGTCGTATCCAGCGTGGCAAAAAGCTGGTCGGCCGCATAGACCCCAGCATGGGTGAGCGCATTAAAGAGCGTCGACTTCCCTGCGTTGGTATAGCCGACGAGAGAGACAGAGAACGCCCCCTGGCGATCGCGCTGACGACGACGGTTTTTGCGCTGACGCTCAACCAAGGCAAGCCTAGTCTTGAGCTGCTTGACCCGGTTGCCAATCAGCCGCCGGTCGGTCTCAAGCTGGGTCTCCCCTGGACCGCGAAGACCGATACCGCCCTTTTGCCGCTCTAAGTGGGTCCAGCCTCGAACCAGTCGAGCGGATAGATAGTCCAGCTGTGCCAGTTCGACCTGAAGCTTTCCTTCATGACTTCGGGCGCGCAGGGCAAAGATATCCAGGATCAAGGCGACACGGTCAATCACGCGTCGCTTAAGAAGTTTGGTGAGATTACGCTGTTGTGCAGGGGTCAGTGCATGATCAAAGATCACTAGCTCTGCCGAATGCTCCTGGCAGGCCGCAAGGATCTCTTCGCACTTTCCTGAGCCCACGAAATGGGCTGGATCCGGTCGATCCCGACGACCGGTAATCAGGCTGACCACCTTGGCACCCGCCGACTGCGCAAGTGACTGAAGTTCTTCTACATCCGGGGAAGGACCCTGACCGATCGTCAGGGCTACCAACACTGTTTTAGGATGTCTCGAAAAATCAACGTCTAGGGACGTTGATACGGAACCAAGGTCGCTCAGCTGGACTCACCCTCGGAAGAGAAGTTCACCGCACGGGCGGGGACGATGGTGGAAATGGCGTGCTTGTAGACCATCTGGGTTACTGTATTTCGCAGCAACAACACATACTGATCGAACGACTCAACGTGGCCCTGAAGCTTGATGCCATTGACGAGATAAACCGATACCGGCACATGCTCTTTGCGCAACAGATTCAAAAACGGGTCTTGTAATGCCTGCCCTTTAGCTTGTGTCATTTTTATTAAACCTCCCGAAAGACGGGATTAACTATACCGATTTCGGCTAGGAGAATCACGCCTCTGGCTTGTAAGGATTGGTAGAAGTCTTCCACTCGATCCGCAGGGGGGTGCCCTCGAGCTTGAACACCCGGCGGAACCGGGACTCGAGATAGCGCTTGTAGACATCAGAGACATGCTCCAGCGCGTTGCCATGCACCACGATGATCGGGGGGTTCTGCCCACCTTGGTGCGCATAGCGCAGCTTGGGCCGAAAGATACCGTGCCGGGGGGGCTGCTGATGCTCGACGGCTTCACGCAGAACGCGGGTGATCTTGGGTGTGGAAAGCTTTAGCGTCGCAGCGGTATAGGCGTCATCGACCGATCGCATCAGGGCATCGACGCCAGTGCCTTTCAGGGCGGAGATAAAGTGAAACTTTGCCCAGTGCAGAAACTGAAGCTTGCGGGCCATCACCCGTTTGACCTCATCCCGCGCCACCACATCCAGACCGTCCCATTTGTTGACGGCAACGACCAGCGCCCTGCCCGACTCCATGACAAACCCAGCGATGTGGGCGTCCTGATCCGAGACATCCTGTCGTGCGTCCAACATCAGAATCGCGACGTGACATGACTCAATCGCCTGCAGTGTCTTAATGACGGAAAACTTTTCAACCGCCTCAAACACCTTTCCGCGACGACGCAGACCGGCGGTATCAATCAACTGGTATTTCTTACCCGCGCGCTCAAACGGAATCGAAATCGCATCACGAGTAGTTCCAGGCATATCAAACGCGATAACCCGCTCTTCTCCGACCAGCGTGTTAATCAGCGTGGACTTACCCGCATTGGGGCGACCCACGATCGCCACACGCAGTCCGCGCTCCGCAATGGTGGCAGCGTCTTCCTCTTCTTCCTCTACATGAGGCAACGCCCCCAAGACCAGATCCATCAGGCTTGAGACACCATCGCCATGCGCTGAAGAAATCGCGTGCGGCTCGCCAAGTCCGAGCTCATAGAACTCAGCCGTGCGGCCCTCGCCAGTCAGTCCTTCCAGTTTGTTCACCGCGATCGTGACGGGGCGTCCTGTCTTACGAAGCAGATCGGCAATCTGCATATCTTGTGGCGCAACGCCATTGCGACCATCCACAACAAAGATCACTGCATCTGATTCAGCGATGGCCTGACGCGTCTGCTTCGCCATCTGAAAGGTGATGCCTTCTTTCACCACAGGCTCAAAACCACCTGTATCCACGACAAAGTAAGGCCGCGGCCCAAGCCTTCCTTCACCGTAATGGCGATCTCGGGTGAGCCCTGGAAGATCGGCCACCAATGCATCGCGTGACCGAGTCAGCCGATTAAAGAGCGTCGACTTTCCAACGTTCGGTCGGCCCACAAGGGCCACTACCGGCTTTGCAGTCAATGCCTATCCTTCCGTTCGAATCAGCATCAGCCGACCCGCCTGAGTCTGAATGACCAGACCCTTATTCGTTGCGCGCATCGCGCCCGATGCCTGACTGCCAAGATCTAGGCGTGTGATGGTGCGTCCATCTTCACGCGACAGCCCATGCAGGTAACCAAAACGATCGCTCAGCCATAGCGCACGGCCCCAAGAGATCGGTGCCGTCAGCCCACGCAGCTGCAAGGTCTCAACCGACCATGCAGGCGATCCCGTCGCTCGGGTGTAGGCAAAGAGACGTGACTGCGTATCTGCAACGTAGACAAAGCGGGCATCCATAGCCACCGGTGTGACTGCCGCGACATCCCGCGTCCAGAGTCGCTTGCCAGTCTCGGCGTTATAGCAGGCCACGGTTGTCTGATAGGCCGCGACACAGACGTCTTTGCCATCTGCTGTGGGCGCGCCCATGAGATCAACGATTCGTTCGACCTCGTTACTTCCCTTAGGCGTTGCCACCTGGGACTCCCAACGAAGTCCACCGGTCAGCGCGTTGATCCATAAGATCCGACCGCCGGGAAGGTTAGCAACCACATCGTTTGCACCGACTGCGTCGCTTGAGAACTCTTCCGGCGCAGACGGCTTTGTCAGAAGCCCTGACTGTGCATGCAGCACAAGATTGGGCAGGTTACGCTGCGTCACCCAACGACGGATGCCCGTCTGCAGATCCCATCCGCCAACGCGATTGTCCGTAAGTCGAACCACTGCTGTGTTACCAATCAGCGCGGGGATCTCTTGAGCGACACCACCCAGAGAAAACCGGCGAACAATCGCACCATCCGGCCCAATCAGCACCAGCTCGCCACGATCGGTCACTACAGCCGATAAGCCTGCCGACTCACCCGAGCCAACAGCCACCCCTGCGACGATCGTTGCATCAAGATCTCGCTTCCAGTTCACTTGGCCTGTCGCCAACGAAACACGTGTCACCGACTTGCTCGATGCGGCATAAACGAAATCGCCCGCGACGGCAGGCGAAAACTGACCAACACCAATCTGGATCTTAGGCGAGCGGCCAACGTCGGCTGCCCAGCCAATCGATGTTGGTAATGTGGTCTGGAAACTCTGAAGCTTTGCCGGCTCTGCTTTTTTTGAAGTGCTACAGCCTGCGACGCTAAGTACCGTCATCGCAGCAGCGGCGAGAGTCCAAGAGATCGAAGGATTGTTGAACGCCATGGTTATTTGGCCTCCTTGAAGGCATCCACAGACTGCAGCTTGCGCAACACCAGTTCACGCGTTGGGGAGCCAACCGTCAGGGCATCCGCGGCAAGCTTCCAGGCGGCACGCGCCTCTTCAAGATTGCCCAGCGCTGCATGAACATCTCCTTTACGATCATTGACCAAAGGCGCCATATCCTTGTCGGGCGTCCCAGACAGAACCTCGAGTGCCCCTTTGGCATTGTTTTCATCGAGCATTACGCCGGCCATACGAATCTTTGCAACCCAGGCAAACTCATCGCTGCCATTTTTCGCGACATTGGATAAGGCATCGCGTGCAGCAGGGAGATCGCCGCTAAAGACCAAGACCTTGGCCATCTGCAGACCACCAAGAGCGGCCTGGGTGGTGCTCGCGTAATCGTCCGCGAGTACCTTGTACGCCACCTTTGCCTTATCAAGACTCTGCTCTTTGAGCGCATCTTCGAGCGCAACCAACGCCTCTGTCGCCTTCAGGGCCTGGCGCTCTTTCCACCAGTTAAATCCATTGAACCCAGCAACACCGATTAAGGCGAGCGCGATCAGCGGAACAATCCAACGCTTATTCTCTGCCCAAAAGCCTTTAATCGCATCAAGCTGCTCTTCTTGTTCTAGATCTTCACGCATAAGAATCGTCTTTCTATTTGGAATTGCTCACCATGTCGCGGACAACAGACGCTGCGCTCGACATTGCGACCTGGTCTTGCTGGGTGAGCCCCGCCTGACCTCGTAAGGGTTTAATCGTGACCACATTGTTGGCGCGCTCATCGTCACCCATCAGGATGGCGACAGACGCACCGCTCTGGTCTGCTTTTTTCATCTGGCTCTTTAAGCTGCCTTCGCCACAATGCATCTGCACTGACAGGCCGTGCGCGCGACAGTCCTCTGCTAAGGACAACGCTTTGGCCTGAGAGTTCTCGCCCCAGTGGACGAGATAGACATCCAGCACCGAAGGCAGGTCTGGCGAAGCGACTTCTTTCAGAAGCTCAATTAACCGTTCGACGCCGATCGCAAAGCCACTGGCCGGCGCGGGCTTGCCGCCCATCTGCTCAATCAAAGTGTCATAACGTCCGCCGCCACAGACCGTTCCCTGGGCGCCAAGTCGATCGGTGACCCACTCGAACACGGTCAGGTTGTAGTAATCAAGTCCGCGCACCAGTCGGGGGTTCACCGTGTAGGCAACGCCGTGGGCATCCAGTGTCTTCAGTACGGCATCAAAATGCGCCTTCGATGCCTCACCCAAGAAGTCGCGCAGAAGCGGCGCCGTCTCAATCACAGGCGCCATCGCCGGGTTTTTGGAATCGAGAATCCGCAACGGATTCGAATGCAGACGACGCTGGGCATCGGCATCTAACTGATCCGCATGCAACTGAAAATGCGCGATCAAGGCCCGGCGATGCGCGGCGCGTTCATCCTTCTGGCCCAGTGAATTCACCACCAGTTTCGGAGCCAGATCACCGGTTAGCCCCAGCGCATTCCAAAGCCGCTGGACCATCAAGAGCTGCTCAGCATCGATATCAGGACCAGAAAGACCTAAGGCCTCAACCCCAAACTGATGGAACTGACGATAACGGCCCCGCTGAGGACGCTCATGACGGAACATAGGACCGACATACCAGAGTCGCTTCGGGCCGTCGTAGAGTAGGTTGTGTTCAATCGCAGACCGGACCACCGCTGCGGTGTTCTCCGGGCGAAGCGTCAACATCTCCCCGTTTAATGCATCCGTAAAGGTGTACATCTCTTTTTCGACAATATCGGTGACCTCACCAATACCGCGAATAAAGAGCGCAGTCGGCTCAACGATCGGCGTACGAATCAGCCGGTAGCCATATTGCTGAAAAATACGGGCAACACGTGACTCAACCCATTCCCAGATCGGCGACTGATCTGGAAGAAGGTCATTCATGCCCTTCACGCCAGAGAGCTTCTCCAACGGCTTACCTTGCGTCATCGTGAAGCACCAAACCGTTTCTCAACGTAGTCTGCAACGAGCGCCTGGAACTCTTCGGCGATGTGATCCCCTTTAAGGGTGACCGATCGCTCGCCATCAACAAACACGGGTGCTACGGGAGACTCTCCAGTTCCGGGAAGGCTGATGCCGATATCGGCGTGCTTACTCTCACCAGGACCATTCACCACGCAGCCCATCACAGCCACCGTAATGTTTTCCACGCCCGGGTACTGCGTCTTCCACTGGACCATCTGCTCACGCAGATAGGCCTGAATCTTCGCCGCCAGTTCCTGGAAATAGGTCGATGTGGTTCGGCCGCATCCCGGGCAGGCCACCACCATCGGCGCAAAGGCACGAAGGCCCATCGACTGCAGCATCTCTTGCGCCACGATCACTTCCTGGCGACGATCGCCACCGGGCTCTGGCGTTAAGGACACGCGAATCGTGTCGCCAATTCCCTCTTGCAATAACACGCCCATCGCAGCGGTCGACGCCACAATTCCTTTGCTGCCCATTCCTGCCTCGGTCAGGCCAAGATGAAGCGGATAGTCGCAGCGACGTGAGAGTTCGCGATACACAGAAATCAGGTCCTGAACGCTGCTGACTTTTGCAGAGAGCGTTATGCGATTGCCGGGCAACCCCCAGGCTTCTGCCTGCTGGGCACTTTCAATTGCCGAGGTGACTAAGGCCTCACGCATGACTGCCTGGGCCTCCCAGGGCTCTTTCCGATGGCCGTTTTCATCCATCAGTCGGGCTAAGAGTTCCTGATCGAGACTGCCCCAGTTCACACCAATGCGCACGGGCTTGTTATAACGGCAGGCCGCTTCGATCATGGCGCCAAACTGGTTATCGCGCTTTGCACCCTTGCCGACATTACCGGGGTTGATACGATATTTCGACAATGCCTGCGCACAATCAGGATAGTCCGCAAGTAACTTGTGTCCGTTGAAATGAAAATCGCCGATCAAGGGAACACTGCAGTTCATTCGATCGAGCTGCTCACGAATGGAGGCCACTTCCTTTGCGGCATCAGGTGAGTTCACCGTGATCCGCACCAGTTCTGATCCTGCCTGAGCAAGTCCTTGCACCTGAATGGCCGTGCCAATCGCATCGGCCGTATCGGTATTGGTCATTGACTGGACGACAACCGGTGCACCGCCACCGATTACGACCGTCTTATCCGCCCAGGAGACCTCTACCGCACGGGTTTTACGTCGGGGCGAAGGACCACAGGCAAAAGGCTGCATCGCATTGAGATCAGTTGTCATTTCAGTCTCATCGTGATTTTGGTTCGATCCTGGATATCTCCAGCCAGCTGACCACAGGCGGCATCGATGTCATCACCTCTGGTTTTCCGAATCGTGGTGACAAAGCCTTCCTGCGTCAAGAAATCAGCAAAGGCCCGCTGTTTCGGCCAGGGGGATTTCTTGTAGCCCGAGTTTGGGAACGGGTTAAACGGAATCAGGTTGAACTTGCAGGACACCTCTTCCTGCTTGACCAGCTTCGCCAACTGCCGCGCGTGATCTAACGAATCATTAATGCCATCCAACATGACATATTCGAAGGTGATGAAATCTCGAGGCGCTGGCTCAAGATAGCGCCGAAGCGAGGACATCAGATCCTTCAAGGGATACTTTTTGTTTAAAGGCACCAAGACATCCCGCAGCGCATCCGTTGGCGCATGCAGCGACACCGCAAGCGATACAGGGCAGTCTCGTGCCAGCCGGTCAATCATGGGCACCACACCAGATGTGGAAACCGTCACCTTGCGACGCGACAGTCCGTAGGCATCATCTGAAAGCATCAACATCAAGGCGGGAACCAGCGCGTCGTAGTTCAGCAACGGCTCGCCCATACCCATCATCACCACATTGGTGACTGGCGCCTGAGCCTTATGCCGTGCCCACCAGAGCTGGCCGATGATCTCTGCGGTAGTTAGATTTCGGTTAAATCCTTGACGCCCTGTTGAACAGAATGGGCAGGCGACTGTGCATCCCGCCTGCGACGAGACACAGAGCGTGCCGCGATCGGTCTCGGGAATAAAGACAGTCTCGATGGCATTACCCTGTCCAACATCAAACAGCCACTTGCGCGTGCCATCGTTCGACGTGTGATCCGTAATGACGGGCAACGCCTCAATCACTGCCGTCGTTTCAAGCTTGGCGCGAAACTCTTTCGCAAGATCGGTCATCTCTGCGAAATGACCTGCACCGCGCTGATGAATCCACTTCAGCAGCTGACGGGCACGAAAAGGCTTCTCCCCCATGGCCACACACCATTCGGTGAGGGATGAGGGAGAGAAACCGAGAAGATTGGTTGACGGGGTGGGCATTGTCCGGGCAAATCCCCGTCTGCGACGACGGGTTTAGCGGCTGTAAACGGCCATTGCGGGGAAGAAGAAACCGACTTCCTGACGTGCGGTGTCAGGACCGTCAGAACCGTGAACAGCGTTGGCGTCGATGCTGTCTGCAAAGTCAGCACGGATAGTGCCCGCTGCGGCCTTCTTCGGATCGGTGGCGCCCATCAGGTCGCGGTTCTTCGCAATCGCGTTCTCGCCTTCCAGCACCTGAATCATCACAGGACCCGAGACCATGAAGTCCACGAGATCTTTGAAGAAAGGACGCTCACGGTGAACCGCGTAGAAGGCCTCGGCCTCGCCACGTGAAAGGTGTGCCATGCGCGCAGCAACAATCTTCAGGCCAGCCTGCTCAAAGCGGGAATAGATCTGACCGATGACGTTCTTGGCGACTGCGTCTGGCTTGATGATGGAGAGGGTGCGTTCGATGGCCATGTTCTTAATTCCGTGTCGTAATAAGGGTTATTAAAGAGGTGGTCTGTAGACCGGTTCCGGGGCTCTTTTACTGAGGCGGTTTGAACCTTTTACTACTTGATTTGTCAACTAAACCTGCGATTATACGTCCTGGCGCCCGTCCGGGCGGCATCCCGCCCCCGGAATCTCGCCATGAATCCTTAAGGAGAAGCATTACATGAATCCAAGCTGGAACAACAGTGCCCCGTTGCCTCAGGCCGAATCCTCGGTTGCACGCAACCGAGTGCTGCGAAACACTTACTGGCTCCTGGCAGCGACCATGGTCCCAACGGTGTTGGGGGCTTGGGCTGGCATGCAATTTGGTTTTGCCTGGTTTTCAGGAAGCCCATTCATCGGGGCCCTGATCTTCTTAGGCATTGCCTTTGGCTTTTTCTACGCAATTGAGCGGACCAAGCACAGCGTCACCGGGGTCTACCTGCTGCTGGGCTTTACCTTCTTCATGGGCCTGATGCTCTCGCGCCTGATCGGCATGGCGCTGGGCATGTCCAATGGCGCCCAGCTGATTGGTATCGCCGCAGGCGGAACCGGCCTTGTGTTTATGGGAATGGCTAGCATCGCCACCACCACCAAGAAGGATCTGTCCGGCATGGGCAAGTTCCTGATGATCGGTGTCGTGGTACTGCTTGTGGCATCGCTTGCCAACATCTGGCTGCAGATGCCTGCACTCATGCTGACGGTGTCTGCCTTAGCGGTTGCCATCTTCTCGGCACTGCTGGTCTATGACATCAACCGTGTCGTGAACGGTGGCGAGACGAACTACATCTCGGCAACCCTGGCGATCTACCTGAACGTCTACAACATCTTCAGCAACCTGCTGGTGATCTTGATGTCACTATTCGGTGGTAACCGCGACTAACAGGTTATCGACAAGCCTGCCGATCGCCAGCCTTTAGGCGATCCGCGGGAGACAACCAACAGAGAAAGCCCCGTTGCGAAAGCACCGGGGCTTTTTTACGGCCGCTCGAATACCGCGATCGATTCCACATGGGCTGTGTGCGGGAACATATTGATCACGCCGGCTTTGCGCAGTACCCACCCGCCTTCGTGAACCAGAATCGCAGCATCGCGAGCAAGTGTGGCGGGGTTGCACGACACATAAACCAAACGCTTCGGCAGCTGTGACGAATTCCCTTGCTGATGGATATCAGCCATCGCCTGACACAAGGCCTGCGCTCCTTCTCGTGGGGGATCAAACAGAATCCGATCCAAGTGCCCCAGCGCCAAGAACCAATCGGCATTGATCTCGAAAAGATTCAGACACTGGAATTCGAGCCTATCCTGCATCCCATGCAGCGCCGCATTCTGAGCAGCACGATCAGTCAGTGACGTCGACCCCTCAATCCCCACAACCTTCCCCGCACGACGTGCAAGTGCGAGTGTGAAGTTTCCCAGTCCACAGAAAAAATCGGCAACACGGTCAGTAGGCTTCGGATCCAAAAGATCTACGGCCCGTTTGACCATGACCTGATTAATCCCAGGATTCACCTGTGTGAAATCCACCGGGGAAAACGGCATGCGCAGCGCGAACTCCGGCAAGTGATAGGCAAGCGCCGGGGCATCCGTCGGATAAAAGAGCGCTGCCGTCTGCGGCCCGCCGGGCTGTAGCCAGAACTGCACCTGCCAGGAATCGGCAAAGGCCTTCAGCGCTATTTCGTCTTCAGCTGTTAACGGTTCAAGAATCCGCAGCACCCAGACAATGACGGGCTGCGTACGCGCCTTGGCCACCAGCGATTCACCGTCACGAACCTCGGGCTCTCCGACCGCGACTTCGGCCTGTGGCAGTCGACGCGCAATCGAGAGCGACGCCAGGCAGTCCCGCAACGCGGGCATCATCTCCGACACGCGCGGATGCAGAATCTCGCACGAGTCCATCACCGCGACATAGCTGCTCTTGCGCTCATGAAAGCCCAAGAGCATGCCGCCCTTTTTATCGACCCAGCGCGCCGTTAGTCGCGCCCGCGTGCGATAACCCCAGGGGCTGCCATCAATCGGCGGCAGCATCTCTTCGGGCTTTAACCGCGCCAAATGCCAAAGGTGATCTTCTAAAACCCGCTGCTTAATCGCAAGCTGCGCGGAAGCGTCCACATGTTGAACCGCACAGCCGCCACAGACCCCAAAGTGCTGACACTTTGGCGTTACGCGCTGCACACTCTTGCGATACCAGGCAATCGCAGTGCCCTTTGCATAGCTCGCCTTGTTACGGGTGATGGCGACATCTACACGCTCACCCAGCAGCGCATCTTCAACAAACACCACCTTGCCATCATGACGAGCAAGCCCCTGTCCGTCGAGATCGACAGACTCAATCGTGAGGTTCGAGAGAACCTCGGGAACCTTCGGCGCGCGACGTTTCATTTAAAGACTGGTCAATGCGGGAGAGGCGGCGAGATAACGCTTCCAGTGTTCTCCGGCAAGTGGGCTTGATTCATCGCCGATGAGTGCCTTTAACGAATCCCTGACCAGCGCCAGCTCTGTCCGGTAATACGGCTCTGCCCAGGCACCCCGCATCAGGTTATAGCGACAGTAAAGAAGATAGGTATTCACCACGTCGGTTTCGCAGTAGGCCCGGACGGATTCGCCACGACCCTCTAAGAAGGCCTGCCAGACCTTGCTGCCATCTTCGCCAAGCTTTCCTGCAAAACCGCAGAGACGCGCCATGGCATCCAAAGGTGCAAATGCGCGGTTCTGATACCCCGCCATCAGGTCCATCAGATCCAGATGCCGGCTGTGATAACGAGACAAATAATTGTTGAATTTGAAGTCACGGTCATCATCACCCTGCTCCCAATAACGGGATGCAGGAACCCCATGAATCAGCGCGCGATGATGGAGCACCGGCATGTCGAACCCAGACCCATTCCAGGTCACAAGCTGCGGCGTATGCTTCTCAATGACTTTGAAAAACGACCGAATGCGTGCGGCCTCTTCAGCATCGGTTCCGCCATGCTGCTCCCCCAGGCAACGCACCTTAAAGCCTTCGTCATCGCGAAAGACACAGCCGATCACCCAGATCCGCTGCAGATAGTGGGGAAAGAAATCTGATCCGTGCGAGGCGAGCCGCTCGGCCTGAACGGCCGCGACACCAGCAGCATCGTCTAATGCCTCATCAAAGCTTTCAAGACGACGCAGCCCTTGCGCATCAGGAATCGTTTCAAGATCAAAACAGAGAACTGGAGTCATCAGGAACAACTATCGCTGCGCAAGAAACTTCAAAGGATCAACAGGCTTGCCGGACTTGCGAACCTCGAAGTGAAGCTTGGGCTGATCAGAATCTGTTTTACCAAGCTCTGCAATCTTCTGGCCACGTTTCACCTGCTGGCCTTCAGTCACCAGGATCGATTTGTTGTGGGCATAGGCCGTTAAGAAATCGCCGTCATGCTTGACGATCACCAGGTTGCCATAGCCCCGAAGACCATTACCGCTGTAGACCACACGACCATCCGCCGCTGCACTGACAGGGTCCCCCTCACTTCCAGCAAGTGCAATCCCCTTATAGCCAGGATCTGCAAACTGGGTGATCACATTGCCTTTCGCGGGCCAGGACAGCGTAATGCCATCGGCTGCCTTCGCGGCAGGCGCGGCCGCAGCGGGCGCTGTCGAAGGAGGCGCTGCAGGTGGCAACGCAGGCACAGTCCCCGGGGCTGGTCCAGACTGGACTGCAGCGGAGGCAGCGGCACCCGCAGCGGGCGGCTTTAATGGGGCTGAGGCAAGCGGGCCTGGAACAGTGGGTCCGGTGGATGGCTTCGCAGAGGCTAATGGCCGTATATCGGTCTTCCCTGGTGCACTTGAATCTTGCGCCTGGCTTGCTCCGCTCGTGGCTGCCGATGCGGTCGCAGAGCGTGTGGGCTTTGGCGGCTTCACACGAATGAGTTGATCGACTTCGATCAGGTTTGGATTGTCAATCTGATTCCATGCCGCAAGGTCTCGCCACGAGACACCATGGTCGAGAGAGATGCCAATCAAGGTATCGCCCTTCCGGACACGGTAATACCCGTCTGGAGAGACATTAGACGCTGCGGCAGAAGATGGCCCGGGCGCAGACTTAGTCGTCGCAGCGCCTTTGCCAAGCACTCGACTTTCCACGGGCGCAGGACCTTTGGTCTGCGCACAACCCGCCAACGCGAGAACGACTCCCGCGCAGATCATTAATTTTGACTGCGTTACCCCAAACCCCTGCATCACTCTGTTCCTCGAATCACTGGGACGTACCGTACCAGATCAAACGCCTGTGTCTTAAATTCTGTTTCGCTTAATCGCTGCACGGCGACAAGCCGTTGCTCAGGTTCGCCAATAGGCGCGACCAACACCCCGCCAATCGCAAGTTGACCCACCAGTTCCTGGGGAATCGTCGGCATGCCAGCGGACATCAAAATAACATCAAATGGGCCATCTGCAGCCGCTGCGACAAGCCCATCGCCATAGACGAGCTTTAAATTAGAGAGCCGAAGCGACCGTAAGTTCGCCCGAGCCAGATCAGCAAGCGCCTTGATACGCTCTACGGAAACGACACGCCCAAAACAGCGGGCCATGACTGCTGCCTGATAGCCGCAGCCGCAGCCCACCTCAAGCGCAGACAGCGGCCTCAGCTGATCCGTCGGCTGCACAAGGCTTAGCGCGAGCTCAATGACTCGCGCCACAACAAAAGGCTGCGAGATCGTCTGCTGATGTCCAATCGGAAGCGCAGAATCTTCATACGCCCGACTGGCTAGCGCCTCATCGACAAACTGATGGCGCGGGATCTCACGCATCGCAGAGAGCACCGTCGTATTCCGAATACCCTGTGTTCCAAGTCGTTCCACCATTCGCGCGCGAGTGCGGTCACTGGAAAGTCCAGCGCTTGCACCTGTCGCTTTAGACGCAGGCTTTGCCGCATACGTCGAGAGCCGCTTGGCGGGCGCTTTGACGTCTTCTTTCTTAACGGCGTCTGCGCCCCAACGCGGAACAAGGCTCGGCGCCTTGACCTCCGTCGTTTTTGTGGCGATCCGCAGACCAGGCTGCGTCGGTTTCGCCGGCCCTTTCGGCTTTTTTAGATCGTCGCCAGCCATTGACCGACTTCATCAAAGCCATCGCGATCCGCAAGGTCGACATGCAAGGGGGTGATCGACACCTTGGCCTCGCTGATCGCGTGGAAATCCGTACCGGGACCTGCCTCGCGTTGGCCGCCCGGGGGACCAACCCAATAGACCGTCTCACCACGCGGGGAGAGTGCCTTCTCAACCGGCTGGGCTACATGGCGACGGCCAAGGCGCGTAAGCGAATAGCCCTGAAGCGCTGAGTGAGGAACACTTGGAATATTGACGTTTAGAAGACGTGGCCTGGTAAACGGCTGTGCCACCAAACGCCCAATCACTTCTGTAGCGACCACAGTAGCGGTCTCTAAGTGATCAAAGCTCTTACTGGCGAGCGAGAACGCGACAGAGGGAATCCCCAAGAGATAGCCTTCCATCGCAGCAGCGACTGTCCCAGAGTAGAGCGTATCTTCTGCAAGATTCGATGCGTTATTAATTCCTGATACGACAAGATCAGGACGCTCTGGCAGAAAGCCGGTGACCGCAACGTGGACGCAGTCGGTGGGTGTGCCGTTCACATAATAAAAACCGTTGGACGACTGCCGCACATAGAGCGGCCGGTCTAAGGTGAGCGAGTTTGATGCGCCACTGCGATCGGCTTCCGGAGCCACCACTGTGACCTGGCCAAACTGACGCATAGCATCTGCCAGTGCCGCAATTCCCGGGGAAAAATAGCCATCGTCGTTCGACACCAAAATTCGCATTAACTGCCTTCTTTCTGCTCGGGCCAGTCACGGATGTAGGCCTTCAGCATCTGATTTTCGAAGCTCTGCTTATCCAGGACCGCCTTGGCTACATCATGAAACGACAGAACACCCATGAGCACAGCGCCATCCATGACAGGAAGGTACCGTTCATGAGAGTCCACCATGAGCTTACGCAGCAGGTCGACATCCATATCAGGGGTCACCACAGTCGGCTTCGGATTCATGACTTCTGCAATCGTGAAGGAAGACACTGGGGGCGTTGGGCCCACCCGATTCTCGGCCTGACGCTTTGCCAGAATGCGGATCACTTCACGAAAGGTCAGCATCCCGGCAAGCTTCCCATCGGCCATCACCACAATCGATCCGATGTCGTGCTCCGCCATCACCAACACCGCTGCCGCAAGAGACTGATCAGGACTCATGGTGTAGAGCGTCTTGCCCTTCACTTCCAGAATCTTGCTCACTTTCATGGTCTGTCTCCCTTATCCCTATATCGAGTAGAAATCCTAGCATTGGCCGCCCGCCACTCTGGCAAGATCGATGCTAATAGCGCCCCCGCCAGAAACATCCACCAGGTCATATAAGTCCAGACCAAAAGCGCTGGAATCGCAGCCAAGGGGCCGTAGACCTGTTGATAGGTGGGGACAGCGCCAAAATACCCTATAAACAGCGCCCGAGCCAGTTCAGAGCCGATGGCGGCGACTAGCCCGCCAATCAGCGCGTCTTTCCATTTCACCAAGACGTTAGGAATCCATCGATAGCAAAGACTATAGGCACCAAGCGTCAACGCTAGGTTCACGACATCCCACCACTCGATACCAAAAGCGCCAGAGTTCATGCCCCGTTTTCCACCCGCCGCAAGAATCGCCAACCAAGCCCCTGCACCAATGAGGATCGGACCCAGCAGTAACGCCACCCAATAAATCGAAATCCGATGCATCAGCGGTCTGGGCTTCTCGACGCGCCAGATGAGATTGAGTGTGCGGTCAATGGTGAGCATCATCACAGTCGCTGTGACCATGAGAAAGACAACGCCTAGCACCGAGAGCGTTCTCGCCTTGGCAACAAACTGATTGAGATAACGAAAGATCGTATTGGCAAACCCCTGAGGCAGCAGGTTTTCTAATAAGACAAGCTGAACGGCCTCGCGAATCTGGGCAAAGATTGGGAACGAGGTCAGAGTTGCCAAGACCACCGTCAAAAGCGGAACAAGGGCAAGAAGAGAGATAAAGCTCAGGCTCGCTGCACTCTGCCCGAGCCTCAGTTCCCGTTCCCGAGACCCCATGGCCCTGACCAGATAGGCCAGGTTTAATTTGAGTTGCTGCGACATGGCCCTATGATAAATGGCCTTACCGAC
>JACCDS010349312.1_pt1 | contig 16715 bp, 12 predicted proteins | sample 7446441 | NCBI WGS metagenome assembly JACCDS01 (sample SAMN15323445, study PRJNA562643) | freshwater metagenome | isolation source: river surface water | place: USA:Blue River Watershed | collected 2017-08-17
AGGTTTTGGATCATTTGGAGCAAGTAATGCCAAATAAAGTGATTCCTTACGATCAATTTTCGGCGAGTATGGTTGGCCTTTACATCGCCATGGGCGAAGAAGCGAAAGCTTTAAAAATGGCTAAGACTATGATTGACCGCAATGATCAAGCGCTAGATTACTACTTAGCTAGTGGTATTCGTGCCCATGAGCGTGATATTCAAATAGCGCTATATGAAATGAACGTGATTGTTTCTTCATTCAAAGAATCGAAGGTGGCCCCAGCGAAGTATAAATCGTTAGAGGCTAAGTTCATGAAGCAGATGGAGAGAGTGCAATAACAATTAGACGCTGGACGTTAGACACTAGACGTTAGTCATTCAAATACAAAAAAAGCCCGAGCATTTAGCTTGGGCTTTTTTTATATATCCAGCGTCTAACGTCTAACGTCCAGAGTTTAACGTCTAACGTCCAGAGTTTAACGTCTAACGTCTAGCGTCTAAGAAAACATATCTCTCACCTTGTGAAAGAATCCTTTTTCCGACTTACCAGGTTGCGGGGCGAAGTTGGCCGAGTCACGTAGTTTTTCTAACAGTTCGCGCTCTTCTTTATTGACCTCTTTCGGTGTCCAAATATTTACGTGAATTAATTGATCGCCCACAGAATAACCGTTTAGTTCTTTGATCCCTTTGCCTTTTAAGCGTAAGATCTTTCCTCCTTGTGTTCCTGCTTCCAGGGTAATTTTAGCTTTTCCGCCAATGGTAGGCACTTCGACTGAGGTTCCTAACGCTGCGTCAACAAAACTTACATACAGATCAAAAATCACATTGTTTCCATCGCGGTGTAGGACTTCGTGTGGTTCCTCTTCAATAACGATTAATAGATCACCAGCTACGCCACCACGCGGGGGAACGTTTCCTTTGCCTGACATGGATAATTGCATGTCGTTGGATACGCCTGCTGGGATTTTGATCGGGATGATCTCTTCTTCTAGCACGCGGCCCTCACCGAAACATGCGTCGCATTTAGCACCAACGCTCTTACCTTCGCCGCTACAGGTAGGGCAGGTAGATGAAGTGACCATTTGGCCCAACATCGTATTTTGAACTCGTTTGACTTGACCGGATCCTTGGCAAGTACCACAAGTTTTTAAATCAGTCCCGTTCTTTGAACCATTACCTGAGCAAGATTTACAAGCTACATGGCGTTTTACCTTGATTTTCTTTTCGACGCCATTTGCGATCTCTTCCAAGTTTAATTTCAACTTGATACGCAAATCAGTGCCTTTACGCTGACGTCTGCCACCTCCGCGACCTCCGTTGAAAAAGCTACCAAATGGGCTATCGTCACCACCACCACCGAAGATATCTCCAAACTGAGAGAATATATCTTCCATGTTCATCCCTTGGCCTCCAAATCCTCCACCACCAGCAGCTCCACCCATTCCAGCGTGACCAAATCGGTCATATTGAGCTTTCTTTTGGGAATTACTTAATACTTCATAGGCTTCAGCTGCTTCTTTGAATTTCTCCTCGGAAGCTTTGTCGTCCGGGTTTTTATCTGGGTGATATTTGACCGCTAATTTGCGGTATGCCTTTTTGATTTCCTCCTCAGAAGCTGATTTGGATACGCCTAATACCTCGTAATAATCTCTTTTCTGCGCCATTATAAATTAGTTACCAACCACCACTTTTGCGAAGCGAATGACTTTTTCGTTTAATGTATATCCTTTTTCAACTACCTCCATGACCTTGCCTTTGTCGTCTTCAGTAGGAGCAGGGAATTGCGTAATGCAATCATGTAGCTCTGCATCAAAGACCTCGCCTTTCGCAGGTAATTCTTTCAGCCCTTTAGCTTGCAGCGTTGCTGTTATTTTAGCAAAAATCAATTGAATCCCCTCTGAAATTTCTCCAGCTGGTGCATTGGCTAATGCACGCTCATAATCATCAATGACAGGAAGTAAGTCTACGATTAGGCCAGCAGATGCTGTTTGAATTAAGTCTATTTTCTCCTTCGCCGTTCTCTTTCTGAAGTTCTCGAAATCTGAATATAAACGAAGGTATTTCTCTTTCATTTCGGCCAACTCATCTGGCGCTTGTGTTTCTTCAGTCTGTGCTTGTTCAGCAGTCTCTTGTACGATCTCTTCTTCGATTGGCTTTTCAGTCTCTTTCTTTTTCATAAGGCAAAATTAATAGGGTTTTCCTCTACTCAAATCATAGGCCAAAAACTATTTTCTGACAGTTTGGCATAAATTCAAAGAGCTTCGTAATTTTATGGCACATGAATGCGTCACCTTCCCATGTTTCCCAAACCATTAAACGACTTGCAAGCCAACATGGTTTTCAATTTTGTGGGATTTCTAAAGCCGATTTTTTATCCGAACAAGCTCCGCATCTGGAACGCTGGTTAAATCAAAATATGCATGGGGAAATGGCCTATATGGCAAATCATTTCGATAAACGATTAGACCCCCGAAAACTTGTTGACGACTGCCAAACAGTAATCTCACTCGCCTACAATTACTTTCCAGATCCTTCCATTCAAGTAATGGCTGACTCATTTCAGGTGTCTAAATATGCCTTTGGCCAAGATTACCATGTCGTCATGAAAGACAAAATGAAGCTTCTTTGGGAAGATTTACAGCGAGAAATAGGGGATTTTTCAGGTCGGATGTTCGTTGACTCTGCTCCCGTACTCGAAAAGGCTTGGGCTAAAAAATCTGGATTGGGGTGGATAGGTAAAAATGCCAATTTGATCATTCCGAAACAGGGGAGTTTCTTTTTCTTAGCTGAATTATTGGTGGATTTGAAAGCAGAACCCGATGGCCCCATCAAAGATTTTTGCGGCACATGTACACGCTGTATTGATGCTTGCCCTACTGATGCTATTACGCCCTATGTAGTCGACGGATCAAAATGCATTAGTTATTTTACGATTGAATTGAAAGATCAGATGCCCGTGGAATTAAAAGCTAATTTTCAGGATTGGATCTTTGGTTGTGATATTTGTCAAGATGTTTGTCCTTGGAATCGTCATTCAAAACCGCATCAAGAAGTAGCTTTTAAGCCCAATGAAAGGTTTTTAGATTTATCTAAACAAGACTGGGAGGATTTATCGGAGGATCTTTTTAAAGAATTGTTTCAATTCTCGGCGATTAGCCGAACAAAATTGAAAGGGCTTCGAAGAAATATTGCGTATGCAAAAAAAAATGGGTCACGAAAATCATGACCCATTTCGGTAAATTAAACCCTAAAGTGATTTTCTTATGATAAACTGTAAAGCTAATTCATGGCTGCTTTTATCATTATCTTGAATGAGTTGAGCCGCCATTTCTCCCAATAAAGTAGGTTGATTCGATAATACGGTAATACCGCCAGCGACAATTTCCTTGAAGTGACAGTCATTGAATGCGATGAGACCCAGGTTTTCACCTACGGTTAAACCGTTTGCTTCCCCGTATTTGATAGCCTTCACCAAGTCTTTGTCGTCCAGCGTGAAATAAATTTCACCGGCACGTACATCCACTGGATCTAGGCCATCCAATACTTGGAACTCCAAGCCATTCGTTTCGCAGAATTCACTGCAACCATTAATTAATCCAGCATCGAAATAATCTTCCTCTGAAACAACTAAATTGAACGAATGGTATTTATTAAACAGGTTTATTTGGTTTGAAAAGTGAACATTCAAAGCCGTTTTAGGCTGAGAAGTAATGCTTGCATGCGCATTGGACATGCTATTGAAGTTTTGGTCTAAGAGAATCAAACGGTCACCTGAAATCTTTTTCAAGCATTTGATGTTCTCCTCCTCTTCTTCAATTAAATGGGGCATAATCACATAGTAGTGGTAGTTGCCCAACTGCTGTGCCATGATTTCTTGAAATTGACGCGTCTTGTATTGGTAGGTATAAATATCCACCATGACGTTTTTGCCCAATGATTCACAAAATGAATCGAAAATCTCCTTATTCGTATTGGTTATTTTACCCACCAAAAAAAGTACTTTGGTTTTGGTCTTTATAGACGAATTAGAAATGAAATATCCCTTACGAAAGATCGAAGTGATGACACCCATTTTGTGTAATTCAGTATAGGCGCGCTCCACCGTATCTCTAGACAAATAACATTCCTCAGAAGCTTCGTTAATGGAAGGTAATCTTTCCCCAGGTTTCAATTCGCCCATCTCAATATCTTGTAATAGGGAATTGATTAATTGCTGGTATTTCGGAAGTTTATTGTCCGAGTTTTTGGCAGAAAAAGAAACGAATGTCTTAACCATGTGTAACTAACGATTTCTTTAATGAAGTACGTAAACAAATGTAGGTCTCCTCGTTTTCTTTCAATTGGACAAATCTTTCAAATTTGTGGACGTTTCTTGCAATTGTTGTCGTTTGAAAGAATTATGCAAGTATTTCGCGTGCAACTACCCCGAATATATACCTATAAGTCGGCGTAACTTTTGCCTTTAATTTTCTAATTTAGAGATTCTATTCTGAAGACTTTGAGGACTTTTTTATGTTTGATGTGGCTCTTGATTTCTACTTCCCTGTTAGGGCAAGTTGGCAGTCGGTATGAGCGTTTGTCAACAGCCTCCGGATTATCTCAAAGTTCGATTTACAAGATTATTCAGGACAAAAAAGGCTTTCTCTGGTTTGCGACTGCTGATGGATTAAATCGCTACGATGGCCATAATTTTAAAATTTATCGGAATGATCCGAGTGATCCTTCAACGCTCAGTGGGAGTGATGTTTTCTCTATTGTAGAAGATGATGAAGGGAATATTTGGGTAGGTACACGATCTTCCGGCTTAAATCATTTGGATCTGCAAACGGGTAAAATAACTCGATTCATGCGAGGCCCCAATGGTCAGGATATTAGCAATTTGAATATTCCATCTCTGATTAATTTGGGGAATCACCGGGTAGGAGTGGCTGCTTTGGGTTTTGGTCTTTTGGTTTATCATACCCAATCAAAAAAATTATTAGCTACGGAATCGGAATTGAAAAATCCTTTGGTCAAAGAAGTCGTAAGAACTTTTAAACACAGCAACGGTTCCTTATGGCTGGGAACCCGAACGGGCCAATTGATTTCTGTCCTCGGAAAACATAGTTTTATGCCATTTTCTATTGGGCAAAACCAGGTAAAATCTCGTATTCGAGCTATTTATGAAGCCAAAGACGGTCATATTTTAGTAGGCACCGACGGCGCTGGTTTATTTCAATTTAACCCGTCAAATCAAAAATTTCAGTCCGTTTTTTATCAATCTTCAGATCCATTAGCGCGTCAAAATATCGTTACTAGTATCACGCGTGATGCCTTGCGAAATCTTTGGATTGGTACTGACAATGGTGTATATGTCATGGAGGGCGATAATTTTAAGCGATTCAAACACATCCCATCGAATCCGGATCCCGAGTTAGGGATTAGTTCATTTTCGGTCATGAGTTTATTTACCGATTCAAACCTAAATACGTGGGTGGGTACTTATGAAGCCGGCTTAAATATTAGTTTCTTTCAAAAACCCCGTTTTTCAGTTTTAAGATATAAACCCAATACCGTTCAAGGACTTTTGAGTAACAAGGTTTCAGCCATTGCCGCTTCTGATGCCTCTGGGGTTTGGATTGGTAGTAATTTAGGACTTTCGTTTTTCGATCATAAAAATCGAAAATTGAATCATGTGATTTATTCAGAATCGACCAATAAACTTTCTGCTGCCGGAGATTATGATGTGAATTTCCTGAAAGCTATGCCTAATGGCGAGGTTTGGGTTGGTTTTTGGGGCAAGGGATTAAATCATTTGTCGCCTACCAAAAAATTAACTGATTATCCATTTTTGCCAGGTAGACGCGAAGCCAACTTTAACTGTATACTTCCATTTCAAAATCAACTATTACTTGGATCTGTTGGACTAGGTGTTGTTTCCTTCAATCCTCAAACGAAACGTTATTCGATCCCATTTCCGGAATTAGGTATTAAGACTTTTCAGAATCGTTCTATCTCAGATTTGGCATTAATTGATGGGAGCCAGCTTTGGATCGGTACGATCGGTTCCGGATTATATCAATATGATTTGAAAAGTCATCAGTTAAACCACTTAGTGAAGTCGGCAGATCCCCAAAGCCTTAGTTATAACCACGTTACTCAGATTTTTCAAGACAAAAAAAAGCGAGTTTGGGTACTGACCAATGGGGGTGGGGTGAATTTGTATCTACCTGAAAATAAGGAGTTTCGCGTACTTACCGTTAAAGATGGATTGTCCAGTAATACCTTACGGGGTGTCGTGGAAGATGGGAAAGGGGATTTGTGGTTCACAACGACCAACGGTATTTCTAAAATGGACGGTAAGACGTTGCGCTTCATCAACTTTGAAGATGCTGACGGGTTGCAAGGAAAGGAATTTACGTCCAAGACTTTTGCTTCCAATAAACAAAATTGGTTGTTTTTTGGAGGAGTTAATGGCTTGAATTATTTGAAATCAGATAGTTTGCGTATGCGATTAGATGTCCCAGATGTCTACGTAACGAGTTTTAAATTATTTAACCAAGTCGTTGAACCTGGTCAAGAAGGCAGTCCTTTGACCTATGATATTAGTCGGACGACCAACATCACCCTTCAGCCCGGACAATCCGTATTCAGTTTGGATTTCGTCGCATTGGAATATCAACGCCCTAAAAATAATCGCTATGCGTATTATTTAGAAGGTTTTGAGAAAGACTGGAATTACGTGGGGACGAGTAGGTCGGCGACGTACACCAACTTATCTCCAGGTGATTATACATTCAAAGTGAAAGCATCTAATTCGGATGGGGTCTGGTCTGAAAAACCCACTGAATTGTTCATAACGGTGTTGCCACCTTGGTATCGTACCTGGTGGGCCTATATGGGATATGTTCTTATGCTATTAGCGGTGATTTATTTATTTATTCGGGAAGTGAAAATTCGGGAGGCTTTCAAAACCGATATACGGATGAAGGAAATCGAAAAAGAACGTATAAGGGAGCTAGAGCAAGTAAAAACTCACTTTTTTACGAATATTTCCCATGAATTAAGGACGCCCCTTACCTTGATCATTAGTCCCATTGAGAAGTATTTTATGCAAAATGCTTCCCTGTCTAGTACACAAGAAAAACGGATTTCTTCGATTTATCAAAACGCTCAGAAGCTATTAAGATTGATTAATCAATTGCTGGATTTATCAAAAATTGAATCCGGTAAACAGCAACCTGTTATCGCTAAACATGATTTAGTTCTTCAGTTAAATGGGATCATTCAAGGCTTTGAGAATTATGCACAGCAGAAACAAATCAAGTTGACATGGAAAGCACCCATTCCTTCACTACTCGTTTATTACGATGCCGATATCATTGAGAAATGTGTGAGTAATTTATTGTCAAATGCGTTCAAGCATACGCCAGAAGATGGAAAAATAGGTGTTTCGTTAGATTTGGAATCCTCATTTGTGGATGGAAATGAAGAGGTTAATCAAATATATATACGCGTTATTGATACTGGTAAGGGTATTTCTGCAGAACATTTATCGCATATTTTTGATCGCTTTTATCAAATCCCTGAGTCGATGTCGGTGGTGGGTACGGGCGTCGGACTTTCGCTTTGCAAGGAATTAGTGACACTTCACTTAGGGGAAATCGAAGTTAAAAGTACCTTAGGATTAGGTAGTGAATTTGGTTTAAAAATCCCGGTACGTAAGTCGAATTTTGACCCATCATGGGTTCAGGAAAAACTGATGACCATTAAGTCTCAGGAAGAATTGATTACTCCTTCCGATTCCATTGAAAAGGAAAAGCAGATCTTGTTAATCGTTGATGACCATACTGAATTAAGAAAATTTGTCGCTGAAATATTTGAATCTAAATTTCAAGTAATGGAGGCATCACGTGGCGAAGATGCGCTTGAGATGGCCTTGACCTATTTGCCAGATGTGGTTATCACGGATTGGATGATGCCAGGAATGAGTGGCGTGAATTTATGTCGTGCACTCCGCCAAAACCCTAAAACGAATCATATTCCCTTGGTATTATTGACTTCTAAAAGCGCACAGGAAAGTCAAATTGAAGGAATGCAAGCAGGTGCCGACGATTTTGTGAGTAAGCCTTTCAATGCGGATATTCTAGAAATTCGCGTGAATAAATTGTTGGAGTCCAAAGAGCGAAATCGGAAGAATTGGCAAAAGCAGATGATCCAACAGGAATTGAGTGAAGGTAAATTGCCTACCTTTGAGGATGCTTTCCTAGTGAAGGCCACGCAATTAATTATTGCGAATTTGGGTAATGCTGATTTTGATGTAGAGGACCTTGAAAAAGGCCTAGATATGAGCAAAATGCAGTTATATCGTAAGTTAAAGATGTTGACATCCTTAGCGGCCAATGAATTTATCAGGTCTATTCGATTGCAGCAGGCTAAAGTTTTATTAGAAAATTCGAAGTTTAATATATCAGAAATTGCTTACCAAGTAGGATTTAATGATCCTGCCTATTTCGCTAGAGCCTTTAAAAAACAATATGGCAAAACGCCAAAATCATTTATCAAACCAACAAATGAAGAAAATTAGCCTATTCATTCTTGTCCTCTGTTCGTCTTGGGGATTTTTAGCGCATAAGACCTTGCAACAAGTATCCATTTACCAATTACCAGATGGTTTGGCGTCGTATTTTTATGCAAATCAAGAATATATAGTCCAACAATCTATCCGTCCAGATGTTCGTCGGAAAGACGACAAATTGGAAGATGCGAAGCATTATTTGGATATGGATGCGGAGTTGTTCGGTGCTAATTACAAGACAGATATCCCACACGATTTTAACGCCGCAGTTAAAAAGTATACGCTAGATAGTTTGCGCAAAGAAGGATTAGTGCCTTGGGAAGTGACACGTGTTTATGGTCGATTAGTATATGCATTCAAGCATGAAATGCGTGATTCAGTCTTGTTTTATGCGGCTGATTTAGGGCATTATGTAGCTGATGCGCACGTACCTTTACATACCACCAAAAACCACGATGGCCAGTTGACTGGACAAAAAGGAATGCACGTTTTATGGGAAAGTTTGGTACCAGAGGATCAATTGCAGACTTATTCGTTGAATCAGGTGGATGGTGTTCAATACATCGCTAAACCTCAAGATTTTATATTTCAGATTTTATTAGAGTCTCATGCCATGTTGCCTACGATGTTTAGTGCTGAAAAAGAAGTTCGATCGGCATTAGGAGAGGATGGATCATTTGAAATGGTGGAGAAATACGGTCGGAAGCAGCGCTATTATACCAAAGCATTTATTCAAGCCTATGGAGCTAAAGTAGGGGTGTCGGTTCAAAAACGCATGTTATTGGCTTCCTCACGGGTGGCATCCTTTTGGTTCTCTGCCTGGAAAGATGCAGGCTCACCGGCCTGGGTAAACCAAGATGCGGCGGTCAACGCTCGTTTAGCTGAAGAGCGCGTTGTTTGGAAAAAGAATGCGCTTATATCTACTGGTGCACTTATTTCGGTCAAAGCTAAATAAAATGGTTAAGGTTTTATTACTCTCTGATACGCATAGTTATTTAGATCCACGTCTGGATGAACATCTGAAGGCTTGTGATCAAATTTGGCATGCGGGGGATTGGGGCTCAGTGGAGCTGGCAGATAAATTAGCTGCTTATGGTAAGCCGATTGCAGGCGTGTACGGAAATATCGATGACCGTACCATTCGTAATATGTATCCCAAAATTCGACGTTTTCGTTGCGAAGATGTGACAGTTGCGATGACCCATATCGCAGGAGCTCCTTCGAATTACAAACCAGATGCCTTAGAGGCATTCGCCAAAGGTTTGCCAATGATTTTTGTTTGTGGGCATTCACATATATTACAAATTAAGCGCGATGCCAAACGTAATAATATGCTCTTTTTGAATCCGGGTGCGGCGGGCCAACATGGTTTTCATCCCGAACAAACGGCCTTACGTTTTAAGATCGATGGATCTAGGATATATGACATGGAGGTCATTCAAATGCCACGCATTAAAGTGAAATTAACTCCGGAAGAGGCAAAATTGATTCCTTAATTGGCTACCTCAAAGGATTGCACGTGCTCAAAAACGCTCCCTTTTTGGAATGATTTTAAGATCCAGCCACCACCAATAACATCATTTCCTTCATAGAAAACGGCGGCTTGTCCTGGGGCAATACCACTGACTTCCGCGTGAAAGTCAACTTTGATTTTAGCGCCGTGCTGGTATATGATTGCATCTGTTCCGGCGTCTTTGTATCGAACCTTTGTCAAGGTTTCTATCCCTTCAGCAGGGATTTCTGCGTATTTCTGTAGGTTAAGCTGTCCCACCCACATGCCGGTCCGATTTAAATCAGCGATCTCTCCAATCACCACTTCATTGGTTTCTTTTCGAATTTCAATGACATAGGCGGGGAAACCAAATGCTTTGCCTAAACCTTTCCGCTGACCTACGGTATAAAACGGATATCCTTCGTGTTTTCCGATCACTTTACCAGAGGTGTCGACGAAATTGCCACCCGCGACTTCGGCTTCTAATTCAGGTAATCGACGCTTTAAAAAACCGCGGTAGTCGTTATCGGGTACAAAACAGATCTCGTAACTCTCTGATTTATTAACCAAATCTACAAAACCACGCTCGGTTGCCATTTCACGAATACGTGCTTTGGTTAAACCGCCTAAAGGTAATATGGTGCGTGCAAGACTGGATTGAGAAACACCCCAGAGCACATAACTTTGATCTTTTAGGGTGTCCACACCTTTCGAAATGATATGTCGGCCATTCTCTTCTCGTACCTGAGCATAGTGTCCAGTTGCGATGAATTCACAGCCTAACTGGTCAGCCCGACGAAGTAGTGCGTCCCATTTAATGTGCGTATTACACATGACACATGGGTTTGGCGTGCGGCCGTCCACGTATTCTTGAGTAAAGTAGTCGATGACAGAATCACCAAATTCTTCACGTATATCTAATATGTAATGCGGGAATCCGAGCGATACGGCGATGTGTCTTGCGTCGTTGATGGAATCAAGGGAACAACAGCCGGTTTCTTTTTTGTCTCCACCTGAACTGGCATAATCCCAAGTTTTCATGGTCATTCCAATGACCTCATAACCTTGTTCGTGTAATAAAACAGCTGCGACTGAGCTGTCGATGCCGCCGCTCATGGCGACTAAAACGCGTCCTTTTGATTCCATATTTCCTTACAGGTTCAAAGCCTGTCGTAAATTTTCCGCAAGTTAGGATTTATTTCTCCAAACGGCGAATAATCTTGGTATTTACCCGTTGAAAACGTACTTTTGTCCTCGTTTATTTCAATGACACGCGATGTTAAAAACCCAGGTTAAAGTTTCTTCGATTGCTAATTTATCTGATGCGCGGTATTGTGCCGGCATGGGAGTAGAGTGGTTAGGTTTTCCGTTACAAGAAATTACGCTTGAACGTTTTACTGAAATTCGTAATTGGTTGGCAGGTGTTCAAATTGTTGGCGAATTTACGAAAGCGACTGCGGAACAGATTCGGGAGGCGGTAGTCACGTATCAGCCAGATGTGATTGAGATTGATTCCAGTGTTTCTTTAGTAGCCATTCATTCGATTGATGTTCCTAAGATATTGCGAGTGAATATCGATACGGATAATTTACCGGCCATTTTTGCTGCTTCTGCACCCTATGTAACCCATTTCTTGTTGGTGGGCAATGATGCCAATTCATTGGCTGGCATGGAAGCCTCGGTTGAAATATGGGCGGCTCAATATTCAATTATTCTTGGATTAGAGATTCCTGAGAGTGATTTAGATGAGTGGGTAGAACAAAGTTCGATTCAAGGAATTGGCCTAGTAGCAGGGGAGGAAGACCGTCCTGGCTTTCGTGATTTCACGGATTTAATGACTATCTTAGAAAAATTAGAAACGGAATAAACTATGCTTGAGCAGATACAGCACTCTTTTTCACGTGGTAAGGCATGGGTCCAACAAGCGATTATGAAGCTTGTCCATTTGTCACTTTTGGGTATCAAAAAGGTGATTGGTGATAAGAAATATGCGGCATTGGAGGCGGCATGTCAACAGGCGGTTGGTTTCTATGAATTAAAACAACAAGCGCTTCAGGCATATTACGATGCAAGAGTAGACAAAAATTCACCTTATTATAAGCCCATCGTTCGTATGTGGCGCATTACAGGTAAAACGATATTTTACGGATTGGTTTATTTGTTTGTCATTGAGACCAATATATTTTGGTTGACAGGGCAAATGCCAAGCGTAGATGACCTTCAAAATCCTAAATTATCACAAGCCTCAGAGATCTATTCGGCAGATGGCGTGCTTTTAGGTAAATATTTTGCGGAAAACAGAACGCCAATTCGTGATTATAATTTAATCTCACCCTATTTGGTTAAAGCTTTAGTAGCTACCGAAGATGCCCGTTTTTATGAGCACACCGGTATTGATTTTCAAGCTTGGGCTGGCGTTGCGATTGGGATTGTTAAAGGAGGAGATCGTGGGGGTGGAAGTACAATTTCGCAGCAATTAGCTAAGAATTTGTTTAAAACACGAACCAAAAAGAGTTTTACAAAGACCGGTTTATTGGGTTACATTCCTGGTTTAAATAAATTGGTATATAAAACGAAAGAATGGGTTACAGCGATCAAATTAGAGCGTTTTTATACGAAGGATGAAATCATTCTTTGGTATTTAAATACCGTGGATTATGGTAACAATGCCTATGGGATTAAGGTCGCCGCTAAAACCTACTTTAATACTTCCGCTGATAGTTTAAATATTCAGGAAGCAGCCATTTTGGTCGGTCTGCAAAAGGCGACTACAACGTATAATCCGAAACGCTACGATGGTAAGCCATTAGCTGAAAATAAGGCATGGAAGCGTAGAAATGTGGTTTTGGCTCAGATGGTTAAGGCTGGATACCTGAAAAAAGCCGAATATGATTCGTTGGCACCATTGCCTATAGTTCTTCATGAAAATGAGGAATCACCTTATGACGGAACCGGTAATTATTTCAAAGTTGCTGTCGCTAAATACATTCAAGAATGGGCGAAGGCGAATGAGATGGAGATTGATTTGTATCGGGATGGTTTGAAAATTACCACGACCATTGATTCTCGTTTACAATTGCATGCTGAAGAGGCAGTCGAAGAAGGTATGCGTTCTACGCAGAAATCGTTTGATAATCACTGGTCTGGTCAAAATCCATGGGTCGATGAGTCAGGGAAAGAGATTCCTGGATTTATCGATTCTGTGGCTAAACGGACAGAATATTACAAGGCTTTAGTGCGACGTTATCCTAAAAATCCGGATTCAGTTTTATACCAAATGAAAAATGTGAAGCGGAAAATGTGGGTTTATTCACGCAATACCTTGGGCGAGGAGCAACAAACCATGAGTGCCTACGATTCCATCCAATACTATAAGCGCTTTTTGCAAGCGGGTATGATGACCCTAGATCCATATACGGGACATATCAAAGCGTGGGTCGGTGGCCTTGATTTTAAATACTTCAAATACGATCACGTCAAGCAAAGTAAGCGCCAAGCTGGATCAACATTTAAACCTTTCGTTTATACAGCCGCGATTGATGGTCCTCGTGATTTATCGCCTTGTTTTGCGGTGGAAGACGCTCCTTATTCGTTGGAAATTGAAGAAAATGGAGAGAAGAAAATTTGGAGCCCACATAATGCCGACGGTACGTTTTCGTATAGTTTGATGCCTTTGAAACGAGCATTAGCGAAGTCAGTGAATACCGTGACGGCCCGACTGACCAATGAAATTGTAGGACCGGATACGGTCATGTATTATGCCCAAAAAATGGGAATTAAGAGTCCTTTAAAACCAGTAGCATCCATTGGTTTGGGATCTTTTGATGTGTCTTTATTTGAAATGATTGGGGCATATTCTGCATTTGTAAATGAGGGTATACATGTGGAGCCGATGCTTGTGACTGAGATTAAAGATCAAAATGGTAAAGTCATTCAATCATTTGAATCTACCGCTACGCGGGTAATTAAGAAAGAGTCAGCTCAATTAGTTCGATCGATGTTGGAAGGAGTTATTCATGAAGGAGGAACGGCAAGTTCGTTGCTTTGGGGTGACGGAGCTGCTTTGCTTCCGGAAGGTAATAACCGTTATGCACATAATTTTGCAGGTAAAACGGGTACAACATCGAATCATTCGGATGGCTGGTTTATCGGGATGACTCAAAATTTGATCTCGGGTGTTTGGGTAGGTGGTGATGATCGATCGATCCACTTCCGTTCCGGGGCACTGGGAGAAGGCTCAAAAACGGCGATGCCAATTTATAAACGCTTTATGCTGAAGGTGGTGAAAGATCCTGCTTTAGCCATGTACAAACCTGCTCCTTTTGATCGATTAGACAAACGTGTGGTCAAGAAAGATTTTGATTGTGGAAATGGGGTAAGTACGTTACCTGACTCACTTCAGGTTTCTGATGCGGAGTTAGATTCACTTAATGCCTTGATGGAAAATCCGACAGAATCATCCGATTCAAGTAGTCAGAGTCCGAATTAATATGAATAAGGAGCATATAGAAGCCTATTTTCGCGATTTACAAGATCGTATCTGTGAAGGAATTTCACAGGCAGATGGTACAGGTACATTCAAAGAGGATCTTTGGTCGCGGCCAGAAGGTGGTGGCGGTCGGACGCGTTTAATTCAAAACGGGACCATCTTAGAAAAGGCAGGTGTTAATTTTTCTGCCGTTTCAGGTCCATTGCACCCGAAGATGGTGACCAGCTTAAATGTGACAGAAGAAGTTGAATTTTTCGCGACAGGGGTTTCCATTGTGATGCATCCTTTCAATGCTTGGGTTCCGATCATTCATATGAATGTGCGTTATTTTGAACTGAGCAACGGTCAAAGTTGGTTTGGTGGCGGTATCGATCTAACCCCTCATATTATTATTCCGGAACAGGCGAAGTGGTTTCACCAACAAGTCAAAGCGTCTTGCGATGGGTTTGGGGAGGACGTGTATGCGCGTTATAAAACGTGGGCTGATGATTATTTTTTCAATACGCATCGGAATGAAACACGTGGTATTGGAGGAATTTTCTTTGATTATTTAAAAGATGAAAAAGCAAAGACATTTGACTTTGTGAAGTCGGTGGGTGAATCTTTTGTGCCTATTTACAGTCATTTAATGAAAGCTAATGCGAATAAAGCGGTTAGCCAAGAAGAACGTGATTTTCAATTACTACGTCGAGGTCGATATGTCGAGTTTAATCTCGTGCATGACCGTGGGACCAAATTTGGTTTAGAAACGAACGGTAGGACGGAATCGATATTAATGAGTTTGCCGCCTTTGGCTTCCTGGGAATATATGTATGATGCGAGTGGGTATCCGGCGGGCCAACAAACCTTAGATTTACTGAAAAAGGGAATTGATTGGGTATAAAAAAAGGTGAGCATTTCGTGCTCACCTTTTTTGTTTTATTGGGCTGCTTCCCAAACGATATCGAGACTTTTTGGAGTCATCAATAAGATTCGAGTAGGAGCGGGTAATAATACTAATCGAGCTGCAGCTGCGGGATCTTCGATCCATTCAACTTCTACACCTTCTTTTTTTCCTATTTCAACTTCACCATCGGCTGTTTCTACAAATTTCTTCGCCAAATATGCCGTTGGCAATAAAACATCTGATTCTGGGCAATGTTTGATGTGTACTTTCTCTAGGATTTCCTCCAGCTCATCTCCATATTTTTCATTGAAATCATCTTCCAAATCGTGTAGTAATTCTTCTACATCATCATAGGTGTCATCCGAATAACTCAATTTGCTTAATTTCAAGCGTTGTTCTAAAATGGCAATCATCGCCTCGTCAATCGTATTCATTCAATTCAATGTTTAAAATGATGCCGTAAATTTAGGCAAAAGGATTTGTTCTTTTGGTATCTGGATTAGAATATATATGCCCTTTTTGAATCGATAGGCCACAATCAAAATTATTGGTATATAGTTTACCTGTGCCTAAACCTTGTGGGAGTGGATTCGAATAATTTGCCGTAAACTGCGAAACAGCCTGTAGCCCTATATTGGATTCAAGCGCAGATGTAATCCACCATCTCGAGCCCATCATTTCTGCTGCCCGAATCCAAGCGTCACTTGCCGCAAATCCCCCTAATAAACTGGGTTTTAATATAATGAATGGCGCTTGGATCGCTTCCATTAATTGTTCGGGATGACGCGCTTGGATTAATTCTTCATCTAATGCAATCGGCAATAAATTCAAACGACATAAATTGTGCATTGCCTTCCATTGTCCGGCCCGAATGGGTTGTTCGATCGAATGAATGGCTAATTTGGCTAATCTTTCTAGTTTTGATGGTGCCTCTTGAGGTGAAAATGCGCCGTTTGCATCTACTCGAATCGTTAAATCAGTTGCGGAGAAGTTGGATCTGATTTCAGCAATAATCTCCATTTCTTGCTCAAAATCAATGGCACCTATTTTTAATTTGAGGCAAGAATAACCTTCAGTCAATTTATCCGCGATTTGCTGACGCATAAATTCAGGGTTTCCCATCCATATCAGCCCATTTATGGGTAGACTAGTTTCTCCACGGGCAAATGAATTGTAGAAATACATGCCATCTTTTCCTTGAAAATAATCGAGCAAAGCCATTTCTAATGCTGCGCGAAATGAGGGTTGTTCGAATGGAATCATTTGGATGAAATCAGATATTTCCTCAGCAGACTCAGGAATTGATTTGA
>JACCDS012277254.1_pt1 | contig 16713 bp, 17 predicted proteins | sample 7446441 | NCBI WGS metagenome assembly JACCDS01 (sample SAMN15323445, study PRJNA562643) | freshwater metagenome | isolation source: river surface water | place: USA:Blue River Watershed | collected 2017-08-17
GAAAACCGCCCGACCGGTGGATTAACCCTGGGAATTCTGCTTCCTCAAATCAATACCTGATTGATATTACCTGCCAATCAGGAGCCTATAGGACCCCTGACAATTTTTTGACTATCGGCAATAGTTTTCCGCTTTATCATTTCCGCGCCGCGATTTTTTTGGCTTTTCCTGCTGATTCTCACGCCCACAAAAACACTAATCTATTGATTTAAAAGGAGTTTTAAATCCCCCAAGCACATGGCATGGTTTTCGCTAAATAGCCTTCACTAGCGCCCAAATACGCAATGACGGGCGGCAATTATCACCTCAAATGTGACAGGTACTTTATATGCGGGACATGACTATGGTGACCAATGCCCAAAAGGCAAATGGCGCAGGAAATATCCCCCTTGGCATTCCCACGCAGGATCAAGAGCTCGCCGTTCGCGCGCGCTTAACCCAAGCGTTGCAGATGAGCCTGGATCCCAGCGAAATCATTTCACTGTTTTTTCACCAGATACAACCACTGGTGCAAATGTCTGGCGTGCTGTTCAAATCAGCCACCACTAAAGATGATGCGCGCGTAGGACGTGAGTCACTGCATCATTGCGATTATCGTTTAACGACTGACGAAGGCTATTTGGGCGAAGTTATTTTCAGTCGCAGCAAACGTTTCAGCGAAGATGAACTCGCACGCATTGAACAACTGCTCAGCTTACTGGTTTACCCATTGCGTAACGCCGTTCGCTATCAAACTGCCATGCGCCTCGCACTGCTCGATCCATTGACGCTTGTAGGTAACCGTGCTGCATTGAATAACAGCCTGAAACGCGAGCTGCAATTGGCGAACCGCCAACACCAGCAATTGTCACTGTTAATGATCGATGTGGATTATTTTAAAAAAATTAACGACGATTACGGCCATCATCGCGGTGACTTGATCCTGTGCGACATTGCAAAAAATATCCAGTCAGTATGCCGTAGCACCGACAGTATCTTCCGCTATGGTGGAGAAGAGTTTGTAGTGATTTTAAGTAATACCAATTCACTCGGGGCAGAAATTATTGCCGAGCGAATTCGCCAACAAATTGCCAATACGCAAATTTTTCATAATGGGACAGGTATCAACACCACCGTCAGTATCGGTATCTCAACCCACAATGGCGAACATAATGAGGAAATGGAAAGCCTGTTTGAACGCGCCGACAGAGCACTCTACCGCGCCAAACAATCCGGCAGAAACCGCACCATTAACAGCACGGTAATGCCACTATTTCATCAGTAGCCAGTGAGGCAACTGAACAGCATAAAAAAACGCGCTAATTTAAGCGCGTTTTTTATGCAACAATCACTCTATCAAGCAGTGCAACAAAGTAACCACTACTCAACAATAGGTGGACGCTTGCGTGGTGGTGCTTTTACCCGGCGCGGAGCTGCTGATGCAGACCGCAACTTCTTGTCGTGACGTTCACGTTGCGCGAGTTCGTCGCGAGTAGGTGTCATCATTCGAGTATATGTCGAGCTGTCAAAACCTGCGGTCATACACAAGTCTTCAATTTCACGCTCGGTAAGATCAATCCACTGCCCTACACGCACATGGGAAGGAATAAAAATATTGGCATAACGAACGCGCTTTAAGCGGCTGACCTTAACGCCCTGCGACTCCCACAAACGGCGCACTTCGCGATTGCGACCTTCCATCACCACGCAATAGAACCAGCGATTTTTTCCTTCGCCTGCACCATCCACAATATCAGTGAAGCGGGCGATGCCATCATCAAGCACTACACCGCGCAAGAGCACTTGGCGCATATCATCCGTAACTTCACCTTGAATACGCACCAGGTATTCGCGATCAATTACTGATGATGGATGCATCAACTTATTGGCCAACTCGCCATCGTTGGTAAACAACAATAACCCGCTGGTATTGAAGTCCAAACGCCCTACGGAAATCCAGCGCTCGCCTTTCAATGCCGGCAAGTGATCGTAAACTGTTGGGCGCCCTTCAGGGTCTGAGCGGGAACAAATTTCCCCTTCCGGTTTGTTATATAAAATCACCCGGCGGCGGGTTAATTCGCTGCGCAATACTACGCGCTGACCATTGACAAAAATTTTATCTTGCGCAGTAACACGATCACCCAACTTGGCAATACGATCATTGACCTTAACTTGGCCCAGTTCTATAGCACGCTCCATTTCACGACGAGAACCAATGCCTGCACGCGCCAGAACTTTTTGTAGTTTTTCATCCGTAGGAGTCGCAATAACCGGTGCTTGCGACTCTGTAGTAGCAACAGCTTTGGTACGCGCCGCTGCAGGTTTTTGCCCAGGTTTGGCCGCAGGCTTTTCAACGCCATGCTGTTTTTTAACAGCACCATCATTGGACTTTTTAAAACCATGGGATTTTTCTGCCGATGCTTTTTTTCCACCACCAGCCGATTTAGCACTGGCGTTTTTACCGGCAACTACTGGCTTCACAGCCTTGGTAGGTTTTTCAGGTTTATCTTGGTTGATTTTCTTCACCATAATTCAAGGGTCACCTATGAGTGACCAGTTTCCTCATTGTTGGCTGGTGTCGATGATTGCGGCGCCGCAGTATCAAGCGGCTCCTCAATGGTCACAAAAGCCTCTTCACCCTCTACAAAGCCATCTTCATAAAGTGCTGTTTGGGTATCCACTTCCACCTCTTCCAACTCATCCAGTGTAGCGACAGGCTGATCATCCGGAATAGGTGGATCTGTATCTTTTTCGCCCAAGCCAGCCTCACCCAAATCCAGGACCGGATTCAGCTCATCCAAATCACGAATTTCACTGAGCGAGGGCAACTCATCCAAACTTTTTAAATTGAAGTAATCCAAAAATTGGCGGGTTGTTGCATAGAGCGATGGGCGGCCGGGCACATCACGGTGCCCAATTACTTTCACCCAATCGCGCTCAAGCAGGGTTTTCATAATGTGCGAACTGACAGCAACACCACGAATTTCCTCAATATCGCCGCGTGTGATTGGCTGTCGATAGGCAATGAGTGACAGCGTTTCCAGTAGCGCACGTGAGTATTTTTGTGGTTTTTCCTCCCAGAGGCGATTCACCCAGGGCGCCAAATTATCACGCACTTGGAAGCGCCAACCGGAAGCCACTTCTTTTAACTCAAAACCACGCCCTTCACAGGCGGCCTGAATATCAGCGAGTGCAGCCAGCACCTCGTCTTTCGTTGGTGCGACCTGCTCATCGAACAAATCCAGCATACGCGCAACCGTCATTGGCTGCCCTGCCGCCAAAATTGTACCTTCGATAATCTGACGCAAACGCTCGGCATCAACCGGCATTTGCGTTACCGGAACGGTGGCAGACTCTTCCATCAGCACGTCGTCGGCCGATGAACGAGTACCCTCTTCCGGTGCATCCAGGACTTCATCTAATTCTTCGGGGATTATTGTATCGGTCATTGTGTTCTGGCTTTTACGTGAATAGGTGCAAAAGATTCGCTTTGAACAATCTCTACCAGAGATTCCTTAATCAACTCCATCACCGCAAGGAAGGTCACTACCACACCCAAGCGCCCTTCTTCTGCTTTAAAAAGACTCACAAAGGGCACAAAGTGTTGGTGCGCCAAAGTATCCAAAACCTGCGCCATACGCTCGCGCGTTGATAAGCGCTCCTTGGATACATGGTGACTTTCAAACATATCCGCACGTCGCAACACCTCTGACAGGGCGAGCAACAGCTCTTGCAATTCCACATCGGGATCAAGGCGTGTCAGGCTGCGGTCAGGCCCTGCGACTGTAACCGGAAAAACATCACGCGCTACGCGCGGAAGCTTATCCATATCCTCGGCTGCCTGCTTGAAACGCTCGTATTCCTGCAAACGACGAATCAGGGAAGCACGAGGATCTTCCTCTTCTTCCTGCTCTTCACTGGAGCGGGGCAATAACATGCGTGACTTGATCTCAGCCAGCATGGCCGCCATGACCAAATACTCGGCCGCCAATTCAAACTGATGGGATTCCATCAGATTGACATACGCCATGTACTGGGAGGTAATCTCGGATACGTTAATCTCAAGAATATCAATATTTTGGCGACGGATCAGATACAGCAACAAATCCAGAGGCCCTTCAAACGCCTCCAAAAATACTTCAAGTGCATCCGGTGGAATGTACAAATCCTGCGGTAGCTGGGTATACGCTTTGCCATGAACCACAGCAAAAGGCATTTCGCCTTGCTGCGGTGCTTTTGATGAAGCGGCGGCATCAACAGGAGCTTGCTCAGTTGAAATGTCAGCAACATCCGGAACGTCATCCACAGCGACCGGTACCGAATCTGTTTCAGAGTCCGGATCAGGCAGCGGTACGGGTTCGAGAATTTCAGTCACTCAGCAAGCTCATCAGTCGAATAAGAAAAGAACGCCATAGGGCGGACAATACAGGAGCGGCATTATAACGATTTAAGGAGGCGCCGGACAGCAGCCCATCAAGACAATAAAATTATAATGGAATCAATCAGTTGGCATCGAACGGAGCAAAATCTCCCTTGCCCTGGCGCACCAGCTCTGGCACATCCTGGGTCAGATCGATCACCGTCGTTGGCTCCAACCCACAATAGCCGCCATCAATCACCAGCTCCACAAAATGCTCCAAGGTATCGCGAATGTCGTAGGGGTCAGTCATTGGAAACTCTTCACCAGGCAACAGCAAGCTACTGGTCATCAATGGCTCGCCCAATTCTTCAAGTAAAGCCAGGGCGATAGGATTATCAGGCACACGCAGCCCTATGGTTTTGCGCTTGGGGTGCATCAAGCGACGCGGTACATCAGCGGTTGCCTCAAGGATGAAGGTGTAAGCACCGGGCGTATGGTTTTTTAACAGGCGAAATACCTGATTATCCACGCGCGCATAGGTTGCCAACTCGGACAGGTCACGACACATCAGGGTGAAGTTGTGATTTTTATCGAGCTTACGCAGCGTACGTATGCGCTCCAAAGCATCCTTATCACCAATGTGACAGCCAAGGGCATAAGCGGAATCTGTTGGATAAGCGACCAACCCGCCTTTGCGGATAATATCTGCCGCTTGTACGATTAAACGGTGCTGCGGGTTTTCCGCGTGAATTTGGAAAAATTGTGCCATGGTAAAGACTCCTTACGACCCCATCAGCCATAAACAGGCCAGGATGAAAAGGCTATAAAGCCCGCAGGCCTTACGCATTAATATTGTTATAGCCCAACAATTCCCACACAGCCTTGGCCTGTGGTGGCAATCGACCAAAACCACCCAGATCCTGCCAAGGTTGATCGGGTATATGAAAATCAGAGCCGCAAGATGCATAAAGGTTACGGCTCGCGGTAATACGCAATAAATCGTCTGTCATCGCAGAGGGCTGCAAACCGCTGATTACCTCGATAGCATCGCCGCCAGCCGCCACAAAGGAATCGACTAACGCGCACATTTTGGTACGTGTAAGCTCGTACTTTGCCGGATGCGCCAACACAGCAACGCCACCTGCACCGTGAATCCAGGCAATAACCTGATCCATTAATGGCCACTGGTATTTCACATCAGCCGGTTTTCCTGCTCCCAGGTATTTTTTGAATGCAGCATTGATATTCTTTACTGCACCAATGGCAACCAAGTACTGGGCAAAATGAGGTCGACCAACACTGACGCCACCGGCCAATGCACGCGCGCCAGCCAAGGCATCGGGAAAGCCGGCCTTCGACAGCCGCTCGGCAATAGCGATTGAGCGCGCTGCACGCGCATCCTCCTGGTGTGCAATGGCCTCGGCTAAAACAGCGGAATCAATATCCACACCCAAGCCAACAATATGAACACCGCCCCGCCCCCATTGGCTGGAAAACTCAATGCCGGGAATTAACTGGATCGCCGCATCCAATGCGGCTTTTTGTGCAATCCGAACGCCAGCTATGGTATCGTGATCCGTAATTGCCAACACCGAGACACCGCGCTCTTTGGCGCGCGCAATCAAGGCTTCCGGGCTTAGCATACCGTCTGAAAAATACGTATGGCTGTGCAGATCAAAAATCACTCAAATACCACTTTACTAGAAGATCGACAGGATTGGTCATGACTGACAACAACGCGGAAAAATCACCTCCCATGTTAGCCGATAAACCCCCTCTGGAAACGACAAATTCCCAGCCCAAGCCAAAAAAAGAAAGCTTTTTTGCCAATCTGTTAATGAACATCGTCATTCCGACGCTGATTCTGACCAAGCTTAGCGATGCAGAATATCTAGGACCAACCTGGGCGCTAGTCATTGCGCTCGCTTTCCCACTGAGTTATGGCTTGCGCGATTTTATCGCCAACAAAAAAGTGAATGTTTTTTCGGCACTCGGTATCGTGAGTGTATTGCTCACTGGCGGTCTGAGCCTGTTGCAACTCGACCCGGAATATTTTGCAATTAAAGAAGCTGCTATACCCGGTATTCTCGGCATAGTCACACTCGTCTCCATAAAAACCCGCTACCCTTTGGTGAAAGTATTTATTTACAACGATAAAGTGCTAAAAATACAAAAAGTGGACGCGGCACTTGAACATTATCAAACCAAAAAACATTTTGAACGCACCCTGAGCAATGCCTCATTGATGATTGCGGCGTCTTTTTTTCTATCCTCGATTTTAAACTACGTACTGGCTAAAATAATTTTGGTTAGCCACCCAGGCACAGCAGAGTTCAATGCTGAGCTGGGTAAAATGACAGCACTAAGCTACCCTGTCATTGCGCTACCAATGTTAATCATCATGATGGGCACACTCTTCTATGTGTTTCGCAGCATTCGTCTGCTAACCCACCTGACACTGGAAGAAGTGATTAATGATGGTAGTACCGAATAAGAACAACAAGTACATCGCAAGCCCAATGTAATTCAATAACAAAACATTCAAGCGGTGCCTTAGCGGGCCGCTGCACTATTTTTCAGAGACCGTTTTATGTATTACGCCATTATCAGTGAAGACATTGCCAATAGCCTTGATAAACGAAAAGCGGCCCGCCCCGCACACCTTGCGCGATTGCAGCAATTGACCGATGAAGGTCGCCTGCTCATCGCAGGACCACACCCTGCCATCGACAATGAAAACCCTGGTGATGCAGGCTTTACCGGCAGCTTGGTTGTTGCGGAATTCAATTCACTGCAAGACGCACAGGCATGGGCTGATGCCGATCCCTATATTGCAGCCGGTGTTTATGCCAAGGTCATCGTAAAACCCTTCAAAAAAGTTTTGCCTTAATTTTCATTTTTCAGGATTGGAGCCACTGTGAAACATTTAAATCTTTTGGGTGCAGGATTGTCGCTTTTGGCCCTCCCCTTTATCAGCCTGCCAAGCTTTGCGATTGAAAAATATGTCTCTGATGTTATTTATGTCCCTGTTCGCAGCGACAAAAACCCTCAGGCAGGGGTTTTGCAACAAGGTGTGCCCAGCGGCACAAAATTGAACTTTTTGCGCGAAGAAATAGGAACAGACAATAACCTCTGGTCACTGGTTGTAACGCCGGAGGGCACCGAAGGTTGGATTCGCAGTCAAAATATTAGCGACAAACCAACAGCGGCATTAAAGCTGGCAGCCCTATCAGATTCATCTCGCAGCCTCATCAGCCTGCAAGCTGAAAATACTGAACTTAAAGTACAACTGGAAAAGCTCCAGCAAGAACACCAACAATTACTCGATGACACCGAGGATATGCGCCAAGCCGCAACCACTGCCCTCAACCTCGAGGAAGAGCATCAACGCATGCTCACCGAAAACCAATTATTACAAACACACGCCGATGTATTAAAAGCCGAAAACGAAAAACTAAAAGATACCGATCGTTTCAATCATTGGCTCTATGGTGGCGGCCTTATTTTGGGTGGCATATTGTTATCGCTGATTTTGCAAGCTATTGGCCGCCGTAAACGTAAATCAGAGTGGCGCTAACAGGAGCTTGATGATGCTAAAAAGTCTTACAGGTTTATTGGCGGGTATCTCACTGCTGTTATCTGTTAACAGCATGGCAGAAAGCAACTTGATCGCCATGAAAACAGACCTTGGAACCTTTGTGATTGAGGTTTATCCGAAGTCTGCTCCTGCTACGGTAAAAAACTTTTTAACCTATGTTGATAGCAAGTTTTACGACGGGACGATTTTCCATCGCGTTGTGCCCGGTTTTGTTGTGCAAGGTGGCGGCATGACATTTGATTTCACCGAGAAACCAACAGCAGACCCCGTAGTTAATGAGTCGATTAATGGCCTGCCCAACGACTACAAGAGTGTTGCTATGGCGCGCCAGTCAGATCCTGATAGCGCAACCGCACAGTTTTATATCAACCTCAAAAACAATACCGGACTCAATGCAACAGGCACCAAACCCGGCTATACCGTTTTTGGAAAAGTGGTCGCAGGCATGGACGTGATTGAGAAAATCTCACAAGAACCACGCGGCATGTTCAAAGCACACCCTGAAGCACCCAACTATGCTGTGCGCGTGCTGAGCGCAACCAGAACAGATTCGGCAGGCGTACAGGCTATTATTAACGCGCAGCGCGCAACCAAACCGTCGAGCATCAAAGATGCCTTGGTACCCATCGATGAAAACCAGCAATGACACCGCCCTCAGCGTTAACCTCAATAAAATAGCGCTGATCAGAAATTCTCGCCCAGGCAATTATCCCGATGTAGTTGCACACGGGGAAACCTGCATCAATGCAGGTGCCGATGGCCTGACCGTTCACCCTCGCCCGGATCAGCGTCACATCAGACCTCATGATGTGTATGAGCTGAGTGAATTGGTGAAAAACTATCGCGGTATTGAATTCAATATTGAAGGAAACCCCTACGCGGAATCACTGGGAAACTTTCCCGGTTTCATTAAGTTGGTTAGCGACGTCATGCCTGATCAGTGCACCTTGGTGCCAGATGCTAATGACCAACTGACATCTGACCATGGTTTCGATTTAACAGTCGCCAGCAAAAAGTTAACGCCACTGATAAAACAACTACAAGACCAAGGTATCAGGGTCTGTTTATTTATGGACCCGGATATTGAGCAAATCAGTTTGGCAAAAGAGATAGGTGCAGACCGCATTGAGCTTTATACCGGCCCTTATGCCGATGCATTCAAGACACCCGGCCAGCCATTTGACGAACTGTTTGCACGCTACATGAATGCTGCCCGACATGCACAATCAATTGGTATAGGCGTAAATGCAGGCCATGACCTGAACCTTCACAATCTCGCACATTTTCGCCAAATCCCTGCACTGCTTGAAGTATCAATCGGGCATGCACTCACGGTTGATGCCATCGCCATGGGATTGCCTGCCGCAGTAAAAGCGTACAAATCTCTTTGCACAACCCATCATTAAATCGACACAAGAATTCAAGCATGACTAATGACCGCGAAGACAGCCTCGCTTATTTGGAAAAAAAACGCTTTTTTGATTCACTCATGACCGTGTACGGACGCAAAACAGTCCTTGAAGCACTGCAAGATTCCTCAACGTTTATCTACAGATTGCATTTAGCCAAAAGCAATAAACCTGCTGGTATTTTGGATGAGATATCTACACTGGCCAAACAGAAGGGCGCTGAAATTGTTTATCACGATCGCCAGGCGCTCTCCCGCATTTCTAAAAATGCTGCGCAAGACCAAGGGGTGGCGGCAGATTTACAGCTACGCGGCTATCAACTCTACGATGAATTCCTGCGCACTAATCACGCAAAAAATTACACGCTGCTGGCACTTGATGGTGTACATAACCCACAAAACCTTGGCATGATTATTCGCTCTGCATGCGCAGGACAAATCGATGGAATACTGCTGCCCCAAAAAGGCAATGCGCAAATCGATCCATTGGTCATCAAAGCCAGCGCCGGCACAGTTTTCCGTGCGCCGCTGCTCCGCTGCAAAGACTTGCCCGAGGCATTAGTTGACTTCAAAAAGAAAGGAACTGTGGTGTGCGCACTTTCATCGCATGCACCAACGGAACTGAAAAAGTTCACACCCGATGCTCCCTGCATTTATGTACTAGGCAATGAAACTGAAGGAGTTTCACCCGTTGTGGCCAAACTGTGCAATGAAAGCGTGAGAATTCCAATGAACAATGGTGTCGAATCCCTGAATGTTGCCGTTACTGCCGCACTGATTGCGTTTCGCTAAATATTGTCACTACCCACAGACCACACAAATAAAAAGAGGAGCCAATGCTCCTCTTTTTATTTGTGCACAGATTACAGTTTGTAGCCGTCTTCTTCATGCAATGCCAAATCAAGGCCAATTGTTTCGTCTTCTTTGCTGACACGTAAACCAGCAGTAAACAGACCCGTCAACTTAAGCAATACATAAGTAACAACAGCGGTGTAAACAAAAGTCACAATCACACCCAGAAATTGAACGCCAAGTTGCTCGCCCATCGAGTTAATACCCTCAGCAAACCCCTGGCCACTAAATACACCCAGCTCAGTGGATGCAAACACACCAGCAAGAATAGTCCCCAGCACGCCACCAACACCGTGAACAGGAAATACATCTAATGAGTCATCAATCTTCCAGACACGCTTAACCAATTGCGTCATGTAGAAACAGACAACGCCCGCACTTAAACCAATTAATAAAGCGCCACCAGGGCCAACATAACCGGAAGCAGGTGTAATAGTACCCAGACCTGCAACCATACCTGTAACAATCCCCAAAGCACTTGGTTTTCTAAAACGCATCCACTCAACAGCCATCCAGGACAACGCACCTGCAGCTGCTGAAATATGCGTCACTAACATTGCCATAGCCGCATTACCATCAGCCGCCAAGGCACTGCCTGCATTAAAGCCAAACCAACCCACCCACAGCATGCCCGCGCCGGTAACGGTCATTGTCATATTATGTGGAGGCATAGCCGTTGTAGGAAACCCATTACGTTTACCCACGACAATTGCAGCAACCAATGCGGCCACACCAGCAGTAATGTGCACTACCGTGCCGCCAGCAAAATCAAGAAGCCCTTTCTGAAACAACCAGCCAGAACCTGACCATACCCAATGACAAACGGGAATGTACACAGCAAACAACCACAGACCAGAAAACAACAACATAGAAGAAAACTTTACACGCTCCGCAAACGCACCAACAATCAACGCTGGAGTGATGATGGCAAATGTCATTTGAAACATGGCATGCAAACTGAGTGGAATACCGCCAGAAACAGCATCCTCAGTTACGCTACCCAAAAAGACCATACTAAAATCACCAATCCAGGCATTTCCTTCACCAAATGCCAAGCTGTAACCTGCGATCAACCACAGCAACGATACCAAACATGCAATTGCAAAACACTGCATCAACACAGAGAGAATATTTTTAACGCGAACAAGACCACCGTAAAATAAAGCCAATCCCGGCAGGGTCATAAACAGCACCAATGCTGTCGATGTCAGAATCCAAGCCGTATTTGCTTGATTGATCGCCTCTTCCGCAAATGCTATTGGCGACATACAAGCAGTCAGCACAGTGGCAACAATGAATGAAATAGTGGAATTTAGTTTTTTCATACTTACCCCAGAATGATTATTGTTTGAGACCAACCAAATGTGACGCAAACATGAGCCGCAATTTGAGCGCTTCAATATGAAACAATTCACCCTACGACCTAGGCGTTGATTTGCCACACTGAAAGATATATTAGGTGGAAAATGCACAACCAGAGAGCACTAATTGTCGGATATCTATCTAAACGCTAAATGGCTCTGCGCCAAAGCAATAAATGATCCAAAAACAAAAAAACATTATTTTTCAATAACCTAAAAATTATCAGGCTATTTATACAATCAAAATAAGCACCATAAAGAGACATCAAAAAAAATCGAGATCAATATCGGTGCAACATCAATCACAAGACGATGAAAATAAAGGAGATAAGGTAGAATGACAGGAACAATCGTTACTTAAGATCAGTGAAGCATGGAATTATTGATTGCCTATTTGTTAATACCCCTGATTCTTGCATTGGGGCTATCGAAGCTTGTTATCTATTGGTTTGGGCGTCGTCTTTTAGATATCCCCAATGATCGAAGCTCGCATACCATCCCCACACCACGCGGAGGTGGCATTGCCATAGTACTGGCAACGGTATTGAGCCTATTAATCACCAAGCTACCAGGAATACCGCAACCTCCAACACTACTCTACCTGATAGCCCCCGGCCTACTTATGGCTGCGGTAGGAATAGCCGACGACCTATTCACACTCAACATACGCATCAGACTTATCATCCAGCTGGCAGTAGCCTGCACCATTACTGGAGTCATCCTGCACAACACAACACACCCTATACTTATCGCTGCGACCCTAGGAGCCATATCTATTCTTGGCATTGTCTGGCTCACCAACCTCTATAACTTTATGGATGGCATTAATGGGCTCGCAGCACTTCAAACCGTGTTTGTCTGCGGAAGCATGAGTCTTATTTTCTTTCTCAAGGCGAAACACCCCGAGACACTTCTACTTATGCTCACCCTTAGCAGTGCAAGCCTGGGCTTTTTATATTGGAATTTCCCGCGAGCAAAGCTATTTATGGGGGATGCGGGGAGCCTTTTTATTGGCATAACACTCGCTACATTAATGGTATGGACCGCATACAACGATATGACCACCACCTGCATCTGGCTTATTATTCTTACGTCATTCATCGTAGATGCCAGCTACACCCTACTTACCAGACTGACAACCGGACAAAAATTCTATCTGCCACACAGATCGCACTTTTATCAAAAAATCGCACTAAAACTAAACTCTCACACAAAAGCGACGCTATTAATCATGTGCTTTAATCTGGCATGGCTACTTCCTTTGGCCATTGCCACACAACTCGACAAGATTAATGAATTCGCAGCATTGATGCTGGCTTATATACCGGCACTCTATGGCGCACACAAAATCAAAGCAGGAAAGGCCGAATAGCAGGAAGCAGGAAGCAGGAAGCAGGAAGCAGGAAGCAGGAAGCAGGAAGCAGGAAGCAGGAAGCAGGAAGCATAATAGCAATACCTGCTTTTCAAGATATATATTTAGGAATAACGCAACAAGGCGTTACTTATCAATACTCTCGTTTACGCGATCGCGCATTTCTTTGCCAGGCTTAAAATGAGGGACATATTTGCCTTCAAGCACGACAGCCTCCCCTGTTTTTGGATTTCTACCAGTACGGGGAGCACGATAATGCAACGAGAAACTACCAAACCCACGAATTTCGATACGTTCGCCAGACGCGAGAATATCGGACATATAATCGAGCAACAGCTTTACTGACATCTCGACATCTTTGATGGTCAACTGATTTTGCTTTTCGGTGATGTATTCAATCAATTCTGACTTTGTCATAACCTGCTCTCTGTTATTAGCCAACGTTCAAGCAACACAAACATCATAGCTGAGCCTGAGCCCAAGTAAACCACCCACAAAAAAATAATGGCCAGCAATGCTGGCCATTATCCACAAGCAAAAAACTTACTCTTTGCTTTGCATTTGCGCTTTAATCAAATCACCCAAGGTGGTTGGAGAAGCTTGATCAGATTGCTTGCTAGAAAGCTCTTTCATAGCAGTCTTCTCTTCTTCAACATCTTTGGATTTCACTGACAGACTGATGCTGCGATTTTTGCGATCTACGGCAATGATCTTAGCTTCAACTTCGTCACCTACTTTCAGCAGGTTACGTGCATCTTCTACTTTCTCACGGCTCAACTCAGACGCTTTCAAAGTAGCTTCTACGTCGTCAGCCAAAGTGATTACAGCAGCTTTTGCTTCAACTTCTTTCACGATACCTTTAACTACGGCACCTTTGTCATTCACAGAAACGTATTCTGAGAATGGATCGGTTTCGAGCTGCTTGATACCCAAAGAAATGCGCTCACGCTCTGGATCGATGGCCAATACCACTGTCTCCAACTCATCGCCTTTCTTGTACTTGCGAACAGCTTCTTCGCCGGCTTCGTGCCAAGAGATGTCTGACAAGTGAACCAAACCATCAATACCGCCATCCAAACCGATGAAGATACCGAAGTCAGTGATTGACTTGATCTTGCCGCTGATCTTGTCACCTTTGGCACAAGTACGAGCAAATGCATCCCATGGATTCTCTTGGCATTGCTTCAGACCGAGAGAGATACGACGACGCTCTTCGTCGATATCCAATACCATAACTTCGATTTCGTCGCCCAATTGCACAACTTTTGAAGGATGAATGTTTTTGTTAGTCCAATCCATTTCTGAAACGTGGATCAAACCTTCAACACCCTCCTCCAACTCTGCGAAACAACCGTAATCAGTCAAATTGGTTACTTTTGCTTTCACACGAGCGCCTTCTGGGTAACGCTTGGTGATTTGTATCCACGGATCTTCACCCAATTGCTTCAGGCCGAGCGATACACGGTTACGCTCACGATCAAACTTCAATACTTTAACGTCGATTTCATCACCAACGTTTACGATCTCACCTGGGTGCTTGATACGCTTCCACGCCATGTCGGTGATGTGCAACAGACCATCAACACCGCCCAAGTCAACGAATGCACCGTAGTCGGTAAGATTTTTAACAATACCTTTAACTGCTTGACCTTCTTGCAGGGTGGCCAGCAATTCATCGCGCTCAACAGAGTTAGCTTGTTCAAGTACAGCGCGACGAGAAACAACTACGTTGTTACGCTTTTGGTCGAGCTTGATAACTTTGAATTCCAACTCTTTACCTTCAAGGTGAGTAGTTTCGCGCACAGGGCGAACATCTACCAATGAACCAGGAAGGAAGGCACGGATACCAGCAACGTCAACGGTGAAACCACCTTTAACTTTACCGTTAATAACACCTTTGATAACTTCTTCAGCAACGTGAGCAGCTTCGAGAATTTTCCAAGCTTCAGCGCGTTTGGCTTTTTCACGTGACAGTTTGGTTTCACCGAAACCGTCTTCAACGCTTTCCAGAGCTACTTGTACTTCGTCACCGATCTGGAGATTCAACTCACCCAGTTCGTTACGGAATTGTTCTGCGGGGATGACACCTTCAGACTTCAGGCCTGCGTGTACGGTAACCCAGTCTTTGTCGATATCGATTACTACACCAGTAACGATGGTGCCTGGCACCATATCAACGGTCTTTAAACTCTCTTCAAATAACTCAGCAAAACTTTCGTTCATACTCATCGTATTACCTATAGATTAGAGGTACAGACGTTAAACTCACGCCCTACCTTTTCCGCACGGCCAGTCACGCGGGTCAGTTAATGTAAAGTAAAGATCCCCTCAGGCTGGGTTTGACGACCCTCACTACTGCCAAGAAACACTCTTAATGACCGAGATCACGAAACCGGAAAATTAGCAGGTGCAAGAGCCTAGCAGAATGCGCTTTATTTATCAACAGCTTAGGGAGAGAAATAGATAAGGAGAAAAGAAAACAATTGCAGACTGAGACAACAATAGAAGGCAGCGATTGCCGCCCTCTATATTCCCACCCCATAAATTAAATATCAGCTTTTGTAACGACTGGATAAAAACGCCTTGAACTTGGCACCAACCTCAGAATGACGCTCACCATAGATAACATTGGCAGCCAAATAACCCAACTTGGTTCCACAGTCATGGCTGCGACCAATCAATTGATACGCCTCAACAGTCTCAAGCCCCAACAAGGTATCCAGCGCATCTGTAAGCTGGATCTCGCCGCCGGCACCGGGCAAGGTTTTCGCCAACAGATCCCACACCGTACGAGAAAGCACATAACGACCAACAATAGCCATATTAGAAGGCGCATCATCCACAGGCGGTTTTTCCACCATCGCGCGGATAGCCGCTGTTTTACCTGACGGGATATCGACACCCGAACAATCTACAACACCATATTTATCCACCTGATCATGGGGTACCTGCTCAACCAAAATCTGGCTAAACCCGGTTTCCTCAAAACGGCGCGTCATACCGGCAAGATTGTCCTGCTTTAAATTACATTCAGCGTTATCAACCAACACATCCGGTAAGAGCACAGCGAATGGTTCATCACCCACAACGGACTTTGCACACAATATTGCATGCCCCAAGCCTTTAGCCTCTGCCTGACGAACAGAAATAACAGTTAACCCTGGTGGCGTTATGGAGCGAACCTCCGCCAGCAATGAGCGCTTCAAGCGAGCCTCAAGCTGAGCCTCCAACTCAAAACTGGTATCAAAGTGGTTTTCAATTGCATTCTTACTGGCATGAGTTACCAAAACAATTTCTTTTATACCGGCCGCTGCTGCCTCTTCAATCACATACTGAATAAGCGGCTTATCGACAACAGGTAGCATTTCCTTTGGAATTGCTTTGGTTGCAGGCAGCATACGCGTACCCAAACCTGCAACAGGAATAACCGCTTTTTTAACTTGCATATAATTGTCCTTGGAAGAGTATGTTTTTAACTGTTGAGTAAATTAAGTATTTCTATTGTTTTTTGATGAAGCAAATCCTTATCAGCACGGCTTTCTAAATTTAAACGAACCACTGGCTCAGTATTTGACATACGCAGATTAAAGCGCCATGCATCGAATTCCATACTGATACCATCCGTTCTGTCAACAGCATTTGCCTCCTCGCCATAATGCTGAAAAACCCTTTCTATTGCCTGCTGAGCATCAGGCACATGCACATTAATTTCACCGGGCGACGGAAATTTTTCAATTCTATCCTTAAGCAGGGAAGACAAGGGCCACCCTTTGCGCGACACCA
>JACCDS010915757.1_pt1 | contig 16711 bp, 18 predicted proteins | sample 7446441 | NCBI WGS metagenome assembly JACCDS01 (sample SAMN15323445, study PRJNA562643) | freshwater metagenome | isolation source: river surface water | place: USA:Blue River Watershed | collected 2017-08-17
AAACGTCGATAGCCAGGCGCGCCGCCTTGCCGTACAGCTTGTACTGTCTGCGGCGGCGCGCCTGGCTATCGACGTTTTGTTACAGGCACTAGATACGGCGGCTGCTAGCGCGTGACGGCCAGACACTGGTTCTTCAGATCCTGCGAGCCAATGCTATAGCAGTACGAGCGTTCCCCTTTGACCCCCGCAAGGCAGTAATTGCGCGCGTCGGACTCCCTGATGGCATAGCAGTACGAGGTCTCTCCGCGCTCGCGCGCGAGACACGCATTGCGCGCATCGCTGTCGCGCACCGAGTAGCAAGCCGATTGCTGGCTCTGCGTGAACGCAAGACACTGATTCTTCAAGTCGCTTTCGCGGATGCTGTAGCAGTAGCTGCGCTCGGATTTGATCTTCGCGAGGCAGAAATTCCTCAAGTCCGTGCCTTCAACCGAATAGCAATACGAAGTCTCGGCCTTCGCTTGCGCCAGGCAGAGATTCTGCCGGTCGCGGTTACGGATCGCGTAGCAATCCGATGTGGCGGCCTGCACGAACGAAGCGGCAAGCAGAAGCACCGCCCCCCACCATGCAGCCTTAATACTGATTGACGTCCGAATCCGCATCATGCGCATCACTGGCCTTGCGAAAGAATTTCCGCAGCGCCCAGAACCCTGCGGCGCTGGCAGTGCCAAAGACCAGCACATCACGCACCACGGAGAATTCACCGGTGATGAAATGGAGCATACCCGTCGTCGCGAGACCAATAGCGAAGCCAAGAAACAAAAAGCCCGGCAGCATGATCTCGACAATCAGCGCCAAGGCAGCGAATGCAAATGTGATCTGGTACAGCTGCATCGCCGTCACTTGTCGAGGAAACGATGCGCTGCGGCCGACAGGCTGTCGAGCACTGTAGAGGGTATCAGTACCAGTTTAGAATTCTGCTGCGTGCCCAGCGACTTGATGGCGTCTGCCTGAATTTTCCTGATCTCGAAATCGACCGCGCTGGTACCGCCGTTCGAAATTGCCTCGGACACGACTTTCACCGAATACGCTTCGGCATCGGCCAGGGTCTTCTTTGCCTCGGCCTGCTTTTGCGCGGTGTATAGCTCGGCGTCCGCCTTCAGTCTTTCCGACTCCTTGCGACCTTCCGCCTCGCGTACCATCGCACGCCGTGTACGCTCCGCATTCAGCTGCAGCTGCATCGCATTCCGGGTTTCATCATCGACCTTGACGTCGATGATCTCGACGCGCGACAGCACGATGCCCCATTCCGCCATCACCGTACGCAATTCGGATTCAATGGACTCGGACAGTTCGCGCCGGTTTGACTGTACGCCGTCGAGGTCGGTCCGGCCGATCACGCTGCGCACCACTCCGGTGACGGTGGTCTGAATCGCCTGATCCACGTCACGGATACGGTACATCGTCTTAGCCGCCTCAGTGATCCGATAGAGGATCGCCAGATGAATGCCGATCGTGACATTGTCAAGCGTGATCGTCGAAATCTCGCGCGTCGGTAGTTGGCGTTCAAGGATGTCGACTTTGTGCCGCACGGTCTCGATAAACGGGGTAATGATATGCAGGCCGGCCTCGAGCGTGCGGCTGTAGCGACCGAGCCGCTCGACGAGGTAGTTCTGCGACTGCGGAACGATCTTCACGCCGACCGCAAAGAAAATCACGATCAGCCCGACGATAACAATGGCCAGCACGCCCATGGCAGTCCCTTTCCGATTGAACAGATTGGTCTATTCTACGTAATTAAGCGGACGGACAGGCAACAACTTTCCTGCATGGCTGGCGCGGAGATATCAGGCCTGCAGGCTCATCAGCCGGTGCGGTATGCCGGCTTCCATGAACTCGTCGCCCTCGACGACGAAGCCATGCCGGCGATAGAACTCCACCGCGTGCGTCTGCGCATGCAGCACGAGCCGGCCATAGCCAAGCCGCTTTGCATCGGCCAGCAATGCCTGCAGCACGGCTGCGCCAATGCCACGACCGCGAGCCGACTTGCGCACCGCCATGCGGCCGATATGCCCGTCGGGCAGCAGTCGGCCAGTGGCTATCGGCTGGCCTTCGGCGTCATATGCGACCGCATGGATCGCGACTTCGTCGCCTTCGTCCCATTCCAGCTCGATGGGCACGCCCTGCTCGACGACGAAGACCTCAATCCGCAGCGCTTGCGCATGGTCGCGCAGATTGTCCCAGTCACCGATGACGACTTGCATGCTCATGCTCCGACTGCGTGCTGCCGCTCGAATCCGGTCAGCCGTTCACGCCACGCCGCCGGCACCGGCTCGCTCTTGCGGATGCGGCTGTCAGCGTACACATAGGTCATCTCTCCAGAGACCAGCAAGTTATCCGCATGATAAATCTCCAGCGCGAAACGCATCGAGCTGCGGCCCAGTTCGGCGCAGCGCACACCGATGTCGAGCTGGTCATCGAAGCGCGCCGGCGCGTGATATTCAATCGTCGCTTTGCGCGCGAACATCTCTAGTCCGGCCTCGGCCTGCGCCAGTACGTCGGGCAGGCCGGTCGCGCGCCAGTACTCGGTAAACGCGACATCGAAATAATTCAGGTAATTGCCATTGAAGACGATAGCCTGCATGTCCACTTCGGACCAGCGCACGCGCAGCGTATGAAAGAAGGAAAAATCCTGTCGGGCCATGATGTTCAGTTGTTCAGGGAGTCGGCGATCCAGCGGTTCACACGCTCCGCTTGCTCATGCACGATCCAGTGGCTCGCGTCGGGCACGCGGGTAATCTGCAGATCGTCCACGAAGCGATGCAGCGGATCGAGCAGCGACGGCAGCATCGCCTTGTCCTGCTCGCCCCACAGCACGCGCACCGGCACGTTCACCCGAAAGTCTGCCGGATCGAGCACGACTGCGGTCGCACCGGGCTCGCCCTCGGTCGGCGGATGGATGCGGGACGCACGATAGTAATTCACTCCGCCGCGCAGACCGAGCGACCAACACGCATGATAGCGGGCCCGCGTTGCGGCATCGAACCAGCCGGGGTTTTCGCCCATGCCGAGCATCAGTCGCTCTACAACGCGGAAATCTTCTTTCGCGAGTGCGTCTTCCGATCCGTCGGCGCGTAGCCAGTTCATGTAGCGGCTGGCCGTCTGCTGCGCCGGATCGCGCGCGAGACCTTCGGCAAACGGCACCGGATGCGTCGCATTGATGATCAGCAGCCGTTCGACCATCTGCGGATGCCGTATCGCGAACTGCCACGCCAGCGCGCCGCCCCAGTCATGCGCGATGATCACGCAGCGCGGGTAGCCGAGAAACGCCATGAATTGCTCAATATCCTGCAGCAGGCATTTGGCGCGATAGTCATCGACGTCGTTTGGCTGGCTCGACAGGTTATAGCCGCGCAGGTCAGGTGAGACCGCAAAGTGCGTATCGCCGAAATGCGCCAGCTGCGCATGCCATGCGTACCAGAACTCGGGAAAGCCGTGAAGAAATAACAGCAAGGGCTGGCCGGCTTGACCGGCGCACGCATAGTGCAGCCGTATGCCGTTCGGCAGTTCAGCGAAATGGCCGTCGCGGATCGTGGCCACGTTCAGTCGCCCCTCATTCTGTCACCCGTCATTCAGTCGCTCTTCAGCCCGGCGCGCAGCTTGTCGCGCACATGCGGTGCGGCCTCGTATGGGTCACCCGGGTTGCGACCACTGACGATATCCTCCATACGCCGTTGTACATTGCCCAGCGCCTGAGGATGCGAATAGATATAGAACTGACCGTCGCGGATCGCATCGAAAGTTTTCTCTGCTACTTCGGCCGCCGTGACCTTACCGGACGAGACCGCCTTCTCCAGCACCGCCTGCGACACCTGCTGGCTGCGCGTCGGCGCGTCGCCCTGCACGTCATCGGGACGCACGCGCTCGGACTGACTAATGCCGGTCGGGACAAAGTACGGGCACAGCACCGACGCACCGATCGGCGCTTCGACCAGCATCAGGTCGTGATACAGCGTCTCCGACAGCGCCACCACAGCATGCTTGGACACGTTGTAGACGCCCATCGTCGGCGGTGTCAGCAGGCCCGCCATCGAAGCCGTATTGACGATATGGCCTTCGTAGCCCGGATCCTTCTTCGCGCACTCGAGCATCAGTGGCGTAAATACACGCACGCCGTGAATCACGCCCCACAGGTTCACGCCCAATACCCATTCCCAGTCCGCCTGTGTGCTCTCCCATACGAGCCCACCGGCACCGACGCCGGCATTGTTGAACACCAGATGGATGGCACCGAAGCGCTGCATCGCTGCCTGCGCCAACATCTCGACCTGTTCGCCCTTGCGCACATCGCAGGTCTGCGCGATCGCGTCCGCACCGAGCGCGCGTACCTCTGCAACGGCGCTCTCCAGCGCCTGCTGTTGCACGTCCGCCATCACCAGTTTCATGCCCAGCTTCGCGCCCAAGAGTGCGAACTCGCGGCCGAATCCGCTGGCTGCGCCGGTAATCACGGCCACTCGGCCGCTGAATGTTTTCATTGCTTCTTCCTCAGACCAGCTTCACCAGCTGCTTGCCGAAATTTTTCCCGCGCAGCATGCCAATGAAGGCCTGCGGTGCTGCGGCCAGGCCGTCGGCGATCGTCTCGCGGTAGGTGAGTTTGCCGTCGGCGACCAGCTGCCCCAGTTCGCGCAGTCCCTGCGGCCACAGCTCCATGTGCTCGGAGACGATGAAGCCCTGCATAGTCAAGCGCATCGCCAGCACCATGTGCAGGTAATGCACCGGCATCATCTGGCCGTCATAACCCGCGATCATGCCGCACAGCGCGATGCGGCCGAATGGATTCATCCGCGCCAATGCGGCATCCATCACCGTACCGCCGACATTCTCGAACAGCCCGTCAATGCCGTTCGGCGCGGCCGCCTTCATATCCTTGAACAAATTGCCTGCCTTGTAATCGATGCAGGCGTCGAAGCCAAGCTCGTTGACCACGTAATCGCATTTCTGCCGGCCGCCAGCGATGCCGACTACCCGGCAGCCTGACAGTTTCGCCAGCTGTCCGACCACACTGCCTACGGCGCCACTGGCCGCCGATACCGCAATCGTCTCGCCCGCCTTCGGACGGATGATCTGGTTCAGACCATACCAGGCAGTCATGCCCGGCATACCGACGACGCCGAGGTAAGCCGACAGCGGCACGCGGCTGGTGTCGACCTTCTTCAGCAGGTTGCCGTCAGATACGCCGATCTCGGACCAACCGAACATGCCGACGACCTGGTCACCCACCTGAAATTTCGGATGCTTCGATGCGATCACTTCGCCGGCAGTACCGCCGATCATGACTTCGTCGAGTGCCTGCGGCGCCGCATAGCTCTTCACATCGTCCATACGCATCCGCATGTACGGGTCGAGCGACAGGTAATGATTGCGTACCAGTAGCTGGCCGTCCGCAATTTCCGGCACCGGCACGGTTTCGAGCCGGAAGTTGTCAGGCGCGACGCCGCCTTGCGGCCGCGATGCGAGAACGATGCGCTGATAGGTGGTCATGCGGATTCCTTGATTTGCAACTTGTCGGCCACATCGAGCCGCTTTAAATATTTGAACGTGCCCATCGCTTTCGCGACCAGTCGATCGCCATCATGCAGATCGGCCTCGCAGAAGCACATTGTGGTCGAGCGATGGAAGGCATGGCCGGTAGCGACGATGCGCGTACCGGGCGTGCCACCGGGCTGAAGGAAGCTGGTCTTCATCTCGACCGTGACACCGGCACGCGATTGCGGATCTAGCGAACGGCCTGCGAGCGACATCGCCACATCGAGCAGCGTCATTACGACACCACCGTGGGTGACCTGCCAGCTGTTCATGTGGTGCGGCTGAAGGTTCAAAGCGATTTGCGCCCGCCCCTGATCCATGCCGAGGAACTCGACGCCAAGCTCGGTCAGGAAAGGAATTTCGGTCGGGAACGGCAGTGGCTTATTCATAAGATCAGATCAGCACCGCCGACACGCCGCCGTCGACCGCCAGCGTCTGGCCGGTGATGTGCTTGCCTGCCATCGATGCAAACAGCAGCAAGGCACCCTTCAGGTCTTCATCGTCACCCAGCCGGCGCAGCGGTGCGCGCTGCGCGGCTTCATCGCCCATGCTGTCGAGCATGCCATGCGTCATTTTCGACGGGAAGAAGCCTGGCGCGAGCGCATTCACCGTGATGCCGTACTGCCCCCATTCACCCGCCAGCGTGCGCGTGAAATTGATCACCGCCGCCTTCGACGTGTTGTAACTGATGGTCTGCATGTGCGGCGAGCCGTTGCCGGAGAATCCGGCGATCGATGCGGTGTTGATGATGCGGCCATAGCGACGCGGGATCATCGAGCGCTTACCGATCGCCTGGCACAGCAGAAAGATGCTGCGCACGTTCAGGTTCATCACCTTGTCCCAGGCCTCCACCGGATGGTCTTCGGCCGGCGCACCCCAGGTCGCGCCGGCGTTGTTGACAAGCACGTCGACATGGCCCAGCTCGGCCAGCGCGAAGTCTGCCAGCGAATGCACACCTGCCTCATCGCCGAGATTGGCCGCACAGGCCGCAACCTTGCAACCACGCTTTTCCAGATGCGCGACGGCCTCGTCAAGTTCATGCTGCTTGCGCGCCGAGATCACCAGCCGCGCGCCCTGCTCGCCGAGCGCCTCGGCCATTTGCAGCCCGAGTCCACGTGAGCCGCCGGTAACGAGCGCGGTGCGTCCGGACAGATCGAACAATTCGCGGATCGTGTGCATGCTCACTTCACCTCATAGTCCATGCACTGCCGTACCGAACGCACTGCGGCGACGAAAGGCTTCAGTGCAACATGCTGCGGATGATTCTGGTACGCGTCGAGCGCCTCACGGGTATCGAATTCAGAGTACATCACGACGTCATACGTGCATTCGAATCCCGGCTGCGCAAGCGCGACTTCGAGTTTTCGCAGGCCGGGCACAATGCCCGCACACGCATCGAGCAGCGCTTTCATTTTTGCGGCATTCGTCGCCTTGTCATTGCCTTCGGCATGCTCTTTCAGCTGCCACATTACGATGTGCTTGATCATATCTATCTTGGTTTTAGCTCTATCTTGTCAGAACCAGCGGTCCTGCATGTCGAGCGTGGTCGTATCCAGTGTCGCCAGCAGCGCCAGCTGCGGATCGACCCTGGGCAGCTCGAACGCGAAATAGTATTTGAACGCTTGCAACTTGCCGGCGTAAAAATCGGCATCGGCTGTTGAATCATTGCGAGCCGCCTGCGCCACCAGCGCCTGCTCCAGCCAGATCCAGCCGACCACCAGATGGCCAAAGGCTTCAAGGTAAACCGATGCATTCGCCAGCGTCACGTTCAGGTCGCCAGCGGCATGCAGCAGCGCGGTCACTTCGGCCAGCCGCTGCCAGCGCTCGCGCAGCATGGCGGTTTGCGGCAGCGCGCCGGCACGGGTAATGGTCTCGGTCACACGCTCAGACAGCATCCGGAACGCAGCGCCGTCGCGCATTACCACCTTGCGGCCCAGCAGGTCCAGCGCCTGAATGCCGTGCGTGCCTTCATGAATCGGATTAAGGCGGTTGTCCCGATAGAACTGCTCAACCGCGTATTCGCGCGTGTAACCGTAGCCCCCATGGACTTGTATCGCGAGGCTGTTCGCTTCGAGACACCATTGCGATGGCCAGGACTTCGCGATCGGCGTGAGGATATCGAGCAGCAGCGTTGCCTGCGCACGCGCGGCATCGTCTTGCGCGGTCTTCTCCTCGTCAACCAGCCGCGCGCAGTACAGAATCAGCGCGAGCCCGCCTTCCGAATATGCTTTTTGCGCGAGCAACATACGCTTCACGTCGGTGTGCTCGACGATCGGTATCTGCGGATTCGCCGGATCCTTGGCCTGCGGATGACGCCCTTGCGGACGATTACGTGCATAGTCGAGCGCATGCAGGTAGCCAGTGTAGCCGAGCATCACTGCGCCGAGGCCAACAGCAATACGCGCTTCGTTCATCATGTTGAACATCGCCGCCAGACCCTGATGCAGTGTGCCGACCAACCAGCCGATGGCGCCGGGCTGGCCCTGCGGCCGGTGCTTGCCCTCGCCGAAATTCAGCAGGCAGTTGGTCGCGCCTCGATAGCCCATCTTGTGATTCAGGCCAGCGAGCACGACATCATTGCGCTCGCCGAGGCTGCCGTCGTCATTAACCAGGAGTTTCGGCACCACGAACAGCGAGATGCCTTTCACGCCCGGAATCAGCTTGCCATCGGGGCCCGGTACTTTAGCCAGCACCAGATGCACGATGTTCTCCGACAGTTCATGTTCGCCGCCGGAGATCCACATCTTATTGCCGCGCAGCCGGTAGCTGCCATCGGGCTGCGGCTCGGCACGCGTGATGATATCGGACAGGCTGGAGCCGGCCTGCGGCTCGGACAGACACATGGTGCCTAGAAAGCGTCCGGACAGCAGCGGCCGCACATAGGTATCGATCTGCTCTGGTGTGCCGCATTTGAGCAGCGTATTCGCATTGCCGATGGTAAGCATCGGATAGGCGGCGGTCGCAACGTTCGCGCCCTTGAACCACGCAAAGCCGGCCTTCTCGACCACGCAGGGCAGCTGCATGCCGCCGAGCTCGGCGTCGTGGCCCGCAGCCATCAGTCCGGCCTCGCTGAACGCGCGCAGACCTTCGCGCACTTCAGGAATCACGCTCACGCGCTCGCCATCGAACCGGGGCTCGTACTCGTCCGACTTGCGATTGTGATTCGCGAATTTTTCCGTGGCGATCTGCTCGCACAGGTCGAGCACCGCATCGAAAGTCTCGCGGCCGTGTTCGGCGAAACGCGCGCGCGTGCACAGCGACAGCACGTCCAGCCATTCGTACAACAGAAAGTCGAGGTCGCGCCGCGACAGGATCAGCGAGGCCATCCGGGTAAGCCGACGCGCGCGGTCAGACGACTTCGAACAGACCTGCAGCGCCCTGCCCGCCGCCGATACACATCGTGACAACCACGTATTTAACGCCGCGGCGCTTACCTTCAATCAGCGCGTGGCCGGTCAGACGTGCGCCGGACATACCATACGGATGGCCGAGCGCAATAGCGCCGCCATTCACGTTGAGCCTGTCCATCGGGATGCCGAGTTTGTCGGCGCAGTACAGCACCTGCACCGCAAACGCTTCATTCAGCTCCCACAGGCCGATATCGTCGATCTTCACACCGGTCTGCTTCAGCAGCTTCGGAATCGCGAAGACCGGACCGATGCCCATCTCGTCCGGTTCGCAACCGGCGACTGCAAAACCACGGAAAATACCCAGAGGCTTTTTGCCCGATGCGGCTGCTGCTTTGTCGCTCATCACGATCGCAACCGATGCACCATCAGAAAACTGGCTCGCATTACCGGCCGCCACGACGCCACCAGGCATCGCGGTACGGATCTGCGATATGCCTTCGTACGTGGTATCGGCACGGATGCCCTCGTCAGCTGACACGGTGACTTCGCGCGTCACGATCTGCGCGGTGTTCTTGTCGGCGACGGCCATCGTTGTAGTGACTGGAATGATCTCGTCATTAAACCGGCCTGCATCGCGCGCCGCAGCGGCACGCAACTGGCTCTGCACGCCATACTGGTCCTGTCGTTCACGCGCAATGTTGTATCGCTTCGCGACATTCTCCGCGGTCTGCAGCATCGGCCAGTAAATCTCGGGCTTGTTCTGCTCGAGCCACGGGTCCTTGAACATGTGCATGTTCATTTCGTTCTGCACGCAGGAGATCGACTCGACGCCGCCGGCAGCATAGATGTCGCCCTCGCCGGCGAGTATGCGCTGTGCGGCGCTGGCAATCGTCTGCAGGCCGGACGAGCAGAAGCGGTTGATCGTGATGCCACCGGTGGACACGGGACAGCCCGCACGCAGCGCGACCTGACGCGCGATATTCCATCCGGTTGCGCCCTCCGGATTGGCGCATCCCATCATCACATCTTCAATCTGCGCCGCCTCGATGCCAGCGCGCTCGATCGCCGCTTTCAGTGCCGCGCCGCCCAGGGTCGCACCGTGCGTCATGTTGAAAGACCCCTTCCACGATTTCGCGAGCGGGGTACGGGCGGTCGATACGATAACGGCATCAGTCATGAGGGTCTCCAGAATTTTTCTTGGCGGTCTTGCACGCGCCGCAGGCCGCCGGAGCATAGCACAGGCTTACGCACGACCGTGCTTTTTTGCTATGTCGCTGTAAGTTTCCGTAAGTTTGAAGCAAGGGATACGTAAGTTTTCAATCCTACACTCGGCCGGAATTGTGGCGATACCGCGCCCAATAAATAGTAAACAAATAAATAAACAAGGAGACACCATGGCCCAAGCCCAGGCTTCGTCGCGAAGCATTACGGCGGAAGAGCGAAAAGTCATTTTCGCTTCGTCGCTCGGTACCGTTTTCGAGTGGTACGACTTTTACCTGTACGGTGCGCTGGCCGCCATCATCGCGAAGCAGTTCTTCGCCGGCACCGACCCGAACACAGCATTCATCTTTGCACTGCTGGCCTTTGCGGCCGGCTTCCTGGTCCGTCCGTTCGGCGCGATCGTGTTTGGCCGTCTCGGCGACATGGTCGGCCGCAAATACACCTTCCTGGTGACCATCTTGCTGATGGGCGTGTCGACCTTTATCGTTGGGCTGCTGCCGAACTACAACAGCATCGGTATCGCAGCGCCGATCATTCTGGTGTCGCTGCGTATCCTGCAGGGTCTTGCACTCGGCGGTGAGTACGGTGGCGCGGCTACCTATGTGGCTGAGCACGCTCCGGACGACAAGCGCGGCGCGTTTACCGCGTGGATTCAGACCACTGCAACCCTGGGCCTGTTCCTGTCGCTGATGATCATTCTTGCGACCCGTACCGCCGTTGGCGAAGAAGCGTTCGCTGAGTGGGGCTGGCGTATTCCCTTCCTGGTGTCGATTTTCCTGCTTGGTATCTCCGTCTGGATTCGCCTGTCGATGAATGAGTCGCCGGCCTTCAAGAAGATGAAGGAAGAAGGCAAGATCTCCAAGGCGCCACTGTCTGAAGCTTTCGGCCAGTGGAAGAACCTGAAATTGGTGATCCTCGCGCTGGTCGGCCTGACCGCCGGCCAGGCCGTGGTCTGGTACACCGGTCAGTTCTATGCGCTGTTCTTCCTCACGCAGACGCTGAAGGTCGATGGGGCTACCGCCAACATCCTGATCGCTGCCGCACTGCTGATCGGCACACCGTTCTTTATCGTGTTCGGCTCACTGTCAGACAAGATCGGTCGCAAGAAGATCATCATGGTCGGTTGCCTGCTCGCAGCCGCCAGCTACTTCCCGATCTTCCAGGCGCTGACGCACTATGCAAACCCGGCGCTGGAGGCCGCACAGAGCAGCTCGCCGGTGGTGGTGGTTGCGGATCCGGCCGAGTGCCAATTCCAGTTCAACCCGACGGGCACGAAGAAATTCACGTCGTCCTGCGATATAGCGAAAGCGAAGCTGGCAGCTGCGTCGGTGAACTACCAAAACGAAACGGCACCGGCGGGCACACCGGCTGTGATCAAGATCGGCGACAAGTCGCTTGAGGCCTACAGTGCTGCCGGCCTGTCGAAAGACGAGGCGACAGCGAAGGACAAGGAGTTCAGCGATAAGCTCAAGGAGATGATCAAAGGCGCAGGCTATCCGGCGAAGGCCGACCCGGCGCAGATCAACAAGCCGATGGTGCTACTGCTGCTGTTCATTCTGGTGCTCTACGTAACCATGGTGTACGGCCCGATTGCTGCGATGCTGGTCGAGATGTTCCCGACGCGTATCCGCTATACGTCCATGTCGCTGCCCTATCACATCGGTAACGGCTGGTTCGGAGGCCTGCTGCCGACGATGTCGTTCGCACTGGTCGCGTTCAAGGGCGATATCTATTACGGCCTCTGGTACCCGATCATTATCGCGCTGGCGACTGCGGTCATCGGTACGCTGTTCGTGCGTGAAACCAAGGATAACGACATCAACGACCATTAATTCTCATCAGCATCATCAGAACCGCCGGCTAGCCCGGCGGTTTTTTTTCGCTCGGAGATTTCGCTAAAACGACACTGGCTGGCTGGTGTATCACGCCTACACAGCGCACTACCCTCCCCGCGCTGGCCCAACGCCGAGTCCATCAGCAAAAATCGCAGGAAATCTGTTGTACAGACCTTACATCGTGCACGCCGCCTGTTCGATCCGAGACCGTGTCCGTCGGTTTCTTTGGTGTATCCCCCTACCTTTGAGGAACTTTTTTGGTTACATTTTGCTAATTAGTAGTTGAAAATTCGACAACAACCCGGCCGCACGGCGGCCATCCTCACCGGGGGCACCATGGACATCGAATGGCTGGAGGATTTTCTTGTGTTGTCGGACCTGTCCAGTTTTACGCGCGCCGCGCAGGCACGCAATGTCACGCAGTCTGCCTTTAGCCGCCGCATTCGTTCATTGGAAGACTGGATTGGCATCGCACTGGTCGACCGCGACACCGTGCCGCCGCGACTCACCATGGCCGGGCACCTGTTCCGCGATGCTGCACGCGAAATGGTCAGGCAGCTGCACGATACGCGCATCGCGCTCGGCCACCGCAGCAAGGTTTTCTCGGGCATCAAGCTGTTCGTCGCCCATTCACTGGTGCAGCAAATTCTCCCAAACTGGATGCGCCAGATCAATCAGCAGATCAGCGGCCTGAAATTCGAAATCAGCGCCGGCGAAACCTATGAAGGGATGGTCTGCCTGTCCAGCGGTCGCTGCGATCTGCTGATGGCGTATCACAGCCCGGTCGTGCCGATGTCGACCGACGAGAGAACTTGTCCGTCCATCGCCCTGGGCACCGACCGGCTGGTACCGGTTTGCAAACCGGATGAATCCGGCGCACCGATGTACCGGCTTACCGAGGCCAGGCTGCGCCACCTGCCGCTGCTGTCCTATCCGCCGGAGACCTTCTTCGGCCGCATCTGCAACGGGCTGATCCGTTTCCGGCCCAGCGACCCCTGCTTCAACGTCGTGACCCAAAGTGCGCAGGCGCGCATCCTGCACTCGCTCGCCCGCGAGGGCACTGGCATTGCCTGGCTGCCGGAGCATTGTGTCAAGACCGAGCTGATTGGCGGGCAACTCGCGCTGGCCGGTGACGAGGAATGGACCGTCGCAGTCGATGTCCGACTGTATGCGTCGCAAGAACGCTCACGCCTGCTGCATGCGAACCTGTGGGAAAACATCCGCGAGATGCATGACCCTAAAGTCGCTGTCGGCTGACCCCCGGCTGACGTCTCGTGAAAATCCATCTCCGTGTCATGGGTGACAGGCTGGCAGCGCGGCTGGTATCGGAACTGGCTGCGGGCGATTCGGCGTTTCCTCGCCAGATCGGGACGGACAAGATGCTGTGCTGGCAGATCGAGCGCATCGCATCGCCATTACGTGCAAGTCATCTCGACAATTCGCCGGAGCGGGCGTCAGTGGTGCTGGTTGAAGCCGGCTCGGCATCGGCTGTCGAAGCACTGTGGGCACTCGGCGGCCGCGAGTACGCCTCTTTCTGCAGCCGGAGCCTGCAAGATTGTCCACCGGCTCCGGTAATTCTGGTGTTCGATCGCGAGCACCCGACGTCCGAACTGGTGGAGATGCCCATGCTGGTCACCGACTGGGTCAGCGGCGAGACAGCGATGCATGACCTTGCACGTCGCGTCATCGTCAGCCTGCGGCGCCAGCGGCATCTGCAGGAGCAGCTCGGTGGCGGACTGCTGACGCTGAATCCCGAGAGCCGGCGGCTGCGCTTCAATGACACCGACAGCGTGCTGCTGTCGGCCTCGGAAGTACCGCTGGCAGAGCTCTTCCTGACCCATATGGGCAGCGTCGTGCCGATGGAGGAGATCTTCCTGCTGTTCCGGTTAGCCGGACGTTCAACCTCCGGCAGCAATATCCGCGTCACCATCTTTCAGCTGCGTTTCAAGATCGAACTGCTGACGCGGAGTTACTTTTCGCTGGTGTGCGCCTACGGCGAAGGCTATTCACTGCGGCCGGTTCGCGCTCCGAACCACCGGTCGCGCTGGCCTCAGCTCGAGGCAAGACAAACTGTCGCGGAGTATCGGACCTGACTGGCACCTCACCCGCACACCACGTCGACCCGGCTTGAGCGCTCAATCAACGCTCACTCAAGCCTGACTCAAGCCTCACGCCTGAGCCACATAGCAGTCGAACCAACGTCGTTTGCACCCGCGCCCTTTGCAGGCTTGGCACAAAAGCTATCGAAGCTGTGTGGGCGCGCTGATCGACTTGTGGTGGCATAATCACGTCTGTGCACCGGAAGTGCGGCGTCCTTCGCCGCATTTTTTCTTTGACCCGCGGTTTGACAGAAATTCCACATGCAGCAAAGCCCCGCCCCGCCCCCTTCACCCCGCCTTGACTACACGGCCAGCTGTGATTTGCCCACCCCCTGGGCCACGTTTCGGCTGCATGCGTTTGTTGAAGAAGATACTGGCAAGGAGCATCTCGCACTGACGCTCGGTGATGTCGGCAACGGTGAACCTGTGCTCGCGCGACTGCATTCGGAATGTCTGACTGGCGACGCCTTGTTCAGCCAGCGCTGCGACTGCGGCGCGCAGCTGGAGGGCGCGTTGCACCGGATCGCCGCCGAAGGTCGCGGCATTCTGCTCTACCTGCGGCAGGAAGGGCGAGGGATTGGACTGATCAACAAGATTCGCGCCTACAGCCTGCAGGAAGAAGGTGCGGACACGGTCGAGGCCAATCACCAGCTCGGCTTCGAGGATGACTTGCGCAACTACGCCATCTGCGGCCCGATGCTCCAGCACTTTGGCATCAAGTCGCTGCGTCTGATGACGAATAATCCGCGCAAGATCAGTGCGCTGAAGGATCTGGATATCAGCACGGAACGCATCGAACACGTGGCGAGTAGCACGCGGCATAACGCACGCTACCTCGCGACCAAGGCAAAAAAGCTTGGCCATCTGCTACCACCGCAAGCGCCTGCCCATACACCGGCGGACGAAAGCTGATCACCTGCGGCGAGCCGCAGACTGTCGGATCACAAATACGTTCGCGAGATGACTCACAATCATCCCAAGGTTTGAGAAAGCTCAAATAACCCAAAGCAAGCTGTCGTAATCTGGCGTCGAGGGACTTGCTGCAGTCTCCTCGAACTTGCCTAAATCCCCTTTTAGGCTTGCGCTCTCCCCCCGGGAGAGCTTTTTTTTGGGTTACGCCTGTTTTTTCGCAATGCAGAAATCCTGCTGCATTGCATCAGCCTTGCTTCCTTCGCGTTCCGCGCTGGCTTTTTTCATGCGGGAAAAGCGGCGTTTTGCAGCGCATTTAACGAGTGCGCCGACAGCTCCGGACGTAGTAGCGCATTACTACCCAAGGGCAAGCTATGCGATAAATAATCATCGTCGGATTCAGTTCGAACGACCAAAGCAAAAAAGTATCGGTGAATATCCGTTACTTCAGGCGTGATTTGAATCTGGCAGTGAACATAAAAAAGAAGCATAGAGACGAGGAGACATTCATGTCATCACCCCAGCAACCGAAACGCAGGCAGTTCTTCAAGATCGCCACCGCAGGCACAGCCGCCGCAGCAAGCGGTGGTCTGCCCATGATGTTTGTCCCGAATGCTGCACTGGCCGAAGAACTACTCGGCTCGTCCGCATTCGCGACACTGACCAAGATCGCACGGGACATCTTCCCGCACGATCGCTTCGGCGACGAACTGTATGCCAACGCCGTCGGCGTCTATGCCGATCAGGTGAAAGCCGATGCGGCGCTCAAAAAGCTGCTGCTCGACGGCGTCACCAAGGTCGACGCAGAAGCCGAGGCCCGCTTCGGTGCATCGTATACCAGCGTTGCAGCTGAGTCCGACCGTGTGCAAATCATCAAAGCCATGGCCGACCTGCGCGATCCGTTCTTCATGAAGCTGCGCGGCGACCTCGTCGTCAGCCTGTACAACCAGCCGGCCGTCTGGGCCAAGCTCGGTTATCAGGGCCCGTCCGCAGAATTCGGCGGCTACATCAACCGCGGCTTCAACGACCAGAACTGGATGGGCGACGCGCCCGGCGCGTAATCGCTTCCCGCTGAACGTACAGGGAGATACACATGGCAAAAAAATTCGGCCTCAATGACGAGGTAGTAGTGATCGTGGGTTCGGGCGCCGGCGGCGGTACGCTGGGCAATGAACTCGCTCAAAAAGGCATCGACGTTGTGATCCTCGAAGCTGGCAAACGGCATGAGATCCAGGATTTCGAAAACGACGAATGGCCGATGTTCAGCAAGATCTCGTGGCTGGACAAACGCACCACGTCAGGTACCTGGCGCGTGTCGCAAGACTTCCCGAACCTGCCTGCATGGATCGTGAAAGCCGTCGGTGGATCAACCGTGCACTGGGCCGGCGCTTCTCTGCGCTTCCAGGATCATGAGTTCCGTGCACGCACCACCTACGGTGATGTGGCCGGTGCCAACCTGCTTGACTGGCCGATCACGCTGGCTGAGCTGGCGCCGTTCTACACGCGCGCAGAAAACAAGATGGGCACCACCGGTACCCACGGCATTCCTCGCCTGCCCGGCAACAACAACTACAAGGTTCTCGCTGCCGGCGCGAAGAAGATGGGCTACAAGCATTTCCACACCGGGAACATGTCCATCAACTCCAAGCCGCGCGACGGACGTGGCGCTTGCCAGCAGATCGGCTTTTGCTTCCAAGGCTGCAAATCGGGCGCCAAGTGGTCCACGCTGTACACCGAGATCCCGAAAGGCGAAGCCACCGGCCACATGGAAGTG
>JACCDS010368993.1_pt1 | contig 16710 bp, 15 predicted proteins | sample 7446441 | NCBI WGS metagenome assembly JACCDS01 (sample SAMN15323445, study PRJNA562643) | freshwater metagenome | isolation source: river surface water | place: USA:Blue River Watershed | collected 2017-08-17
GATGGTTATGTCACCGGTCTGGCTCTCGTGGGCGGCGGGGTGATTTCGAATCGCTACATCACCGACCGCTTCCTGCCTGACAAGGCGATCGACCTGATCGACGAGGCTGCCTCAAAGATCAAGATCGAGATCGATTCCAAGCCGGAAGTAATGGACAAGCTCGACCGTCGTCTGATCCAGCTGAAGATCGAGCGCGAAGCGGTCAAGAAGGAAAAGGACGAGGCATCGCAGAAGCGGCTGCAACTGATCGAGGAAGAGATCGGTCGGCTCGGGCGCGAGTACGCCGACCTCGAGGAAGTCTGGAAAGCGGAAAAGGCCAGCGTACAGGGAAGCCAGCAGATCAAGGAAGAGATTGAGCGTGTGCGCCTGCAGATGGAAGAGGCGCGTCGTAAGGGCGACTGGCAAAAAATGTCCGAGCTGCAGTACGGTCGCATGCCTGAGCTCGAGGCCCAGCTGAAGCACGCCGACACAGGCGAGGAAGCGGCGGGCAAGCCGAAGCTGCTGCGCACCCAAGTTGGCGCCGAAGAGATCGCCGAAGTGGTATCGCGCGCAACGGGCATCCCGGTCTCGAAGATGATGCAGGGCGAACGCGACAAGCTGCTGCACATGGAAGATGACCTGCACAAACGCGTGGTTGGTCAGCATGAGGCGATCGTCGCGGTGTCAGATGCCATTCGTCGCTCGCGCGCTGGCCTGTCCGATCCGAACCGCCCGTATGGTTCGTTCATGTTCCTCGGGCCCACCGGCGTCGGCAAGACCGAGCTGACCAAGGCGCTGGCTGCCTTCCTGTTCGACACCGAAGAGGCGCTCATCCGCATCGACATGAGCGAGTTCATGGAGAAACATTCGGTCGCGCGGCTGATCGGCGCGCCTCCGGGGTATGTCGGCTACGAAGAGGGCGGCTATCTGACGGAAGCGGTGCGCCGCAAGCCGTACAGCGTGATCCTTCTCGACGAGATTGAGAAGGCGCATCCTGACGTCTTCAACGTCCTGCTGCAGGTACTGGACGACGGTCGTATGACTGATGGCCATGGCCGTACCGTGGATTTCAAGAATACCGTCATCGTCATGACCTCGAATCTGGGGTCGCACAAGATCCAGTCGATGGAGGAAAGCGATCCGCAGCTGATAAAACTGGCGGTGCTGGCCGAGGTACGATCGCATTTCCGGCCCGAGTTCGTCAACCGCATCGACGAGATGGTGGTATTCCACGCGCTCGACTCGCAGAACATCGGTGCGATTGCGAAGATCCAGCTGAAAACGCTGGAACAGCGTCTGGAGAAAATGGAGATCGGCCTGAAAATCACCGACGCCGCGCTGGCGAAGCTGGCCGAGGCGGGCTTCGATCCGGTGTATGGCGCGCGTCCGCTGAAGCGCGCGATTCAGCAACAGGTCGAGAATCCGCTGTCAAAGGCTATCCTCCAGGGGCGCTTTGGTCCAAAGGATACGATTGCGATCGATGTCGCCGGCTCGGAACTGAGTTTCAGCAAAGGCGCGTAAGCGTTTCGCTGGGTGTCAACAAAGCCGACAGGTGCGAACCTGTCGGCTTTGTTATTTGGCTGGCTCCATCGATTTCGGGTAGACCGACCGATATCGATAAAATTGCGCGCATCCACCCAACTAACCTGTGAGAGCCACCATGAACTTCGCCACCTGTGACCTTTGCGATGCCAACGAAGACAAGCTGACTGACGGAACCCTGCATGTGCTGCCGCCGGTCTTCCGGAAATTCGGCAAGCGCGTGCGCTTTGCTGGTATCGCTCGTACGCTGAAAGTGTTCGAGGACAACGTGCTGGTTCGCGCGGCACTCGAGACGCCGGGCGACGGCAGCGTGCTGGTCGTCGACGGCGGCGGCAGCCTGCGCTGCGCGCTGGTCGGCGGCAACCTCGGGCAACTGGCACAGAACAACGGCTGGGCCGGCATCCTCGTCCATGGCTGCGTGCGCGACAGCGCCGAACTGGACGCCTGCGAGGTCGGCATCCGCGCGCTGCAGGCGCATCCGCGCCGCAGTGTCCGCCAAGGCATGGGCGACAAGGATCTGCCCGTCGATATCGCCGGCGTCACCGTCCGTCCGGGCGACTGGATTTATGCCGACGAAGATGGCGTGCTGGTATCGGCGCGGCAATTAGCCTGCTGAAGCATCGCTTGGCACAAGCCGTCTTCCGAATCATGAAATCATATTTTCACGATGTGGAATGATGGCGGTGCGGGGCAGCACTCATTTCTTTCAGGTGAAGAAATATCGTTTCGTATCGCAAAACGCAAATTACAAGTGTATGATTTAAAACAATAAAAATAATATCCTATGTCTTATATAAGACCTTGTTGCCTTGCAAAAATCGGCCTACTATTTTCCTCATCAGTTTCGTTTTTCATTCATGTGTGACGCTAAACCAGGAGGGAAGATCATGGCAACTCGCGAACAGCAGGTACAGGCACTGGCGAAGGAATGGGCGGAGAGCTCGCGCTGGAAGGGCATCAAGCGCAACTACTCGGCGGAGGACGTCGTTCGGCTGCGCGGCTCCGTGCCGGTCGAGCACACGCTGGCCAAACGCGGATCGGAGAAGCTCTGGGATCTGCTGCACACGGAGCCTTTCGTCAATGCGCTCGGCGCACTGACCGGCAACCAGGCAATGCAACAGGTCAAGGCCGGCCTGAAGGCTATCTACCTGTCCGGCTGGCAGGTTGCGGGCGATGCCAACCTCGCTGGCGAGATGTATCCGGACCAGTCGCTGTATCCGGCCAACTCTGTGCCGATGGTCGTCAAGCGTATCAACAACACGCTGACCCGCGCCGACCAGATCCAGTGGTCCGAAGGCAAGGATGACCTCGATTTCTTCGCACCGATCGTTGCCGACGCGGAAGCCGGTTTCGGTGGCGTGCTGAACGCCTTCGAGCTGATGAAGGCCATGATCGAGGCGGGCGCATCGGGCGTCCACTTCGAAGACCAGCTCGCATCGGTAAAGAAGTGCGGCCACATGGGCGGCAAGGTACTGGTTCCGTCGCGTGAAGCGGTCGAGAAGCTTAACGCTGCGCGCCTCGCAGCCGATGTATGCGGTACGCCGACCATCCTGTTGGCGCGTACCGATGCCGAAGCGGCTGACCTGCTGACCTCGGATGTGGATGAGAACGACAAGCCGTTCTGCACCGGCGAGCGTACCGTCGAAGGCTTCTTCAAGACCCGCCCCGGCATCGACCAGGCCATTTCGCGCGGCCTCGCTTATGCGCCGTATGCCGACCTGATCTGGTGCGAAACCGGCAAGCCGGACCTCGCCTTCGCGAAGAAATTTGCCGAAGCTATCCATGCGAAGTTCCCGGGCAAACTGCTGTCGTACAACTGCTCGCCGTCGTTCAACTGGAAGAAAAACCTGGATGACGCCACCATTGCCAAGTTCCAGAAGGAACTGGGTGCCATGGGCTACAAATTCCAGTTCATTACGCTGGCCGGTTTCCACGCACTGAACTACTCGATGTTCAACCTCGCGCATGGCTATGCGCGCAACCAGATGTCGGCCTTCGTCGAATTGCAGGAAGCCGAGTTTGCGGCTGCCGAGAAGGGCTTCACCGCGGTCAAGCACCAGCGCGAAGTTGGTACCGGCTACTTCGATGCCGTGACCCAGGCGATCCAGCAAGGTCAGTCATCGACGACCGCACTGCACGGCTCGACCGAAGACGAACAGTTCTTCGACAAGAAAGTCGCGTAAACCACCGTTGCGTCGAAGGGCGCGCAGAAGCACACGCCGAAGGACGGGGAAGACAGCTGTCATAAAAATAAATGCCGGGCGCGTTCCACAAGAGCGCGTACCCGCATTCCGGGGCCAGTCGTACTGACTGGCCTTTTTCATTGCTGCCGGCCACGCATGCACAGTGGCGCGCCGCTGAGATGCTGCCGTTCTGCCTGGCGGCATCGGATAAAATCACTTACCCGAATCCCTTCAAAGTTCCCCATGTTCAGCTACCGCCACGCCTTCCATGCAGGTAACCATGCCGATGTGCTCAAGCACATGGTGCTGGTACAACTGCTGGCCTACCTGAACCAGAAAGATACCGCCTACATGGTGATCGATACCCATGCAGGTGCTGGTGTTTACACGCTGGATAGCGAGTTCGCTGCCAAGAGCGGCGAGGCCGCCGACGGAATCGCCAAGCTGTGGGACAGGAAAGACCTGCCCGAGGCGGTCGCCGCCTACGTGAATGAAATCCGGGCGATGAACCCGGCCGGCAAGCTGCGGCATTATCCTGGCTCGCCCTTCCTCAGTGAGCGCCTGATGCGCGAGCAGGACCGGCTGCGCCTGTTCGAGCTGCACTCAACCGACAGCAAGCTGCTCGCCGAGAACGTCCGCAAGCTCGAAGCGCATGCGGCGGCCAACGGCCGGCATGCGCGTGGCAAACGCATCCTCGCGCAGCGCGCCGATGGCTTTGCCGGGCTGAAGGCACTGCTGCCGCCGCCATCGCGGCGCGCACTGGTACTGATCGATCCGCCCTATGAAGACAAGGACGACTACCGCAAGGTCAGGGCAACGCTGGACGATGCGCAGAAGCGCTTCGCGACCGGCACCTATGCGGTCTGGTACCCGGTACTGGGGCGACTCGAATCGCAGCAGCTGCCGGAGCGCCTGAAGCGCATCGCGCAGGGCGACTGGATCAACGTGACCTTGTCCATTGGTGCAGCCGATGCCGACACCCGCGGACTGGTCGCCAGCGGCATGTTCATCATCAACCCGCCGTGGACCCTGGCGGCAACGCTGAAGGACACCTTGCCATGGCTGGTGCAGACGCTTGCACGCGACAGCTCCGCGCGCTTCTCGCTGCAGACTGGCACGGCCGCAAAGCCTGCGCGCGAACGCGAATGAACAAGGCTTTTGTGAAGGAGCCGGACGGCGATGACGACGACGACATCGGCGGCCTGCCACCGATACCGCCGGGTGCGAAGAACTACATCACGCCGCAGGGTTACCAGCGCATCCGCAACGAGCTGCTGCACCTGATCGATGTCGAACGACCCGACGTCGTGAAGGTCGTGCACTGGGCGGCATCAAACGGCGACCGTTCCGAGAACGGTGACTACATCTACGGCAAGCGCCGGCTGCGCGAGATCGATCGCCGTATCCGCTTTCTGACCAAGCGCCTCGACCTTGCCGAAGTCGTGGATCCCAGCCTCCACCATGGCAGCGACCAGGTGTTCTTCGGTGCGACCGTCACCTATCTCAACGCGAATGGTGACGAACATACCGTAACGATCGTCGGCATCGATGAACTCGACCCGTTGCACGGCAAGATCAGCTGGGTGTCGCCGGTCGCGCGCGCGCTTACCAAGGCGCGTGAGGGTGATCTGGTCACCTTGCGTACGCCTGCCGGCGAAGACGAACTGGAAATTATCTCGGTTCAATATCCACTACCGGCCTGACGTAAAATGGACGCCATGTCCATCGTCTATTCCACTCTCAATCACCCGCTGCGCGTGCCGCTGGCCGCCGAAATTCACTCGCGTCCGCCGATCCGGCTTGAGCCGCCCGAAAAGATCACCCATCTCGCCATCCACGGCCGCAACGAGCCGCTGGCACCGGCCGACCGGCTTGGATTGCAGTCGGCGCTGCTGGCAGACTTCTGTGCCCACTTCGGCGTGCCAGCACCCACCGGCAATGCGAAATACTTCTTCCACGATTTCGGCCGCTTCCGGCTGAAATGGGAATGCCATACCGAATTTGCCGGCTACACCTTCGTGTCCTCGCCGTCGCCGGCGGTTGCCGACAGCCTGTTCGCGCAGATGCCCTCGTCTGAGCTGCCGGAAGGCTGGCTGCTGTCCCTGAAAGGGCGGCTGCTGGTAGCCACCCACGTCGTGCTCAATCGCGCTGGCAGCGCCGCCCAGGACACCGTGCCGGTCATGCGACGCGCATTCGAGACCAATGCCGTCATCGGGAGCGAGGCATCGCAAGGCGCGCAGGTCTGGACCGATTTCCAGATCCATGCCGATGGCTTTGCCCGCTTCGTCGTGCTCGACGCCGGTCTGAAAGGACAACAGGCCGGCCGCCTCGTGCAACGGCTGCTCGAGATCGAGACCTATCGCGTGATGGCGCTGCTCGGCCTGCCGGTCGCTCAGCAAGCCTCACCGGTATTGAACGATATCGAGTCCGAACTGGCATCGGTCACAAAGACGATGGTCGCACGCGAGAAAAAAGAGCGCAGCGAGGAAGAGGGAATGCAGGAAGAGCAGGCGCTGCTACAGCAAATCACGCAGCTGGCGTCCCGGCTCGAACAACTATCAGTGGATGACAGCTACCGCTTCTCTGCGTCACAAGCCTATTTCGGACTGGTCATGTCGCGCATTGCCGAATTACGCGAACGCCGCATCGAAGGTGTGCCGACCATCGAAGAATTCATGCAGCGCCGACTGACACCGGCAATGAACACCTGCGCGTCGACCGCGCGCCGGCAGGAAATACTGGCCGAGCGCATCGCCAACACCAACTCGCTGCTTCGCACCCGTGTCGGCATCCGGCAGGAGCGGCAGAACAGCCAGATCCTGGCATCGATGAACCGCCGTGCCGCACAACAGCTGCAGCTGCAGCAAGCGGTCGAGGGCCTGTCGGTGGTGGCGATTTCGTATTACCTCGTCGGTCTGGTGAGCTATGTGGTCAAGGGCGTCAAGGCCGGCGGGCTGCATTTCGACTCCGACATCGTGACTGGCATTGCGGTACCGGCGCTGGCCTTCGGTGTCTGGCTCGGCGTGCGCCGGCTGCGACATAGCGTGGGGCACAAAGAGACTGATTGAGTTGCGTGCGTGCGCACGCAGCGATTCCCGGCTGTCGGGGCGATGGCGCGCAAGCCTGCAGTCAGAGCTCGCGGATGAGGCCGCGAATGGCGTGGTCGCCTATGTCAGGCGACGAGAATATCGATCGGTTTAACGCGGCGGCAGCACGGCTGCGGTATTGCTTGTCCGGTGCCATCAGAGAGAATACAAGTCTGCGAATGTCCTGTTCCTGATACGTCAGGCCTGGATGAATGTCGATGCCGGCGAACAGGTATTCCATCCGCTTCTTCACGAATCACCTCAGGCGCGAGATACTGATGCGCCGCCGGTTGTTTTTTCATCGGTATCTGACAGGACGGCCCGGGGCTGGCGCGGTCGAAGTCGCCGACCTTCGCATAACCATCCACGCCCAGGAAGATATTCTGCGGCTTGAAGTCTCCGTGCGTGACATTCACCTCGTCGTGAAGATGGGCGAGTCCGGCCAGGAGGTCGTGAGCCAAGGTCAGCCTGATTGTGGCGGCGGTATCCGCATTGATCTTGCCCGACGCTTCTGCCGCATCGAGCCGTTGCCCAAATGTTTCCAGCGTACCCTTGCTGCAATCCTGCATCAGCAGGACGAGCTCGTTGTCGGTTCGAATTGCGCCCAGAAGCGTCACAATGTTGGGATGCCGGAGTTCGGGTGCATAGAGGCTGTTCCGCAGCTCTGCGCAGGCCTCGTCGATGACCGGTCTGTCTCTGCTGGGAATAGGGAATTTCGCAGCCACAGTCTGATCAGGATTGGATCGGCTTGCGTAGATCTGCACTGCGCCGAAACCACCGTGGTGACGTTCGCCGACAGGTTCCATTAGCCGTGCGTCGACGACAATTGCGTTTGAATCGGCATGGTACTCACCGGTCGACAGCATGGAATTGATCTGGGAAGTCAGTCAAGCGAGCGCTGTACTTGCCGAGTCCTCTCGTGTGCTGGCTGAGGATTGGCCAGAGTGACCGCTGTGGAAGAAGGGTAGCGTTGATTGCCGCAGAGGGCAGGTGGGGCGGGAATACGTTTTGTGCCCGAGTGGTGACGGGCTGTAAGCGTCAGGCGCGGTCGCGCAGGATGCGTTCGACGCCGTGAACCCTGCGCACGTTCCGCATCAGGCGCGCGAGATGTACCCGGTCTTCGACATGTACAGTGAAGCGCAGTTCGGTCAGCGGGCCTTCGCGGCGGCCTTCATCCATGCCGACGTGGACAATGTTGGAATCCGATTCATTGATCGTCGCCGCCAGCCGCGCCAGCAGCCCTTTCTCGTCATTCACCAGCACGCGGATGCGACAGTTCGAGCGGCTTGCATGGTCATGTGCCCAGTGCACATCGATCCAGCGTCCCGGCTCCTTGGCTCGATAGCGGCGCGCGGCATCGCAATCCGATGTGTGTACCACCAGCATCTGGTCTCGTCGCAGATTGCCGGTAAGACGGTCACCGGGAATCGGCGAGCAGCAGGCGGCCAGCTGAACCGAGCTCGCCGGCTCATCGCCGGTGACGGTCATCGGCTTGATCTTCGGATCGCCATGCGATTCTTCCGACCTGCTCGTCGCCGGCACGTCCATGAGCCCCTGCAGATGGCGCGCGACCAGCGGTGCCAGCCGGCGACCGGTGCCGACTTCGGCGTAAATATCGTCTGCCGACTTCGCGCCGGTATCGGCCACCAGCTTGTCCAGTACTTCCTGCGGCAGCTCGGCATTGAGCTCCAGCGACAGCAGTGCCTGCTCGAGCAGCATCTCGCCCAGTTCGATCGCCTGCTCGCGGTTGATCGAGCGCAGATGATGCCGGATCGCTGAACGGGCACGCCCTGTGCGCACGAACGACAGCCAGTTCGGCGTCGGCCGTGCATCGTCCGAAACTTCGATCGCAACGATGTCACCGTTGCGCAGTTCGGTCTTCAGCGGCGCGGCCACATGGTTGATCTTGGCCGACACGGCGTGATCACCGATGTCGGTATGAATGGTGTAAGCGAAATCGAGCGCGGTTGCGCCGCGCGGCAAGGCGATGATCGTGGACTTCGGCGTGAACACATAGACCGAATCCGGGAACAGGTCGACCTTAACATGCTCGAGGAACTCGGCCGAATCGCCGGTCTGGTGCTGTATGTCCAGCAGCGATTGCAGCCATGCGTGCGTGCGTTGCTGCAGGTCGGTCAGCGCCGCGTTCTGGTTCTTGTACAGCCAGTGGGCGGCCACGCCAGCCTCTGCAACGCGGTTCATTTCCTCGGTGCGGATCTGGAATTCCACCGGCGTGCCGTACGGGCCGATCAGCGTCGTGTGGAGCGACTGATAGCCGTTCAGCTTGGGTATCGCAATATAGTCCTTGAACTTGCCCGGCATGGGCTTGAACAGCGAATGCAGTACGCCAAGCGCGACGTAGCAGTTCGCGAAACTGTCAACGACGACGCGAAAACCATAGACATCGAGCACCTGCGAGAACGACAGGTGCTTGTTGCGCATCTTGCGATAGATTCCGTACAGCGATTTCTCGCGCCCCTGGATACCTGCGTCAATGCCGGCATTTCCCAGCGCGACTTTGACCGCCTCGAGGATCTTGCTGACCAGCTCGCGACGGTTGCCGCGCGCTGCCTTGACAGCCTTGGCCAGCGTGCGCTGCCGAATCGGGTGCAGGTGTGCGAACGCCAGTTCCTGCAGTTCGCGGTAGATGTTGTTGAGCCCGAGACGGTGTGCGATCGGCACATACACTTCCATGGTCTCGCGCGCAATGCGGTTCCGCTTTTCAGCCGACATCGCGTCCAGCGTACGCATGTTGTGCAGACGATCGGCCAGTTTCACGAGGATCACGCGCACATCGCGCGCCATCGCAAGCAGCATCTTGCGGAAATTCTCCGCCTGGTGTTCGACCTGGGTCTGGAACTCCAGCTTGTCCAGCTTCGACAGCCCATCGACCAGTGCAGCCACTGGTGCGCCGAAGCGCTCGATCAGCTCGTCCTTCTGGACATCCTGGTCTTCCATCACGTCATGCAGCAGCGCGGCCATGATCGCCTGTGCGTCGAGTTTCCAGTCGGCGCAGATCTCGGCTACAGCGATCGGATGGCAGATGTAGGGCTCGCCTGACTTGCGCACCTGCCCGAGGTGCATTTCGTCAGAGAAGCGATAGGCCTCCTTGACCTTCTTCATCTCGGATGAAGTCAGGTATTCGGACAGGCGCTTGTTGAGTTGGGTGACAGAGGCCACACCAACGCTGGCCTGTGCAGGAATTTCGGGGGTAGCAGTCATGCCGGAAGGCGAAGCCGCAGCGGCCTTCCGAGGGGGGGAAGTGGTGGCGGTGTCAGCGGCGGTGGGGTCCATCGCAATGCCAGCCCCAGAGGGGCGACTTCCTTGACGTATCAGGTAGGAACCTTCTTCAGCATCTCGATGCCGACATAACCGGCAGCGATCTCGCGCAGTGCAACCACGGTCACCTTGTCATTGCTTTCGACTTTCGGCGTATGGCCTTGCGCGAGCATGCGCGCACGGTAGGTTGCTGCGAGGCAGAGCTGGAAGCGATTCGGGATTCTCTTGAGGCAGTCTTCGACGGTAATTCGGGCCATGGTGTCTCCGGGAGCGGAACTATTTAAAACTGGATTGGATGCCGTAATCGGCAAAGAGGGAACCGTGTCGCGCCGCCTGCTGGCGATACCTGCAGCGCGTTGCGCGCGCAATGGCAACGAGCTGCGACAAGGCCGTCTCGAAACTATCGTTGATAATAACATAGTCGAACTCGGGGGCATGCGCGATCTCGCCGCTGGCCGCTTGCACACGACGCGTGATGATCTCCTCGCTGTCCTGTCCGCGCGCACGCAACCGCTGCTCCAGTACGGCGACCGACGGTGGCAGGATAAAGATGCCGACTGCTTGCGGAAACTGAGCGCGCACCTGACGCGCGCCCTGCCAGTCAATCTCGAGCAGCACGTCCTTGCCGGCCCGCGTCTGCTCCTCGATCACAAGGCGCGAGGTGCCGTAGTAGTTGCCGTGCACATGGGCAGACTCGAGGAATTCAGCTTTGGCCTGACGCTCGAGGAACGCTGCCTCGCTGACGAAAAAATACTCGCGCCCATGTTGCTCGCCCGGACGCGGCGCACGGGTGGTGCACGAGATCGACAACGTAATGTCCGGCTCCTGCGCGAGCAGGGCGCCCACCAGAGAAGATTTGCCGGCGCCCGATGGCGCGGCGACGATGAACAGGCTGCCCGAGCCCGACGACGATGCGGTCACGTTCGTCACTCCAGGTTTTGTACTTGTTCGCGCATCTGCTCGATCAGCAGCTTCATCTGCATCGACGCGTCTGCCAATTCCTTGAGTGCCGCCTTCGATCCCAGCGTATTCGCCTCGCGATTGAGCTCCTGCATCATGAAGTCCAGGCGCTTGCCGACCTGGCCACCTTTCTTGAGGATCGCACGCGTTTCCGACAGGTGGCCCGACAGCCGCGTGAGCTCTTCCGCCACATCGACGCGAATGCCGTACAGCGTGACTTCCTGGCGGATGCGCTCATGAACCTCCTCAGCCGGCAATGCCGGGCGGCCGTCAACGGTCGCCAGCCCCAGTGCTTCGCGCAGCCGCTCGATGGCCTTCTGCCGGAATTGCTCGATCGCCTTCGGCACCAGTGGCGTGATGCGCTCGACGATCGACTCGATCTCGGCGACCCTCGACAGCAGCATCGCCTCCAGCGACGCCCCTTCGCGTTGCCGCGATTCAACGAAAGCGTCCAGCGCCGTCTTCAGCGTCGCCTGCACGTCGGTCTGCAAGCTATCCTGGCTGCGCTCCGCTTCGCTCAGCACACCGGGCCAGCGCAGCAGTTCATTCACGCTCATCGGACGCGCGCTCGGGAACCGCTCTAGCATCGCTTGCTGCGCTTGCGCGATAGCGGCCAGCAACTCATCATTTGCTGACAGGCTGCCGGCGACTTTCTCCTTGCGTCCGAACGACACGCGGCACTCCACCTTGCCGCGCGACACACCTCCCATGATGGCTTCGCGCAACATCGGTTCGAGCGCGCGCAGGTCGTCATTGATACGGAACTGCAAATCAAGAAACCGCGAATTCACGCTCTTTAGCTCAAGGGTGATCGTGCCGGCATCGCTGTCGCGACTGCTGACCGCGTAGCCGGTCATACTGCTGATGGTCAAGGGGAACCTCTGTACTTTACAAAACGATAATACGTCCACACAATCCGCAGCCGGAGGAAACGCACCCGGAGGTGACAGCGTGGACAACAAGTGAAGACGGCCGCCGAACAAAACGCAGCCTTGCCCGAGGGGCTGGAAATCTGCGGCTACCGAATTGTAAAGAAGATTGCGGTGGGTGGCTTCAGCATCGTCTACCTCGCCGACGATCCGGATGGGCGGCAGGTAGCGATCAAGGAATACCTGCCCGCATCGATTGCCCGGCGCGCGCCGGGCCAACGGGTGCCGGCGATCGATCCTGCCAGTCTTGAGCTCTATCGGCTCGGCATGAAGTACTTTTTCGACGAAGGTCGCGCGCTGGCAGCGATCGTCCATCCGAACGTCGTGCGGGTGCTCAACTTCTTCCGTGCGCACGACACCGTCTACATGGTGATGGGCTACGAGCAGGGCCGCTCACTGCAGGAGCACATCAGCCGGCGCCGACAGCAGCAGAAAAAGCCGCTCGTATCCGAGCGCGCGATCCGCATCGTCTTCCTGCAAGTGATGGACGCGTTGCGCGAGGTGCACATGCACAAACTACTGCATCTCGACCTCAAGCCCGCCAACATCTACCTGCGTGAGGACGGTACCCCCATCCTGCTCGACTTCGGCGCTGCGCGGCAGACCCTGCAGGCCGACCAGTCGCAGCTGCATCCGATGTACACGCCGGGCTTCGCCGCGCCTGAATTGCATGTGCGCGGCGAACTCGGGCCATGGACCGACGTCTACAGCATCGGCGCCTCCATCTTTTGCTGCATGCTCGGGGTACCGCCCTTGTCGGCCAGCGAGCGACGGCGCAAAGATACCGTCGAGGCCAGCTTCGATGCACTCCATGCGTTCTATTCCGAAGCGCTGGTCGGGCTCGTCAGGCGCAGCCTCGCGCTCGACCCGCTGGCACGCCCGCAGAGCATCTATGCACTACAAAAACTGATTCGGCCTGCTGAAGATCCGCATCACGACACCCACCCGCCGGATCCCGCCACGGACACGGGCAGCCCGCCCAGCCTGCTGTCCCGGCTACGGCGCGCGCTGCAATGAGCATGCGATTCGCCATTTATCAGGACAGCCACATCGGTGGCCGCGATACCAACCAGGACCGCATGGGTTACTGCTTCACCCGCGAGGCGCTGCTGCTGCTGCTGGCCGACGGCATGGGCGGGCACCTGAACGGCGAGATCGCCGCGGCCCTGAGCCTGCAAGTGATGGGCGCCATGTTCCGCGAGCGTGCCACACCGGCCGTGGCCGATCCGCCGGAGCTGCTCAACGAGATGGTCTTCGCCGCGCATCAGGCGCTATTGGCCTATCGGGCGCGGCATCGGCTGGCCGACACGCCGCGCACCACTATCGTCGCCTGCCTGGTGCAGCAGGGGCAGGCGTGGTGGGCGCATTGCGGCGACTCCCGGCTCTACTGGCTGCGCGGCGGACGCATTCTCGCGCGCACGGTCGACCACTCCCATATCGAGCGGCTGGTCGCTCTGGGTCGCGTATCGCCGCTTGAGCGGGCGACCCATCCGGACCGCAACAAGCTCTACAACTGCGTTGGCGCGCCCACCCTGCCCAGGGTCGACCGGGCCGCGCCGGCACTGCTGCAGTCCGGCGACCAGCTGCTGTTATGTTCAGACGGTCTCTGGAACGGCATGCGTGAACACGAGCTGGCCTACCGCCTGTCGGCCGGCCAGCTTGAGCGCGCCGTGCCCGAGCTGGTGGCTGACGCTGCGCGGGCAGGTGGAAAAAACGGCGATAATGTCACCGCGCTCGCCGTCACCTGGCTGGATGACCTGCAGGAATCCGGCGAGAGCCCGCTGATGACCGATGGACTGCCGCACGACCGCGTGATTACCAGCATCCATCCGGAGCGTCCCTGAAGCCAACCTATCACTCCGAGGAATTTGTGTCCGACACCGCGATCCAGCGCCCGAGCGGGCGCGCCGCCCATGCATTGCGCGAAGTGCGCCTGACCCGCAATTACACCCGCCATGCCGAGGGCTCCGTGCTCGTCGAATTCGGCGACACCCGCGTGCTGTGCACTGCCAGCATCGATGACAAAGTCCCGCCATTCCTGCGCGGCCAGGGCAAAGGCTGGCTCACCGCCGAGTACGGCATGTTGCCGCGTTCGACCCACACCCGCATGGACCGCGAGGCGGCGAAGGGCAAACAGTCTGGCCGCACGCAGGAGATCCAGCGACTGATCGGCCGCTCGCTGCGCGCCGCCTTCGATCTCACCGCCTTCGGCGAGCGCACGCTGCAGCTCGATTGCGATGTGCTGCAGGCCGATGGCGGTACCCGCACTGCGGCCATCACCGGCGCCATGGTGGCCGCGCACGATGCGTTCTCCGGGTTGCTCGCGCAGGGACTGATTGCGGCGATACCGCTGCGGCATTTTGTGGCGGCGATCTCGGTGGGCGTCTACAAGGGCCAGCCGGTGCTCGATCTCGACTATCCGGAAGATTCCGACTGCGACACCGACATGAACGTCGTCATGAACGAGGCCGGCCATTTCATCGAGCTGCAGGGCACCGCTGAAGGCGAAGCCTTCGATCGCGCGACCATGAACCGGCTGCTCGATCTCGCCGAGGCCGGCATTGGCGAATTGATCACCCGGCAAAAGCAGGCATTGGGCATCGCATGACAAGCCCGCTGGTACTGGCGTCCAACAACCGCGGCAAGCTGGCCGAGTTCGCGCAGCTGCTCGCGCCGCTCGGTTTTGCACTGAAGGCGCAGGGCGAGCTCGCCATCCCCGAGGCCGATGAACCGCATGCCACCTTCGTTGAGAACGCATTGACCAAGGCGCGTCATGCGGCGCGGCTATCCGGGCTGCCGGCACTGGCCGACGACTCCGGCATCTGCGTGCCGGCGCTCGGCGGTGCACCCGGCGTCCACTCGGCACGCTATGCGGGCGAACCGAAATCGGATGCCGCCAACAACGCACGGCTCATGCAGGAGCTCGCGGCGCATGCCGATCGTTCCGCTTACTACTACTGCGTACTGGTCTACCTGCGGCATGCGGACGACCCGCAGCCGGTGATTGCCGAAGGGCGCTGGGACGGTGAGCTGACAGCGATGCCGCGCGGGCAGGGCGGCTTTGGCTACGACCCGCATTTCTTCGTGCGCGAGCTGGGCAAAACCGCCGCCGAGCTGAGTGCCGATGAAAAGAATCGCCTGTCGCATCGTGGCAAGGCCCTGCGCGAGCTGATCGCGAAGCTGGCATGATCCCGATCCGGGCTGAGGTGCTGCAGGCCGCGCCGCGTCGTGTCATCGACAGTTACCTGAAACCGGGCATCCTGAACCTGCCGGCGTTGCCGCCGCTGTCGCTGTATGTCCATTTCCCGTGGTGCGTTCGCAAATGCCCGTATTGCGACTTCAACTCGCATGAGGCCGGCGGCGAACTGCCCGAGAACGCTTATCTCGACAGCCTGCGTGCCGATCTCGAGCAATCCTTGCCGCTGGTCTGGGGCCGCAAGATCGTCTCCGTCTTCATCGGCGGCGGCACGCCGAGCCTGATGTCGGCAAAAGGGCTGGACCGGCTGATGTCCGACATCCGCAGCCTGCTGCCGCTCGAGGCCGGTGCAGAGATCACGATGGAAGCCAATCCCGGTACCTTCGAGGTCGAAAAATTCAACAGCTATGCGGCCAGTGGCATCAACCGGCTGTCGATCGGCATCCAGAGTTTCAATCCGCGCCACCTGCGGGCACTCGGTCGCATCCATGATGGCGATGAGGCGCGTCGTGCAGTCGAGATCGCGCAGCACAGCTTCGCCAACTTCAACCTCGACCTCATGTACGCGCTGCCCGGCCAGACAATGGACGAGGCCATGGCCGACCTGGAGACAGCGCTTTCTTTTGCGCCGCCCCATCTGTCGCTGTATCACCTGACGCTCGAGCCCAACACGGTATTCGCGAAATACCCGCCCGAACTGCCGGATGACGATGCCAGCGCGACGATGCAGCAGTTGATCGCCGACCGCATGGCCGCTGCCGGCTACGAGCACTACGAAGTCTCGGCCTTCGCGACGCCTGGCAGGCGCGCACGGCATAACCTGAACTACTGGGAATTCGGCGACTACCTTGGCATCGGCGCCGGCGCACATTCGAAACTGTCGTTCCCGCACCGCGTGGTGCGTCAGGCGCGCTACAAGCAGCCATCGACTTACATGCAACAGGCGATTGCCGGCAATGCGATCCACGAGGAGCATGAAGTCTGGCGTGACGAGATGGGATTCGAGTTCATGCTGAATGCCTTGCGTCTCACCGAGGGCTTCGAGTCGCGGCTGTTCATGGAGCGTACCGGACTGCCGCAGCAGTTGATCGAGCCGGCCCTGCAGCAGGCTGAGGCCAAAGGCTTGCTGCAGGTGGATTTTCGTCAGATCCGCCCGACCGAGCTCGGGCAGCGCTTCCTGAACGATTTGCAACAGATGTTCCTGCCAGACTGAAAATTTTGGCCGGGCAGGGCGACGTGGGTATAATGCGCCCCTCCAGACAAAGGAAGCGTGGCCGAGCGGTTTAAGGCACCGGTCTTGAAAACCGACGAGGGGGTAACCCCTCCGTGAGTTCGAATCTCACCGCTTCCGCCAAGATGTCAAGAGAAAAGCTCGTTTCCAGCGGGCTTTTTTTATTTTCCCCACAGTTTTCCCCACGCTTCCACGTTGGCGATTATTGGTGTTGGTCAACGGCATCGATAAATTATTTGTCGCCGCGACAGTGAGGTACCCCTTCTTTCCTGCCAGACCACATACCCCACCGTACCCCCACCCCCCCATTTTTGAAATGGGTCCC
>JACCDS010667032.1_pt1 | contig 16710 bp, 21 predicted proteins | sample 7446441 | NCBI WGS metagenome assembly JACCDS01 (sample SAMN15323445, study PRJNA562643) | freshwater metagenome | isolation source: river surface water | place: USA:Blue River Watershed | collected 2017-08-17
CCACATTCTCCTGCCAGAACCAGACAGGATTGATTAAAAATGTGGATCAGTTTTCGATGCAAATTACGGGGGGAAGTGGATCAGTTCCGGGTGCAAATCAACACACCAAAGCGTGTTTAGTATCCCGCCCAACGGTTTCTTACCCCTCTGGCAAAATGACCGTAAAAGAAATTTTAACGGCCAGCTTAACAACCGGAGCGTCAGTCAGTGGTTCATCCTTTGACTCAAGTCTCCAGTGGTACCCGACGAAAGCTCTGCAGGTCTTCAATACTTTGCGTAAGCAAGCGTATGACCTGTTCGACCGTACTTCAGTTGCAGTTGGTGCTTTTAACCTGGTGCCTTTGGATAAACTTGAAAACGTGATGCAAGCGTTGAAGGAAAAACAACACCAGTATCTGATGGAAGTGATGAATACCGCTTCTACGTTCAATGCCGTAGTCAGCCAACATGCAGACTCTGTTTCTTTAAAAGAGCCTGAAGTAGCTGATCTAATCAGAAAAGCCGGTGCAATTAACGAAGCTGATTTCAAATCTGTTTTTGGGTTTGAAATTTTCCCTGCCATGACGATTCAACCGCTCTTGGAGTCGGACGAACTTGTTATGCATGAGAAAGCGCAAGCCAGTTTGTGGGAAGAAACGGCAAAAGCTGCGAGAGAACACTTAAATCAGGCCTTCAAGTCTGAATCTAAGCCAAGCTCGCGGTCGGTGAATGGTTTATCACGCATCCGTGACAAACTGGTCGCTTTATCGTTCTTGGACGATGGAATTGACCGTGTTATTGATTGCTGCGACCAAGTCATTCAGGCCATGCCTAAAACCGGAAAATTAACCGATCATGAAATACTGGTCATGGTTCATTTTCTGTCATCGATCTCCTCCGTTGAAATTCTCAAAGCGACAGCTTCTGGGGATGATGCCAATGGGGTTGATATGACGAAAGTATTCAAACTGCTTCTTCCGGAAGTCGTTGAAGAAATCGTTGAAGAATCGGTTCCAGAGGTACTTAACACTATCCCTGCAACCGACGATGCGTTTGAAGTTCCATTGTCGTTTGATGATGACTTCAGCGCACCACCACCTGCACCTGTTCAAACCAATCTTGAATTGGCTTGGGGTGCTTTTTAATTAAACCAACCGTAGGGCGCCTTATGAAATTCTCCCTACGGGATGAGTTTTGTTTGGCGCCATTTTCTTTTTAGGAGATAGCAATGCCAAATGAAACTAAAAACATCAAAACTCGCGTCATCAATGGCCGAGTTGTCCTTATGGGTGCTTGTTGGAAATGGGGGCCTCGCTTCTCAGATCAACAAGCAAATAAAGCTGTTAACCAAGCTTCTGCTAATTAACAGCTCAACCTTCTAACCCGGGACTGTCAGATCACCAATGAACCTGCAAGCTCGGGTTTATCGGGATCTGACAGTTCTGATAAGGAGAAACCCATGAGACAAGAAAGCAAGATAGATAAAGTCAAAGCATTAGTTCAGCAACGGGGTGGTTGGAGAGCAGTATATTCAGCTTACCCATCATTGCTGGCGGCTTTTGATAAAAAAGGGAAGGAATGTCCTTGCCCGAAAACTGGTGCCGGCAAAACGAAATTTTCCTTCTTTAAGGATGCTGATTTTCGTGGAGCAGCATTTCACCGGGATGAAGGCGCGTTATCAGATGGTATTGATGTGATTGCATGGATAGAAAACGTTTCAAAATCGCAGGCGATGGACATTATTGTTCAGATCTGTGGTGGTGATTTGAGTTCTGTCACAGCACAGCAAGCCTCTGATATACGCGCTAAATTCCAAGCACAAGCACTTATCTCTGATGAGGAAAGTGCGAAACGCAAAACACAGATCGATAAAGTCTGGTCAGGTGTGAAGTCCCCGTTTGATAGTCCTGTCGAAACGTATTTACGTTCGCGTGGCATTCAAGGAGATCCAGCCTCTTGGAATAACTTGTTTTTCCACGAACAGCTGTCGTACAAGGAAGATGACCAATCGCCTTGGACGAAACATCCGGGAATGCTTGCTATCGTTCGCGACAAAGAAGGAAAGCCTCTTACACTTCATCGGACATTTCTAGCTGATGATGGGAAAGGAAAAGCGCAAGTTAGTCGTCAAAAGATGTTGATGGCCCAACCGCGTGACCTTCGTGGAGCTTGCATCCAACTTGATCGACCTGTTCAAACTCCTGCTGGAAAACTCATTGGTATTGCTGAAGGGATCGAGACTGCTTTAAGCATTCGAGAAGCCACCGGCTGTCCAATGTGGGTAGGAATTTCAGACCGCATTATGGAGCAAGTTCATTTCCCTGATGATGTGAAAATCATCATTGTGTGGGCGGATATTGAACCATCAGGTGCTGGTTTACGAGCTGCAGAAACCTTAAGAAGCATTTGGGAACCCAAAGGCGTCATGGTGATTGTTGAAGCTCCGCATTTTATGGAACGTGCAAAAGTGGATTGGAACGATGTCTATCATGAGTTAGGTGGACAAGCGATTACTCTCTACGTGCAACCTGAATACCGAGTTTATACCGGTGTGGAGGTTGTATGATCACAGTACATAACGTGCAAATCCCAACCGTTGGTACCTTGCTGGAATCACTTGAAAAAGCTGGTTTTAAAGTCGAGAGCCAATGTCGTCAGGGGTATTGTGGTGCTTGTAGAACAATGCTCAAGCAAGGTGAAGTCGCTTATGCAACTGAGCCGCTTGGATTTACCCGACCAGGTGAAGTTTTAGCCTGTTGCTGTACCCCAACCTCTGATATCGAAATTCAATTACACGCATAACCCAAGCCAAAGCACTGCTTAAGCCTGGGCGCCTTCACGTTTCCATTCCCAATGGCCACTGAAGCAGATGCGACAAAATTTTACCCTGCCGGGACATACAAACCACCCGACAGGGATTGGTTTGTATCGTCCATTCATTTTAAAAATGGAGAGAGATATGAACCCAACACTCTTAAAGAAGTCTTTCATCGCTCGTGCTAAAACGCTCGCGCATGTTATGACTCGCAGTACCAACGTAGCCGTCACCGTTTCAGGCAATCAAGCCTTCAACAGTGGTGGAGCAATAAACATCCCATCTGGTGATTTTAACGATCCAGAATGGGTAAAGATGGTTCAGGGGTGGATTGACCACGAACTGGGCCACGAAAAGCATACAGACATGACATTTTTCAAGTCGTATGCAAGGAAAGGCAAACTTCACATGGACTTACTCAACGTGATTGAGGATGTTCGTATGGAAAAAGCGGTTGGCAATGAGTTTCCCGGTGCACGTCAAAATTTGGCTACGCTGGCAGAACTTGCAGTCAAACGTAATTTGTTTGCAGATCCTACAAACTGTACTCACCCACTGACAGCAGTATTCTCATTGCTGTTGTATCGCGGTCGGGCAATGGTAATTGGTCAAACTTGTCTTCGAGGTTTCGCAAATACTGCGCTCCTTGAAGTTTCCAAACATTTTGGAGCTGAGTTTGCACAAAAACTGTCGACCATCTGCGATCGGATAGAAAAAACGCACTCGACAAGAGATGCAGCGGTTCTTGTGGATGAAGTCATTGAGCTTCTGAAGCAAGAAAAGCAGAACCAAGAGCAGAAGAAATCAGACGATAGCCAATCTGGTGACTCGAATGATGACGAAGATGCTCAGTCAGACGAAAACCAACCTGGTGACTCGAATGATGACGCGGAAGCTGATTCAGACGGTAACCAATCTGGTTCGGATGATGACGCGGAGGCTGATTCAGACGGTAGCCAATCTGGTTCGGATGATGATGCGGAAGCTGATTCAGACGGTAGCCAATCTGGTTCGGATGATGATGCGGAAGCTGATTCAGACGATAGTCAACCAGGTGACTCTACTGATTCTGGCCAAGGCAAAGACAGTCCTTCTCCAACACCAGAGCAAATTCTTGAAGCGATTGAGAAAGCGATGAACGATGCTGATTCAGCAGACACTCAAGACTTTCACAAGAAGCTTGCAGAAATGCTCGGAGAAGACGCAAAGGAAGCTCAAGAAGATGTCGAAGTTTGTGAACAGTTAGCAATGACCAGCACAAACGCCATTCGAGCGCCCAAAGATGTTTATGCAAATAACAGCAGTCTCTTAGAGGATGCTCTTGCAAAACGCATTTCTGGCGGTGTGTATCAATCGATGCATAAGGTTCTATTTGACCAAGTGCAGTCGTTGGAAACTACTCGAAAAGTTGGCAATCGGATCGTCAATCGAAAGCTTTCTGGAGTCGCTGCCGGCAATCTGTCAGTGTTCACTCGTCGTGCGGAAACGCAAGATGTGAATGCTGCGGTATCAGTTGTCATCGATGCTTCTGGTTCGATGCTTTACAACGACAGAATGAAGAATGCAAATACCTGTGCATTTGCTTTAGCGCTTGCATTAAACAAATGTGGTGTTGCTTCTGAGTTCGTTTACTTCGGGAAAGCAGTTGACGGTATTAGTGCTGTTCATGTGGCGAAATCCTTTGAGGAAAAACCGCTAGCATCGCGCTTTTGCATCACTTCTTCAGGCGGTACACCAACGGGTTCAGCGATGCAATTCGCATTACGCTCTTTGGTGTTAAGAACAGAAGGCAAAAAGATGATGATTGTTATCACAGATGGTGAACCGGACTCGGTCACTCCTGTTGTTAACGCTGTAACACTTGCTAACTCGTTTGGGGTCAAAGTGGTTCCAATTGGCATTGAGACAAACGTTGTGGGTGGTTTTGGTGCAGATGAGTTTGTGTGTGTGGACTCCTCCGATAAACTTGGAGAGGCCATCAAGCAAGCTATTCGACTAAAACTGTTCTAGTTAAAAAAGCAGCACAACCCTGTGCTGCTTCTTTCATCTGCTTGGCTGTACGACCAATCCGCTTTTTAAAAGAGCTGATCGGCGTGCAGCCAAGCAATGAGGTGAAAATGTGACTGGAACAACATCGACAGCTTTGAACCATGAGATACGGCAATCAATATGTGAGTTGCTATCGACTGATCAATTTGCCATGAAAATCCCTGCGCTGGTCGTGGAGCGATTAGTAGAGGAGTTATCGATAATCTCGATGACGACATTGACGAAAATGCTGGACCACATCCATGCCGACCCCAAAAAACTGTCATCACGAGCTTATTCACTATGGCGCAAACAGATACTGACTATCAGTGCTTTGTTTTGTCAGGAGTCTGAGCTCACGATGCAATAAGACGACATTCCGCTTCAGCCTTGCTGGCGGAATGTCCACCGCTTCGGCGGTCTATCCAACCGTTTTAATCAGAGCGATTGGATAGGGCGCTGCTCTAGTTGTTTTTTCCACCACTGATGATTCTTTTTTTGTCATCGACCGACTGCTATCGGTATATAAATTTTGCGACAACAAGTACCCCTTGTTGTGACAACAACCACTGGACCTTCTGGTGTTGTTCAAATTCAGGCGCAAGCCTCTACCACATTAAAACCCCCGAGGGAGCTGCAAGACACTTCCTCCGGGATTGTTGTCTTCGCGTGCTCCCAATTTTCCAATTGGAGATAATCATGCAAGACAAAAACACTTTGGTTTACGAGTACACAGAGCATCAAAGAAAAAACGGTTTGATCATCGCAATCGAACACTGGCGAGTCGTGACTAAAAACAGCACGAAAAACTTGTCCATTGTGACCGATTTCGTCAATCCACCTCATTTTAAATGTGGTGACGTTTATCTACCGATGGACCTGTTGTCTGAGTTCGAGAATCTGTGCATTGACCCAACGCTTTACAGACATCCTGAAAAGCTTGAGTCATTTATCGCCAAAATTCAGCAGCATGAGGTGTAACGATGTTACTCCCCATCTGCCTGACCCTGTTGGTGATTGCAATGTTGTTCTTAATGCTCAGAAAAAATATTGGAGATTATTCATGATGCCATTAAAGCTCCTGAACCCATTTTCAGTATCACAAACGATTGATCTCTTGCGATACATTCTGGATGCAACTCGCAGGCATTCTGGACTGGCACTGCTTGAGCAATCGATTGAGCGTTCAAAGTCTGATCCGAACTATCAACTAGCGCTGGAAACAACTTTACTCACAGGCTCAACCCTAGAGTTCAGAGCGTTGTTCTCAGTTTTTGGTGAATATTTTGGACCGCCTCAGTCAACGTACCCGTTTTACCCGCACACAGATTCAGTCAATCAAATCGATTCCGCGATGCATGTCCTCAAACTAGGCTGTATTGAAGAATCCATCATTGACTACAACACACCATACCAACCCTAAAAACCCACTGGGAGCCACATTCAGTCCCTTTGGGTCTGTGCCGTTGCTCCCAAACCACTTATTTTGGAGAGAGATGATGGCCACTTATCAATTAAAGAAAGACTTCCAAGTGTTCAAGGCAACTGCTGATTTTTCAAAAGCAGTCGTGATGTACCCGGAAGGCAGTGTAAAAACAGTGTCACGCTTCGTTATTGCTCGTACAACGGAAGAAGCACTGTCTATTTTTCGAACGCTCTTTTCCTACCACACAGGCTGGGTAGAAGTTGCGTTTGATATTGCACCTTGTGAGCTAAATTTAAACCAAGCTGCAGACGCCCCGACCTATCTTGGTTTTCGTATCGGCGTTGAAGTGCTATCCGAGCATGTTTACTACTGGAGCAGAGTGCCTGAAGATGATCTTCGTGCGCTTATCCGTATTGGTTTTTGTCAGAAGAAATTCTACAAGAAGTCTGTATGGAACAGGGCAAAACGCTTAATGGATGAAATACTCATACCATTCGGGTTTGCTCAGCGGTGTGAACATAAACAGTGCAAAGGCCGGTATGTTTCGATTGAGAACAGTATCTGCGTCATCATTGATGAAGTCGCTGATATGCTCGCCAATCGAGATGTCTTTTCACCCTCATCATCTGATGTGAGTGATCTTCTGTCCTTTCTAAATCAACAAAGCAACTAAAACCCCGAGGGAGCAGTCATGACAATTCCTTCGGGATAGTTGTCTTCACATGCTCCCTCATTTTTTGGAGAGAGCAAATGGAAAAAACGCCTTTTGGTTCTAAAGTCACTCGTTCAGTAACCGGTTGCAGCCTGTCTTGTTTTGAATCTGAACAAGCAGGAAATTGGCAATACCTAACATCGCAAGATGCAAGGCGCCATCACGCGGTTTGGTTTGATACGAACACCCTTACGATCAGAGAGTTTTGCGAAGGAGACATCATCGAGATCACCGCGCCTGACCAAGCGATCTTTGACTCGGAACTTAACGTCCAAGTCACGTTCGCCGCGTCTATGCAATAAGTGATTATCGATATATGAAATCCATACAAATGAGCTGTGTGTTAGCCATTCCGTCATCTTGTGCATCTACAGAGATTGTCGAAATAGCCACACCCACAGACAACACCAAAACGTCAGTCACCTTTAAACATGCTGACTTACTGGCTTGCTGTTTCCAAATACCGACTCACGCAAGCCCAACTTTGAGCAATTAACCATTGCTGAAAAATACCAACCCCCAGGGAGAAACATGCTTTATCTCCTTGCGGGATATTGCGTGTCCACCCCGAACTAGGAGTGAATATGCGTCAATTAAATCTTAACAACCAATATGCAGAATTAGTGTGTGTTCTGCCCCAGCAAGGTATCACTACGATTTTTCGTGGTTTAACCTTTGCCGAAGCCCTCGCGTTTCGCTGCAATCATGCCCTTCGAACCTTTCAAGGCTCGATGGTCCGTGCTGTTGAAACGCGTTACGATCAACCACAAAAAACAGGTCTACTCCTAAAACACAAAGACAAAGGTCATCGCTCATGAAGCCCTTTGTCCTGCAACTTTGTGAGGCGGCCAATGGTGAAAAAATCTCTCATTTCAGTACGGTTAAATCTGGACTGGATGAGATAAAAATCTTTTTCACCGATTCGAAAGTCATTGCAGCGCGTTTTAAAGCCCGGCAACTGGTCGATTTCGAATCAATACTCAGAGCACCAAGAGAATCGTTAAACGGATTTGAATACATGGCTTCACAGGCTATCACTCAATCCGGCGGCTCTATGCTCCGATAGGTAAAAATGCAACCCCGAAGATCCCAACCCTTATTGGAATTGGCTTCTTTGGGCGTTGCATTTTTTTTGCCTAAAAATCAGGTTCAGACACTATATTTCTGGCCACGCTGTTGTGCACGAAGCGCCAACATTTGTGCATAATGAATCAAACGATGCATAAGGATCAGCATGCAAGTCGTAACCAAAGACAATACACGGGTCATCCGGACACTAACAGAACAGGAGCAAAAAGCCCTGTTGTTGGTCTTTGCTGCTGGCCGGCCTGAAGTATTGACTGATGAGCGCAAGAAAATTGCTCATGATCTGGTTGCGTTTACAAAGACGCATGGAGCCTGGTTACGTTGCGATTGTAAACCATCCAGTGAACCGGCCTATTTATTTCCTCGTCAAACAGAGCTTGGCACGCTGACGCTTGTAAGACCGCGGCCGCCACGCCAGATTGGTCATGCGGAGCATTGTCCGTTTTATTTGTGTGATGCACCACCGAGCAGTGAGGTTGACGTCAAGCCTTCAGATCTCTCGGTCACTGATTTATGTTTGCTAAGACCAGACATTGAAGGGAACGCAGCTCCCTCAAATCCAAAGCAGCAAGCAGACGCGCCCCGGGAACAGGCAGATAGACCCCCTCGATTGACTCGTATTCTTTACATGTTGCTGGAAAAAGCAGGGCTCAATACCGCGGACAAACATTTTCCATTTGATCCACTGCGGGCTATCTACAAACAGGCTCAACAAATACCAATGTGGCGCAATGCGGATGTCATGCTGGCGGATGTCCTGGCAACAGTATCTTCTAAGTCGCATTATTTCGCTTTGTTCAACCGACTTAAAAATGAACAAAAGCTGTCTGCCCAAAACCGGCGAGTCCAAGGTTATATCGTGTCGATGGCAGAATCTTTTACGGAAAACTCGGTCGTATTAATTTGTGGCCTGACGGTGGCCGTAGAAGGAAAAATATCAGCGCCGGCGCGAGTCCCTAAAGGCCCATTTTGGGTGATTCTCCTGGTTGCGGAAAAACGTTACGGCAGTCGATTTTTTGAAGCTGTACGGGCAAGCATTCTCCCCTTGTACAAGGAAACATATCCATTCATCGTGGATTCGGATCCTGAGCGCGAAACGTTAGGCGCGTTACTGTCTTGGCAATATTATTGGAAGGGGAAGGGGCTGGATTTCACCGTGACAAAACCCCTCGATCTTTCCAAAACCGTTCGACCAGATTTTTTAGTCATCGATGATGAGTCTGGCCGCCAGGTTGTGATTGAGACTATGGGAAGTAAAGACAGTGATTACATCGAGCAAAAAACAAGGATGCATGCCAAAATGTCGATAGAATATGGTCCTGTCATTCAGCATCATCCCGGGAATGACGCATTTCAGTTTAAAAGATCGATTAGTGCGGAGCTGGTTGGGTGATGTTGTATTGGGTGAAGAACTATCAAAATGAGTGGTTCAGCGTCTTTGATTGTTCCGAGGACGGCGATTATTTGTGCCCATGTTGCGATCAATCCGTATTTTCACTCAGTGCTGTGGGTGAGAAGCATCGTCATTTTGAACATCGAAGACCCTCTGATTGCCGGCCAACGCTACCTAAACAGGTGAATCAGTATTTTCAGGCACATTTCCCAGGGATCTGCGCGATAAGGCTTCCTGCAGATGAGCATTTACTAAAATCGGTGAAAGCCGAGTATCCTGATCACCCGGGGCGCTTTTATGAGTTTCCGGCCGCGCTCTTGCACACGGATAGCGTGTTATTGGCAGTATCTGAGACTTCTGTAAGCCCGTTAGATTATCAGGACACGGATATTGATGTTTATGTCACCCGATCGGGCAAGATACCGGTAGCTCTGGTGTTTAACCTCGAATCCAAACCTTTTGATTACCAAGACCTTCCTGAAGAAGTTTTTTACGGCTCGTCTGTTGTTGAAATTGTGCTTCAAGCAGACCGGACATTACAGGATTTCAAAGAAGGACTGTCCTTGCATAGCATCCTTAGGAATTCTGTTGTGAAGTGGATCAGAAACGAAGCCCTCACAGAAAAAATTCAAACCCTCCACAAGCTTCGCAAAGCTAAAGTCGATGAGATCGCGCAATCTCAGTCCGAGAATTTGAAAACATTGAGCACTTTAAACGTGATCAAGCTGCGTTAATCCGTTTTTCAAAGAATGAGTCCAAATGTCTTATTTAAATCAATTCGTTGAGTCGATCCGATTCTTGGGTGAGTTAGAGCCTGAATTTTTCTTGAATGAATCTGCAGTTGAAAAGGCAAAGCAGCATTTTCAAGAGTTAGCAGATAAGGATTTTACCGCGAATTTGATCCCGATATTAGAGCAGCTCGCGGGTCAATATATTGCGCATTCGCCACAGCATTTTGCTCACATTTGCCACGGCATTTGTGATGATTTCCATCATCGAATTTCACATAGACTTGATTCCGCAATCACTATCGGAGCTGTGAGCTATTTGGACGCCCCAATCTACGATGTGTCACCTGACTCGATACGCCAAGCGGTCACAAAGGGATTTCAGCCTGGTGAGCCGTTAAACCTACATGTTTGGCTTACGTTTCCGGATATGACTGTATTGGATTTAACGATCATTCCAACAATCGTGGATAAAGGATTGATTCAGCCGGGCAGCTATCCAACCCCGTATGTGATTTGGCGTGAGGACCAAGATAGTCCGTTTTCTTACATTCCATTACTACAGCACAACAACTTTGCCACTCTGGTTGATGAAATCATGACGTTCATATAGGACAACACACGCTTAAGCTTCCCCACCAGAAATTAACACAGCCTTGTCATTTCAAGCATCTCCGTCTGCCAACTGATATCTAAACCTCGATTAGGATGGTTTGACATCCTCCCCAACGAAAGAGGCTTTCCGCGCTCGATGGTAAAAAGAATCCCTCCATCTGGATTATCTGTTGGCGCATTTCAATAAATTAAACCCTTGCTAGGACTAAATCGGTTCAATTTCCCAGAAGGATTGTACCTAATTAGCTGGCAAAACAGCTTTGTAGCGCGATTTCTAACTTGAAATAGCATTGTTTTCGTCCGGTCATTCCGACTTGGCATTTTCGATTGTTTAACCATAAATTGCAGGAACAATTCATGAAGAAAAAATTGCTCGTTTTGGCTCTGTCGTTCATGAGCTCAGGTGTGTTTGCTGAATTAGTGTCGCAAGATTTTTTAACTGTAGGTGATGGCCTTATTACCTACGATACAGTGTCTGGTTTGTACTGGCTGGATTTGTCCTACACATCAACCGGTCCAAATAAAAATCCAGAACACTCTTACAACGCAATCAAAGCAAAAACGCAAGATGTGAATAGCGAGTTATTTGGTTTTCGGCATGCAACGTACACTGAAGTCCAAACCTTATACACCAATGCAGGCATGGGGCTTACCGGTAAATACACACCCACCATCAAGGCTGAGGCTGACCAATACTTAGCGAAGACCGGTGTGACCGTCAGCTATTCCACAACCCACAATGCCCAATTCGGGTATTTAGCGACCACATGTCAGAATACGCCTGTCCCTACAGATTTTTGCAAACATACGGCCTACGATCACTACCATTTGATTGCGGCTGTGTTCTCGCGTTCTACGGGCGCCGCAACAGTCATTCCACAGAAAATTAGTGACGTAAGCGACTCTATTGATATGAACACCGGTCACTACTTGGTCATTAACTACGACCCAAGAATTTGGCAGTTAGACCCCCAGTAAGCCTAAGACAGACCTCCCAGCGCACGATGTGCCGTCGTTCGCTTTTTTGACACCCTGCAGCAAAGTCTTTCATTATTACAAAAGTTCAACTGTCATTTAACTTTAGGCATAATGTCTAAATTTATCCGAGTCTCCGAATGAACACCAAATATCAACCAAAACACAAAACGCTTAACAGCCAGGCCAATAAACATCTGGTCGACCTCTTAAAGCAAACTCGCTTAAACAATGGTCTAACAATGCGTGGCGTTGTGGCAAACCTAGCTCAACCGCATTCATTTGTTGGGAAGATAGAGAATATGAGCCGCCGGCTCGATGTGATTGAATTTATCGACTATTGCCAGGCGATTAATGCAGATCCCGTCGAAATCTTGTCGCGGGTTGTCGAAAAAAAAGGTTAACTTGACAACATGATGAACGGAACCAATACTTGAGCTTAAGTCATGGCCGTCAAACTTTGACTTAAGCACTAAAGCCTCAGAATTAGTTCTGGGGCTTTATTGTTTTCGTTCCTACGCACTTTGTATCCCATTCAGCCTCGGCATATGCTTCTAATCGCAACGTACCACTGGCAACTCTCTCCAGCTTGTTAAATAACTAGGCGACAACATCGACCGTCGCATCTGCCATGATTCTACCGATGTCGACAAAGCAGCTCCGACGGTCATATGACCTGGACCAAAACGCTCATTGATCCGGTCGATGACCTGTGACACACCAGGCGCCGGCGGTTGCCCCGTAAATAAATCGAACTGAAAATTAGAGGCACTGACAAGCTCCACTGCACCGACACCGGCTTTTGCATAGTCCAAATGTGGGTCATACAGCTCAATGCATTTGGGGAGCACCGCCCGCGCGATTTCTTTGTAACAATCTGTCGGCCTTATAAAATGCACAGAAGTCGATTTTACAGTCCTATCCATGCCGGCCGTGGACGCAAACATGACGACTTGTGCGATGAGTGATTGCTGCTGGCGGGCCTTTCGTGTCACTGTCAGGGCGTGCGATGCCAACGAGCGCTCTAACGCATCCAGTGTACGAACTCTGGCTCCGAAGCTGCGTGTGCTGAATATTTGTTGTTTCGCTGGCTTGATGTCGTCCCAATAATACTCTGGTATACCGTTCAGCTCTTTAATCTTTTTGGCGATATTGATGGAGAACGAGCGGCGCAAGGTACCCGGGTCTTGCGAGGCCAAATCAAGCGCTGAAGTGACACCAAAAAGTTTAAGTCGAGCGGCCAGGCGGTTACCAATACCCCATATATCACTGACAGCCATTTGGCTTAGGATCTCTTTGCGGTTTCCATGATGGATATGACAAACACCTCTGTAACCGGGCAGCCGTTTGGCGGCATGATTCGCCGCTTTAGACAGAGTAATCGTTTCACCAAACCCCACTCCTGTCGGCACCCTTAGTTCATCCCAGATGGTCCTGCGAATAAAGCGACCAAATGCTATCCAGTCCGAGATTGAGCCGTTATCAAATCGCAGAAAACTCTCATCGATTGAGTATCGGTACTGATCTTGAGAAAACTCACTTAAGCGATCGTGAAGCCGTCGACTCATCTCGCCGTACAGCGCATAGTTTGACGAAAAAACCGCGGCGTTGTGCTTTTCAACCAAGTGTTGTTGCAACCATATCGGTTCGAATTTCTTAAAGCCCAGTCGTTTGGCCAGTGGGCTTAATGCCACAACTACGCCATCGTTGTTACTCAAAACCAGTACGGGCCTGGAGCGTAGACTCGGATTAAAAATCTGCTCCGTGCTGGCATAAAATGATGTGCCGTCGATTAGCCCTATCATCCAAGCACCCTGGTGAGCAATGGGGGCTCTCGATGTAACCTAACGGAGCGAATGACGATACCTTCCTCTAGAAATGATTCAGAGCTTGAAACGTTAATAGGTCTGTACTCTGGATGCCCCGAGATGAGGATGCCTTTTTTCCGGTCGATAGCTTTGACGACAAGCTGACCTTCTAACACTGCAACGATGATATCGAATGCTGATTTCGGCGCGGCTCTATCGATGATCAGAATGTCCTGATCGAAAATACCGAAACCTTGCATGGAAACCCCGCTAGCCCTGGCGATAAAGGTACTACTTCTGCGCTCGATTAAGATTTGGTCCAGCATCAAATCCAGGTCTTTATACTCAGCTGCTGGAGATTCAAAACCTGCGATACCGGCAGAGACACTCATAGGGATGACTAACACGTTGGCGACCTACTGGTTAAATGTACAGTGTTGTGGCACTTGTCTGATTTTCCGTAAAGTCGATCTGAAGGAGTATGTGGATTACTGGTTAAGCAGGCTTTAGGAATGAAGGGTATTTAAATAGACTCCCTGACGCAGCTTTGTCACGTTAGCCTTGAATTTTGCTGTCTGTTTGTCATTCCTGTCGTAACAAACGCAGCAACCTATTAGGTACGAATCGCTATTTACCCCCATTGCATTTTCCAGACTAATCATTTATAGCAGCACTGCTCTCGGTAGGAGCGTGCCGCTCGTCGTTGCGAAACTTTTGAAGTGCTACCTTATGCTTATTCCTTCAGCTCAATATTTTATTCGGGCTTACTAGGTGGTAGACGAGCGACACACTAAATATAGGCCGGGAGTTTAAAATGTTGACTATTTCCACTATCCCATCAACAGTGAATGGGATTAAACGTCTTGCCAAACAGTTCAAAAAATCTAGTAACATTCCACACCACGAAGCTCTAGATCTTGCAGCAAAAGAAGCTGGTTTCGCAAATTACTCACATGCTTGTCGACAACTTCAGAACTTGTCGGGATCAGGCCAGAGTCATCATTTATTTCTCACCTCTTATTGGTTCGATCGAGAAAGTCGCCAGGCCGGCAGGGAGTTGATCGAGTTTACCTTTTCAAAACCACTTTCCGAGCTCATCTCAGCAAGTGAAATTAACTGCTCTTCTGGGCTTGCCCGGTTTAGAGTTGCATCGACAGATTACTTAGTAGACGACTGGATCTCTCCATCACAGTCAGACTGAAGGGAACGAATTTGTAAAGCCATCCGAGTTCTTCAGTTTATTGAATACAGTGGCTTAAAACCGATTAATTTCACTACTGCTGCTTTTCCAAAAAATAACCCCAACAACCGCATTCCAAATTCTGACCACTCATCATATTGGCGAGATGAGGCAACAGGTCAGATTGTTTATATAGATGAACCATATCTGGCCTCGGTCGATGATGGTGAACGAGCAGCTTGGGCTGGTAGGTATAATTGGCATTTACATGCTTCAAAATGGGCAGGTATGTACTTCCCTGGGATGACTGGAATGTTTTTGGCAACCGAAGCGTCGAGAGGATATGATTTCGCGGAACTGATGTCCAAAGTCGATAGTATTCCAGCACCGATAACAGTCGACCAGTGGATAGGTATTTCAAGCAAAGGGCACGAACCATTCCTCAGCCCCGGATGCGTAACTAAACAAGACAAAAAGAGAGCAATCCCCAAAGGCACAATTCTCCGTGAAGCCGGCCTTAAAACCCTGCCGATGCAAAGATGGAATTGTCCTCAGAATGAACGACGCCCGAATAGTGTCATGTCTGTTGACAATCATCAGTTAGTTGCGAGGATCATAAATGCTCTTGAGTACTCCGCGGCAAAGCCCTTCAGAGTAAATAGCCGCTTATCGGCTATTAAGAGTGGTACGTACTAAAGCTGATGTAGCCAGTCTGTGGCTGGCTTTATATGTAGAGCCAATCGAAAGTGCCAATGATTTGCTGGCAACCATCTTTCCACCAGCCCAAATGGCTTCTGTGAAAGCAGACCCGGCACTGTATCTGGATGCAATCAAAACCTGCACTGAACTACTTACCGGCTTGCAGGTGGGGATGGAAAGTGCGGTGACCAGCTGGGCGCCATTACTGACCGGTATTAAAGGTCTGGTGACCACACCAAACCTGGTGCGTGAAGCTGCACTCGGTTGTTATAGCCAGATGCTAACAAAGCTTAAGCCGTCATTTATAGAAAACGAAGGACTTACAGACTACTGGCAACCGAGTTTGAAGGGGTTTGAGCAACAAGTTACCGGCAAACTATCTGTGATTGAAGCATATCAGGCGCAACTGGAAGGGATCGCAGCTAAGTTTGCTGCTCTGGCCAACACCAGTGCAGTGGGTGTAGTTCGGAAGATGTCATTGCAAGACAAGCTGGCGCTTCTTCGTCAGCGCAAAGCAGCATAAATAATAGTTTTTTGGAGGAATTTCAGGCAGATTTTGGGGTGCAATACTTTTAACGGCTCTATTGAGCATGCCAGCAATGGCGGTGGTGAAACTTTCAAAAAACGGTATATGCCACGCCCCACAAAGCCCCTGGTACAGCAGGGTAAAGAACTACACACCGTATGAAGACCTGCAATCCTGTCTGAACGCTGGCGGACGGTTGCCCCAAGGGATGTCAGCAGGAGCAGCAACAGCACCACAGGTAGCGCCAGTGCAACAAAACCTGCCCGTAGCCGGAAAATACAGTCGGGCGCAGTTCGGCGCAGGCTGGGATGATGCAGACGGTGACTGCCAGGATAGTCGTGCTGAAGCGTTAATTGCGGCTTCCACCTTAAAACCCCGAATGTCAGGATGCCGGGTAGTGTCCGGGCGGTGGATTAGCCCTTATTATAAAACGTTACCCCAATTTACCACCACGATCACTCGATGCTTACCACCAGTTGCACTTTCATGTAACCACCAGTTGCAGCAATCATCCAGTTAGTTGAGCGTCTGTAATGAGCGCAGGCTGTGTAAAAACTCGTTTTTGCTGTGTCGCGGCATTTTCCCCCAGCATCATGCATTATAAATGACTCTATATGCACGACCAGCTGGCGCTGACCGCAGGTGTATTTAACCTGCTGGACAAAGAGTACTACCGTTGGGAACGGCTGCAATATGTCACCCAATCGGTCGGCGCTGTGCGGGGTGGTGTCAGTGGCGAC
>JACCDS010774050.1_pt1 | contig 16709 bp, 15 predicted proteins | sample 7446441 | NCBI WGS metagenome assembly JACCDS01 (sample SAMN15323445, study PRJNA562643) | freshwater metagenome | isolation source: river surface water | place: USA:Blue River Watershed | collected 2017-08-17
CGCTTCCGTGCGGCAGACGCTGGTGGACGACGAGATGGACGGCTATCTGCTGCCTCGCGGCACGCAATGCCTCGTGTCGATTTATGGCATACACCGCTCGCCCGACTACTGGAGCGAGCCCGAAGCGTTCCGTCCCGCCCGCTTCGCGCCGGGCGCCGCCTGGGAGAAGGACGCCTTTCTGCCTTTCCTCCTCGGCAAGCACCAGTGCATCGGCAACCATTTCGCCATGCTGGAGATGGCGGTCGCTCTGGCGATGATCGGTCAGCGCTACCGCGTCGACCTGGTGGACGGGCATGCGGTGGGCACCAGCCCGCAAATTACGCTCGTGCCGGATCGGGACATCCGTCTGCATTTCGTGCCGCGGCCATGAAGCTCACGTTCGAGTGCCTCGACACGACCGACGCTGCGGCATGCGCCGCCTACGAGCGCGCGTTTTACGCCGCGTTTTCGCGCGTCACGGGAAACCGGCTGATTCGCGCCTTGTGGCAATGGGACGACGCCCGAGGCCGCCTTGCGACACGCATTCCATACGAGGACCAGTTGGTGTTCGTCGGCCGCGATGCGCGCGGCCGTATCGAAACCGTGATTGCCACCAATGTGGCGCTGCGCGAGTTTCAGTCGGCCGCCTTCGGCTTTGCGCCCCCGGCCGAAGCTGCAGGCTGCTGCGAGTTCCTGACGTTCTTCACCGTGAGTGATTTTCGTCTCGGCGTGAAGCTGCGTTTCTGGGAAGCGTGCTTCGCAGAGCTGCGACGGCGCGGTCTTTACATCGCTTGCGCGACGACCGCTGCACGCCTGCTGCCGATCTATCGCCGCCTCGGCGGCGAAGTGCTCGCCGAGACTGTCGTCGAGCGCGAAGCGCGTTATTTCCTGCGCTTTTCGCTGGATCGGCACTGGATGCGGGTAAGGAAAAGCGAAAGCGCCGAACGGCGAGCGACGACCGGGGAGTGACGAGCGACGAGGCAGGGAGCGTCATTGCCCGTCACTCATCAACCTACCGCTTGCTCAATGATGCTCGTCCGGCAATGTCGGCAGTCCGCCGATGCGCAGGTTGTGCACATGGCGCTTGCGCACGAGCGCCATCGCGACCGCCACGAACACGCCGAAGAGCACGATCACCGTGTAGATCGAGAAATCAAGCTTGATGAGCAGCGCGTAGAGGCTCAGCATCACCAGGATCGAGAGATTTTCGTTGAAGTTCTGCACCGCGATGGAGTGGCCGGCGCCCATGAGGATGTGGCCGCGATGCTGCAGCAACGCGTTCATGGGGACGACGAAGAAGCCGGCGAGCGCCCCGATGGCGATGATGAGCGGCACCGCGATGGTCGCGCTGCTCACGAAGTTCATCATGATCACGATGATGCCCATCGCGATGCCGACCGGCACGACGTTCACTGCGCGCTTCAGCGGGATGTAGCGGGCGGCCACCACTGCGCCGGCCGCGATGCCGAAGGCGCATATGCCTTGCAGCACGGTCGCCTGCGACAGGGTATAACCGAGGGCGACCTCCGCCCATTTTAGGACGATGAACTGCAGCGTCGCGCCCGCGCCCCAGAACAGTGTCGTCGTCGCAAGCGAAATCTGGCCCAGCTTGTCCGTCCACAGCAGCTTCACGCAGTGGGCGAATTCGTGCACGAGGAACATCGGATTCTTGCTCGGCGGCCGGTGATCCACTCCCGTGCTGGGGATGTAGAGGTTGAATATCGCGGCGATGACGTAGAACACGACGATGAGCAGAATCGCGACCTCGGGGGCGGTGTCGATCCCCGTGTCGACGAGCGGCACGTCGATTGCGAGCAGGCGGCTCGAAACGGCGGCGCTCACCAGCACGCCGCCCAGCAGCGTGCCGAGGATGATCGACGTCACGGTGAGGCCTTCGATCCACCCGTTCGCGACCACCAGCTTATGGTGAGGCAGGTATTCGGTCAGGATGCCGTACTTCGCGGGCGAATACGCCGCGGCGCCGAAGCCGACGACGGTGTACGCGAGCAGCACGACGCCGTACACCGGGAGGCCGGGGAGATGGAGCATCTCGTGGAAAAACATGAGCAGGCAGCCGGCGATCTTCACCATGTTGGTGAGAAACATCACGCGGCCCTTGGGCATCGAGTCGGCGAAGGCGCCGACGAACGCCGCGAACAGCACGTACGAGATGGTGAAGAAAAACTTGAGGAGCGGCGTCATCCACGCCGGCGCCTGCATCTCCATGAGGAGCGCGATAGCCGCGACGAGCAGGGCGTTGTCGGCCAGCGACGAAAAAAACTGCGCGGCCATGATGACGTAAAAACCGAGAGGCATGAGTGCGGGTGCTGGCCCGGCGAATTCGCAGAATAAACCGCCGCTTTATACCATACTTCGCGAAAGCGCCGCTCGAATGCGGGCCGCCTGCTCGCCGCGCGCCGGACGGAGGCAGCGCCGGACCTTTCAGTGCGAGCGGTGAACGGGTAGTATGTGGGCGATCCTCCTTTAACGCATCGTTTCCCGAAATGGCCGACAGGCGGCTGCGCGTGTTCTACACCGTGGCCCGACATCTTTCCTTCACCAAGGCTGCGGACGTGCTGTTCATGACACAGCCGGCGGTCACTTTCCAGGTGAAGCAGCTCGAGGAGCATTTCAACGCCCGGCTGTTCGAACGCGGTCCGGGCAAGATTTCGCTCACGCCGGCCGGAAGGCTCGTGCTGAATTACGCCGAGCGCATACTCGCGCTGTCGGAAGAAATGGAAACGCGCGTCAGCGAGCTGACCGGCGCGGTGAGCGGACCGCTCCTGATCGGCGCGAGCACGACGATCGCCGAGTTCATGCTCCCGCAGATACTGGGCGAGTTCAAGGGGCGTCACCCGCAGGTGCAGGCGCACTTGAGCGTCGCGAATTCCGAGACGATAGAAAACCGCGTCGCCGACAGCAGCCTCGACCTGGGGTTGATCGAGTCGCCTTCGCACTTGCCGGCCCTGCACACCGAGGTGTGCTGCGACGACGAGCTCGTCATGATCTGCGCACCAGCCCATGCGCTCGCCAGGCGAGGCTCGGTGCCGGCGCGCGAGCTGGCGGAGCATGCCTACGTGAGCCGCGAAGCGGGTTCCGGCACCCGCGAGTTCGCCGATCAATACTTCAGGCAAAGCCAGGTCGGCGTCGAAGATCTGGAAGTGGTGATGGAGCTCGGCAGTCCGGAGGCGATCAAGGGCCTCGTGGCGACCGGCATGGCCGTGTCGATTCTCTCGCGTGCGACGATCGCCAAGGAGTTGAAGCTCGGGCTGCTGGTCGCGGTGCCGCTCGAGCCGCCGCTGAGGCGCACGCTTTCGCTCGTCTACCCGCGCGAAAAATTCCGTTCGCGTCTGCTCAACACCTTCGCCGATTTCGCGAAGGAACGGATGAAGCAGATCGCCGGCGCCTGATGAGTCGCTCGTCTGCACGCGCGGCGTATACCGGCGCTGTGCCGCTCCCCTGCACCGGCCGTATCGATCGCATATGACCCGACCGCTGCGCGCGATCGTCGATCCCGGCGCTTTGCGCCATAACTACGCGCTGGCGCGACAGCTCGCGCCGCGCACGCGCATGTTCGCAGTCGTGAAGGCCAACGCCTACGGCCATGGCGTCGAGCGCGCGGTGCGCGCGATGGGGGAGGACGTCGACGGCTACGCCCTGCTCGAGATGGATGCCGCCGTGCGCCTGCGCGAATCGGGTTACGGCGGCCGGATCGCGCTGCTCGAAGGCCTGTTCGAGCCGCGCGAGGTGCAGGAAGTCCTCCAGCATCGCCTTGCGATCGTGGTACACCACCGCGAGCAGGTCGAGATGTTGCGCGGTCTGCCGGCCGGGAGCGCCGTAGACGTCATGCTCAAGGTGAACACGGGCATGAACCGTCTCGGCTTCCACCCGAACGAGTTCGCTCCGGTGCTCGAAGCGCTGCGCGCGAACGCTGCGGTGGGCGCCGTGACGCTGCTCACCCATTTCGCGCAGGCGGACGATGCACGCGGCGTGGCCTGGCAGCTCGACGTGCTGAACCGGCTGCCGGGCATCGAAGGCCTGTCGCGGTCTCTCGCCAACTCGGCCGCGCTGCTGCGCTACCCGGAAACGCACGCCGACTGGGCGCGCCCCGGCATCATGCTTTACGGGGTATCGCCTTTTGCCGGCCAGACGGGGGCCGAGCTGGGGTTGCGGCCCGCCATGACGCTCGAAAGTCGAATCATCGCGGTGCGGGAACTGGAGCCGGGGGAGACTGTGGGCTACGGCGGGGTTTATACTGCCAAGAGGCGCGCGCGCATCGGCGTGGTCGCCTGCGGCTATGCCGACGGTTATCCCCGGCACGCGCCGTCGGGAACGCCCGTGCTCGTATGCGGACGCGTCGTGCCTACGGTGGGGCGCGTCTCCATGGATATGCTGTGCGTGGACGTGAGCGTAGTGCCCGAGGCCGGCGTAGGGGCGCCGGTGGTTCTCTGGGGGGCGGGGAACCCGGTGGAGGGGGTGGCGGAAGCGGCCGGGACCATAGGATACGAACTACTCTGTGCGCTCGCGCCGCGAGTGCCAGTCGCGGAAGCGATGGCGGTTCGGGAACGACAAGGATAAGACTCGGATGACGATTACGGGGGCAGAACTCGCCGGGCAGAGCGGCGCCTCTCCGACTCTTGCGGAGCGGCTGCGGCAGGGCCTCGAAGAACGGCAATTCGTTCTTCACTACCAGCCCAAAATGGATGCGCGTTCGCGGTCCATCACCGGCGTCGAGGCGCTCATGCGCTGGAACGACCCGGCGATCGGTCTCGTCGATCCGGCGCAGTTCATGCCGGTGCTCGAGCAGTCCGGTCTGATCGTCCAGGTCGGCCAGTGGGCGATGAAGCAGGCGCTGTCCGACGTTCGCGCGTGGCGGGACCTCGGTCACAAGATCCGGGTAGCGGTCAATGTCGCGGGCGCTCAGCTCGCCGACACCGGCTTTACCGACAGCGTGCGGCAGGCGCTTGAAGAGGCGGCGCTTAAGGACGGCATGGACCTCGAGCTGACCGAAAACGACCTCGTCGAAGACATCGAAGTCAGCATACGGACCTTGCGCACGCTGAAGGACATGGGCGTCAACGTCGCGGTGGATCACTTTGGAAGCAGCCGCTCGTCCTTGCCCTATCTTTCGCGCATGCCCCTGCGTTCGGTGAAAATCGACGGCCTGTTCGTGGAGGCTGCGGTGCGCGATTCCGGGACGAAAACAGTGGTCGGCACACTGATTTCTCTGGCGCACGCAATGGGCTATACCGTGATCGCCAAGGGCGTCGAATCCGAAGAGCAGTGGAAGCTCCTGCGCAGCCTGCACTGCGACGAGGTTCAGGGCTATCTGTTCAGCCCGGCGCGGCCGGCGGCCAACATCACGCGCATGCTGCAGGTCCAGGGCGGCCCGCGACGCTTTCTGCGCTGACGGAGCGAGTCGATACGCGCGCCGCAGTGTATGATGGGCTCATTCCACCCGGCTCGACCCCACCGAATCTGCGCTATGAGCGAAGTTCGCGCTGCTGCTGCCCCTGAGCGTACCGACAGCGCCATCGTGCGCGCGATCGTCAATACCAAGCGGTCGCCGATCGTGGTGTACGGCGTTGCGGTGGTCGGTGTTGCCGTGGCTTTCTTGCTGCGCTGGGCGATCTACGGGAGCCTGGACAACCGCCTGCCTTTCGCGTTCTTCCTGCCCGCGACCATGATCGCGGCCTGGTACGGAGGGCTGGGGCCCGGATTGCTTGCTGCGGGTATGGGCCTGCTGCTCGGAGACTATTTTTTTCTGCCGCCCCATGTCGCGTGGGGCCCGATGGGGGAAGCCGAGCGCACCGCCATCGCCATCTACGCGCTGACGTCCACGCTGTCCGTCGTTCTGTTCGACAATCTCCACGTCCGTATCCGCCGCCTCGAGTGCGAGCTGCGCGAGCGGGACGCGGGCTCCGCTGACGCAGGCGGCGGCGCCTGATCCGCGCCGTCCGTCGCGCCGCGCTTCCCGCATGGCCAAGCTGAAAAGCCTTTACAGCTGCACGGAATGCGGTGGCCAGACGCTCAAATGGCAGGGCCAGTGCCCGCACTGCCAGGCATGGAACACGCTCGTCGAAGCCGCGGCAGAGACCGCGCCGACGGGCAACCGGTTCAGCGTGATCGCCGAAGGCGGCAAAGTGCAGCGGCTCTCGGAGATCGAGGCGCGTGAGGAGTCGCGGGTGCCGACGGGCATCGCCGAGTTCGATCGCGTGCTTGGCGGCGGCATCGTGCCCGGCGGGGTGGTGCTGATCGGCGGCGATCCGGGCATCGGCAAATCGACGCTGCTGCTGCAGGCCCTCGCCGGCATCGGGGCAAGCCGCAAAGTCCTCTATCTGTCCGGGGAAGAGTCGGTGCAGCAGATCGCGCTGCGCGCACAGCGCATCGGCGCCGATGCGCGCCATATCCTCGTCATTGCCGAAATCAACCTCGAAAAAATCCTCGCGGTGCTGAAGGCCGAGCGCCCGCACCTCGTCGTGATCGATTCGATCCAGACGCTGTACTCGGCGACGCTGCAATCCGCTCCCGGATCGGTCGCGCAAGTGCGCGAGTGCGCGGCGCAGCTCACGCTCACGGCAAAGCAGACCGGGACGGCGATGGTGTTCATCGGCCACGTCACCAAGGAAGGGGCGCTCGCGGGCCCGCGTGTACTGGAACATATGGTCGACACCGTGCTCTATTTCGACGGCGATACGCACTCCCGGTTCCGCCTCATCCGGGCGTTCAAAAACCGCTACGGCGCAGTGAACGAGCTCGGCGTCTTCTCGATGGAAGAGAAAGGCTTGAAGGGCGTCTCGAATCCGTCGGCGCTCTTTCTTTCCCAGCACGAGGGCGACGTCGCGGGGTCCTGCGTAATGGTCACGCAGGAAGGCACGCGGCCCATGCTGGTCGAAATCCAGGCGCTCGTCGACGAGGCTCACGCTCCGAATCCACGGCGCCTGACCGTGGGGCTCGAGCAGAACCGGCTCGCGCTGCTCCTTGCGGTGCTGCATCGGCATACCGGCGTCGCGTGCTTCGACCAGGACGTATTCGTGAACGCCGTCGGCGGCGTGAGAATCGTCGAGCCGGCCGCGGACCTTGCCGTGCTGATGGCGGTGGTGTCCTCGCTCAAGAACCGTCCGCTGCCGCGCAAGCTGGTCGTGTTCGGCGAAGTGGGGCTCGCCGGCGAGGTGCGCGCCGTGCAGCGCGGGCAGGAGCGCCTCAAGGAGGCCGCGAAGTTGGGCTTCACGCGCGCCCTCGTGCCGAAAGCGAACCGTCCGCGACAGGCGTTGCCGGGCATGGAAGTCATCGGCGTGGAGCGCGTCGAGCAGGCCGTCGTCACGCTGCGCGACCTCGTGGACGGAGCCGGTTCGTGAGCCTGCCGCGAGACCTGATCGTGCGGTGCGCCGCCCGCCGGCGTTCTCCCGGGGCACTGCAATGCGGACATCGCGCCGGACCCGAGACAATGCAACAATAAGCACGCCACTGCGTAAGGCGGACCGGGAGCCGCTGCTAGGAGGAGAGAATTGGGAGCAGTCAACGCGTATAACGTCGGGCTCGACAGGAACGCGGCCAACCATACGCCGCTCACTCCGCTTTCGCTGCTTGCCCGCACGGCGTATGTCTATCCGCAGCGGCTCGCCGTCATCCACGGCGAAACCCGCTACACGTGGAGTGAGGTCTATGCGCGGTGCCGGCGGCTCGCTGCGGCGCTGGCGGAGCGCGGCATAGGCGCAGGCGACACCGTTGCGGTGATGCTGCCCAACATCCCGGCCATGTACGAAGCGCATTTCGGCGTGCCGATGACCGGCGCCGTGCTCAACACGCTGAACACCCGGCTGGATGCCCCTTCGATCGCCTTCATGCTGCAGCATGGCGAGGCGAAGGTCGTGATCACCGACCGCGAGTTCTCGGGCACCCTGCGCGCGGCGCTCGCCATGCTGTCGCAGCGGCCCTTCGTGATCGACGTCGACGACCCGCTGTGCGAAGGCGGCGAACTGATCGGCGAGACGACGTACGAGGCGTTCATCGCGGCCGGCGACCCCGCGTTCGAATGGCGCATGCCGTACGACGAGTGGGACGCCATATCGCTCAACTATACTTCTGCCACGACCGGCAATCCCAAGGGCGTGGTCTACCACCATCGCGGCGCCTATCTCAATGCGCTGAGCAACATAGTCAGCTGGGCCATGCCGCCACACCCCGTGTACCTGTGGACGCTGCCGATGTTTCATTGCAACGGCTGGTGTTTCCCGTGGACGATCGCCGCTGCGGCCGGAACGAACGTGTGCCTGCGGCGCGTCGAGCCGCGTGCGGTACTCGATCTCATGCGCGCTCACGGCGTGACGCATTACTGCGGCGCTCCCATCGTTCATACCATGCTGCTCAACGCGCCGGAGGAGTGGAAGCAGGGGTTGCGGCAGCCGGTGCATTGCCTCGTCGCCGGCGCGGCGCCGCCGGTGGCCGTGATCGAAGGCATGGAGAAGATGGGCTTCGACTTGACGCACGTTTACGGGCTTACCGAGACGTACGGCCCTGCCGCCGTGTGCGCTAAGCATCCCGAGTGGGACGAGATGCCGCTGGAAGAGCGCGCCGAGCTGAACGGCCGGCAGGGCGTGTGGTATCACATGCAGGAATGCATGACCGTCATGGACCCGGCGACGATGGAGCAGGTGCCTCGCGACGGCCGGACGATGGGCGAAATCATGTTTCGCGGCAATATCACGATGAAGGGCTATCTCAAGAACGCGAAGGCGAGTGAAGAAGCTTTCGCGGGCGGATGGTTCCACTCGGGCGACCTCGCGGTGCTCCAGCCCGACGGATACGTGAAGATCAAGGACCGCTCCAAGGACGTCATCATTTCGGGCGGAGAGAACATTTCCTCGCTCGAGGTCGAGGAGGTGCTGTATCGCCATCCCGCGGTGCTCGCCGCGGCGGTCGTCGCGCGGCCTGACCATCAGTGGGGCGAGGTGCCGTGCGCCTTCGTCGAGCTGAAGGAAAACGCCCAGGCCACCGAGCAGGAGATCATGGATTACTGCCGGTCGCGCATCGCGCATTTCAAGGCGCCCAAGCAGATCGTGTTCGGCCCGCTGCCGCGCACCTCGACCGGAAAGATCCAGAAGTTCGTGCTGCGGCAGCAGGTGAAATCCTCTTCGGCGATCGATACATGAGCGCGGGCGGCGAATACATCCTCGAAACCTTCGGGCTCACGAAGGACTTCAAAGGCTACACGGCGGTGAAGGACGTGAGCCTGCGCGTGAGGCGCGGCGTGATACATGCCCTCATCGGGCCGAACGGTGCCGGCAAGACGACCGTTTTCAACATGCTGACGAAGTTTCTTGCGCCCAGTGCGGGGACCATACGCTACAACGGGCAGGACATTACGCGAGACAAGCCGGCCGCCGTGGCGCGCCGCGGCCTCGTCCGCTCGTTCCAGATCTCTGCGACGTTCCCTCATCTCACCGTGCTCGAGAACGTGCGTATCGCGCTGCAGCGACGGCTCGGCACGTCGTTCCAGTTCTGGAAGCCGGTCGGCACGCTCGACGGCCTCAACGGCCGGGCGCTCGAGCTGCTCGATTCCGTCGACCTCGCGCGCTACGCGAACACGATCACGGTGGAGCTGCCGTACGGACGCAAGCGCGCCCTCGAGATCGCCACGACGCTTGCCCTCGATCCGCAGCTCATGCTGCTCGACGAGCCGACGCAGGGCATGGGACACGAAGACGTCGGGCGGGTCGTGGATCTCATCCGCAAGGTGGCGGCGAACCGCACGATCCTGATGGTGGAGCACAATCTGAACGTCGTGGCGGATCTCTCGCATACGATCACCGTTCTCCAGCGAGGCGCCATCCTCGCCGAGGGGCCGTACGCGGAGGTATCCCGCAATCCGCAGGTGCTGGAGGCGTACGTGGGGGTGGCGGCGTGAGCCGGGAAGCAGGGTCCCCCAGTCTGTTGCGGGGATGCGACCCGGGGGAATCGGCGCAGTCGCGACACGGCGCGTGTGATGGTTGCCGATTGCATATCGGAGCGGAGGCCGAGTGACGAGCGCCTACTCGCCCAGGGTCGAAATGCTGCGGGTCACCGGCCTGCACGCCTTCTACGGCGAGTCGCACGTTCTGCACGGCATCGATTTCATGGTCTACCGCGGCGAAGTGGTCACGCTGCTCGGGCGCAATGGGTCCGGACGAACGACCACGCTGCGCGCCATCCTGGGGCTGACCGGGCGCCGCAGCGGGTCCGTCATGGTGAACGGCCGGGAGACGATCGCGCGTTCGCCGCACCACATCGCGCGGCTGGGCATAGGGTACTGTCCGGAGGAGCGCGGCATTTTCGCGACGCTGTCCGCCGAGGAGAATCTTTTGCTGCCGCCCGCCGTGGCGAGCGCAGGGATGACCGTCGCGGAAATCTACGAGATGTTTCCGAATCTCAAGGAGCGGCGCGCAACGCCCGGCAGCAAGCTTTCCGGCGGCGAACAGCAGATGCTCGCCATTGCGCGCATACTGCGGACCGGAGCGCGGATACTGCTGCTCGACGAAATCAGCGAGGGCCTCGCGCCGGTGATCGTGCAAAAGCTCGCGCACGTGATACGCGAGTTGAAGCGCCGTGGGTACACGGTGATCATGGTCGAGCAGAACTTCCACTTCGTCGCGCCGCTCGCCGACCGTCACTACGTCATCGAGCACGGACAGGTCGTGGAAACGGTCGTCGCTGAGGAGTTGCCGAAGCGTATCGACCGGCTGCATCAGTTACTGGGTGTCTGACGTTCAATTCGAAAGGGAGGAGCCATGAAGAGGAATATCGTATCGGCGGCGGTCGTCGCTGCGTTGATGGGCGGCCATGCGGGATTGTCGGCCGCTCAGCAGAAAGGCGCGCCGGGCCCCAAGCTGTCCGACGACATGGTCAAGATCGGCATACTCACGGACCTGTCGGGGACGTACTCGGATCTCGCGGGGAACGGATCCGTCATCGCGGCGCGCATGGCCGTCGAGGACTTTCAGAAGCAGGCGAAGAATCCGTTCAAGATCGAGATCGTCTCCGCCGACCACCAGAACAAGGGTGATCTCGCGTCCAACAAGGCGCGCGAATGGTTCGAGCGCGACGGCGTCGACATGATCGGCGATCTCGTGACGACCTCGACCGCGCTCGCGGTCATGCCGGTCGCCAAGGAGAAGAACCGCATCACCATCGTGGCGGGCGCCGCCTCCACGCCGATCACGGGCAAGGCGTGCACCGATACCAACGTCCACTACGTGTACGACACCTATGCGCTTGCCGTCGGCACCGGCAAGGCGGTGGTGAAGCAGGGCGGCGACACCTGGTTCTTCCTCACCGCGGATTATGCGTTCGGACACGCGCTCGAGAAGGACACCAGCGAAGTCGTGATCGCGAACGGCGGCAAGGTGCTCGGCTCGGTGCGCCATCCGTTCCCCGGCACCGACTTCTCGTCGTTCCTGCTGAAGGCCCAGGCGTCGGGTGCGAAAGTGATCGGGCTCGCGAACGCGGGCAGCGATACGACCAACTCCATCAAGCAGGCCGCCGAGTTCGGCATCACGCCCAAGCAGACGCTTGCGGGTCTGCTGATGTTCATCTCCGACGTGCACAGCCTCTCGCTGAAGACGGCGCAGGGCATGTATCTCACGGAAGGCTTTTACTGGGATCTCAACGACGAGACCCGCGCGTGGTCCAAGCGCTTCTTCGAGCGCCACAAGCGCATGCCGACCATGGTGCATGCCGGCGTCTATTCCTCCACCATGCATTATCTCAAGGCGGTGCAGGCGGCGGGAACGGACGAGGCGAAGGCAGTCATGGCGAAGATGAAGGCAACGCCGATCAACGATTTCTTCGCCAAGAACGGCCGCATCCGCGAGGACGGCCGCCACGTGCACGACTTTTATCTCCTGCAGGTGAAAAAGCCGGAGGAGTCGAAGTACGCGTGGGATTATTACCACGTCCGCCAGACGATACCCGCGACGGATGCGGTCATGCCGGTTGCGAAGAGCGAGTGTCCTCTCGTTAAGAAATAGAACCAAAGCGCCGCAGAGCGCACGGAGTTCACGAGACGAAAAGACGTTCTTCTCGTTTCGTGTTCTCTGTGATCTCTGTGGCTGAACGGTTTTTCCGCGGTCACTCGATAAAAACATGTTCGAACTGCTCGGCATCACGCCACAGGGTCTTTACAGCCAGCTCCTCGTGGGGCTCATCAACGGATCGTTCTACGCGATCCTGAGCCTCGGGCTGGCCGTGATTTTCGGCATGCTCAACATCATCAATTTCGCGCACGGCGCCCAGTACATGATGGGCGCTTTCATCGCCTGGATCGGGCTCACGCAGGTGCCGCAGTGGACCGGCAGCGCGGACAGCGCCATGACCTACTGGACGGCCCTCGTCGTCGCTCCGCTGGTGGTCGGCGCGTTCGGCATACTGATCGAGCGCACGATGCTGTGCCGGCTCTACAAGCTCGATCACCTCTACGGACTGCTGCTCACGTTCGGCATCGCGCTCATCGTCGAGGGCGTGTTCCGCGACTGGTACGGCATTTCGGGGCAGCGCTACGAGATTCCCGAAGCCCTGCAGGGCGCGATCAATCTGGGGTTCATGTTTCTGCCCAAGTATCGGGCCTGGGTCATCGTCGCGTCGCTCTCCGTGTGCTTCGTCACCTGGTACCTCGTCGAGCGCACACCGCTCGGCGCCCGCCTGCGCGCCGCCACCGAGAATCCCAGGCTCGTGCAGGCGTTCGGCGTCAATGTGCCACTCATCATCACGCTCACGTACGGGTTCGGCGTGGCGCTCGCCGCGTTCGCCGGCGTGCTCGCGGCGCCGATATTCACGGTAAGCCCGAAGATGGGCGCGGATCTCATCATCGTCGTGTTCGCGGTCGTTGTTATCGGCGGGATGGGCTCCATACTGGGCTCCATCGTGACCGGGCTGGGGCTCGGCCTCATCGAAGGACTGACGAAAGTCTTTTATGCCGAAGCGTCCGCGGTGGTCATTTTCGTCATCATGGTGATCGTCCTGCTGGTGCGGCCGGCCGGGCTATTCGGCAGGGAGCGATGATGCAGGTGACGCGCACCCAGGCCGGCTTCGCCGCGCTGATCGCCGTAGGCGTGCTCGCGCCGCTGGCCGGGATATATCCGACTTTCCTGATGAAGTGCTGGTGCTTCGCGCTGTTCGCCTGCGCGTTCAACCTGCTGCTCGGCTACGCGGGGCTGCTTTCTTTCGGGCACGCTGCGTTTTTCGGCGGAGCGGCTTACCTGGCAGGGCATGCGATCAAGGTGTGGGGTTTGCCCCCGGAGCTCGGCATACTCGCGGGCACCGCGTTCGCGGCGGCGCTGGGCTACGTGTTCGGCAGCCTCGCCATCCGCCGCGCCGGCATCTACTTCGCGATGATCACGCTCGCGCTGGCGCAGATGCTGTACTTCCTGTGGGGCCAGATGCCGTTCACCGGCGGCGAGGACGGCTTGCAGGGCGTGCCTCGCGGGCGCCTGTTCGGCGTCATCGATCTCGCCGACAACATCAATCTCTATTACGTCGTTTTCGCCATCTTCATCGCCGGCTTTCTGCTCGTCTACCGCACCATCCATTCGCCGTTCGGCCAGGTGCTGAAGGCGATACGCGAAAACGAGACGCGCGCGATTTCTCTGGGCTACGACGTGGACAGGTACAAGCTCCTCGCCTTCGTGCTCTCCGCGGCGCTGTCGGGTCTCGCGGGCGCCACGAAAACGGTGGTGTTCCAGCTCGCCTCGCTCACCGACGCGCACTGGCACATGTCGGGTGAGGTCGTTCTGATGACGCTGCTCGGCGGGATGGGCACGGTGTTCGGACCGGTAGTGGGTGCAGTGATCGTGGTGTCGCTGCAAAACCAGCTCGCGGACAAGGTGGGCTCGTGGGTGCAGGTGATCATGGGCTTCATCTTCGTCGTGTGCGTGCTCGCTTTCCGGCGCGGCATCGTCGGCGAGCTGGTCGCGCTCGCCCGGCGCATCGCTCGTTGATATACCTCAAAGCCGGTCCATAAAGTGGAAGAGGGACGGCCGCCGTCGTTCCGCTCGGACCGTCGATTCGGTAAAATGCCCACTTTTCCGCAGCAGTCCTGCAACGCCTACAAGGGAAACCCATGAAAGTTCTGGTGACCGTAAAGCGCGTCGTCGACCCGTACGTCAAGGTGCGCGTGAAAGCGGATGGCAGCGGTGTCGAAACCGCCAATGTGAAAATGACGATGAATCCATTTTGTGAGATCGCCGTGGAGCAGGCGGTCCGCATGAAGGAAGCAGGCATCGTGACCGAAATCGTTGCCGTGTCGATCGGCGTGCAGCAGTCGCAGGAAACGCTGCGCACGGCGATGGCGATGGGCGCCGATCGCGGCATCCTGGTGGAAACCGCCGAGGAGGTGCAGCCGCTCGCGGTCGCAAAAGTGCTGAAGGCGATCGTCGACAAGGAGCAGCCGCGCCTGAAGACGCTGAAAGTGCAGGAGCCGCCCAAACGCTCGGCCGGCGTCAAGGTCAACGACGTCGCCGATCTCGTCAACAAACTCAAGAACGAAGCGAGGGTAATCTAATGGCGGTCCTGCTCATAGCGGATCACGACGGCAAGCAGCTGAAGTCGGGCGTGACGAATGCAATCACGGCAGCGGGTAAGATGGGCAGCCCGGTCGTCGTGCTCGTGGCGGGCGACGCCTGTGCCGCGGCCGCGGAAGCCGCTTCGAAAGTGGCAGGCGTATCGAAAGTTCTGCTCTGCGAAGCGCCCCAGTATGCCGGCGGGCTCGCCGAGAACATCGCTGCGCTCGTGGTGCCGATGGCCGAGCAATACACGCACGTCGTCGCGCCGGCGAGCGGCTTCGGCAAGAACGTCATGCCCCGCATCGCCGCGCTGCTCGACGTTCAGCAGATTTCCGACATCAGCGCAGTGGAAAGCGCGGACACGTTCGTGCGCCCGATCTACGCGGGCAACGTGCTCGCGACCGTACAGTCCGCCGACCGCATCAAAGTCGTGACGGTGCGCGGAACCGCTTTCGATCCTGCCGGTGCGGCGCCTGCTGCAGCGCCCGTCGAGAAGCTGGCTGCGGGACAGGATGCCGGTTTGTCGCAGTTCCAAGGCCAGGAGCTTTCCAAGTCCACCCGTCCGGAGCTTACCGCCGCGCGCATCATCGTCTCGGGTGGCCGGGGCCTGGGGAGCGCCGAGAATTTCAAGATCTTGGAAACGCTCGCGGACAAGATCGGCGCGGCGGTCGGCGCCTCGCGTGCCGCGGTCGACTCGGGCTTCATGCCCAACGACTACCAGGTGGGCCAGACCGGCAAAATCGTGGCGCCGGAGCTGTATATCGCCGTCGGTATTTCGGGGGCCATTCAGCATCTCGCCGGCATGAAGGACAGCAAAGTGATCGTGGCCATCAACAAGGATCCGGAAGCGCCGATATTCGCCGTTGCCGACTATTGGCTGGTGGACGACCTGTTCAAGGCGGTTCCCGAGCTCACGCAGGCGTTGTAACCTCTTACAGCACGACCAGCACAAGGGCGCTGCCGCCGGGGTCAGCGCCCTTTTGCTTTGGAGGATGGTATGTCGGACTACGTCGCACCGGTCGATGAGATGGAATTCGTGCTGCGGCACCTCGCGGGACTGCCTGCCGTGTGCGCGCTGCCGTGCTATCGGGCGTTCGGCGAGGACGTGGCGAAACCCGTGCTCGAGGAGGCGGCGCGTTTCGCCCGTGAAGTCCTCGCTCCGCTCAACGCAAGCGGCGACCGCGAGGGTGCGCGCTTCGAGCGCGGCGGTGTCCGTGCGGCGTCCGGGTACGGCGAAGCGTACCGCGCCTTCGTAGAAGCGGGCTGGAACGGCATGTCCGCGCCGGAGGCGCATGGCGGACAAGGCGTTCCGCGCGCGCTCGCGCTCGCCGTCGAGGAGATGTGGAACAGCGCGAACCTCTCATTCGCGCTCGCGCCCATGCTGACCTCGGGCGTCATCTCCGCCCTGGTTGCGCACGGCAGCTCGAAACAGCAGGCGCTCTACCTTCCGCCGCTGGTGGCCGGCCGCTGGTGCGGCACGATGAATCTCACGGAGGCGCAGGCGGGATCGGATCTCTCCGCGGTACGGACCATCGCTTGCCCGGACGGCGATGCATTCCGCGTGCGCGGCGCCAAGGTGTTCATTACCTGGGGCGACCACGATCTCGCCGAGAACATCGTTCACCTCGTCCTCGCGCGGCTGCCCGATGCCCCAGCCGGCGTGCGCGGCATTTCGCTCTTCGTGGTGCCCAAGTATCTGGTGCGCGAAGACGGCACATGCGGCGAGCGCAACGACATCGCGTGCGTCGCGCTGGAGCGCAAGGTCGGCATCCACGCGAGCCCCACGTGCGTGCTGAGCTACGGTGACCGCGAGGGGGCGCTCGGTGAGCTCGTGGGCGAGGCGAATCGCGGCCTGCAGTACATGTTCACGATGATGAACCACGCGCGTCTCGGCGTCGGGCTCGAAGGCGTCGCGGTGGCCGAGCGGGCGTGCCAGGCGGCGCTCGCATACGCGGCAACGCGCGTGCAGGGACGGGACATCGCGGCGGCATCGGACGAGCGGGTCGCCATCCTGCGGCATCCCGACGTGAGACGCATGCTGCTGTCGATGAAGTGCCGCGTGCAGGCAATGCGCGCGCTCGCCTATTACGCGGCCGCCGCCGGCGATCTCGCGGCGGCGCACCCCGTCGACGCCGAACGAAGCCGCTGGCAGGCGCGGGTGGACTTGCTCACGCCGGTCGTCAAAGGGTGGTGCAC
>JACCDS011824220.1_pt1 | contig 16689 bp, 15 predicted proteins | sample 7446441 | NCBI WGS metagenome assembly JACCDS01 (sample SAMN15323445, study PRJNA562643) | freshwater metagenome | isolation source: river surface water | place: USA:Blue River Watershed | collected 2017-08-17
AACAAGCTCAGCAAGCGGCTGCACCGCCAGGTGGGCCAGGCCATTGGCGACTTCAACATGATCGAGGCCGGCGACAAGGTGATGGTCTGCCTGTCCGGTGGCAAGGACAGCTACGCGCTGCTGGACATCCTGATCAACCTGCGCGAACGCTCGCCGGTGAAGTTCGACATCGTGGCCGTCAACCTGGACCAGAAGCAGCCCGGCTTCCCGGCCGATGTGCTGCCCGCCTACCTGAAGAGCCGCGGCGTGCCCTTCCACATCGAGGAGCAGGACACCTACTCCATCGTCAAGAAGCTGGTGCCCGAAGGCAAGACCATGTGCAGCCTGTGCTCGCGGCTGCGGCGCGGCATCCTGTACCGCGTGGCCAGTGAACTGGGCGCCACCAAGATCGCCCTGGGCCACCACCGCGACGACATGGTGGTGACGCTCTTGATGAACATGTTCTTCGGCAGCCGCATCAAGGGCATGCCGCCCAAGCTGGTGTCGGACGACGGCAAGCACGTGGTCATACGCCCGCTGGCCTATGTGGCCGAGACCGACCTGGAAAAGTGGGCCGAGCACCGCCAGTTCCCCATCATCCCCTGCACCCTGTGCGGCAGCCAGACCACGCTGCAGCGCGTGCAGGTGAAGGCCATGATCCGCGACTGGGACAAGCAGTACCCCGGCCGCATCGACAACATGTTCACCGCCATGGGCAACATCACGCTGTCGCACATGATGGACCGGAACCTCTTCCCCTTCACCACCATCCAAGCCACCGGCACGCCCGTTGCCGATGGTGACCTGGCTTTCGACGAAGAGCCTTGTGAAACGCCCTCGGCCACGGCCACCATCCAACTGCACCGCGCTGCGCCTGGCGCGGATCTGGAGGACTGACCCATGCGAGTCTTGAGCTTGACCCTGCGCCTGCCCCTGATCCTGGCCGCCGCGGCCCTGTCCGGCTGCGCCGCGCTGTCCAGCGTCAGCAGCGACGTGTCCAGCTTCGGCGAGTGGCCGGCCGACCGCAAGCCCGGCACCTACGCCTTCGACCGCCTGCCCTCGCAGGCCCAGAAGGCGGCCGAGTCCGACGCCCTGGAAGCCGCCGCCAAGCCGGCGCTGGCCAAGGCCGGCTTCAAGCCCGCCGAGGCAGGCCAGCAACCCGACGTGCTGGTGCAGGTGGGCTCGCGCGTGGGTTACTCCGACGCCTACCCCTGGGCCGATTCGATGTGGTGGCGCGGCAGTTTCGGCTACTACCGCCACGGCCCCTGGCTGGGGCCACGCTGGGGCGTGGGCCTGGGCATGCAGTACGACGCCCGCCGCTACGAGCGCGAGGTGGCCGTGCTCATCCGAGACCGCGCCAGCGGCAAGCCGCTGTACGAGTCGCGCGCCAGCCGCGAATCTTCGTCGCCCAGTACGGCCAGCGCCACCCTGGGCGCCATGTTCGAAGCGGCGCTGATGGACTTCCCCAAGCTGGGCATGAACCCGCGTCGGGTGGAAGTGGCCCTGCCGCAGCAATGAACCGCGGCGCGGCGCTCAGTTCGACGAGCCCGCGCTGAACGAACGCGCGTCCTCTTCCCAACCCTTGAGCTTGTCGCGCGCCTTCTGGCGCTGCGCCGCGGTGGTGGCATTGTGGATCTGCGCCGCGAAGGCGCAGTTGTAGTCGGTGAGCTTGACCTGGTAGGCGCGGTACTCGGCATTGGGTGAACGCTCGGTGCGCTCCACCAGGCCGCGCAAGGCGGTCGTGCGCTGTGCCAGGTCGGCCTTGTCAGCCTGCAGCTTGCGCAGCGTCTGCAGCACGTCGCGCTGGCGGCGCTGGCGCTCCACCAGCCAGAGTTCGGGGTTGAAGGGCGACGCCGCCACACCGGCGCGGATGACCTTCATCTGCGCCTCGTCCAGCGCCCCATACAGCTGCTCCGCCCGCTTCTCGGTGCGCTTGACGGACTCCTGCAGCCGTTCGGCCGCGTCGGGCTGCAGGTAGTCGCTGCGCATCTCGTCGATGACCTTGGCGTAGCGCCGCTCCAGGTGGCGCAGTTGCGGCTCGCCCATGCCCGGCACCAGCTCGGCAAAGTCGGTGGTGGCGCGCTGCAGGGCCGGCTCCAGTTGATCGCGCACACGCTCGGCCCAGCGGCAGGCGGCAGCGGCGGTGGTGGGCTCGGTGACGTCGGCCTGCGCCGCGGCCAGCAGTGCGGCGTAGGCCGGCAGCTGGGAGCTGCGGTGCCAGGCAAACCAGGTGTCGAGCTTCTTCTGCACCTCGGGCGATTGCGCACGCGAGAAATCAAAGTAGCCGTCGATCCAGATCCAGGCCAGCGTGGATCCATTGGCGTAACCCAGGCGCAAAGCGCTGCAACCCGTGAGAAACGGCCCGGTGAGCAACATGAGCAATCCGATAATGACGGTTTTGATCCTGGACATCGGCATGGCATTGAACGTCGTGATCATGGCAGCTGGCAAGGGCACGCGGATGAAGTCCGCCTTGCCCAAGGTCTTGCACCGTCTGGCTGGGCGCAGCCTATTGCAGCACGTCCTGGACGCCGCCGCCGGCACCGGGGCGGCGCGCACCGTCATCATCACCGGCCATGGTGCGGACCAGGTGGAAGCCGCCTGCGCCGGCAGCGGTGCGGTGTTTGCGCGCCAGATGCCGCAGCTGGGCACGGGCCACGCGGTGCAGCAGGCCGTGCCGCAGCTGCCGGACGAGCACGGCATCACGCTCATCCTCAACGGCGACGTGCCGTTGATCCGCACGGCCACGGCGGCCGCGCTGGTGGCGGCCTGCGGCGGCGACAAGCTCGCCCTGCTGACCATCGACTTGCCTGACCCCACCGGTTATGGCCGCATCGTGCGCCAAGGGTCCGCCGTGCGCGCCATCGTCGAGCACAAGGACGCCAGCGAGGCGCAGCGCCAGATCCGCGAGGTCTACACCGGCATCATGGCCGCGCCCACCGCGCTGCTCAAGCGCTGGGTCATGAACCTCAAGAACGACAACGCGCAGAAGGAGTTCTACCTGACCGACGTGGTGGCCGCGGCCGTGGCCGAAGGCGTGCCCGTGGTGGCCAGCCAGGCACCCAGCGAAACCGAGGTGTTGGGCGTCAACAGCCCCGTGCAGCTGGCCGACCTGGAGCGCCGCTTCCAGCGCCAGCAGGCGGAAACCTTGATGGAAGCCGGTGTGCGCCTGGCCGACCCGGCGCGCTTCGACCAGCGCGGCACGCTGAGCTGCGGTGCCGACGTGGAGATCGACATCAACTGCGTCTTCGAAGGCACGGTGCACATCGCCGACGGCGCGCGCATTGGCGCGAACTGCGTGCTGCGGGATGCGCAGATCGGTCCCGGCGCGGTCATCCACCCCTTCACGCACATCGAAGGCGCGGAAGTCGGCGCCGGTGCGCTCATCGGCCCCTTCGCGCGCCTGCGGCCAGGCGCGGTGCTGGGCGCAGAGGTGCACATTGGCAACTTCGTCGAGGTCAAGAACAGCACGCTGGCGGCCGGCGCCAAGGCCAACCACCTGGCCTACCTGGGCGACGCCACGGTGGGCGAGCGCGTCAACTACGGCGCGGGCAGCATCACCGCCAACTACGACGGCGCCAACAAGCATCGCACGGTGATCGGCAACGACGTGCACGTGGGCAGCAACTGCGTCATCGTGGCCCCGGTGACGCTGGGCGACGGTGCCACCATCGGCGGCGGCAGCACCATCGCCAAGGACGCGCCGGCCGGCCAGCTGACCGTGGCGCGCGCCAAGCAGGTCACGCTGCAGGGCTGGGTGCGGCCGAAGAAGGCGGCGAAGAAGGCCTGAGGCTCCTGCCGCGCAGCCAGGCCTCGAAGGCGGCTGCAGGCAGAGGCTCCTGCAACAGCCGGCCCTGCTGCACCTCGCAGCCCTGGCCCTGCAGCCAGTCGCGCTGCGCGGCCGTGGCCACGCCCTCGGCCAGCACCTGCAGGCCCAGGCCGCGGCCCAGCTGGATGATGGACTGCACGATGGCAGCGGAGCCGCCATCTGCAGACAGGCCGTCGACAAAACCCCGGTCGATCTTGAGCCGGTCTATGGGCAGGCGCTGCAGGTTGCGCAGCGAGGTGTAGCCGGTGCCGAAGTCGTCCACCGCCACCCGTACGCCCAAGGCACGCAGACGCGCCAGCACGGCCAATACCTCGGCCGGGTCCTGCATGAGCATGGCCTCGGTGATTTCCAGCTCCAGCAGCGTGCCGCTGGCACCGGCTTGCGCCAGCGCGCCTTCCACGCTCTGCAGGAAGCCGGGGCTGCGGAACTGCAGCGGGCTCAGGTTCACTGCCAGCGGAACCCCCAGCAGGCCCGCGGCCTGCCAATGCACGGCCTGCGCCAACGCGGTGCGCAGCACCCACTGGCCCATGGGCAGGGTGAGTCGGCGGGCTTCGGCCAGGGGCAGGAAGTCATCCGGGCCGATCAGGCCCTGCTCCGGGTGCGCCCAGCGCAGCAGCGCCTCCACGCCCATCAAGGCGCCATCGGCGACACGCAGCTGGGGCTGGTAGTGCAGCACGAACTCACCATTGCGAACGGCCTGCAAGAGGCGGCTCTCCATGGCCAGCTCGGCGCGCGCGGCCTCAGCCATCTGCGGGTGGAAGAACTCAAAGCCGGCACGGCCACGCGCCTTGGCGCGGTACATGGCCGTGTCGGCGTGCTTGATGAGCTCGGCCGCGCTGCTGCCATGCGCGGGAAACAACGCCACGCCGATGGACGGTGTCACCGAGATGGAGCTGCCTTCCATGTTCAGTGGCGCCGCCACCGCCGCCAGCAGCCGCGTGGCCACTTCGGCCACGGCCTGCTCCGAGGCGTCGCCATGCAGCAGCAGCACGAATTCGTCGCCGCCGAAGCGCGACACCAGGTCGGCCTCGCGCAGCGTGGCGGTGATGCGGCCGGCCACGGTCTGCAGCAGCATGTCGCCCACCGGGTGGCCCAGGGAGTCGTTGACGCGCTTGAAGTGGTCCAGGTCCAGGAACAGCAGCGCCAGCGGCCGGCCATCGGCACGGGCTGCGGCCAGCAGGTCGTCGGCACGCTCGGTGAAGGCGGCGCGGTTGGGCAGGCCGGTGAGCGCGTCGTGGTGGGCCAGGTGGTGGATGCGCGCCTGGGCCTCCAGGCGCGGGCGGATGTCGCGCACGATGGTCATGCGCTGCGGCTCGCCCTGCACAAGCATCGTGCGCACGATGAACTCCACCGGCACGCGGCTGCCGTCCTTGTGCACCACGGCCGTGTCGTAGCGGATCTCGTCGCCCGCGGCCATGACCTCGGCCACGCGCGGGCGCACGTCGGCGGCCACGAAGTCCAGCGCCGGGCGGCCCACCAGTTCGTCCAGCGTGTAGCCCAGCAGTTGCAGCAGCGGCGGGTTGACGTCGGTGATGGTGCCGGCACGGTGGAAGACGATGCCTTCGGCGCTGGCGTGCATGAACTTGGCCAGGCGCTCCTCGCTGTCGCGCAGGGCCGTCTCGGCACGGCGGTGGCGCGAGATGTCGGCGATCAGCACAAAGGCGCCAATGGTGGTGCCGGCATCGTCGGTGTGCGGCAGCAGGTGCACTTCGATGAAACGCGTCTGGCCATCCGCCCCGGGCAGCTGTCGCTCGTAGCGCACGGCCTGCATGGTGGCGATGACATGGTCCACCTGCGGCTGTATGAGCTTGGCCGCGGGCTCGCCGATGACCTGGGCCACCGTGCGCCCCAGGATGCTCTGCTGGTCATGCCCGAACATCTGCGCATAGCCTTCGTTGGCGTAGCGGCAGACATAACCATCACGTTCATAGTACGCAATGGCCACCGGCACCGCGTTGCTGACGCGGCGAAACTGCGCCAGTTCCGCGCGCAGCGCGCGCAGATCTTCCGGTGTCACGCCCCTGCCCCCGCGTGCAGGCCTTCGGCCACGTCAGCGGCCAGGCACAGGTCATCCCAGGCCTTGGCCTTGTCCAGCGGGCTGCGCAGCAGGTAGGCCGGGTGGTAGGTCACCACCAGCGGCACGCCCTGGTAGTGGTGCACGCGGCCGCGCAGCCGGCCTATGGGCTCGTCGCTGCGCAACAGGGCCTGCACGGCAAAGCGGCCCATGGCCAGGATGATGCGCGGCTGGAGCAGTTCGATCTGCCGCACCAGGAAAGGCTCGCAGCGCGCCATCTCTTCCGGCGACGGGTTGCGGTTGCGCGGCGGGCGGCACTTCAGCGTGTTGGCGATGTAGACCCGCTGCGCCAGGCCTGGCCCGCCTTCTTCACCTTCCGCGCCCTCGCTGCTGCGCGTGAGCTGCAGCGCCGCCAGCATGCGGTCCAGCAACTGGCCGGCGGCACCCACAAAGGGCTCGCCCTGCTTGTCTTCGTTTTCGCCGGGTGCCTCGCCCACCACCATCCACTGCGCTTGCTGATGACCCACGCCAAAGACCGTCTGCGTGCGGCTTTCGCACAGGCCGCAGGCCTGGCACTGCGCCACGGCAGCGCGCAGTTCGGGCCAGCCCAGCGCAGACAGCGGCGACGCGGCGGCTGAATCCGCCGGCCGCCCCGCCGGCAGGGACTGCGGTGCCTGCACCACCGCGGGCGCGGCAACCGGAGATGCCATGCGCTCCGCGGCGCGTGGTCCTGCCGCCGGGGGCACCGGCAGCGCCACCACGGCCTGCGGCTCATCCGGTGTGTTCTGCGCGGCCGGCGCCGACCACAGCCGCAGCCCCATGGCGCGCAGCTGCGCGTGCTGGTGCTCAGACCAGGCCATCAGCGGCTCCGTCTTGCGGTTCCACTTCCTGGCTCATGACCAAGGCGTCCTCGCGCCCTTGCGCCGCCGGGTAGTAGCCGCGGCGCAAGCCCACCTCGACGAAGCCCCGGCGCAGGTACAGGCCCCGCGCCCGCGTATTGCTGCCGCGCACTTCCAGCAGCAAGCGCGGCAGGGCCAGATGGCGGGCGAGGGCCTGGACGCGGCTCAGCAGCAGGCTGCCGTAACCCCGGCCCTGCGCAGCCGGTGCAACGGTGAGGTTGAGCAGGTGCAGCTCATCGACGCCCGCCATGGCCACGAAGTAGCCCGCCAGCCGGCCGTCGGCTTCCAGCAGCTCGCCGTTGTAGCCGGCGGCCAGGGAGTCGATGAAGTTGCCACGGGTCCAGGGGAAGCTGTAGGCCGTGGCCTCGATGGCGGCCACGGCGTCAACATCACGCGCCAGCATGGGGCGGGTGTGAAGTTGCGGGCCCGGTGGCGGCAGCAGGCAGGCATTCATGGCTGCCGCCCCGCCACCGCATCCTTGGCCTGGCGGATGGCCTCGCGCTCGGCCGTGGTGAAGGCCACCTTGTCGCGCAGGTACAGCGGCAAGGCCTCGGCCGCATCCACGCTCTCGCCGGCCGCGGCCGCGCGCAGGGCCAGGCGCAGCAAGGCGCCTGCGCGGTCGGCTTCCTGCGGTACCCGCGGCCAAGCGGCGGGTAGCACCAGGCGGTCGCCAAAGGCCTGCAGGGCGCTGCCGGCCAGCAGGTGCACGGGCAGCGTGGCCCATTCGGCAGCCAGCACGGCCAGCGGGTACAGGCCCGGGGCCTGCAGCATCTGCCAACAGCCAGCTGCCCAGCGGTAGCGGCCGGCGTAGACCTCGTCCATGCGGGCGTCCATGGCCACCGCGACATCCAGCGTGGCGGCTTGTGCCGCCGCGTGCTCGCGCGCGTCTTCAGCCACGATGAGCAGGCTGTCCAGCGGCAGCAGCGGGCGCGCCAGGCCCAAGCCCAGGCCCTGCGCCACGGCGCAGGCCGTGCGCAGGCCGGTGAAGGCCCCAGGGCCACGGCCGAAGGCCACGTAGGCCAGGTCCTGCAGCCGCGTGCCGCCGCGCGCCAGCAGGCTCTGGATCAAGGGCATCAAGGTGGCCGAGGCTTGCGGGCCGCCGGGCGCCGACGCCGTGTGCAAGCGCCCGCCCGCAGCCAGGGCTGCAGCGATGTGGTCGGTGGAGGTGTCCAGCGCCAGAACAGGCGGCTGCAGCTCGTTGGGAGCAGGCATGCGGCCAGTTTAGCCGTGCGATCATGAGCGGCATGTTTCAGTCGTTTGTGGACGTGTTGCAGCGTCCGGCGGCCGTGGCCACCGCCCTGGCCCTGGCCCTGGCCCTGACCCTGGGCCCGCCGCTGGCGCACGCCGCCCAGCCCTTGCCCGCCGACGCGCTGCTGGCGCTGCAACGTGCCGGCGTGCCTGCCGAGGCCCTGTCGGTGGTGGTGCACGACGCCACCACCGGCCGTCGTGTGCTGAACTGGCAGGAGCACCTGCCGCTGAACCCGGCTTCGCTGACCAAGCTGCTGACCACCTACGCCGCGCTGGACCGCCTGGGCCCGGCCTTCACGTGGACGACGCCGGTGTGGATCACCGGGCCGCTGAAGGACGGCGTGCTGGAAGGCTCGGTGTTCATCAAGGGCCAGGGCGACCCCAAGCTGGTGCTGGAGCGGGTGTGGCTGCTGCTGCGCCGCGTGCGCGAGCTCGGCGTGCGCGACATCCGTGGCGACATCGTGCTGGACAACAGCGCCTTCAGCGTGCCCGAGGCCGAGGCAGGCGACTTCGACGGCGAGCCGCTGCGGCCTTACAACGTGCGCGCCTCGGCGCTGCTGCTGAACTTCCGCTCGGTCACCTACAGCTTCCAGCCTGACGAGGCTGCCGGCGTGGCCCGTGTGGTGGCCGAGCCCGCGCTGGCAGGGCTGCAGATGGACCGCAGCGTGCCGCTGGCCGCCGGCGCCTGTGGTGACTGGCGCGGCGCGCTGAAAGCCAGCTTCGAGCCCGGCCGCACGAAGTTTGCCGGCAGCTATGCCGCCGCCTGTGGCGAAAGCCAATGGGCCGTGGCCGACCCCGCACCGGCCAGCTACGACGCGCGCCTGGTGGAGGCGCTGTGGCGCGAGATGGGCGGCCAGCTGCAGGGCACGGTGCGGGACGGCACGGCACCCACCGGCCTGAAGCCGACCTTCGAGCAGCGTTCACCGCCGCTGGCCGAACTGGTGCGCGACATCAACAAGTACAGCAACAACGTGATGGCGCAGCAGCTGTTCTACAGCTTGGCGCTGCAACAACGGCGCCAAGCCGGAGGCAACGGCAACGGGGCCAGCCTCAACACCACCAGCCCCGTCACGCAGGACATGGCGCGTGAGGCGCTGCTGCGCTGGCTGCTGGAACGCACCGGTCCCGCGCAGCCGGGCGAGGTGGTGCTGGACAACGGCTCCGGCTTGTCGCGCCACACGCGCCTGAGCGCGCTGCGCCTGTCACGGCTGCTGGTCGCGGCCTTCGACAGCCCGGTGATGAGCGAGCTGATGTCGTCACTGCCCATCTCTGGCGTGGACGGCACCTTGCGGCGCTCACGCACCGCGCCCGGCCGCGCCCACTTGAAGACGGGCTCGCTGCGCGACGTGGCCGGCGTGGCCGGCTACGCCTTGTCCAACAGCGGCAAGCGCTACACGGTGGTGGCGCTCATCAACCACCCCAACGCCCACGCAGCCCGGCCCGCGCTGGACGCCGTGGTGCAGTGGGTGCTGCGCGACGCGCCGTCGCGTTGACGGCCCGCCGCGAGGGCCCGCTCAGAATTTGCGGGTGATGCCGAAGGTGATGGACGTCGGGTCCAGCTTGGCATCCAGCGTCTGGCCCGTGGACAGCGTGGTGGTGGTCTTCAGGAAGGTCTTCAGCACCGCCACGTCCAGCGACCAGCCGGGTGCAAGGCCCACGTCCGCGCCCATCTGCACCGTGGCACCGAACTTGGACTTCACGCTCAGCGTCGTGGGGTTGGAAGGCGAACCCCCTGTCAGGGCCGTGAGAGCCGCCGTGCTGCGCGCGCCGTAGAACTTGGCGTAGGTGGGACCCGCGCCCAGGTAGGGCCGGAAGTTGCCGTTGATGGCCGGGAAACGGTACTGGCCCAGCAGCGTGATGGGCAAGGCCTTGACCTCGCCGATCTTGCCCACGCCGGCGATGGCGCCTGCGCCCACGATCTCGTGCTTGAAGCCGGCCGCCAGAGGCAGGTCGATGGAGATGCGGTCGGTCAGCATGTAGGTCAGGCCGGCCGTGATGGCCGCAGCCGGCTTGATGTCGGCCTGCGTGCCGGCAAAGCTGGGGGCCGTGAGGTCACCGCTGGTGACGTCGGGCCGGATCTGGGTGGCGCCGATGCGGCCGATGAGCGACCCGGCCGATTGCGCCTGGGCGGCGCCGGCGGCCACCAGGGCCAGGGCAGCCATGAACCCCGCCGCGGCCACGCGATTGATTCCGTGTGTCATGTTGGTGTCTCCTGCGTGCGGGTGTCAGATCCAGCCGGCCTGGGCCAGGGTGCGCGAGATCAGCTGCGCCAGCAGCTGGTGCCCGTAGGGCGTGGGGTGGAAGCTGTCCGAGAAGGCGTAGGTCTTCCACCAGTCCGCGCCGCCCGTGGCTCCTGTGGGCGGTGTCTGGGCCGACAGCGAAGCGGCGGTGCAGGTCGGGAAGCTGTAGGCCGGCAGGCCGTCCGAGCCCGTGCCCACCACCGGGCAGGCCGGCGTGGTGACGTTGGTCAGGCCGAACTGCGCGGGCGTGGCGATCTGGTCGTTGAACGCGGTGTAGAAGTCAACGATGGCCACGGCGCTGTTGCCCGCGAAGCGGGTGGACAGCTGCGAGTTGAAGGACACCACCCAGCTCTTGAACAGGGTTTCGCTCGCCGTGCGGGCCGCCGCGCCCGCCTGCGCCGCGATGCCTGCCAGCACGAACTGGAAGCGCGGCGTGTTGGTGATGCCGGGCATGTTGAGCACGGCCACGCGACGCGCGCCCTTGTCCAGGGCCTGCGTCTTGATGGTGCCGTAGAAGCTGTCGGCCAGCGCCGACATGTAGGTATTGCCAGCACCCGCCAACGCATTGGCACAGGCCGCCGAAGCCGGTGCCGCACAGGCCGTGGCGATGGGGGCCATCTGCGCCCCCGTCAGCAGCGTGCCCAGCACGGCCATGTAGGCGGCGCCACCGTCGGCGGGCACGCGCAGGTAGGCGCCCACCAGCGTGGCGGCGTCATTGCCGCCGCCGTCGATCAGCACCAGGTCCGTGGGCAGGTAGGGGCCACGCACGCCGGAGGTGGAGGCCGTGGCCATCTGGGCGCCGATGCCACGCGGATCTGCCGCGGAGTAGCCCGAGGCCGCGGCATTGATCACCGCACCACCGATGGCGAAGTTGTTGCAGCCAACCGCCGTGTTAGGCACGAAGGTGGTGCCGTTGAAGCTGTAGAAGTTGCAACCCGAGCCCAGGCCGAAGGTCTGCGACACGCGTTCCGGGTAGATGAGGTGGCCCTGCACCGTGAACTTGATGCCGAAGGTGCCCGAGTCTGCGAGGCTGTCGCCGAACACCTTGACGGCATTGACCTGTGCACGTGTGGAGGTGTCGCCACCGTCGCTGCCACCGCAGGCAGCCAGTGCCGCGCACAGCAGCGCGGCCAGGGGCCAAGTCTTGTGATTGAGCATGTTGTCTCCTTGCAAGCGAATGCCTGGCACGGTGGCGTGCCAGCGATGTGAATTCACTATACGGGGCGACAAGCGCGTGGCAGGCCGGGCATTACCCTGCCAACCAGGCGCCCCACGTCACCGCGGTGACGTGGGTGAGCGGGCTCAGAACGGGTTGCGGCGCACGCGGTCCAGGGCCAGCGTGGCGATCTGCGCCTGTCCGCCAGAGGACAGGTGCTTGTCGTCGGCCCACAGGTGGTCGGTGACCGTGCCACCGGTCACCAGGGTGTTGGTGGTGCAGTTGGGGATGGGCACCGTGCACACGCCGGTGCTGATGTCGTTGAAGCCAAAGCCGGTGGGTGACCGGCCTATGGCCTGCGTGCGCAGGTCCAGCTGCACCAGGCCCACGTAACGGCCATCCAGCAGCACCTGGGTGCCCAGCCGCTCGTTGAAGGCCGTGGTCAACCGGGTGATGAGCGCGGCGCGGTTGAAACCGGTACCCGAGAAGTTCTCTGTCTCGGTGCGCGCATAAGGACTCAGGCCCAGGTCCGGCAGGTTGCTCACCACCACCTTGGCACCCAAAGCCACCAGGCGGTTGACGATGCCGGCCATCTGGTCGGCACGGCCACGCATCTCGGCCATCAGGGAGTCTTCGCTCTGCGACGGGTACTGCTCGTAGAGCTCCCACAGGTCATTGGCGCCGGCCATGACCAGGGCCAGGTCGTTGGTGCGCACACCGCCCGTGGCCACCAGGGCGTCCACCTGTGCGGCCACATCGGCCACCTTGGCGCCCACCGTGGCAAACATCTGCGCCCTGGGCTCCAGTGGCGGGTTGCTGGTGTTGCACTCCGCAAAGACGTAGCCGTAATAGCCGGCCACGGACTGCACCCAATTGGGCAGCAGGTTGCAGTCCACCGCCCCGGAGGACGCGTCCACGCCATTGATACCCCAGCGGCGGCCATCGGGCAGCAGCGCGCTGGTGTCATCGCCAAAGGCCAGCACCCGGCCCGCCACAAAGGGCTCGTACTGGGTCGTGCCGCCCCCACAGCCCGCCACCACAGCAGCCGCCAGCAGAGCCACGGCCACAGGCAGGCGCCAGCGGCGTGGGGCGTTGCGCTTGAAGATCATCTGGGCTCCGGAAGGCGATTGGGCAGTGTTGAGCGCCGAGCCGCACCAGAAGTTCCGGCAGCGGCAGCAGCTGGCGTCAGGCGGCGGCCGCGCGTTGGAGCCGGTCCCGCACGCCGTCCCATTCGGCGCCGGCAGGCGGGCGTTCGACCCAGATGGCGCGGACACCCGCAGCATCCAACTCACGCAGCACCGAGAACAACTCGTGCGCCACCGCGGCCGCGTCGCCAGGCATGGGCTTGTGAACCCAGGCACCAGACCCGCCCGACACAGCCGCAGGCGCGAGGCGGGAATATACCGCGACCACCCCGCCCGAGCCGTCCAGGCCCGCCAGGGCCGCCGGCAGCGCGTCGCTGTCCCACAGGCGCACCGGCACCGAGGGCGCGTAGTGCGCCTCCAGCGTGCCCGACGCCCGCGGCGACTGCGCATCAGGCGCTGCCAGGGCCGCGCCCAGCACGGCCTCGATCTGGAGCCGGCTCAGTTGCCCCGGCCGCAACAAGGCGGGCTGCGCACGTGTGCAGTCGACGATGGCGGACTCGATGCCCACATCGCACGCGCCACCATCCAGCACGCACAAGGCGGGCCCAAACTCGCGCGCCACATGCTCGGCCGTCGTGGGGCTGACGCGCCCGAACCGGTTGGCACTGGGGCCAGCCACCCCGGCAACACCACGCGCCGCGGCGGCACGCAGCAGCGCCAGCGCCGCCGGGTGCGCGGGCACACGCAGGCCAATGCTGTCCTGCCCCGCCGCCGCCGCTGCACCGACGCCGCTGCGCCGCGGCACGATGAGCGTCAGCGGGCCCGGCCAGAACGCCGCCGCCAGACGCTGCGCCGCGGGGCTGAAGCCGGAGGTGAAGGCCTGCGCCTGCGCCGCATCGGCCACGTGCACGATCAAGGGGTGGTCCGCCGGGCGCCCCTTGGCGCTGAAGATGCGCGCCACCGCGTCGTCGTCATCGGCACGCGCGCCCAGGCCGTAGACCGTCTCGGTGGGAAACGCCACCAGTTCACCGGCCGCCAGCAGGCCCGCGGCCTCGGCCACAGCGGCATCTCCGCGGATCACTGCCATCGTCGCGCCCGGTACCGCGCGCTCAGAACGCGGCAATGCCCAGCAGCGCGGCCGCCTGGCGCGCCGTTGCCAGCGCAGTAGCCGCATCGGCCGCCGTGCAGGTCAGGTGCCCCATCTTGCGGCCGACGCGGGCTTCCGCCTTGCCGTAAAGGTGCAGGCGCACGCCAGGCAGGGCCAGCAGGGCCGGCCAGTCGGGCTCGCGAGCGGGCGCACCCGCGGCGGGGAACCAGAGGTCGCCCATCAGGTTAAGCATGACGGCCGGTGAATGCAGGCGGGGCGCCACCAACGGCAGGCCGGTCAAGGTGCGCACCTGCAGATCAAACTGCGACACGTCGCAGGCGTCGATGCTGTAGTGACCGGAGTTGTGCGGCCGCGGCGCCATTTCATTGGCCACCAACGAGCCGTCGTCCAGCACAAAGAACTCCACGCACAGCACGCCCACGTAGTGAAGGCTGTCCGCCAGGCGGGTGGCCAGGGCCACGGCCTGCTGAGTGACCGCAGGCGCGACGTCGGGCGCGGGCACCTGCGTCACCGCCAGGATGCCGCCACGGTGCAGGTTCTGCTGCACCGGCAGGTGCACGAGTTGCCCACTGGCCGCGCGGGCCACGATGACGCTGATCTCCGCGCGCAGGGGCAATCGCTTTTCCAGCACACAAGACACACCGCCCAGCGCACCCCAGGCCGATGACAGCTCGGCCAGGCTGGTGACCGTGACCTGGCCCTTGCCGTCGTACCCCATGCTGGCGGTCTTGAGGATGCCCGGCAGCAGGCTCGCATGCGAGGCATCGGCCGCATGCGCCGCGGAGGCGATGAGCGCATGCGGTGCGCAAGGCACGCCTGCCGCCACGAAGCAGGCCTTCTCGCTGGCGCGGTGCTGGCAGACCTCCACCGCCGCCGCGGGCGGCGACACCGGCCGGGTCTGCGCCAGGCTGCGCAGGGCGCCGGCCGGCACGTTCTCGAACTCGGTGGTGATGGCGGTGCAACGCTGCGCGAGTGCGGCAAGGGCAGCCTCATCGAGGTACGGCGCGCAGAGGTGTTCGTCCGCCGCCGCGCCCGCGGGGCTGGCCGCGTCAGGCTCCAGCACCGCCACGCGGAAGCCGTGGACCTGCGCCGCATGCACGAACATGCGGCCCAGCTGGCCGCCACCCATGACGCCCAACCAGGCAGCCCCGGGGGTGGGCGACGGCGGGGACAAAGGCAGCGCGCTCACTGCAAGTCCTGCGTCATGGCACGCGCTGCAGCCGTCTGCTCCGCGCGGAAGTCCAGCAGCTTCTGGTGCAGGGCCTCGTCAGCGCGGGCCAGCATGGCCACCGCAAACAAGGCGGCGTTGGCGGCGCCCGCCGGACCGATGGCAAAGGTCGCGACCGGGATGCCCTTGGGCATCTGCACGATGGAGTACAGAGAGTCCACACCATTCAGCTGCTTGCTGGACACCGGCACGCCAAGCACAGGCACCGTGGTCTTGGCCGCCAGCATGCCCGGCAAGTGCGCAGCCCCGCCCGCCCCTGCGATGATGGCCTGAAGGCCACTGGCTGCAGCCTGCTCGGCATACGCAAACATGTCGTCGGGCATGCGGTGGGCAGAAACGACCCGCTTGTCATAGGCCACGCCGAAACGGTCCAGGATGTCGGCAGCGTGGCGAAGGGTTTCCCAGTCGCTGGAGGAGCCCATCAGGAGGGCTAGGGTTGGGGTCATCTTGTTGCCGCTTAGGCTATGAGTTCGCCAGAAATTTTAGGCTTTAGAGAATGAAGCGAAAGCTTGCCTTACCCGGTCAGTCATCGACAAGTAAGCCGACTGGGCCAATGAGAACTCAGCTTCTCTGGCCTCTATCTGGCCGAAGCGCTGATCAAGTTTGGACAACTCAAGCAGTTGCCATGTGGCGACGAGTCGATCGTCGGGATCAACATCAGAGAGATCGGCCTCGCGAGCACCTTGAAGTCTTGCAATCGCCTCGTCAAGGTTGCCCAAATGACCCAAGCAATACGCCTGTTCGATCAAGCCTAGATGAGGTCCAAAGTGCCCTTTTGGGAACGGTCCAGTTCCTTGAAGGTGCTCCAGTCTCTCCAAAGCGTAGGCATGCTTTCCTTCAATAATGGCGAGTCTCGCATCAGCAAGATCAATGTACGTTGCAAGAGATTGAATCTGAGTCAGTCGCTGCAGATTCCTAGCGGAGTTCACCTCCGTTCTAGTGAACGTAAGGATTGAGCGATCTAGGCGCCCGATACAGTTGGCTGTGCGAAGGTGGGCAGCGGTAAACACCGCCTTGTTGTGTAGCAGCGCATCTAGACCCGCTTGGTCACCCTGACTCACAGCGTGATCTCGCCCAAGGTGAAAGTACTTCTGGGCGGCAAGCAAGTCTCCGCATAGCGCGAACGCGGTAAACAAAACCGCGGCAATCCGCAGACGAGCAGCGCTGTCACTTTCCGACGCGGTGGTACTGGCTAAGTCAATGGATCGTGCAGCAGATTCAAAGTCCGACTTTTCGAACTCTAGATAAGCCCGCCAAGCAGACGTAAGCGCGATCAGTTCTTGATCACGCCCCGCTTGGGCGAGCATCTGAGCACGAAGAACACGATCCAGAGCGCCGGCGCCAAGCGCCTCAAAGTGCAACAGCAAGCCTTCCGCAACCATCAGCAGGACCGTAACCCTCCCGCTACGACCATCTCCGAAGATACCTCGCACCGCACCAATCTCAGCCCGAGCCTCATCAAAAGCTCCCGTTCGGGCTAAGTAAGCCGCCTTCTTTGCTTGGAGTTCCGCGCGCACATACTCGTTACCTTCGACTTTCAGTTGTTCTTCAAGGGATCTGAGAAGCTTGCTCATATGGCCACTCACCTACTGAGAAAGTCACTGACGGAACCGCCAAGTCGCGAACAAGCGCCGTTCAAGGCTCTTGTCATCGATTCAAAAAAGAAAAGAGGCCTAGCAAGCTAGGCCCCTCAGGGTGGCAGATTGAGCCGGTGCTTGCTAGCAACCAGCTCAACTGTCATCAGGGCTTGTTGCCCGTCGGAAACGGCCACGCCGCTGCAGGATTCAGCGTCGTTTTTGCAGGCGCAGGCGCAGGGGCAGCAGGGGCAGCAGGAGCGGCAGGCTTCTTAGCCGCCTTCTTTGCAGCAGCCTTCTTGGTCGCCGGCTTCTTCGCAACAGCCTTC
>JACCDS010154833.1_pt1 | contig 16687 bp, 16 predicted proteins | sample 7446441 | NCBI WGS metagenome assembly JACCDS01 (sample SAMN15323445, study PRJNA562643) | freshwater metagenome | isolation source: river surface water | place: USA:Blue River Watershed | collected 2017-08-17
CCTGTACTTCGCAAACAAGGCCGACGTGGAAGGCCAGAACGACGTGGCAGCGCTGTTCCGCTCCACGGCCGAAGGCGAGACCGGCCACGCCCACGGCCACCTGGAGTTCCTGGAGCAGTCCGGCGACCCCGCCACCGGCATGCCGATCGGCTCCACCCGCGACAACCTGAAGTCCGCCGTGGCCGGCGAGACCCACGAGTACACCGACATGTACCCGGGCATGGCCAAGACCGCGCGCTCCGAAGGTTTTGACGAGGTCGCCGACTGGTTCGAGACCCTGGCCAAGGCCGAGCGCTCGCACGCGAACCGCTATCAGAAGGCGCTGAACGAGCTGGTGGACTGACGGCTACTGCGCCGGCCGATAGCGGCGTTGCGGGTCCCGTTCAGGCCATCCTCATGCACCGCAAGTGCATTCCGGTGGCCTGACACCCGCGCCTTGCTCTCGGCCCGCTCGCTACGCCGCGCGGCGTAGCGGTTTACGAAAGAGCTTTCACACGAAAGCGCTTCTGTAAATCCACACAACAAAGAGGACACACCATGGCGCGCGAAGGCAACCTGGAAGCCCCGACCCGACACCCGCTGGACTGGAAAAACCCCGACTTCTACGACGAAGCCTCCGCCTTCAAGGAACTGGAACGCATCTTCGACATCTGCCACGGCTGCCGCCGCTGCGTCAGCCTGTGCGGCTCCTTCCCCACCCTGTTCGACCTCGTGGACGAGAGCGCCACCGGCGAGGTCGATGGCGTCGCCAAGCCCGACTACTGGAAAGTGGTGGACCAGTGCTATATGTGCGACCTGTGCTACATGACCAAGTGTCCGTACACGCCGCCGCACGAATGGAACCTGGACTTCCCGCACACCATGCTGCGCGCCAAGGCCATCAAGTTCCGCAAGGGTGAAGTCAAGGCCAGCGAGAAGTTCCTCGCCTCCACCGACGTGCACGGCTCCTTTGCCGGCATTCCTATCGTGGTCCAGGCCGTCAACGCGGTGAACCGCACCCAGCTGGCCCGCAGCGCCATGGAAAGCCTGCTCGGCGTGGACAGGAACGCCTGGATGCCCGAACTGGCCACCCGCAAGTTCCGCTCCAGCGCCGCCGAGAGCCAGCCCTACGCCGTGAAGAATGGCGAAAAGACCCCGGGCAAGGTGGCCATCTTTTCCACCTGCTACGTCAACTACAACGAGCCCGGCATCGGCCACGACCTGCTCAAGATCCTGGACCACAACGAGATCCCCTACGTCATCGTCGAGAAGGAGAAATGCTGCGGCATGCCCAAGCTGGAACTGGGCGACCTGGATTCGGTCAACAGCAGCAAGGAGGCCAACATCCCCGTGCTGCACCAGTACGCGCAGCAGGGCTACGCCATCCTGTCGGCCGTGCCCAGCTGCACGCTGATGTTCAAGCAGGAAATCCCGCTCATGTACCCCGACGACGCCGCGGTGCAGGAAGTCAAGGACGCCATGTGGGACCCCTTCGAGTACCTGATGGCGCGCAAGCGCGACGGCCTGCTCAAGACCGAGTTCCCGCAGAAGCTGGGCAACGTCAGCTACCAGATCCCCTGTCACGGGCGCGTGCAGAACATCGGCAAGAAGACCGAGGAGATGCTCAAGATGGTGCCCGACACCACGGTCAACACCATCGAGCGCTGCTCGGGCCACGCCGGCACCTTCGGCGTCAAGAAGGCCTACCACCAGACGGCCCTGAAGATCGGCAAGCCGGTATTCAAGGCCATGGCCACCATGAAGGACGGCGCCAAGCCCGACTACATCAGTTCCGACTGCCCGCTGGGCGGCCACCATATCGCGCAGGGCTTCGAGGTCAACGAGCTCGGCGCGCCCGAACTGCAGCATCCCTTGACGCTGGTGCGCATGGCGTATGGTCTGAAATAAGGATTGCGGAGATGGACATGCAACTCACCGGCAAGATCACCCCCGACAGCCTGATGACGCTGGAGGCCTACAGCAAGTGGCGCAAGGCGCACAAGGGCGAGGTCATCGCGCACCGCAAGCTGCGCACCGTGCACCTGGGTGAGCACATCAGCATGCACTTCGAATCCGAGCTGACCATGCGCTACCAGATCCAGGAGATGCTGCGCATCGAGAAGATCTTCGAGGAGGAAGGCATCCTCGACGAGATCCACGCCTACGCTCCGCTGGTGCCGGACGGCACGAACTGGAAGGCCACCATGCTGCTCGAGTACCCCGACGTCAACGAGCGCCGGCGCGAGCTGGCGCGCCTGATCGGCGTGGAAGACCGCATGTTCGTCGAGGTGGAGGGCCAGCCGCGTGTCTACGCCATCGCCGACGAAGATCTGGACCGCGAGAACGAGGAGAAGACCTCGGCCGTGCACTTCGTGCGCTTCGAGCTCACGCCCGCCATGTGCGCCGCGGTCAAGGCCGGCGCCGGCGTCAAGCTGGGCTGCGACCACACCAACTACCCGGCTCACGTCACCCTCAGCGCTGAAACCCTGGCCTCGCTGGCCGGCGACCTGAAGTAAGCACGCCCCGGCTGTCGCCCCGGCGGCTGCAAACCCCAGGCCCGTGCCACTACACTGGCCTGGCGTCTTTTCAGCCCATGCCCCACGCCAGCCCCCGCCCGTTCGATCAGCGCCGCGCCTGGCTCATGCTGCTGGCCCTGTGTACGGCCTTCATGCTGAGCCAGTCCTACCGCACCGCCGCCGCCATCCTGGCGCCCGAGCTGCAGGCGCGGCTGGGCTTCACGCCGCAGCAGCTGGGCGTGTTCGCTGCCTCCTTCCACTTCGCCTTCGGCGCCATGCAGCTTTTCATGGGCATCGGCATCGACCTGCATGGCGTGCGCCGCACCGTGCTGACGGTCTTCCCGCTCACCCTGGCCGGCGCCCTGCTGTCAGCGCTCAGCACGGACTTCAGCCTGCTGGTGCTGGGCCAGGTGCTGATCGGCGTGGGCTGCGCGCCGGCCTTCCTGGTCTGCACCGTCTTCATCGCGCGCTGCTTTCCGGTGCACCGCTTCGCCGCCGTCTCCGGCCTGGCCATGGGCATCGGCGGCCTGGGCATGTTGCTGACCGGCACGCCGCTGGCCTGGCTGGTGCATGAGCACTCGCTGCGCGCCGGCTTCGCCATGCTGGGCGCCCTCTCGGTCGCGGCCTGGCTGGTGGTCTGGCTGGTGGTGCGCGAACCGGCCGCCCCGCCGCAGCGTGGGCCGCGGCCCACGCTCTGGCAGGCCGTGCTGCAGTTCGGCCAGCTGCTGCGGCTGCCGCAGACCCTGGGCATCATGGCGCTGAGCGCCGTCACCTATGCGGCCTTCATCGCCGTGCGCGGGCTCTGGCTGGGCCCGCTGCTGGTGGAGCGCTTCCACTTCTCGCTGATCGCCAGCGGGCACGTGGCCCTGCTGGTGTCGCTGGTCTCGCTGGTGGGCCCGCCCTTCTTCGGCCGCCACGACCCCGGTGCCGCCACGCGCCGGCGCTGGATCATCGGCTACACCCTGCTCATGGCCGCGCTGTTCGCGCTGCTGGCCTTCACCCACGCCCTGCCGCTGATGCTGGGCCTGCTGCTGCTCTCGGCCTTCCTGAACGGCTACATCGTGCTGCAGTACGCCGACGTGCGCAGCGCCTACCCGGAAGCGCAGACCGGCCGCGCCATGGCGGCCTTCACCATGGCCATGTTCCTGGGCATCGCCCTCGTGCAGTGGCTCACCGGCCTGGTGGCCCAGCTCGCTTCCGGCTGGGAGTTCGAGGTCTACACGGCCGTGCTGCTGACGGTGGCGGGCCTGCTGCTCGCCGGGGCCACCGCCTTCGCCGGGCTGCCGGGCGCCGCCGGCTCACGCCCCTGATTGCCGGTACGGCTCCCAGCCCTGCCACTGCGGCCCCGGCGGCGCCTCGATCAGCAGCGCCGCGCCGCTCACCGGATGCCGCAAGGCCAGCTGCCGGGCGTGCAGCCAGAGCCGCTGCAAGCCCAGCAGGCCAGCCACGGCGCGGTTCAGCGCCCCCTTGCCATGCGTGGCGTCGCCGATGATGGGGTGCGCGATGTGCTTGAGGTGCCGGCGCAGCTGGTGCCGCCGGCCGGTCAGCGGTTGCAGCTCCAGCAGCGCACAGCGCTGGGTGGGAAAGCCGCCCTGCGGCAGCGGCAGTTCGTAGTGCGCCAGCGTGTGGTAACGGGTCTGCGCCGCCTGCACCTCCAGGCGGCCGGCGCGGGCATCGTCGTCCAGGCGCTTGAGCGGGTGGTCGATCAGGCCCGCTTCGGCCGGCCAGCCCCGCACGACGGCCCAGTAGCTCTTCTGCACGGCATCGGGCGCCTCGAAGGCCAGGCCGAGCGTGCGTGCGCTCGCGGCATCGAGCGCGAACAGCAGCACGCCGCTGGTGCCCTTGTCCAGCCGGTGCACGGGCCAGACCGGGCGGCCCAGCTGGTCGCGCAGCAGCTGCAGGGCGAATTGCGTCTCCCCGGCATCCAGGCCGGTGCGGTGCACCAGCAGGCCCGCCGGCTTGTCCACAGCAACCAGCTGATCGTCCTGATAGAGAATACGCAACATGCTCTTTCTGCTCTCCCCCGCCAAATCCCTGGACTATGACACGCCCGCTGGCGATGTGCCGCACACGCAGCCGCTGTTCACCCGACAGTCCGCCGAACTGATCGGGATCCTGCGTGGCTACTCGCCACAGCAGATCGCCGAACTGATGGACCTGAGCGACCAGCTCGCCGGCCTGAACGTGGCGCGCTACCTAGCCTGGAGCCCGAAGTTCACCGCCAGGAACTCCAAGCAGGCCGTGCTGGCCTTCAACGGCGACGTCTACGAAGGGCTGGACGCGAAAACGCTCAAGGCCGAGGACCTGAGCTGGGCGCAGGAACATGTCTGCATCCTGAGCGGCCTGTATGGCGTGTTGCGTCCGCTGGACTGGATGCAGCCCTACCGGCTGGAAATGGGCACGACGCTGGAGAACCCCCAGGGCCGCAATCTCTACAAGTTCTGGGGCAGCCAGATTGCCGACTACCTGAACGAGCGGCTGGCCGCGGACATATCGCCCGTGGTGGTGAACCTGGCCTCGCAGGAATATTTCAAGGCCGTGGACCGCAAGGCGCTGAAGGCGCGCGTGATCGAGTGCGTGTTCGAGGACTGGAAAGGCGGCAAGTACAAGGTCATCAGCTTCCTGGCCAAGCGGGCGCGCGGCCTGATGGCGCGCTACGCGGCGACGAAGCACCTGACCACGCCGAAGCAGCTGGAGAAGTTCAACCTCGAAGGCTATGCCTTTGATGCCGCCGTCTCCGAACCCGAACGGCTGGTGTTCCGTCGCAAGGTGCAGGCATGAGCAAACCGGAAGACTCCCTGCTCGGCAAGGCCGTGCCGTATGCCTGCGAGTACGACGCCTCGCTGCTCTACCCGATCGCCCGCAGTCCGAAACGCGAGGAAATCGGCGTGCCCGCCACCCTGCCCTTCCTGGGCGCAGACCTGTGGACGGCCTATGAGTTGAGCTGGCTCAATGCGCGCGGCAAGCCACAGGTGGCGCTGGCGCACATCACCGTGCCCTGCGAGACGCCCAACATCATCGAGAGCAAATCCTTCAAGCTCTATCTCAACAGCTACAACAACACGAAATTTTCCGACGCGGACGAGGTGCAGGCCCGCCTGCGCGCCGACCTCAGCGAGGCCGTCTGGCGCGGCACCGAGCAGCGCGGCACGGCGGGCGTGCGCCTAATCGCGCCCGAGCAGTTCGACCAGCAGCCCATCCACGAACTCGACGGCGTCAACCTCGACCGCCTGGAGCTGGAGTGCACGCACTACCTGCCCGCGCCGGAGCTGCTGAGCGCCGCCTTCGACGAGCAACCGGTGAGCGAGGTGCTGACCAGCAACCTGCTCAAGAGCAACTGCCTGGTGACCGGCCAGCCCGACTGGGCCAGCGTGCAGATCGCCTACAGCGGCCCGCAGATCGACCAGGCCGGCCTGCTGCAGTACATCGTGAGTTTTCGCAACCACAACGAGTTCCACGAGCAGTGCGTGGAGCGCATCTACATGGACATCTGGCAGCGCTGCAAGCCGACCAAGCTCACGGTCTATGCGCGCTACACGCGCCGCGGCGGCCTGGACATCAACCCCTGGCGCACCAGCCATCCGCAGGCCCTGCCGGCCAACGTCCGCACGGCGCGCCAGTAACGCAGTAAACGGCTAGTCCAGATCGCGGAACGATTTCAGGTCCGCCAGCGGCGGGAAGTCGCCACTGCGCTTTTCCTTCATCGCGGTCACGGCTTCCAGCACGTGGCGGTTGCTCCAGATCGCGCCCTGCAGCCAGCCCATCTGCTTCAGGGCATCGTCCACCCCGTGGTCGCGCGCATAGTGCAGGGCCTGCTTGGTCCCCCAGATGGCCACCGGCGGCTTGGCGGCAATCTCGCGGGCGGTCTGCAGGGCACCCGCCAGCAGGGCCTCGGGCGTGTCGTAGACCTGGTTCACCAGGCCATAGCCCAGCGCCTGCGCCGCCGGCATCCGGCGGCCGGTGTAGGCCAGCTCCTTCACCACGCCCAGCGGCATGAGCTTGGGCAGGCGCTGCAGCGTGCCGACGTCGGCCACCATGCCGATATTGATCTCCTGGATGCAGAAGAAAGCGTCACTCGTCGCATAGCGCAGGCAGCAGGCGCTCACCATGTCCACCGCGCCGCCGATGCAGCCACCCTGGATGGCGGCGATCACCGGGATGCGCAGCGTCTCCAGCTTCGTGAAGGTGGCCTGCATGTCGGTGAGCAGGTCGAAGATGGCGGCGCGCCCTTCCGGGCTGCGGTCGTCCAGCGTGATGGCGCCGCCGAAGGTCTCCAGCGCCATGCCGGCGCTGAAGTGCCTGCCGGTGCTGGAGATCACCAGCACGCGCGCTTCGCCGCCAGCGTGCAGCTGCGTGAGCAGCTGGTCCAGCTCGCGCCAGAACTGCGGGTGCATGGTGTTCATCGCCTGCGGGCGATTCAGCACCAGATGGGCGATGTGATCGCTGAGATGGAGGGTGAAGCAGTGCAGGGTGTTCATGCCGGCACTGTACTCACAGCGCCCCGGGCAGCCAGTCACACCTGAGACGCTGCGCCTGGTGGGCGCGGCGGCGCCAGGCCACGTAGAGCCGCGGCGCGCAGCTGGCCAGCAGGCACAGCGGGCCGCACCAGAGGAATTCGAACAGCAGCACCGGCAGCCAGCCCACCCAGCCCATGAGCCAGCAGCAGAGCACGCCGTCCCAGAGCTGGTACTCCAGCGGGTGTTCGTCCTTGTGCGCCAGATGCCAGTGCCGGATGCGCTGGATCTCCGCCAGCGTCAGGGGATGGTGCATGGAAGCCTCCTCGGTCCGGCTTCAATGTAAGTTTGGCGTCAGCCGCTGTCAATGGCGGCCCAGCCGGTTCCAGTCTCAGAACAAGGGCAGGCTGTCAGCTCCTGAAATGATAGCGTCTGACGATTTGCCAGCGGCCTCGACAGGCTGCTGCATTGCAGCATCCTCGCTGCCGGCGCGGCGCAGGGAGCCCACGCGCACGCCCAGCAGGCGCAGGCGGCGCGTCAGGTCCACGCGCTTGAGGCACTGGCCGGCGGCCTGGCGGATGGTCTTCGCGTCGGCCGTGTGGTGTTCGACGGTCTGGTCGCGCGTGACGCTCCTGAAATCGTCGTAGCGCAGCTTGATGCCGATGGTCCGGCCCTCGTAACCCTTGCGCTGCAGGTCGGCTGCCACGCGCTCGCACAGGGCGGTGAAGATGGCGCCGAGCTCGGCCCGGTCGCGCACGGCGTGCAGGTCGCGCTCGAAGGTGGTCTCGCGGCTCACGGAAACAGGCTCGCTCTCGGTCACCAGCGGCCGCTCGTCACGGCCCCAGGCCGCTTCATGCAGCCAGGCACCGTAGCTGCGGCCGAAGTGCCCGACCAGCCAGTCGCGTTCGCAGGCCGCCAGCTCGCCGATGGTGTGGATGCCGTGGGCCTGCAGCTTCTGGTCCGTCTTCGGCCCGACGCCGTTGATCTTGCGACAGGCCAGCGGCCAGATCAGGGTCTGCAGGTCCGCGGGCATCACGATGGAGATGCCCTTGGGCTTGTGGAATTCGCTCGCCATCTTGGCCAGCAGCTTGTTGGGTGCCACGCCGATGGAACAGCTCAAGCCGGTGGCCTCGAAGATGCTCTTCTGGATCAGCCGCGCCAACACGCGGCCGCCCTCGCGCTGGCCGCCGGGTACCTCGGTGAAGTCGATGTAGACCTCGTCCACGCCGCGATCCTCCATGACGGGCGCGATCCCGGTGATGACCTCCTTGAAGCGGCGCGAGTACCTGCGGTATTCGTCGAAGTCCACCGGCAACAGGATGGCCTGCGGGCACAGCCGGGCCGCCTTCATCAGCCCCATGGCCGAGCCGACGCCGAACTGGCGCGCGGCGTAGGTGGCGGTGGTGATGACGCCGCGACCGGTGTAGTCCTTCAGCCGCGCAAACTCCGCCACCGGGATCTCGGTCAGCGGCCGGTCCGCGTATTTCTGCAGCAGGGCGTCGTCGGGCCGGCGCCGGGCGCCGCCGATGACCACCGGCAGGCCCTGGAGCTGCGGGTAGCGCAGCAGCTCGACGGAGGCGTAGAACGCATCCATGTCCAGATGCGCAATGCGGCGCGGCTTCGGGAGCGCGGAGTCCATCGGGTCAAGGCCGGCGGGGTCAGCCGGCCGCGAGCGGCGGCGGTATCAGCGGCAGCTCGAAATGGAAGGTCGAGCCCTGCCCTTCGGCCGAGACGCAGCCCACGCGCCCGCCTTGCGCCTCGACCAGGGCCTTGACGATGCTCAGCCCCAGCCCGGTGCTGGCGATCGGGCGGTTCGGCCGCGCCGGGCCGCGCGCGAACTTCTCGAACAGGCGGGGCTGGAAGGCGGCCGGGATGCCCGGCCCCTCGTCGCGCACGGCCACGCGCGCCAGGCCGGATTCGCCACGCGCCACCGCGATGCGCACCACGCCGCCGGCCGGCGAGAACTTGGCGGCATTGGAGACCAGATTGGCCGTGATCTGCTGCAGGCGCAGCGGGTCGGCGCGGACCCAGAGCGTCTCGGCGGGTGCCGTGAATTCCAGCCTGACCCCGCTTTGCTGCGCATAGTCGCGCAAGGGCCCCAGGGCCTCGCGCACGCTGTGCGCAAGATCGAGCGGGCGCAGCTGCAGCGCGAGCTGGCCCGACTCGACCAGATGCGATTCGAGCAGGTCGTCGATGAGCCGGCGCAGGCGTTCCGCGTTGCGCTCCAGCAGGGCCATGCTGTCGCGCAAGGGGCCCGGCAAGTCGCCCAGGGCGCCGATGCGCAGCAGCGACAGGGTGCCGGACAGGGCCGTGACCGGCGTGCGCATCTCGTGAGTGATCACCGAGAACAGGTCCTCGCGCGCGCACTCGGCCGCCTGGCGCCGGCGCTCCTCGCGGCGCAGCAGCACCAGCGCCGCAGCCACGACGATGCCCAGCGCCAGCAGGGACAGCAGCAGCGTCAGCCGCGTGCGGTGCCGGAACTGCTCCAGCGCGCCCGGGCGCGCCAGATCGGCCACCTGCCAGAGGCTGTGCGCCACCGGCTCTCGGGCCAGCAGGCGCGCCAGCTCCTCCTCGGCCAGGCGGAAGTCGGGGCGCGGCGTCCTGTCGCGCCCGCCGCGCGCCGTGACCTCGATCAGTGGCGGCTGGCTGCCGGTGACCAGCATCAGCTCGTGCCCCGCGGGTTCGATGGCCTTGAGGATCTGGCCCAGCTCCGCGGGCGTGAAGCTCACCATCAGCATCAGGTCACTGCCGTCGGCCCCGCGCCAGCGGGCCATGACATCGTAGTGATAGGCGTGGTGGTTGGGGTGCAGGCGGGCCGCGTAGCGGCCGCTGGCGGCATAGGCCTGGATGTCCTGCACGCAGACCTCGCCCACATAGCCCTCGAAGTCGGCCAGCAGGGGCTGGCCGCGCGCATCGGTGATGGTGAAGGCGAAGAAGTCGGGGAAGGTGCGGCGCAGGGCGCGCTCGAGTTCCTGGCGCAGGGCCTCGTTGTCCGGGGCACGCTGCAGGCGGCCCAGGCGACCGAGCTGGTCCTCGGCGAACAGCTGCACCTGGCGCTGGCGCTCGGCCAGGATGAAGGACACCAGGCTGGCCACCTCGGTGCTGGTGCTGCGGGCCATGGCGCGCTGTGCCGCCTCGAAGCCGGCCACGCGCTCGCGGTAGTTCAGCAGCAGCACCGCGACGGCCAGGGCGCAGAGCACGGCCACGATCCATTGGCCGGTGGTCAGCTGCTTCTTGAGGGCGTGCATGGATGGGAAAACGGGCTGCGAGCGGTGCGCCGCGGCGCTGCCGGCTCAGCTCAGCATGATACGGCCCGGCCGGCCCCGGGCCCGGCTCCGCCCTCAGGACTTGGGGTAGGTGCCCGGCAGCAGGATGCCGGCATCCACCGTGTTGATGTCGGTGCGGCCGCAGAAGGCCATGGTGATGTCCAGTTCCTTGTGGAGGATCTCCAGCACCTTGTCCACGCCGGCCTCGCCCATGGCACCCAGGCCATAGACCATGGCGCGGCCGATGTAGACGCCACGCGCGCCCAGGGCCCGCGCCTTGAGCACGTCCTGCCCCGAGCGGATGCCGCCGTCCATGTGCACCTCGATCTGCTGGCCCACGGCGTCCACGATGGGCGGCAGCGCCTGGATGCTGCTGTCCGCGCCGTCGAGCTGGCGGCCGCCGTGGTTGGAGACGATGATGGCGTCGGCACCGGTGTTGAGCGCCAGCCTGGCGTCTTCCACGTCCTGGATGCCCTTGAGGATCAGCTTGCCGCCCCAGCGCTTCTTGATCCACTCCACGTCGCCCCAGTTCAGGCGCGGGTCGAACTGCTGCGCGGTCCAGGCCGAGAGCGAGCCCATGTTCTCCACGCCCTTGACGTGGCCGACGATGTTGCCGAACTCGCGCCGTTTCGCGCCCAGCATGCCCAGCGCCCAGCGCGGCTTGCTGGCGATGTTGATCATGTTCGGGATGGTCAGCTTCGGGGGCGCCGACAGGCCGTTCTTCAGGTCCTTGTGGCGCTGGCCCAGGATCTGCAGGTCCAGCGTGACGACCAGGGCCGAGCAGTTGACCGCCTTGGCGCGCTCGATCAGGCGCTCCATGAAGGCGCGGTCCTTCATCATGTAGAGCTGGAACCAGAAGGGATGGCCGCCCGTCGCTTCGGCCACGTCCTCGATGGAGCAGATGCTCATGGTCGAGAGCGTGAAGGGAATGCCGAACTTCTTGGCCGCGCGCGCCGCCAGGATCTCGCCGTTGGCATGCTGCATGCCGGTCAGGCCCACCGGCGCGATAGCCACCGGCATGGCCACGTCCTGGCCGATCAGGGTGGTGCGCGTCGTGCGCCCCTCCATGTTGACGGCCACGCGCTGGCGCAGCTTGATCCGCTGGAAGTCGCTCTCGTTGGCGCGGTAGGTGCTTTCCGTCCAGGAACCGCTGTCGGCGTAGTCGTAGAACATGCGCGGCACGCGCTTCTGGGCCAGGATACGCAGGTCTTCGATGTTGGTGATGACAGCCATCTAAATCTCCAGAAAATACGGTCTATCGTAAAGGCAATGCCGACGGCTGGCCTTGCGGTTGTTGCTTACCTGGAGCCTGCTCGCCCTAATCGCCATAGCAGATGCCGAGGTCTCGCCCGGTCTGCAGCGTGTCGCTGTCCAGCGGCACGACCTTCATGCGGCCGGCCACCTCGGCCAGCGGGACGTAGACCACGTTCGGATGCGAGAGTGCCACCATGACGCCGCTCAAGCCCTGCTCCAGCGCGCGCACGGCCGCGGTGCCGAAGCGCTTGGCCGCCAGGCGGTCAAAGGTGGTGGGGCTGCCGCCGCGCAGCAAGTGGCCCAGCACCACTGCCCGTACATCCTTGCCGGTGCGCTGCGCCAGCGCCAGCGCCACCTGCTCGCCGATGCCGCCCAGGCGCTCCACGTGCCCGGCTGCGGCCGGCGCCAGCACGGTGCGCTGGCCCGTGCGGGCTTGAGCGCCTTCGGCCACCACCACCAGCGAATACAGGCGGCCGTGGGCATCGCGCTCGCGGATGGCGGCGGCCACCCGCTCGATGTCATACGGGATCTCGGGAATCAGGATGGCGTGCGCGCCGCCCGAGATGCCGGCATGCAGGGCGATCCAGCCGGCGTAGCGGCCCATCACCTCCACCACCATCACGCGCTGGTGGCTCTCGGCCGTGCTGTGCAGGCGATCCAGGCATTCGGTAGCGAAGGAGACCGCGGTGTCGAAGCCGAAGGTGGTGTGGGTCCGGTCCAGATCGTTGTCGATGGTCTTGGGTACGCCCACCACACGCAGGCCACGGCGCTGCAGTTCGTCGGCGATGGCCAGGGTGCCGTCGCCGCCGGCCATGACCAGCGCGTCGATCGCTTCGCGCCGGCAATAGTCCAGGATCTCCTGCGCGCGATCGAGCTCGACCACGCTGCCGTCGGGCTGGTGCGTCGGGAAGCGCAGCGGATTGCCCTTGTTGGTGGTGCCCAGGATGGTGCCGCCCAGGTGCGAGATACCGCGCACGCGCTCACGCGTGAGGCGCTCCACCCCGCCCTGCGGGTAGCGCTCGGGCGTCAGGATGCCATTGAAGCCATCGCGGATGCCCAGGCAGTCCCAGCCGCGGTTGGCCGCGGCCCAGACCACCGAGCTGATGACGGCGTTCAGGCCGGGCGCATCGCCGCCGCCGGTGCTGAGGGCGATGCGGCGGATGGGTGGGCGCATGGTGTCTCGGCGGCCCGGTTCAGGCGCAGGCCTGGCCGGGCTCGTGCCCGCACGAAGGCACCGCGGCCTCGGTAACCGCCGGCGCTCCGTCCTTGAAGGACTCGCTGGCGGTGTCGTAACCTTTTTCCTGCAGGTAGGCCACCAGGCCCGCATCCATGCTCTCGGCATGGCCGGGGAACCACTCGACCAGGGCCTCGATCATGCTGGCGATGTATTCCACCTCGCCATTCAGGGCGCGGCGCTCCACTTCCTTCATCACCTCCAGCACGCTGTTGTGCTGGCCGAAGTGGCAGAAGTCGGCGGGAATGCCGCAGGCGCTCATCCAGCGCTCCTCCTGGGCGAAGTGCTCCACCGTGTGGCGCAGCAACTCCTGGTAGACCGCAAGCTTGCGTTCGGGCGCCGCGGCCGTGGTGGCGTTGACCAGGTCGACGAATTCCTGGTGCGTGTGGTCGGTGCGGGCATCGCCCAGCACCAGTTCCTCGCTCCAGCTCAGGGTATTGGGGGACGACATGGCCCTGCCTTTCTCGAAACTCAGCCCAGACGGGCGCGGTGGCGCGCGATCTGCGCCTGCACCTGGGCCGGCGCGGTGCCGCCCAGGGTCTTGCGCGCCTCCAGCGAGCCGCGCAGCGACAGCACGTCGTAGACGTCTTTCCCGATGTTCGGGTTGAACTGCTGCAGCACGGCCAGCGGCAGCTCGGACAGGTCGCAGCTGTGGCTGATGGCCGCCTTGACGGCATGCGCCACGGTCTCGTGCGCGTCGCGGAAGGGCAGGCCCTTCTTCACCAGGTAGTCGGCGAGATCCGTCGCGGTGGCGTAGCCCTTGAGGGCGGCCTGCTCCATCGCCTGCGCATTGACCGTGATGCCGCCTTCGAGCCGGCCGGTGTCCGGGTTCGGCTGGCCACCCACCATCTCGGTGAAGATGCGCAGCGTGTCCTTGAGGGTGTCCACCGTGTCGAACAGCGGCTCCTTGTCTTCCTGGTTGTCCTTGTTGTAGGCCAGGGGCTGGCCCTTCATCAGGGTGATCAGGCCCATGAGGTGGCCGACCACGCGGCCGGTCTTGCCGCGCGCGAGCTCGGGCACGTCCGGGTTCTTCTTCTGCGGCATGATGGACGAGCCGGTGGTGAAGCGGTCGGCAATGCGGATGAAGCCGAAGTTCTGGCTCATCCACAAGATGAGCTCTTCGCTGAAGCGGCTGATGTGCACCATGACCAGCGAGGCCGCGGCCGTGAACTCGATGGCGAAGTCGCGGTCGCTCACGGCGTCCAGGCTGTTCTGGCAGACGCAGGGCTGGCCGTTCTCGTCCACCATGCCTAGCGTGCGCGCCACGCGCTCGCGGTCCAGCGGGTAGCTGGTACCCGCCAGCGCCGCGCTGCCCAGCGGCAGGCGGTTGACGCGGCGACGCACGTCGGCCATGCGCTCGGCGTCGCGCGCAAACATTTCCACGTAGGCCAGCATGTGGTGACCGAAGCTCACCGGCTGCGCCACCTGCAGGTGGGTGAAGCCCGGCAGGATGACGTCCGTGTTCTGCTCGGCCACGGTCAGCAGGGCCTTCTGCAGGTCGGCCAGCAGGCCGCTGATGATGTCGATCTCGGTGCGCAGCCACAGGCGCACATCGGTGGCCACCTGGTCATTGCGGCTGCGGCCGGTGTGCAGGCGCTTGCCGGCGTCGCCCACCAGCTGGGTCAGGCGCGCCTCAATGTTGAGATGCACGTCCTCCAGGTCCAGCTTCCACTCGAACCTGCCGGTCTCGATCTCGGCCGTGATCTGGGCCATGCCGTCGCGGATGGCGGCGAGATCCGCCGCGCCGATGATGCCCTGCGCGGCCAGCATCTCGGCATGGGCCAGGCTGCCCGTGATGTCGGCATGCCACAGGCGCTTGTCGAAGAAGACACTGGCGGTGTAGCGCTTGACCAGCTCGCTCATGGGTTCGGAGAACAGCGCCGACCAGGCTTCGGATTTCTTGTCGAGTTGGTTTTTGGACATGGCAAGCGTGCGATTCAGGGGGGCAACCCCGATTATCGACGGGAACGATTGTGCGGGCGGGGGCAATTCACCAATAATCGGGACTGCCCCGCTGGTGCGTCGCCGCATCCACAGAATGAAAGACACCCAGATTTTATCGGCCTTCCACGAGCTCGCCCCGGACCCGGCCGTGGCCGTGGCGCGCCCCGCGCCGGCCTTCGATGCCTGCCAGGCGGGGGTGGCCTTGCGCGCCGTGCTGATGGTCGAGGCGGTGGCCGGGGTCGCGGCCATGTACAGCACCGACAGCTTCACGGCCTGGCTGATGCACCTGGCCCTGCTGACCGGCAGCGCGCTGCCGGCCACCGTGTGCTGGCTGGTTGTGGCCTGCCTCTCACGTCGCCTGCTGGCCACCCTGCGCCCGGGGCTCCAGTACGCGGCCGGGGTGGTACTGGGCGCCGCAGCCGGACTTTATGGCTGTGGCCTGCTGGTCCTGGCCGGGCTGCTGACCCCCGCGCCCTGGCTGGCCAGCGCCTTCAGCGGTGCCCTGCTGGCCGCGGTGCTGGTCGCCATGCTGGCGCTGCGGGCGCGCGGTCGCATGCCGGCCGACACCGCGGCCCGCCTGAGCGAACTGCAGTCCCGCATCCGGCCGCATTTCCTCTTCAACACCCTCAACAGCGCCATCGCCCTGGTGCGCGCCGAGCCGGCCAAGGCGGAAGCCCTGCTCGAGGATCTGAGCGACCTGTTCCGCCATGCCCTGGTGGACCAGGGGGAATCGGCCACGCTGGCCGACGAGATCGCCCTGGCGCGCCGCTACCTGGACATCGAGCAGGTGCGATTCGGCCAGCGGCTGCAGCTCGAATGGGCGCTCGATCCTGCAGCCGACCAGGCCCGGCTGCCGCCGCTGCTGCTGCAGCCGCTGCTGGAGAACGCCGTACGCCACGGGGTCGAGCCCAGCCCCACGGGCGCGCAGATCCGCATTTCCACCCAACGCCGCGGCTCGACCGTCGTCATCAAGGTCACCAACACCGTGCCCGCCGGCCCGGGGCCGCAGGGCCATGGCCTGGCGCTGGACAACGTGCGCGACCGGCTGCGCCTGCTGCACGACGTGCAGTGCAGCTTCCAGACAGCGCACAAGAACGGTGTCTACCAGGTGCGCATCGAGGTCCCCGCATGACGGTGCTGCGCGCGCTGATCGTCGACGACGAGGCGCTGGCGCGCAGCCGCCTGCGCACCCTGCTGGGCGACTGCAAGGCTCCAGCCGCCAGTGTCCAGGGGGAAGCCGCCAACGCGGCCGAGGCCGTGGCGCTGCTGGGGCAGCAGGCGGTCGATGTCGTGCTGCTGGACATCCACATGCCCGGCGCCGATGGGCTGACGCTGGCCGGCACGCTGCGCCAGCTGGCCCATCCCCCGGCCGTGGTATTCGTCACCGCCCACGCGGAGCATGCCGTGCAGGCCTTCGAGCTCGAGGCCGTGGACTACCTGACCAAGCCCGTGCGGCTCGAGCGCCTCCAGCAGGCGCTGCAGAAGGTGGAGCGCCTGCGGCTGCAGGTGCAAGGACAGGATGCCCCCACCGCAGCGCCACAGGAAGTGCTGCTGATCCAGGGACGCAGCCGCACCGAACGCGTCCCCCTGGACGAAGTGCTGTACTTCAAGGCCGAGCTCAAGTACATCACCGTGCGCACGGCCGACAAGACCCACATCCTCGACGGCTCGCTCAGCGAGCTGGAGAAGAAATACGCCGAGAGGTTCCTGCGCATCCACCGCAACGCGCTGGTTGCGCGGCAGGCCGTGCGAGCGCTGGAGAAGCACTACGACCCCGAGGAGGGCGAGGGCTGGGCAGTCCGCCTCAAGGGCGTGGACGACCTGCTGGTGGTCTCGCGCCGCCAGCTGGCCGCCGTGCGAGAGCTCATGGCCGGCCAGCCGCTGGCCGGCGCCTGAGGGCGCGCCTACTGGCGGATCAGGTCGGCGCCCGCCGGCGGCTTGAAGCGAAAGGTCTCGGGGGGCAGGTCAAGGTTGACCTGCACGCGGCTGAAGTTCAGCAGCGAGCGCTGACCGAAGCCATCGACGATCTCCAGCGCCGCC
>JACCDS010610892.1_pt1 | contig 16678 bp, 14 predicted proteins | sample 7446441 | NCBI WGS metagenome assembly JACCDS01 (sample SAMN15323445, study PRJNA562643) | freshwater metagenome | isolation source: river surface water | place: USA:Blue River Watershed | collected 2017-08-17
CCATGTTGGCGTCGAGCGCCTTCTTCACCAGCCGGTTGCGCTCGAGGATCTTCTCGGCGTTGTTGCGGATGGTGGTGGCGAAGGTGGTGATGTCGTCCATCTGCTCAAGTGACTTGCCGATGGCCGCGATCGCCTTGTCGATCGCATGCACGTCGGCCGTCAGCGCATCGGCGACCTTGCGTGCGCGCACGGCGAGCGCCTTGGCCATCAGCAGCGCCGCCTGCAGGTACGCGTCGGACGACTCCGCATCGCTGTCCCACACCACCATGATGTCGTTCCCGTGCCGCATCAGCGGCGCGCCGACGCTGGCATGCACGGTCTTCTTCGAGTGCACGAAGACACCGATGCCGGCCTGCCGGTTCTCGCGCGCCTCGGCGATTTCGTCGAGGCTGTTCTTCAGCGTGTACGACGCATCTTCCTTCATTTCGAGCACGATGCGCGCGCCCGCGGCCAGGCTGTCGGGCGGCAGCGTGACGACCGCGTCGCCCTTTTTGCAGTGCGGCTTGATGCCGGTGGTCCGGCCGACTTCGTCGACCACGTCGCCCGAGCCCTGCAGCAGTCCGCGCACACGCTCGACGACTGCGGCCTCGAAGGTGTGGCCGTGCGCGGTCGAGCGCGCGGCCTCGTCGCGGCGCCCGCGCAATTCGCCGAGCGCATCGTGCAGCTCTTTCTGGAACTGCTGCGCCTGCCGGTTCTGCTCCTCGATCAGGCCGGTCAGCTCGCGTTTCATGCGCGCCAGCGCGGAGCTGTCGGAGTCCAGCGTGAATTCGGCCTGTATCTTCTCCTGTGCATCGTTCACTCGCCGCACCAGCCGGCTCAGCGCCGAGTCTTCCTTGTCGAGGGAGAATTCGGACATCACCTCGCGGAAGTGCGCCTGCAGCGCGTCGGCAGCCGTGCCGTGCTTCTCGGCCAGTTCGCGCACCATGCGGCTGAGCGCACCGTTCGCATTGTCGAGCGAAAACTCGGACAGCAGCGTGGACGAGTGCTGCGCGGTGGCCGACGAGATCGCATCCCGGACCGAGCGGACGAAGGCATTGTGCTCGTCCGGCGTGAGGATGCGGCGCAGTTCGCTGTCCGGGCCGACATGGCTGGCGATGAAGTTCTCGAACGACTGCTGCGCGAGCGAGAAGCGGTGCTTCAGCAGCATCTCGAGCTCGCCGTCCTGTCCGACCAGCTGGCTGACCCGCTGCGGAAAGCGGCCGCTGGACGGATCGAAATAGTCGCCCAGCGTGTCCGTCAGTTTTTTCGCGGTCGCCTTTTCGTAGCCGGCCAGCTGCTCCTGCAGCAGCGCGATCAGCCTTTCGCCTTCGCTGCGCACGGTGTCGCCGTCGATGCGGCCCTGCGCCTGCCCGAGCGCGATCACGCCGATCCGCAGTGCGGTGCGCACGAAGCGGTCGCGCTCGCGCTTCGCCGGCCGCGACACCAGCGCGGCCACGACTTCGGGATCGTCGATGGCGGTGTCGAGCACGACCTGCGTGACGAATCCGGACCCGTCGCCGCCTTCGGTGTCGTGGTCGTGATCGTGCGCGCCGGTAGGGTAGTCATCGTCGAACATGGTGTTCCTCTCGTCTGTCGGTTTCGGATGTCGGCTGTCAGGCATCAATGGGCGGACCAGGCAAGGTCGGACAGGCCCGGATGCAGCCGGTCGACGTCGAAGCGCCAGCCGAAGCGTCGCCACGCGTCAAGCAGCTCGGTGTGCAGCGCCTGCGGGTCGAGGCTGAGCCAGCCCGGCAGGATGTCGTCGAGCACATGGGATTCGATGCTGCCGGCGGCAATTTGCCGCAGGTCATCGAGCGCGGCGCGCTCGGCATCGTTCAGCTGGTCGCGGCCGACGAAGGTCCGCACCAGCAGGCGGCAGGCAGCGGCCTGCCAGCTCGCCAGGAACACGCCGTGCGGCGCCGGCAGCAGCACGTTCAGTGCTTCGGCGGCGTCGGCGCCGTCGGTCGCGCACAGCCGCCGCAGCGCGCTGGCGGCGACGCAGGCCAGCGGCAGCGCGTCGGCGAACTCGGCGTTCACGGCCGCGAGGTCTTCGCGGCCGATCGGCAGCTCCATCAGGCGGCAGCGCTGTATCACGCGGTCGACCGCGTGGCCGGAGACCACTACGTTCACCGGTTTGCAGACGAAGCCGTCCGGGCGCAGCAGCATCATCGCCTCGACACTGGCGTTCGACGTTGCCGTGACCGCCGCCGGCAGCGGGTCGGGCAGCAGCGCCAGCACCACGCTGGCGCCGCGCGAACGCGCGTCCAGCCGCACCTGCGCGATCGGCAGGCGCGGGCTGACGATCTTTTCCAGCACCCGGGCCTGCGCCCGGAGCTGCTTCTCGCTGGTGATCCAGCGGTTGCGGAAGGTGTTGCGCCGGCCGGCTTCCCTCAGCGCGGCCGTGGTCCGGTCCCATTCGGACAGCAGGCTGCGGAAATACGCGCGCCGTACCGAACGCGCGAGCGACTGGTCGATCCTGGCAGGGGCAAGCATCATGGTCCCCTTGCTCAGCGGGCGGCACGGCGCATCGCCGTCACCCCGCGGCGCGCCAGCGCGATCGCCCAGGTCGCCATCAGCGGCCAGAGCAGCCACAGCAGCACGCCGGCCAGCAGGTTGTCCAGTCCGGCGCGCAGCCGTTGCCATGCATCGCGCCGCCGCGCCGGCATGGGCTCGAGCAGCAGCCCCGGCGCGAGCGCCACCGTGCGCCGGCGCTGGTAGTCCCACAGCACCGCGGCCAGCGCCAGCAGGCCGAGTGCGCCATAAATGATCCAGAACTTCGTCATGCCAGTCCTCCCTGCGTCGATGTCCCTTTGCCGGCTTGTTTTTCCGCGCCGCAGGTTCGTTATACCGGCCCGGTGGCTCAAAAGATGAGCCACCCGCTGCGGCGCCGCCGGCTCATCCTGTGAGCCAGTGGCACCCGCACACTGGATGGCATTGGCAACTGACTTTCTGATCATGAGCACCGATCTGTCGACCCGCGAGCAGTGGCTGGAAGCGGCGCTGGACGCCGTCCGTCCGATTTTCGTGGAACGCGGCTACCGCCTGCCTGCGTGCCGCGTCTCCTGCGGCTTTGCCAGCAGCGGCACGCGCAACGGCCATATCGGGCAATGCTGGTCCTCAGCGGTCAGCGCCGACGACCGCAACCAGATTTTCATTTCGCCGGTGCTGGACGATCCGTTCGACGTGCTCGACACGCTGGTGCACGAACTGGTGCATGCGGTCGACGACTGCCGCCACAAGCATGGGGCGGAATTTCGCAAGATCGCGCTCGCCATCGGCCTCGAGGGGCCGATGCGCAGCGCCGGCGCGGGGCCGCGGCTGAAGCAGCGGCTGCTGCAGGTCGCCGCTGCGCTGGGCGCCTATCCGCATGCGAAGCTGACATTGCCGGTGGTTGTGCCGACGAAGCGGCGGCGTGCGCGGGCACGCTGCGAAAAGTGCGGCTTCACCGTGCCGATGCTGAAAGCCTACCTGCACGTCGGCCCGCCGATCTGTCCGCAGGATCATGTGCCGATGATCCCGCTGGGCGACTGGGAAGGCTGGGAGGCGGGTTGATCAGCCCGCGTACAGCGCGGCCGCCGCCGCATGCTCGCGCTTCACCTTCTCGCGCAGCGCTGCCGGCGCCAGCACCTCGACGGCCGCGCCGTGGCGCAGGATGTCGAGCAGCAGCTCGCGGTCGTCGCTGTAGGGGAATTCGAGCAGGTAGCTGCCGTCGTCGTCGAACGTGCCGTGCTGTTCCGGATGCCAGGTCTCCGAGGCCACCCAGCGCGCGCGCTCCGCGGTGAAGCGCAGCTGCGCGCGGTGCCGTGCGCCGCCGGCGAAGATGCCGTAGCTCGACGCGAGGAACTGGTCGAGGGATTTCATCGGCACGTCGTGCGCCTTCGTCTGCAACAGCCTGACCGACTGCATGCCGTCCAGCGAGAAGCCCCGCAGGTCGTTGCGCAGGTGGCACCAGGCGTCGAGGTACCAGTTGTCGCGGTAGTGCACCAGCCGCTGCGGCGACAGTTCGCGCACCGTGACTTCATCCTTGCCGCGCGAGTGATAGCGCACCTCGATGCGCTTGCGCTTGAACAGCGCCGCGCCGATCTCGGAGAAGTGCGCGGGACTCTGCTTGCGCGAGGCCATTGCGATCAGCTTGATGCGCTGGCGGATGTCTTTCGCGCTTGAATCGCCTTCCCCGAGCATCGCGTCGAGGCGCGCGCGGAAGGGCTCGATGTGCGGCCCGATCAGGCTGCCCTGGCCGACGTTTTCGAGCAGCTGCTGCATCGTGATCAGCGCATACACTTCCTGCTCGGAGAACCACAGGCCGGGCAGCTCGACGCGTCCGGTGGTGGTGGCAGACTTTTCGTAGCGGTAGCCACGCACGTCCGCGTCCCAGATGACCGGCGCATTGAAGCGGTCGCGCATGTATTCAAGGTCGCGCTTGAAGGTCGCCGGCGAGACCTCGAGTTCACTCAGGAAGCGGTCGCGCGGCACGACCGTCATTTCCACCAGCAGCTGGTCGATACGGTAGAAGCGTTCAAGGCGGTTCATGCGCGTTCAGGGCGGTGTTGCCGCCGTCGGCTGGTCCGCTTTAAAGCTTATATATGGCATAACCACTGCGTCAAGCTCCCGGCGGGCTCCGCCGGGAACGCGCTGGCAAAACTCAGTCCGGCTGCGACGGCGGCAGGCCGTTTTGCGTTGCGACAAAATCTGCCAGCATCGGCACGTAGCGCTGAGCCTGCCCGGCCGCTTCCATCGCGGCGAAGGAATTTTTCACCATGGACTGGATTGGGTGCAGTGCACCAATCTCGTTGGCCAGGCTGCACAGGTAGCGCATGTCCTTGTGCGCATTGCTGATGGTGAAGCGGTGCGCGCTTTCGTCGCCGTCCATCGTCCACTTCATGAACGTGTCGTAGAACGGGCTGCGCATGCGGCCGCTGCCGATCACCGAGTGGAACTGCTCTTTCGACAGCCCGGCCTTGCGCGCGATCGACAGCGCCTCGGAGAACAGCGCCGCATAGCCCATGGCGACGAAGTTGTTCACCAGCTTCATCTTGTGACCGAGGCCGACCGGGCCGAGGTGCACGACATTGCCGGCCCAGCATTCCAGCACCGGCCGGACGCGCTCAAAGGTGTCGTCGTCCGCGCCGACCATCGCGTCCAGCATGCCGGCCTCGGCCTCGACCGGCGTGCGGCCGAGCGGCGCATCGATGAAGGTCATGCCGTGCGACTTCGCCGCATCGGCCAGCGCCAGCGTGGAGACCGGGTTCGAGGTTGAGCAGTCGATCACGATCAGTCCCTTGCGGCCGGAGGCGAAGATGCCGTCGGGGCCGTTCATCACTGCCTCGACCTGCGGCGACGCGGTCACGCACAGGTGCACGATGTCGCATTGCATCGCCAGTTCGCGCGGGGACGAGGCCTCGGTCGCGCCGAGCTTCAGCAGCCGCTCGACCGGCTCGCGGTTGCGGTGGCCCATGATCACCAGCGGGTAGCCCTTGGTGACGATGTTTTTTGCCATGCCGGCCCCCATGAGGCCGACGCCGATGAAACCGATGACGGGTTTTGCCATGCTTGTCTCCGCTGGTTGGAATGGTTATCGGGCCATTATCAGCGAAGCCGCCGGGGCAGGCCAGCGCGCCGGCTGGAAGACGGGGTAAGGCGAGCGCAAAGGCTCAGTCGTCGGCGCGCGCCCAGCCGATGTGGCCCTGGCAGGCCTCGTTCAGGCGCCGCACCAGTGCATCGGCGGCCGTTTCGGCGACCGTAAAATCGACGCCGACTTGCGCCGCGTGCCTGACCTCGCCGAGGCTGCCGCCGGCGGCGTCGATCTCGCGGCGCAGCAGGCCCTCGAGCGCATACGGCACTTCGCAGCGCAGCGCGCGCTGGCGAATGCGCGGGACTTTTTCGGCGCCGCGCAGCGCCTGTGCGATCGCATCGGTATAGGCGCGCACCAGGCCGCCGGCGCCGAGCTTGACGCCGCCGAAGTAGCGCACCACGGTGGCCAGCACGCCGTCGAGATCCTGGTGGCGCAGCACTTCCAGCATCGGCCGGCCGGCGGTGCCGCCGGGCTCGCCGTCGTCATTCGCTGCCGACTGTCCGCCGGCCAGCAATGCCCAGCAGACATGGGCCGCGCCCGGATGCTCGGCGCGCAGCCGCGCCACCACCGCCTGCGCGGCTGCGCGATCCGCGACCGGCTGCACGCAGCCGATGAAACGGCTCTTCTTGATCAGCAGTTCGCTGTGGACGGGGGCGGCGAGGGACAGGGGCATGCAGGCGACCGATCGTGCGGGGCAGGAGGAACGACCCGCATGATAGCCGACGGCCCCGGCCTCAGCGCGCCTGCCTGACGCCGAGCAGGCTGAAGAACTTGTCGAGCGAACCGGCGTCCGCCGTCACCTCGGCCAGCATCTCCGGCAGGCTCATCTGCCCGAGCTGCGCGGCGCGCCGTATCAGGTAAGGCGTGGGACTGTGCGGCTCGATTTCGGCGAGATAGCGGGCGGCGGCGTCGAGCACCTGGTAAGCATGTTCGCGGCTGACGAAGCCGGACGCGGGGGCGGCGGACACGGGCGCTGCCACAGCAGCCGCGGGTTGCACGGGGGCCGGCGTGTCCGCTGGAGCGGGCGCAGCCGCAGCGGCAGGTGCAGCCGGCGCCTCGACCACCGGCGGCGGGATTTCCTGCAGCAGCGCCGCGCAGGCCATCGCAATCGCATCGACCATGGCCTGCAGCCGCGCCAGCGACGGCGATTCCTGCCCGAGCCGATCGTCCAGCCTGTCGACCAGCGCGCGCAGCGTTGCGGATGCGTCGGCCGCCTGTTGCGCGACCGCCTGCAGCCACGGGCCGTCGGCCGGCTTCACGCTCGCGCGTATTGCCTGCCGGCTCGGCGGCGGCGCGTCGGCCTTGGCATCGGCCTTCGCATCCGGCCGCGCGTCGTCGCGCGTCGATGCGCGTTCCCAGTCGAACATCTTCAGCGGCTCGGCGCGCAGCGGGCCGGCGGCCAGCAGCGACACGTTCAGCTTCAGCGTCAGCGGCAGGCTGGTATTGAGCCAGACGAAGGGCGCGACGCGGCGGTCGGCGTCGCCGTCCTCGATCGCCGGCCACGCGTGGTCCCAGTGCCGCTGCGCGAGTCCGGTCACCAGCGCCAGCGACGCGCGCAGGCCGTCCATCTGGTGCAGCCGCACCCAGGCGTCGCACAGCCAGGCGGCGATCTGGAAATCCTTGCTGTCGTCGCGCAGCAGTTTCACGCAGTCGCCCGCGACCTGTTTCCAGTTCGCCTTTACCAGCGGCCTTTCCCACTCGCCCAGCGGCAGGTTGGGATCGTCCTCCTCGCGTGACTTGGCCAGCTCCATGTAGACGCGCTCGTAGCGCAGCCAGCGGCCGCCGGGCGCGTCGCCGCCGACCGGCAGCAGCAATTCATCGACGATGGCGTCGAGTCCTGCATTGTTCATCATCGTTCCACCGCCGGGGCGCGTTCAGGGAAGAGGGCGGGCCACGGCAACGGCGCCGTCTTGCCCGGTTCGGACAGCGTGACGGCGACGAACGCGCGCACCGGCACCACGCGCAGCGCACCGTCTTTGTCCGACTGCACCGGAATGTCCAGCTTCAGCGTCGCCGCGCGTCCTTCGACAACCATCGGGTCGCGCAGCTGCTGGACCATGTCGAGCAGCGCCCACGGGCCATCGAAGCTGAACACCGCGGTCTTGCGGCTGGCCGACAGGTACGGGCTGGCCGTGGTGGAGCGGGGAGACAGCGGCGCATCGTTCGCAAAGCGCAGCGTCAGCCGTACCGGTTCGCCCGGACGCCAGCGCAGCGCACGCGGCGCATCGCGCAGCTTCAGCGTCTGGTCGCCGATGGTCAGTGCCCAGTCGATGATCTTGTTGCCGTCGATCTCGGCATGTGCGTTCGCACGGAAGCGCACGGCCACATCGAGCGCGGCCGGCTGCGATGCGTCCGCCGGGAACAGCGGCGCGAGCAGTTGCCGCACCTGCGCGAGCTGCAGCGCGAAGTCGCGGATCGGCACCGCCGAGCCTTCGGGCACGTTGTTGCGCGCAAAGATCTCGGGCGATACCGCCGGCAGCCGCGCGAGCAGGCCGCCGACCTCCGACAGGTCGGCCGGCGGCAACGCCGCATAGTCGGCAGCACGCTGGCCGCTGCGGTTGCCGGCGAACGGGCGGCGTCCCTTCAGCATGCGGTTGAAGTCGTTCGCGAAGGCCGTCCATTGCTCGACGAAGCTGCGGCGGTCGAGCGCCATGCAGCGGCGCGTCACCATCCGGTGCAGCTCTGCGTGGCGCTCGGCGAAGTAGTTCGACGGCTGCCGCGCCGGCTCGTTGGCGCGCAACACCGTCAGGCAGGCAGGGGCATCGAGCTCGCGCCCGAGGTCGAGCAGGAAGCGCTCAAGCCGGCCCACGCTGCCCTTCGGGTCCTTCGCCGCCTGCAATTCGAGCTCGCGCGCGATCGCATTCCAGCGCGCCAGTTCGCTGCTGCGCGGCTCGCTGGCCAGCGCGCCGCGCAGCAGCTGCGCCTGCGCCGACAGCGACTGCACGCGCGACAGTTGCTGCGCGAGGTACTCGGGCACGTCGCCGCCGCCGTTGGCAAACAGGTTCAGTGTGCCGCGGCCCTCGGCACGGGCCTCGTCGTCATCGCCGGGAGCGTACAGGCGCGCCTCCTGCAGGTCGCCGTTCAGCTGGCGCAGCCGCGCCGCGGCGTCGGTGGCGACGATGCCCTGCAGCGTGCGCGCCTCGTCGTCCTGGTCGAGCTCCTGCAACAGCCCGACCAGCCGCTTCAGGTGGCCGGTGGCGACCTCGTACGACGCGGCGCCGCCGGGCGCGGTGTCGGCGGCTTCGGGGGCCAGCTGCGTGTACGCATGGCCGACGAGGTCCACCACCCGCAGCGCGTACTGGTAGTCGATGGCATCCTGCACCGCCGGCTGCAGGTCGCTCGGGAAGCGCGGCAGGTCTTCGGTCAGGTACTTGCGGCGGCCGTCGGCCAGCTTGACCGCTTTCGCCAGCTGGTCGATGTCCCACTGCACGCGCGTGCCGCGCGCGGTCGGCTGCAGCGCATTGCCGGCGGCCGGCTGCATCAGCGGCTGCGTCATCAGCTGTTCGATGGCGGCCAGCAGGCCCAGCCTTTCCTTTGACAGCTCGAGCGCGCCGTCTTTGCCGGGCGCCAGTGCCGTGCTGTCATCGCCGAACAGGGACAGGTAGCGCTGGCGGGTGCGCGCAAAGTCCTCGCGCGCACGGCGCAGCGACTGCTCGACAACGTCGGGTCCGATCAGCGCATTGTCGGCAAATTCCTTTGCCAGCTTGTCGTAGGAATTGCCGAGCTTCATTTCGTCGCGCAGCAGCCAGCCGCCGCGACCCTGGCCCAGCAGCATCTTTTGGCCCGCGAGCGCTTCCTGCAGGTTGCGGAAGGCGGCGATCACGTCGGCGCTGTCCGGCGCCTCCGAGCGGGTGAACAGGTTCAGCAGCGTATTGCGCGCGGCCTGCACCTGTTCTTCACTGCGCACCAGCGCGTTTTCGGCAAACAGCCGCTGGTTGAGCGCCAGCATGCCCTTGATGAAGCCGCAGCGCGCGGCCAGCGACACCGGCTGGCGGTCGATCAGGGCGCCCTGTTTGGAGGCGGCGACGGCAAACAGGTTGACGCTGCCCTGCAGGTCGCCGGGCATGTCGGCGCCGAGCATGTCGAGCACCAGCAGCCGCAGCTGCTTCGGATTGTCCTGGCTGGGCGTGCCCAGCCGGCGCATGGCGTTCACGCTGGCCTGCAGCCGGGTCAGGTCGCCGGAATAGGCGGCCAGTGCGGTGAACTCCGCCAGGTCTTCCGGCGCCAGCGAGGACTTCACGCCGGTCTGCAGCGTCAGTGTGCGCGGGCGCGGCGGATCGCAGTCTTCGCTGCCATTGGTCAGCAGGCCGGTGGACGGGCTGAGCGGCGCATTGGTCAGCTCCGCGGTACGGCGGTAGACCGCCTGCTGCAGCGTGCGCACCGCCAGGTCGGCGAAGCTCTCGTGGATGCGTGCGATGGCGCGCGCGCGCACGTCGTCAAACATGGGCCAGGAGCCGGGCATGAACGGATTGATCAGGTTCGGGTCGTAGACCGCGGCGCCGTTGCTGGAGCCGACGCGCCGCGACTCGAGGTCGGACAGCCCGACCATCAGCTGCAGCGCGGTCTTGCGGTACCACTCGAAGTCCAGCCGCTCGCCCATGCCGGTGGCCTGCGCGCGGTATTCGGTGTCGCGCTTGAGTCCCTCGAGTCCCTCGGCCAGCGTCGGCAGCACGCGGTGCAGCTGAATGCCGGTGATGACGATGCCGAGCGCGTAGACGACCGGCACGCCGATCATGAACCAGCGCATCACGCGCGTCAGCATCGGCCGCGCCAGCTTCTGCGAATGCGCGGCGCGCGACAGGCCGAATTCGGCGAACACCTTTTGCTCGACCACGTCGCGCAGGAAGGCCGGCAACGCTGCGCCGCCGGCGAGCCAGAGGCCGCGCAGGAAGAACGGTTCGTGGTAGGCGTTCGGCCGCATCAGCTCGTCGAGGTAATCGGCGGCGCCTGCGCGCAATGCAGCGATGCGTGACGGCAGCAGGAACACGTCGGTCGGCGCCGGCAGCTGCGCGTTCGACGCGAACAGCTCGGCGCCGAGGTCGGCGACATCCTGTTCGATCTGGTTGAATGCGGTGTCGGTCCAGTCGCGCCGGTACAGCGTGGCCGGCTGGAACGGCGACGCCCAGCCGAGCATGCTGTCGCGCATGCCGGCCGGCAGCGCCTCGGCGAAGGGCGCGAAGCCCGGCAGCTGTTCGGCGCCGGAGATCACCACATACACCGCAAAGCGCATCGCATAGCGGTTTTGCGCGATCCAGATCCGGCGGCTGGCTGCCGCAGCGCGATGGCGCAGGCGATCGCGGCCTTCCGGCGTGCGGTCGGCCAGCAGTTCGGCCGGCACCGACACGATCACCGAGTCGAGCGGACGTTGCGGGCGGTAGCGGCCGCACAGCGAGAGGAATTCTTCCCAGCGCTTTTCCATCTCGTCGCGGCCGACCGGCGCATCGAGCAGGTCGGATTCGAGCTCGACCACCACGCCGCGGTCGAACAGGTGCCAGCGCGGGCCGTCGCTGGCCCAGGCCGGCTGCTCGCCGGCCAGCGTGCTGGAAATGCCGCAGGCCTCGACTGGCGGGCGGGTGGCGGCATCACCGTCATGCAGCAGCACGACCCAGGGCACGTCATAGCGCTTGTCGCGTCCGGCGATGTTGGCTTCGATGGCGCCGACCGCGGTGCGGAACGACGAGCGCAGCCGGCCGAGGTCGAGCACGCTGCGGCGCTCGCGGCCGTCGTCGCGCTGGATGCCGAAGCGGATTGCCACCGCCAGCACGCCGATGACGGCCGACAGCGAGACCAGGATCCACACCAGTGAATAGTTACCCACGGCCGGCCTCGCTCGGTGCAGGCACCCTGATCTGCGCCGGCGTGCCGGGCTCGAGCGCGCGCCGCACCGGCGCCGTGCTCCAGCGCCAGACCGCCTGCGACAGCGCCAGCAGCATCAGCATCGTCAGCACGAACAGCACGGTGCTGCGGCTGATGCGGAAAAAGCGCACCGGTTCGATCTCGGACAGCGGATGCCGGTAGGCCTGTGCCGACACGACACGGTCGGCGATGCGCGGCTGCGCGGCCAGACCGGGCTGCAGCTCGGGCTCGCGCCGGTAGATCTTGCGGAACAGCGCGTCGCGCAGCGGCTGCAGCGAGCGCTCGGCATCGGCGCCGCGGTGGCGTCCTTCAAAGCCGGTGGAGATCGCGCACAGGTACAGCGGCGCCATCTGTGACGGCTGGCCGCTGGCGTCGTTCAGCAGCAGGTCGATGCGGCGGAAGATCTCGTCGCCGGCCACGCTGCTGCCGAACAGGCGCGTCTCGATCAGGTAGTCGGTGAAGCGCGAGCGGCCGGGCCAGGGGCGCGACAGCAGCAGCTCGTCGGCCAGTGCCGCCTTCAGGTAGCGCAGCTCGTCGACGGCCGCGCGGTCGGACGGGCTGCCGGCGCGCGCAATCTCCATCGTCTGCGCATCGATGGCGCGCGCCAGCGCATCGCCGGCATCCTCGGCCGCGCGGCGCGCGCCTTCCGGGCCGGCGTCGCCGTCCGGCACCGCGCGTGCGTAGCCGTCGAGCATGTGTACGACCTCGGCCACGAACTGCCGCAGCTGGCGCAGCAGGAGCGAGTCGGTCGGCGCCGCCGGCGCTGCGACAGGCGCGACCGCTGCGGTCGGCTCCATCAGCGCGGTCACCGGCGGCACGGCCGGCTTCGGCGGAAGTATCAGCTTGCCCATGCGCCGGCCGTCCTCAGTAACCCTGCGTGCCGACGAACAGCGCGACGCCCGCCGGGCGCGACTGGCCGCCGCGACCGGACGCGCCGATCACGAGACGCGCTTCGGCGCGCAGCAGCTCGGGACCGGGGATGATTTCGTACAGCATCACGTCCGGCAGGCGCCGCAGCTGCAGCTCCGGTGCGCCGGCAATGCGACCGCGCCGGTAGCCCAGCACGCGCTTCTCGCGCAGCTCGGCATACAGGCTGGCCGGGCCGATCACGGCGGTGTCCATCCAGTCTTCGGTTTCGTTGTCGCGCGCGCCGCGCAGGCCGACCACCAGCCGCTGGCCGACCCATTCGGGCCGCAGCACCAGCTCGAACGCGCCATTGCTCCATTCGAACGCGACTTCACGATAGTCCTGGCTGACTTCGGCGAGGTTCTCGCCGAGCTCGCGCAGCAGCGGCGCGAACGACAGGTGCGGTTGCGCATGGTCGTACGCCGGCGGCGTCACCGGCAGCGCGCCGGGACGCAGCAGCGACATCGGCCCGAGCAGGTTGCACAGCGCGAGGTAGAGCGGGAAGGGCGGTATCGTCACGCACTGCAGCTGCGCCTCCAGCACCGGCAGGGCCGGCACCATGCAGGAGAGCCGCTGCAGCAGCATCAGCCGCTCGGCGCGCTGGTCCGTGGCCGGCACGCCGGCCGCCTGGCGCGCCACGAAGGCCGCCTTGCTGCGCAGCGTGTGCGCCAGTTCGCGCGCCGCATCCAGCAGCGCCGGCGCGGCGTGCAAGTCGAGCAGCGGCGGCAGCGCGTCGCCGAGCTTGATCACGCCGTCGTCCTCGAGCACGCAGCCGATCGGCATGGCGACCATCAGCGGCGGCGGTGCGACGCCGGCCGCCAGCGACAGGTTGGGCAGCAGCCGTGGTATGTCGGCCGGCGCGGCGTCGGACACCTCATCCTCGACCGGATCGGCTTTTACCGACAGGAAGCGCGACGCCAGTTCGGGCAGTTTCATGTTGCGCGACACCGGCAGGCACAGCCAGACGGTCTGCGGGCCCTGCGCGAGCTCGGCGCGCACGCTGTCGAGCCGCAGCGACAGATCGACCGACGACGCATCGTCCGGATCGATCGCGACCGCGGTGCCGTCCGGCAGGATCGCCTCGAGTTCCAGCACGCGCAGCGTGCCCGAGGCCACCAGCGCGAGGTCGAATTTCAACCGCTTCACGCCCCATGCATAGGGCGCGCCGATCAGCGTGTGCCAGCCGACCAGCGCATCGATGCGCGCCGACTCCAGCTGGAAATGCTGCGGCGACAGCAGCATCCCCTCGTGCCACTGTATGCGGTCAGGACATTTCATGGGCAGCCTTCCGCGTGAAAACAACCCGTCGAATCATTTGCTTCATTCATTTCTCCGTGGCGTGCACCGACAGCTCGGTGGCGCCGAATTCAATCGCAATCTTGCCGGTCAGTTGTTCCAGCCGCGCGCTGTGCTCGCCCGGCGCGAAATAGTCCGCAAACACCAGCGCGGCAAACAGCCGCTCGTCGGGCACGCGCTTCTCCGGCAGCATCAGTGAATCGCCGGGCGCGAGCTCGAGGCTGACGACCTGCAGCGCCTCGCGGTTGGCGCTGCGCAGCGCATCGCGCGCGCCGAACCATTCCGCCGCCTTCATGGCCGCCACGCGCTTGGCCAGCGCCGCGTCGGTCACGAACACCAGATCCACCGCCAGCGGGAAGTCGCGGTTGGCGGCCGGATCGACGTACAGCGACAGCGAGTCCCAGTCCAGTTTCACGCCCGGCGGGAACAGGTAGCCCTTGACGGTCGTGCAGCCGGCCAGCAGCAGCGCGCCGGCCAGCAGCAAGCGCAACGCGATCCGCGTCATTTGTCCTTCCCCGGCGCGGTCGCGCTGTACAGCACCGCGGTCGGCGAGGGCGCCGCCACCGGCGACCAGCTGAGCGCTTCCTTGCGCTCGCCCTCGACGCGCGCCTTGGCTTCGTATTCGGCCTGCACCGTACGCTCGCCCAGCTCGAAGCCGAGCATCACCAGCAGCAGCGCGATCAGCACCGTGCACACACTGCAGATCGCGACCAGCCTCGGCGTCAGCGCCAGCGTGACTTTCATTGCTTCATCCTCATGCGACGTCGACCGTCATCTGTCCTGCCATCTGTACTTCAATCATTCCGCCCCAGTTGCACAGCAGCTTGCAGCCGTCATTCAGCGCCGGCATGTTCGCGATCAGCACCGTCGGCGAACCCGGAATCCAGGGCGCGGCCGGCACCGGTATACAGGGCATCGGCGTCAGCACGCCCATTGCGGCGGCGGTCGCCGCGGCCACCATCGGGTTGGCCGGCGACTGGCACATGCCGAACGGCAGGATGTTCAGCATCGGCACGTTGTCCATGATGTTGGCCGACGGCGCGCCGGACAGCACGCGGTTCAGCGGCAGCACATTCAGCGTCGACGGCGCCATGCCGAACGAGCACTTGAGCATCGCGCCTGAGCAGACCAGTTTCCCCATCAGCTCCCCCGGAACAGTTTTTCCATGCGATCCATCAGCTTCGGCGCCTCGCCGCCCTGCGGCTTGCCGTTCTGGTCGAAGCGCAGCGGCGCAGCGGCCAGCAGGCCGTTGTCGTAGCTGCTGCGCTCCATCGGCTGGCCGTTGGTCCAGAAGCGCTCGACCGGGCCGTGCAGCACGTCGGCGCGGTAGCTGCTGCGCTGGATCACGGTGCCGTCGGGCAGCATGTCCTCGGCCACGCCGTCGAGCCGGCCGTCCTTGTAGTTCGCGCGCCGCACCAGCTTGCCGTACGCGTAGTAGCGCGCCTCGCCCTGCAGCCGGCCCTGCACGAAATTCAGTTCGGCCGCGACATGGCCGGCCGGGTCGTACACCACGGTCGGGCCGTGTGCCTGGCCGTGCTCGAACTGCTGCGTCATCTGCACGCGCTCGCCTTGCCGGTATTCGCTGGCGCCGTGCCGCAGGCCGTTGTCGTACGCATTGCGCATCAGCACCCGGCCGGCGTTGTCGTAGCTCTGGACCAGGCCGTGCAGCGCGCCGTCGAGCATGCCGGCCGCGTGTCGCAGCAGGCCGTCGTCGCCGAGTATCTTTACCGTGTCGCCCATCGTCTGTCCCTGCGCGTCAGTTGAGCTTGATCATGCCGCCCTTCAGGGTCAGCATGCCGCCGCCGTCGATCTCGCCGGAGGCGGAGGCCTTGCCGGCGATGGTCAGGCCTTCGAGCTTCAGGTCGGCGCCGGCCTTCACGCCGTACGACGCGGCCGCCTCGCTCTTCAGGCTGGTGCCGGCCTTGACCGACATCTCGGTGCCGGACGAGACCGTCATCGACGTGCCCGCCTTGAAGGTGATGCTGCCGCCGACGTCGATCACGAGGTCGCCGGTGATCTTGATCGTGGTGCCGCCCTTGATGGTCTGCTCGAAGTCCTTGCCGACTTCCAGCGTGTAGTTTTTCCCGACCGTGTGACTGAATTCGGCGCTGCTCTCGTGCGTCTCGTCGCCGGTCACGCTGACGTCACGCGTGCCGCCGACGGTGTGCGACTCGTTCCCTGTGGTCACCTCGATCGTGCGGTCGCCCTTCTTGATCAGGTGCTCTTCGGAGCCTTTGTACAGCGTGGTCTCGAGGTCGTCCTCGATGTCGATCTTCAGGTCGCGCTCGGCGTGCAGGTAGAGCTCCTCGTCGCCTTTCTTGTCGTCGAAACGGATCTCGTTGCCGTGGATGCGGCCGTCCTCGATCTCGGCCGACTTCGAGGTGCCGTCGCCCGTCTTGGTCGGGCGCGAGCGGATCACGCTCTGCATCTGCTTGGACGGCAGTTCGACCGGCGTGGCCTGCTCGCCGTTGTACATGCTGCCGGCGACGAATGGCCGGTCGGGGTCGCCATCGAGGTAGCTGACGATCACTTCCTGACCGATGCGCGGTATGAACAGGCTGCCCCAGCCGTTGCCCGCCCACGCCTGCGCGACGCGCACCCAGCAGGAACAGGTGTCATCGCTGGCGTCGGACTGGTCCCAGTGGAATTTCACCTTCACGCGGCCGAGCGCGTCGGTCCAGATCTCTTCGCCGTCCGGCCCGACCACCATCGCCGAGTGGCTGCCGGGCACCGTCGGCCGGCGCACGCTGCGCGCCGGGCGGAAAGTGTTCGCGGCCGGGAAGGCGTCGAAATGATTGGTATACCCGGCGCCGGTGGCGCGGTGGGTGACGCGCCGCAGCGCATAGCGCGCATTCAGCTTCGCGTTCGGATGATCGGTGAGCGTGAACGCGCCGCCCGCGTGCAGGCTGTTGCAGGAGCTCTCGCCGTTCGCGGTCGAGCCATCGAGCTGGCTGGCCTGTACCTGCAGGTTCAGCAGCTTCTTGCCGCCGTCGACCGTGTTGCGCAGGTGCGGATAGTCGTACACGGTGCCGCGCCCGCCGCTGCCGGCCGCGCTGGCGGTCAGCGCGG
>JACCDS011323511.1_pt1 | contig 16678 bp, 11 predicted proteins | sample 7446441 | NCBI WGS metagenome assembly JACCDS01 (sample SAMN15323445, study PRJNA562643) | freshwater metagenome | isolation source: river surface water | place: USA:Blue River Watershed | collected 2017-08-17
CTCCCCGATCCCCCGGGCTGAAGGCCCGGGCTACGTCGCGCCTCACGCCTCGAGCGGGACTGCCCCAGCGACGTCCGCGTCGCCGCCTCCTACTTCACCTCGAAGGCCCCCAGGTCCGGGGCGCGGCCCTTGAAGGGCAGCTCGACGGAGATGCCCGCGTCGATCAGGCGGCTCGTGGGTTTGGGGCGCATGAAGTCCAGCTCGGGCAGGCTGCCGTCGGGACGCCGCGGCCCGTCGGCGCCCTTGGGGTCGGTGCTCACGAAATCGTCGGCGCTCACCGTGAAGTTCTCGAGGTTCCACGCGTTGAACTGGTCGTCGGGCGGGTTGCGTTCGTGGCCGGATAGCGGCGGCGCGGACCCGAGCGCGACGTTGTTGCGCAGCACGTGCGTCACCGGCTTGGTGTGCCGCGGCGCCACCTTCAGGTCGAACTGGCGCGCGTTGTTGTACGCGGTGTTGTTGTAGAACCGCAGCATGCCGGGGTGGTAGTTGGCGTTGAAGCCTTCGGCGCGGTTGTTGAAGGCGAGGCTGTGCGCGACGACGTGCACGGCGATGTGGCCGGGAAAACGCGCCGGGTTGAGCAGCCAGCCGCCCATCTTGAAGCCGCCGCCGTTGCCGGCGCGCTGGTCGGTGTCGGGCACGTAGCCGTTGCTCCAGGCCCAGCAGTGCTCGATGCGGTGCGCGCCGCGCGCGTGGATCAGGTCGTAGCCGTCGTCGCTGTTGGCCCAGGCGCGGCAGCCGCGGAACACGTTGCCCTCCTGCCGGGCGTGGCCGCCGAAGCCGTCGGCGTTTTCCCCGCGTTTGTCGGGGTCGTAGTTGTGGTGCGAATCGCAGTTGAGCACGAGGTTGTCGCCGCCGTCGGCGATGAAGAAACCCGGGCCTTCGTTGCTGTGCAGGTTGAGCCGCTCGAAAATGTTGTGGCTGCCGCCCTCGACGCGGATGCCCCACGACTCGTTCGTGTTGGTCAGAATCTGCTGCACCCCGCGCACCTCGAGACCGCGCAAGTGCAGCCACGACGCGCGCACGCTGAAGCCGCGGATGCGCACCGGCGTCGCGAGGCGGTGGAAATCGAAGACGGGCGTCTCGTCCCGGTAGGCCCAGTAGTTGATACGCTGCCCGGGCGCGCCGCTCTTGGTCAGCAGGACGCCGATCTCGACCGTGGTGCCGCTGAACGCGTACACGCCGCCGCGGAGCCACACGGTGTCGCCCGGCGCGGCCGCCTCCTGCGCGCGGGTGACCGACGCGAACGGCTGCGCGAGCGTGCCCGGGTGGGCGTCGTTGCCCTCGGGGTGCACGTAGAATTCCGCGGCGGACGCGGCACGGACGGCGGCCAAAATCAACGCGAGCGCAACGGTCAGGCGCCGGGGAAAGCGGATGCGGGGAATCATCGGGGCGACACTGTGGGCGCGCCGCGGGCCGACGACAACCGCCGCGACGGACGGTCCAGCGGGCGGATCGCCGGACGCGCGGGGGGATCCTGCCACCTCGATCTCCCTCTGAGAATGGCCGCGAAAAAGGCGCAAAAGGCGCAGGGAATCCGGCGGGCGAAGCGTGCTCTGCCGCCGATCCAGTTGCGCCCCGGCCGCGATGGCGTCGAAGTCAAAAAGGCGACCAAGGCGCTGCCGGCTTGCACCTTTTGCGCATCTTTGCGGCCAACTCCGTTCGGCCTATCCGCCTTGCCTTGCCCCTACTCTGCCGCGGCGGCGCGGCCGGGCGACCCGGGCAGCGTGGCGGCGGCGTTGGACTTGGGCGCTTGCCAGCGGAAGGCGGAAATCGCGCGCAGCTCGCGCACGAAAATTTCTTCGCCGCAGACGGCGAGGTGGGCCCAGGTGTCTTCGGCGGCGACTTTGCGCTGGTCGAGCAGCTGGAAGCCCTTGGGGTCGGCCTTGATCAGAAGCAGAAGGCCGCGCTCATCGAGGGCGAGGATGCGGTCGCCCTGGGCCACGAGGCTGGAATATTTGCCGAACGAGTCGGAGGTCCACGCCCGCGTGCCGGTTTTCAAATCGATGCAGGTGAAGCGCTGGTTGCCCATGTGCAGGTAGGCATGGCCATCGATGATGACGGGCGTCGACATGTAGCCCTGGGCATTGTTGCTCCACGCTTCCTGCACGTTGAACGCGCCCTCGGCCTTTGCGACCGAGTAGAGCCAACTGCGGTTCTGGTGGCTGCTGGTGAAGACGGCATTGCCGAACACGGTGGGCGTCAGGATGTTCATCCCGCGATACGAAGGCACGGGGTGCGACCACAGCACCTCGCCGGACTCCAGATCGATGCCGGCGAGCTGCTCGCGGGACTGCACGACGAGTTGGCGCTGACCATGAATCGTCGCGAGCACCGGCGAAGAAAACGAGCCGGCCGACATGACACCCGGTTTTCCTTCGAAAGAGCGCCAGAGGATTTCCCCGGTGTCCTGCTTGAGTTTGACCAGGGAATTGGCGGCTTGGATGAAAATTGCATCGCCCTCGAGCAGCGGAGAGCAGACGAGGCCGAAGTCGGGCACCTTGGTGCCGTACTTTTCGACGAAGTCGACGGACCATTGCGGTTTGCCGGTCAGCGCATCGACGGCGACCAGAACGTCGCGCATGCCGGCGACGAAGACGAGCTTGCCGTTGGTGGCGGGCGTGGCGCGGATCCAATCACCGCGGGACTTCGCGTAGAACGGCACGGACATGGCCCCGGCCCACGAGTGACTCCAGAGTTCTTTGCCCGTGAGCCGATCGAGCGCGCGCACGACCTCGGTGGACTTGTCGCGGGTTTCGGTGACGAAGACGCGGTCGGCAAAGACGATCGGGCCGGAATAGCTCGGCCCAAGCGGAAGGGTCCAGGTCGGCTTGAGGGTGTCTTCACTGAGCTTGGCCGGCCAGGTCGGGCCGGCGACTTGGCCATCGCGGGAAGGACCGCGCCACTGCGCCCAGGATTCGGTGCCGGCGGTATCGTCCGCGCCGAGGATCGGGGCGGGCGCGCCGATGCATGCGACGGCCAGCACCAAAGCGAATCGGGAACACAGGAAAGGTCGGGGCACGGGCATCGGACAGTCGCTACGCGCGAGGCGGCGCGCCGGATGCCGCGCGCCTCCAAGAAGAGGACAGGTTTCGGAAAGGGACTTCGACAAAAGCGCGTGCCAAGGGGTCATGTATCCACTTTCAGCCCACGGGACCAACAATCGAGCCGCCTCCCGAACAAGGCTTGGGCAACCCCCGGCCGATCACCCCACGGCAATCGACGGATGCGTCCTCAGGCCCGCCAAGCGGTTGAAAGTCGAGACATGCCCCCCTCGGCGCCGCCCCTCGCGGCCCAGCCACCTACCCCCCGCTCCGGGCGATCCGGCCAACGGCGATCAAACCTGCCGCGCGCGGCGCACCAACGCTCCGAAACCGGCCAGCGCCATCGCCATCAGCGCAGCCGTGCTCGCGGCGTCGGGGACGGGATTGGCGCCGGGCCCGCCGGATGAACCGGACGCGAACGAATAGACCTCCAGCGCATTCACCGAGAAAAGATTGGAGCTGCCCGGGATGCCGGTCACGACGTTCACCAAACCCGAGCCATACGAAAAACTGTTGGCGTTGCCCGCGCCCAAATCGGAAAAGATGCGCAGATCGAAGCCGCTGCCCCAACCGAACCCGAAGACAGGTTGGTTCAACGTCTGCTGGTTGCCGGAATCCTGGAATCCCTGCCCGATCAGGTTTTGGCGCACGACCCGGGGCGTCGTGAGGTTGAAGATGAACGCCGTTCGCCCGGCATCGGTGTAGGTATAGTTGAAGTTGTTCAGAGCCGCATTCCAACTCGCGGGATTGTATCCGCCGATAATTACGTTTTGGAACCCGGGGCCGGAGATGCTCATCAAGGTGAACGTCGCGCCGCGGTTTGCGGTGGCCGCATAGAAATCGAGCACGTCGTCACCCTGATTCTTCGTGAAGATATTGGTGAAACCCAGATTTCCCTGCCCGAGCCACGTCTCGAGTTGCGTCTCGTAGCCCGCCGTGAGCAGCGCGGCCTGAACGCGCGGCAAGAAAAGCGAACCAAGCAGCGAGCCGACCAGCAATGAACGACGCAGGAAGGAGGAGAAAAACAGCATTACGGAAAAAAGCAGAATCGGCGCCACCGAGCTCAGGAATTGTGCAAATTACGGATTCATCGTTTCTAAAAAATCTTCGTCCCAAACGGAGCCCGCCCAAGGACCCGAGGAACGTAAAGAATCCCGACAATTTCTCCGCGAGTGATTGTCCTTTGCGCGTGCCAAGAGGTCGTCCCCCTCCCGCCTTCCCTTTCGTCCCGGCCCCGGCTTAGCCGAACTCATGCAGTTGAGTGAGCTTGGTTGAGAGTTGAGAGCAAAACCGTTCGGTTTCGAACGCACCGTGCCGCGGTTGCGTTTTCCGTGCCTCGACAGATCGATCTCTCAACCCTCATCTCTCCACTCTCAACTGCATGATCCCGGCTCGGGCTGAACCCGCTGCCTGAAACCCGCTCCGGTCCGCTTGCTCCCCTACCCTATGCTTTCCCGTCGCGCCTTCCTCGCTTCCGGTTCGGTCGCCGCCGCCTCGCTCGCGGTCCGGCCCGCGGCCGCGGCCAATGCCGCCCCCGCCGCGTCGACCCCGACCGCCGCGGCCAAACCCTCCGTGCGGCTCGCGGTCGCGTCGTACTCCTACTGGCACTTTCGCACCGCCAAGGTGCCGATCACCGACGTCATCGACCGCGCCGCTGAGCTCGGGATCGCCGGCGTCGACGTGCTCCATCGCCAGATGGACTTGCCGGAACGCGGTCCGCTCGATGCCGCGGCCCTTGCGCATTTGCGCCAGCTCAAACGCCACGCCTTCCGCCGTGGCGTCGCGGTGTGCTGCGTTTCGACCCACCAGAGTTTCGTCAAAGCCGATCCCGCCGAACTCGAGGCCGAGGTCGCGCACACCCGCAAGTGCATCGCGCTCGCCGCCGAGCTCGGCTGTCCGAGCCTCCGCATCAACACCGGCCGCTGGGGCACGACGCGCAGTTTCGACGAGCTGATGAAGAACCGCGGCATCGAGCCGATCCTCCCGGGCCGCACCGAGGACGAAGGTTTCAAGTGGTGCATCGACGGCATCTCCCGCTGCCTCGCCGACGCCGAGCGCCACGGCGTCGTCCTCGCGCTGGAAAACCACTGGGGCCTCGCGCGCACCGCCGACGGCCTGCTCACGATTCTCAACGCGATCAAGTCCCCGTGGCTCGGCGCGCTGATGGACACCGGCAATTTCCTCGACGACACCTACGCCCAGCTCGCCGCCATCGCCCCGCACACGGTCTACGTGCAGGCCAAGACCTACCCGGGCGGCGGCGAATGGTACACGCTCGACCTCGACTATACCCGCATCGCCGAGATCCTCGGCCGCGCCGGCTACCGGGGTTGGGTCGCGCTCGAAATGGAAGGCAAGGCCGACCCCGCCGTCGCCGTCCCGCAAAGCCTCGCGACCCTGCGCGCCGCCTTCGGCTGAGCGCCGCGCCGCGCGCGAAACAGTTTCGCGCGGCGCTTCGGCTTCAGCGGATCTTCGCGTCCGGGAGCTCGCTCTTCACGCCTTGGTCGAGCGGCATCTTGTCTTTGTCCGGCGTAAGACCGGCCGCGGCGAGCAATGCCGCAAGCTGGCCTTCGAGGTCGCGGCGCGTGGCGGCGAATTTCGGGTCGACGGCGAGGTTCTTCAATTCGAGCGGGTCGCTTTGCAGATCGTAGAGCTCGGGCACATGGCGGTCCGGCGAGCCGTCGCCGTGCGGGTAGCGGATGAATTTCCAGCGGTCGGTGCGCACGCCGCGGATGTTGGGCGTGTAGGGAAACTGCTTCTCGTAGTTGTATTCGTAAAACCACGACGTGCGCCACGCGGGATCGCCGCCGCCGGCGAGCGCCTTCCACGAACGGCCTTGGATGCCGGCGAGCGCCGGGGCCGCGCAGAGGTCGAGCACGCTCGGCGCGAGATCCATCGCCAGCACCTGGCCGGCGACGACGCGATTCGCCGGCAGACCGGGGCCGCGCGCGATGATCGGGATGCGGATGCTCGGCTCATGCATCGTGCGCTTGTCGACCATGCCGTGCTCGCCTTCGAGCAGGCCGTTGTCGCCCATGAACACGATCACGGTATTGTCGTACTGCCCCGTGGCCTTGAGGTGGGCGACGAGCCGGCCGACGCTGTCGTCGACGCTCAGCACCGTGCCCCAGTAAGCGCGCACCATCGCCTCGAAATCCTTCACCGCCTCGGGCCGCGCATCGGGAAACTGTTTTCGCCATTCGAAGAGCGGACCGTAGATGCCGTGCCAGGTGGAGAGGCGCTGGCGGATCCAGTCCGGTTTGCCCTCGAGCGCAAACGCGCTGGCCGGATACGGCACGCGCACGCGGTCGAAGGCGTTTTTGTATTTCTCCTCGGGGAAATAGAACGAGTGCGGCGCCTTCTGGCCGATGAGCAGCGCCCACGGTTGGCCGGGAGCGGCGGCCGTGCGCTGCTTGATCCAATCGACGGCGTAGTCGGTGACGACGTGCGTGTAATAACCCTTGGGCGTCTCGCGGCGGACACCGTTCACGTTCCACTCGGTGTCGAAGTACTTGCCCTGCCCCTTGTGCGTGACGAACCAGTCGAAGCCCGGGCGCGGGTCGTCGTTGTTTTCGCCCATGTGCCATTTGCCGACGTAGGCGGTGGCGTAGCCGTGCGTGCGCAGCCGGCCCGGCCAATGCGGGAGCTCCGCGGGCAGCTCGGTGAAATTGTCGCGCACGCCGTGTTTGTGGGCGTAGAGTCCGGTGAGGATGCTGGCGCGGCTGGGCGAGCAGAGCGACGTGGTGCAAAACGCGTTCGCGAAACGCACGCCGTCTTTCGCCAGCGCGTCGATGTGCGGCGTCTTCACGTGCGCCGAACCGTAGCAGCCGAGCGCATCGGGCCGCAGGTCGTCGCACAAAATGAAGAGGACGTTGGGCGCGGCGGGCGGCGTCGCGGCGGAGGCACCGGTCGGCGCCGCAGCCGCCCATAACGCGGCTGCGGGCAGCAGCGCGCGCAGGACGCGGCACGAACCAAGGGCAGCGAGACGTAGGACGAAGGCGTGAAGCAGCAGCATGGGGAATATCAAGGGGTGCGGTGCAGCATGCGCGTGCACCGGCGCCGGGCCAGAGGGAAGTGCGGCGCTGCTTTCAACCGGCCCAGCGACCCTTTCGGCCCGGTGCAGCTCCGTCACGTCCCCGCCGCGGCCGCGCAGGTCTTGGTCAGCGCGGTGAGTTCTTTGAAGAGAGACTCATCCACCTTCGCGAAGTTGAAGCAGGTCTTGCCTTGTTTGCGCTTGGCCAAGTCCGCGGAAATGCCCTCGGCCAACTCGGGCTGCGTGTAGAGCGGCATGAGGTGGTAGGCCACGTAGGTTTTCTTGATCGTCACCGTGCCGAACCAGCCGGGCTGTTTCGTTTTCGGGTCCAGCGTCGGCGTGCGGATTTCCAGCCCGCCGGCATGATCCTTCGCAATCGTCAGGCCGCGCGCGGCACCGAGCATGATCGTGCGCAGACGGGCATAGACAGGTTCGAAGGAGTCGGTGGCAGGCATGGCGGAGGATGAGTTGAGAGATGAGAGCTGAGAGTTGAGTGATCGGTCGGCGGCGGAGGCAAAGGCGGAGTAAAGTTTCGTTCAAGGCCGCGGCGGCGCCGGTTTCCTGCGCGCCAAGGCGTAGGCGGCCAGTGTCAGGATCGTCCCGAGCACCAAGGCGCCGACGAATCCCGCCGCGGCCTGCGGCCCCGCCGCGACGGCCTTGCCGCCGACGCTGAAGCCCGGGTTCACCACGGCGAAATAGAGCCAGATCGCCGCACCGCCCAACGCGCCGCCGACGCTTCCGAAAACCAAGCCTTGCCGCACGGCCTCCGACCACGAGCGCAGACCGGAGCGAGCGCCGACCCACCACGCGCCCAGCGCCGGAAAGACCAGCGCCAAAAACCCGGTCCAACGGCCGGCCCCGGTCGGCGAGTCGTGCAACCCGAGCGCGTACTCGGCGAACATCCACGCGCCGGTCGCGACACCGACAGCCATTCCCATTTTCAAAGCTGGTTTCATTCAATCCTCCAGGGGCAATGCCAAGGTCACATCAAAGCGTTCCCACCCGATTTCCTCGGGCAGCCGGTGATAGATTTCCTCCGCCGGTGCCTCGCGCAGGTTCAAGCCCGACGCCGGCAGCCAGCTCTTGAAGAGCAGATTCCAGCCGCGATCCACGGCCGCGAGGTCGCCGGCGACGTGGACCATCGCCCAGCGCCCGGCGGCCCGGCCGGCGGCATGCAACCCAGGCGGCAGCCGCGTGCCGGCCGCGACCTCGAGCGCGAAATCGTAGCGGCATTTCCCCAGCGGCACGAACTCGGGATCGTCCGGCGAGGCCCCGGCGAGTCGTCCCGCCATCGGCACCGCGAGGGCGCGCGCCGCCGCGGCGATCCGTTCGTAGGCGGCGATCAATTTCCCGGGCGCGAGGTAGCCGCCGACGACCCGGCAGACCATCAGGTCGGCGGCGGGCCGGGTACGGATCTCCACGGGGAAGTCCGCGGGCAGCGGCGGGGCGGGCCGCAGGTAGTAACCGGAAACCTGCAGCGCGGCCTCGCGGTCGGGACGCGTTTGCCACCATTGCCCGAGATCGAATTGCGACGGCGTGCAGCCGAAGTGGCGCTTGAAGGCGCGCGCAAACACCTCCGGCGAACGGTAGCCGACCGCGACGGCGACCGCCTTCCACTGCGGCCGCTGTCCCCGTTGCGTCAGGGCCAAGGCCCGCTGCATCCGCATGCGCGTAGTCAGCGCCAGCACGCTTTCGCCGGTGAGCGCCGAGAAGATGCGGTGGAAATGGAAACGCGAAATGCCGGCCTCGGCCGCGAGGCGCGGCACGGACAGATCCTGCCCGAGGCAGCGGTCGATCAGGGCGATCGCGCGGTTGATGCGAATATCGTAGGTCTCTGCGGCCACGCTCCGGAATTGATCCGGGCGGCACCGCGGGTCGACCAAAAGCAACCGACGTTTCTTGCTAAATCACCATCGACCTAGGCCATCGCAGGCGCCGCGGGGACGCGGCCATGTCCAACGCCTCCCGATTTCAAACTATGACCACAGATGCCACAGATGGGCACAGATGAGGCATTTGTTGTCCGTGCGATTCCGTGAAATCCGTGGTCAAAGGATCTGTTTCTCAAAGTGCAAAATCCACGGGACGGCGGTCGCGGCTACGGGCCGAGGCGCGTTTTCCAATTTGACGCCCCGGGTACGACGTCACTTCTTCCGCGGCATGATCGCGACGGGCTTGTTCTTCACCGAAGCAGGCGGTCGCGTTGGGCAAAGTCGCTCCTCACCGACGATGGCGTGCACCTTTGCCAAAAGTCTCAGCTCAGACGATCCCAACAACGGCGACTGACCTGCCGCCCGGGTCGGATCCCGGGCGGCGGCCGCCGTTTCCGCGGGAGCGGGCGGCGTGCAATTCGCCGCTCGCCCCGGTGAAGTTTCGGCCGCGGCTCCGTTACATCCGCGTCGTGACGCTGAAGGTCCAGGTCGTCGGCTCGGCGTAGCGGTAGATGAAGTTGGGGCGGTTCTGCGCGGTGTTGTACGAGGTCGCACCCGTGATCCGGTAGCGGCTGTTGCCGTTCATGACGTCGTACACGTTGTTCAGCCCGAGCCGGAACGTCGTCTGGTAACGCTGCATGATCCGGCGGTCGTACATCAGGTAGCCGTGCAACGGGAACGAGGCGCCGGCCCGGTAGGGTTGGCCTTCGCGGATATAGACATTGTAGTCGGGCGTGAAGATGCCGTTGAGGCCGACCCGGAAACCGCGGACGCGCGGCACCTGGTAATCGAGCACGAAGCTGCCGGTATAGGGCACGCTGCGGCGGCCGGAGACCTCGTCGGTGAGCGTGTTCGACGTGAGCACGTTGCGGGCGTTGTTGAGCACGGCCGGAAGCTCGGCCATCGTGGGATCGCCCCCGGGCGCGTTGGCGGCGGCCGTGCGTTCCTGCGCGGCGGTCAGGTAGGTGCGGAATTGCGAGAAGTCGGCCTGGGCGCGGACGCGGTTCGCCGAGAAGGAGAGGCGCGATTGGAGGCCGAGCCAACGCTGGCTCTGCAACGTCATCTCGATGCCGCGCGACTGTTCGTTGGAATTCACGGTGCGGCGCTCGTTGTTCAGGCCGTTCACCACTTCAATATAGCGCGAGTCGCTCGGGAGAATGCTGTTCGGGTTGATGAGGTCCTCGAGCTGCGTGAGGTTGAGGACATCGGGGTTCCATGCGTAGGCGGCGTTGACGCGCTTGGTGTCGTAGAAGGAAACCGAATACGTGAGTTTCCGGAAGAGCTCGAAACGGAGGCCGACTTCCTTGGTCTTGCCGCGGACGGGCCCGATGTCGGGGCCGAAGAACACCTGGCGCGATTGCCAATTGAAGGATTCGGACTGCGAGCCGATCGCGATGACGCGGGCCCAGTCGCCGCGCCAAAGCTCGAGCGTGAGACCGGCCATCTTGCTCTGGGCGGAGAGATCGAAACGCGGATCGTATTCGTACGCGGCGGGATTTTCATCCGGCATGCCCGGGTGGACGAAGTGGCCGCGCGCATCCGGCACGTAGGCGGCCGCCGTCGGAATCTTCCGGGTGAGGGCGTTCCAGCTCACGCCCACAAGCGTGTTCAGGCGGCCCTTGAAATAGTCGCCGGACAGCGACGCCGTCTGCGTGCGCGCGTAACGGATGTCGACGAAAGGTCCCGTGATGGTCGAGCTGTGGTAGAACGCGGGCTTGAAGGTCGGGGTGACGGGCAGATTGGGGACGAGGAATTGGTCGAAGAACTTCTCCGTGCCGAAGGCCGGATCGTCGAGGTAGGCGCGGAGGCGGATGCCGTTGCTGGCCGCAAGGCCGGGCGCGGCGGAGTTGTAGAGGCCGAACCGCTCGGAGAGTTTGAGGTCCTTCTGGTGCAGGGCGGTGAGGACGAGCAGCTGTTTGCCGAATCGGCCGAAATCGAAGGGATAGACCGCGGCGACGCGCCCGGCTTTCACGACATTGCCGAAGACCTTGAAGGCGGCGCCGCCGAAAGCCGCATCGATATAGGGACGGCCGGCGCCGTCGACGCTCAGCACGGGCGGGGACTGGCTGGTGCCGAAGGAATTGTCGTTCCGGTCCTCGTGCTGGTACTGCTGGTTGTAGGCGAATTCGAGGGAGAGTTTGCCGATGCGCTGCTCGACGGTGGCGTTGGCCACGTTGAAGATGCGGTTGTTGTAATCCACCGCGCCGAGCATGTTGGTGTACTGGTCGAAGCCGCTGAAGGACTTGAACGTGCCGTTCGCGAGGCGCACGGCCTGCGTCTGGCCCTGGAGCAGCGAGACCTGGTTGCCCGACGTGCCGCTGCGATCGATCGCGAGCGGCGGGTTGGTGGCGGTGCGCTGGATGATTTCGCCGTCGGAGGTGACGTACCACTGGTTGTTGGTGCTGAAGCCGCGGCCGGCGGCGGCGCCGTCGTTGATGGCCAGCGCGCTGTCGGCGCGCATGCGGTAGGTGGTGCCGCGCTCGCCCTCGATGCGGATCGTCGTGGTCTTGAACGGCTCGTAGGTGAGCGCGATGTGTCCGGCGCGGAAGACGTCGTTGGTGCCCTTGACGTAGGTGCGGTTGCGCCGGTTAGCGAGGTTCACCCGCACGAAGACCTTGTCGTGCAGCTTGCGGTTGGCATCGAGCTGGAAGCGGAACGCGTCGAAGGAGCCGGTGCTGGCGAAGAACTCGGTCGAGTTCCGCGCCCGCGCGCGCTTGGTGTAGATGGTGGCCGCGCCGCCCGGCGAGGAATCGCCGAACATGAGCGAGTTCGAGCCCTTGGCGAAATCGTAGCGCTCGACGTTGTAGGCGTCCGACGGGACGTACCACGTGAAGAAATTGCGGGACATGCCGCCGGTGCTGAGACCGCGGTAGTTGATGCGCTCGTCGTTGCGGGATTCGAGCCGGGGCGTGACGTCGACGCCGGCGACGAACCGCGCGGCATCGTCGAGGCTGAAGGCGCCGAGGTCGCGCATGAACTCGGACGTGATGACGTCGACATTCACAGGCACCTTCAGGAGTTCCTGATTGGTGCGGCTGCCGATCAGCGTGGTCGTGGCCTGCCACGATTTGTCGTCGGTGTCGGAGACGGTGAAAGGCGAGAGCGCGATGACCTCGTCGGCCGTCGGGACTTTCGCCGCGTCGGCGGCACGGAGGGAAACGCCGGCGACGGACGCGGCGGCGCACAAAACGAGAACGCGGGGAACATTCATGGGGAACAACGGGGTACGGACAACGAGAGGTGGGGTGCTGACGTGCGGGAGAATCCCAGCTTCGCGCCATTCGACAAGCCGCTAAATGGCGAACGCGAAAACAAACCTGCGGGTGCGGCCCCGCGCGGCGGGAGGGGCCGCATACGCATGCATGCGTATGGAGCGCCGATCGCGAAACCGGTAGGATCGCACCTGCTCCGCTCCTTTCATCTGCCGCCCTCTGCCCGCATGAAACTCAAAATCGCTCTCTTCGGCGCCGCGCTCGCGCTCACGCCTTCGCTCCACGCCGGATTCGTCGGCATCTACGATTACATGAGCTCCCTCGGCGGGACCTACGCGGCCCAGACCGGCAACGAGCGCTGGACCTTCCACAACGGCGACCAAGATGGCGCCCTCATGGGTCTCTATGCCGGCTCCGGCTACGGCAACCTCGGCGCCTACGCCCAATTCAGTCTGCCGGCCGCCGCCGGCCAAAGTCCGGGCGGCACCGCCGGGACCAACGAGGCCGCCGGCATCTTCACGCACACCGCCTCTTCCGGCTACACCTCCGCGGTATTTCATGCCGATTCCACGTTCACCGCCTCCGCCATCCGGTTCACCTCCGAGCTCGTCGGCAACGGCAACTGGGGCAACGGCATCAACCTCGCCCTGCGCACGGTGGTCGGCGGCAACGTGGTGAATCATGGCTCCTTCAACATCACCAACATCATCAGCGCCCAGACGGCGTTCACCTTCGGCACTTCCGGCCTCACCTTCAATGCCGGCGACGAGATCGTCGTGATGTTTTCCGCCCGCGGCAGTTTCCTCTACGATCACGGCTGGTGGGACGTGGCGCTGACGGAAGTCCCCGTCACTCCGGTCGTACCGCCCGGCAATGCCGTGCCGGAATCGGCCGGCACCCTCGGCCTGCTCGCCTGCGGTCTGCTCGGCCTCGCCGTCACCGCGACCCGCCGGCGCTTCTGACCTGTCGGCCGTCGCATGCCGACACTCTCGACCGGTCATCTGCCCGGTCGATCATCCCGCGCGCTGACCACGATCACGGCCGTGTTGGCCGGCAAGGGATCGAGCCGTCAGCGATAGGTCGCCATGCCGGCCGGAACGGCGTGACGCGGCCGGGCAGGTAAGCGCAGCCCGCAAAGCAACCGAGCGCCACACCCGGCAGCGTAACGGCACCGAAGATACGCGCGGCGTTACTTCTTCTTCGGCACGTGGTCGCCCTTCTCGTCGTGCGCATGGCCGGCGGACTTCGCGAACCGCACGTCCTGCTTCGGCGCCGCGAGGATTTCCTTCGGCAGGCGGGCTTTCGCGAGCGCGAGCGCGGCCTTGAGGCGGCGCTGCGCCTCCGCGGCCTTGTCCGCTTCGTTGTGGTGCGCGGCGTCGAGCAAATCATCCGCGATCTTGGCGGCCTGCTCGAACGCGCCCTTCAGGCGCTTCGCGCGCTCCGGGTCGTCGATCTTGATCTGGTCCTCCAATGCGTGCGCCGCGAGGTGGATGGTCTCCGCCCAATCGGCGACGCCGTCGAGTTTCTTGGCCGCGAGCGCGGCGTCGATCTTCTCGCTGGCCGCGGAGGCGCTTTGCCAGACGACCGGCAAAGTGGCGCCGCCGAAGAGTCCGGCCCACTCCGGAGCGTCGGCTTGCTTGGTTTCAGCCGCCCGGGCGCCCAGGGCGAGCATGGCGGCGGCAAGGGCGAACAACGGGGCGAGGAGGCGATGGATTTTCATGGCAGCTGTCATCGGGTGGTTGGGGTTGCGGGTTGAACAAAATCGGGCGTCGGTGACTCCCCGAGCGGATCGCGGCGCGCATTTTCGAGCGCGCGTTCCGCCGCGCGGCGGCCGAACTTCAAAAACACGGCGGGAGTCACCGCCATGTCGAGGAGCGTGGAACTGACCAGGCCGCCGAGAATCACGACGGCGACCGGATACAGAATTTCCTTCCCGGGTTCGTGCGCGGAGAGCACGAGCGGAATGAGCGCGAGCCCGGCGGTGAGCGCGGTCATCGTCACGGGCACGAGCCGTTCCAGCGAACCGCGGATGATCATCTTTTCGCCGAAGGCCTCGCCCTCGGCCTCCATGAGATGGAGGTAGTGCGAGATCATCATGATCGTGTTGCGGGTCGCGATGCCGGCCAGCGTGATCATGCCGACGAGCGTCGCCACGGTCACCGTGCCGATGAGCAGATAGGTCAGGATGAGCGCGCCGACGAACGCGAGCGGACCGTTGATCAGCACCTGCACGACGATGACCCCGGAATGGAAGTGCGCGTAGAGCAGCAGGAACACCACGACCAAGGTCAGTCCGGAGAGGATCGCGATGAGCCGCGACGCCTGTTCCTGGCTTTGGAACTGCCCTTCGTAGCTGACGAAGTAGCCCTGGCCCAGGGGCACTTTCGCCGGCAGCTCGCGTTGGATCTGCGCGACGATGGAACCGAGATCGCGCCCGGCCGCATTGGCGGAAATCACGATGCGGCGCATCGCATCCTCGCGACTGATGGCGTTCGGCCCCTGGCTTTCGAGCACCTCCGCGATCATGGCCAGCGGGACCCGGCCGCCCGACGGCGTGTCGACGAGCAACTCGCGCAACCGATCCGGGTCGGCGCGCGCCGCATCGGCAAAACGCACCACCAGATCGAGCGTGCGCGTGCCCTCGAGCACCTGGCCGACGACGCGGCCGTTGAGGCCGGCTTCAAGTCGCGCGGCCAGTTCGCCGGGCTGAAGCCCGTAGAGCGCCGCGCGCTCGCGGTTCACCTGGATCTTCACCTGCGGAATCAGCACCTGTTTCTCGACCTGCAGATCGACGACGCCCGGCACGTCCCGCATCACGGTTTCGACCTGCGCGGCGTAGCGGCGGAGCAGCGCGAGATCGGGGCCGTAGATTTTCACGGCAATCGCCGCCTGCACCCCCGAGAGCATGTGGTCCAGCCGGTGGGAGATCGGCTGGCCGACGCTGACGACCGTCCCGGGCAGTTCGGCGAGTTTCCCGCGGATTTCATGCAAAATATCCGCGCGGCTGCGCGCGCTCGCGGCGAAATCGACGTCGAGCTCGGAGCGGTGCACGCCCTCGGCGTGTTCGTCGAGTTCGGCGCGACCCGTGCGCCGGCCCGTGAGCTTGATTTCCGGAATCGTAAGGAGGATTTTTTCCGCGATGCGTCCCACGCGGTCGCTTTCCTCGAGCGAGGTGCCCGGCGCCATCGCGACGGTGATCATCGCGGTGCCTTCGTTGAATTCGGGCAGGAAGGCGCGTCCCATCAGCGGATAGAGCGCGGCACTGCCGCCGACCAGCAACAGCGCCACGACGATGACCGCCCACGGATGCCGCACCGCCGGACCGAGAATGAATTTCTCGTCGGCTCGCTTGAGCACACGCACGAGCCAGCCGTCGCGCTCCTCCTTCATCCGCTTCATCCGCGGGAGCAGATACGAACAGAGGACAGGTATAACGGTCAGCGAGACGACAAACGACGCGAGCATCGCCACGATCGTCGCGATGCCGATCGGCGCGAAGAGGCGGCCTTCGATGCCGCCCAGCGCGAACAACGGGAGGAACACCAGCACGATCACCAACGTGGCGAACAGAATCGAGTTTCTCACCTCGCCCGAGGCATCGGCGATCACGCGCAGCACCGGCCGCGGATTCGGGGCGTGGAAGTTCTCCCGCAGCCGCCGGTAGACGTTCTCCACATCGACGATGGCGTCGTCGACCACCATGCCGACCGCGACGGCAAGGCCGCCGAGCGTCATCGTGTTGATCGAAATCTCCAACCAATGGAAAACCAGCGCCGCGACCGCGAAGCTCAATGGAATCGCGGTCAGCGTGATGAGCGTGGTCCGGAAATTCAGAAGAAACAGAAACAGCACGATGACGACCATGAGGGCGCCGTCGCGGATCGCCTCCTGCACGTTGGCAATCGCGTTCCGGATGAACGTGGCCTGACGGAACAGGACATCGATCCGCGCATCGGCCGGCAGCGATGGACGGATTTCCGCGAGCGCCGCCTCGACGCGGCGCGTCAGCACCGTGGTGTCCGCCCCCGGCTGCTTCTGCACGCCGAGGATGACGGCCGGCCGGCCGGAGACGCCCGCGTTGCCGCGCATCGGCTGGATGCCGAACTGCACGTCCGCGACATCGCGGAGGAAGATCGGCAGGTTCGCGCGATACTTCACCACGGTGGCTCCGATTTCCTCCGGATCGGACGTGCGGCCGAGGTTGCGCACCAGCACCTCGCGCGCGCCGCTCGCGATGAAGCCGCCGCCGGTGCTGCCTTGGGCGCGCTCGGCCGCGGCGTTGACCTCGTCGAACGTGACGCCGTGGGCCGCCATCCGCTCCGGCACGGCGCGCACCTGCACCTGTTTCCGGCCGCCGCCGATCACGATGACCTGCGAGATGCCGGGTATCGTGAGCAACCGCGGGCTGAGCTGCCAGTCGGCAACCGTGCGCAGATCCATCGGCGCGGTCTTTCCGTCCGC
>JACCDS011097425.1_pt1 | contig 16674 bp, 14 predicted proteins | sample 7446441 | NCBI WGS metagenome assembly JACCDS01 (sample SAMN15323445, study PRJNA562643) | freshwater metagenome | isolation source: river surface water | place: USA:Blue River Watershed | collected 2017-08-17
CGCAAGGCGCATCGCGAGAAGCTGGTCGCGTATTTCGAGATGCACGCCGCGATCCTCGACGAGGACGCCCGGCGCCGCCTGCACAGCAACCCGCTGCGCATCCTCGACACCAAGAACCCGGCCATGCAGGCGCTGGTCGAAGCCGCGCCCAAGCTGATGGACTTCCTGGGCGAGGCCTCGCTCAAGCACTTCGACGCCGTGCGCGCGGTGCTGGACGCGGTGGGCCAGCCGTACCGCATCAACCCGCGTCTGGTGCGCGGCATGGACTACTACAACCTGACCGTGTTCGAGTGTGTCACCGACCGACTGGGCGCGCAAGGCACGGTCTGCGGCGGCGGGCGTTACGACGGCCTGATCGAGCAGATCGGCGGCAAGCCGGCGCCGGCTGTCGGCTGGGGCCTGGGCGTGGAGCGGGTGCTGGCACTGCTGGAAGAGTCCGGCGTGCAGGTGCCGGTGCAGGTGCCGGACGCCTACTGCGTCGTGCCCGATGCCACCGCACTGGCCACGGCCACCGTGACGGCCGAAGCGCTGCGGGCGCAGGGCCTGAAGGTCGTGTTGCACGCGGGTGGCAAGGACGGTCCGGGCAGCATGAAGTCCCAGTTCAAGAAGGCCGATGGCAGCGGGGCGCGCTACGCGCTGGTGTTCGGATCGGATGAGTTGGTGCAGGGCAAGGTGGCGGTCAAGCCGCTGCGCGACGCTGCACAAACCCAGACGCTGCAGGCGCTCGACGATGTGGCCTCGTGGGCTGCTCGCCTGGTGACCTGAGCGGTTCCTGGGGTGGTCCCGGAGGGGCTGCGGAGCACGCAGCCGTTCCCGACCGCCGGTTGGAGTCCGACCGGCGATAATCCTCGGAATCTTCGACCCTCAGGCAGCGAACGCGACAAGGTGTTCCTGCCGGGTTCTCATCTGGCGCTCTTTGGGAGCGCTGCGATTTTTCGGTGACATCCATGGCTTCCCATCTCGATCTGGAAGAACAGGAGCAGCTTGACCAGCTCAAGCACTTCTGGAACCGCTACGGCAACCTCATCACATCCTTGATGCTGGTGGTCGCGCTGGCCATGGCCGGCTGGCAGGGCTGGCAGTGGTGGCAGCGTGACCAGGCCTCGAAGGCCTCGGGCATGTACGAGGAGCTCGAGCGTGCAGCCCAGGCGGGCGAGGTCGACAAGGTCAACCGCGTGGCGGCCGATCTGACCGAACGTTACGGGCGCACGGCCTACGCTGAGCAAGGTGCCTTGCTGGCGGCGCGTGTGCAGCACGACAAGAGCCAGGGGGACGCGGCCCGCAAGTCGCTGACCTGGGTGGTTGAGCACGCGACACACGACGAATATCAGGCCATCGGACGTCTGCGTCTGGCGGGTCTCTTGCTCGACGACAAGAAGGCCGATGAAGCATTGAAGCTGCTGGAGGCCTCGCTGCCCGAGTCGTTCCGTGCGCTGGCCGCCGACCGTCGCGGTGATGCGCTGGCCCAGTTGGGCAAAAAGGAAGAGGCCGTCCAGGCTTATCAGGCGGCGTGGACGCAAATGCCGGTGGATCTGGAATACCGCCGCATCGTGGGCGCCAAACTCACGGCACTGGGGGCCGCACCGGCCGAAGAGGGAGCCGCGGCGCCCGTGGCCGCCAGCGGGAGCGCCTCATGAGGGCCGGCCGCGAATTCTCATTGGGTGCGTGGCGTCGTTCCGCGGTGGCCGTTGGCTTGACGGCGGTGTTGCTGGCCGGTTGTTCCTCCGATCGTCCCCCGCCGTCGCCTTTGGTGGCTTTTTCGTCCCAGTTGGCCGCAGCGGGTCAGTGGCGCACGGAAGTGGGTGCTCCCGTGGTGGGGGCCGCTCCGGTGGTCGCTGGGCGCATGCTCGTCAGTGCCAGCTCGCGCGGTGAGATCGTCCATGTGGATGTGGCCGAGGGTGGGGTGCGTTCGCGGGTGGCCGTGGGGCACCGGCTGTCCACGGGCGTCGGCACCGACGGGCGTCGGGATGCGGTGGTGACGCAGGACAACGAGCTGATCGTCACCGACGCCGAGCGGGTGCTGTGGCGTGCGCCTTTGCGTGCCGCGGTCCAGACGGCGCCGCTGGTGGCGGGCGATCGGGTGTTTGTGCTGTTGGGAGACCGTTCGGTCGAAGCCTTTGACGCCGACAACGGTCGCCGGCTCTGGACCTTCCCTCGTTCCGGCGACCCCCTGGCGCTGTCCCACGCGGGTGTACTCCTGGCCTACAAGGACACCTTGCTGGCTGGGGTGGGCTCGCGTCTGGTGCTCATCGATCCGCTGCTGGGCACGGCCCGCGGCGAGGCCCTCGTCGGCATGCCACGGGGCACCAACGAGGTCGAACGGCTGGCCGACCTCACCGGGCCGGCGGCCCGTGTGGGCGACGCGGTGTGCGCGCGGGCCTTCCAGGTGGCGGTGTCGTGCGTGCAGCCCGAGTTGGGTCGTACGCTCTGGAGTCGCACCCAGTCCGGTTTCCGTGGGGTTTCGGCCGATGCGGATCTGGTCGTGGGGGGCGATTCGACCGACCGCCTGTCCGCCTGGCGCCGTGGTGCGGGCGAACTGGTCTGGTCGTCCGAGGCCTTGCGTCATCGGCAGCTGAGCGCCCCGCTGGTGACATCCCAGGCGGTGGTGGTCGGCGATGGTCAGGGCTGGGTGCATTTCCTGTCCCGTGACCGTGGGGAAACCCTCCAGCGTCTGCCGACGGACGGCGGTGCCATCACCGCTGCGCCGGTCCTGGTCGACCGCACGGTCATCGTGCAGACCTCCAAAGGTGGCTTGCACGCCTTCCGTCTGCCCTGATCGCCCGTCTTTTTCCATTTGGTACAACGGAAGTCCTGCATGAAACCCGTGATTGCCCTCGTGGGTCGACCCAACGTCGGCAAATCCACCCTGTTCAACCGGCTGACCGGGCGTCGTGACGCCATCGTCGCCGACTACGCCGGCCTCACCCGCGATCGCCACTACGGCGATGCCAAGGTGGGTGGGCGCGAGTTCATCGTCATCGACACCGGTGGCTTCGAGCCCGACTGCACCAGCGGCATCTTCCAGGAGATGGCCAAGCAGACGCGCCAGGCCGTGGCCGAGGCCGACGCCGTCATCTTTGTCGTGGACGTGCGCAACGGCCTGTCCGCGCAGGACCATGACATCGCGCGCTTTCTTCGCTCGTGCAACAAGCGTGTCTTGCTGGCGGCCAACAAGGCCGAAGGCATGGCCGAGTCGCCGCTGCTGGGCGAGTTCTACGAACTGGGCATCGGTGATCCTCACCCGGTCTCGTCCGCCCATGGCCAGGGGGTGCGCAGCCTCATCGATGCAGCCCTGGATGAACTCTTCCCCGAGGAGGAAGACGAGCTTGACGACACCCCGCTGGAAGATCGGCCGATGCGCCTGGCCGTGGCCGGCCGCCCGAACGTCGGCAAGTCCACGCTGATCAACACCTGGCTGGGTGAAGAGCGCCTGGTGGCCTTCGACCTGCCGGGCACCACGCGCGATGCCATCCATGTGCCCTTCGAGCGTGACGGACACCGGTACGAACTCATCGACACGGCCGGTCTGCGCCGCAAGGGCAAGGTGTTCGAAGCCATCGAGAAGTTCTCGGTGGTCAAGACCTTGCAAGCCATTGCGGACGCCAATGTGGTGCTGCTGCTGATCGACGCCACCGAGGGGGTGTCGGAGCAGGATGCGCACATTGCCGGTTATGCACTGGAGGCCGGTCGGGCCATGGTGGTCGCCATCAACAAGTGGGATGCCGTGGACGCGTATCAGCGCGAGCAGCTGCAGCGATCCATCGATACACGCTTGGCCTTCCTGAAGTTTGCGCCATTGGTCTACATCTCGGCCAAGCGCCGCCAGGGGCTGGGCCCGCTGTGGAAGGCCATCGATGACGCCTGGGCTGCGGCGACTCGCAAGATGCCCACGCCGGTGCTCACCCGGCTGTTGCTGGAGGCGGTGCAGTATCAGCAGCCCAAGCGTGCGGGGGCTTTCAGGCCCAAGCTGCGCTATGCCCACCAGGGCGGGCAGAATCCGCCGATCGTGGTCATCCACGGCAACGCCGTCGAACACGTGACCAGCGCCTACAAGCGCTACCTCGAAGGGCGATTCCGGGAGCACTTCAAGTTGCATGGCACGCCGCTGCGCATCGAGCTCCGCGGTGCCACCAACCCCTTCGCAGACAAAGATTCTTGAACGCGCCTCGAAAAAGGCGCACCTGTGTTAACGTGGGATGAAACGGCCGATTCCCGGCCGGATACTTCCGTACAGCATTTCCAACACGGAGAATATCGTGAGCAACAAAGGGCAACTTCTACAAGACCCGTTCCTGAACCTGCTTCGCAAGGAGCATGTTCCCGTCTCGATCTACTTGGTCAACGGCATCAAGCTGCAAGGCCACATCGAGTCGTTCGACCAGTATGTCGTGCTGCTGCGCAACACGGTCACGCAGATGGTCTACAAGCACGCGATCTCCACCGTCGTGCCCGGCCGAGCCGTGAGCTTCCACGCCAACGACAACGCCGACGCGGCCTGATCGCGTCCGGCCGACGGAGTCCCCGGTCACCTTGAGCGACATTCAGCGAACGGAGCTTCCCCGGGCATTGCTTGTGGGAGTGGATTTCGGCCCCGGATCGTCTTTTGATCCCACCCTGGACGAGCTGGCTCTGCTGGCCGAATCCCTGGGTGATCGGGTGGTGGATCGGGTCACGGCCAAGCGTCGTGCACCGGATCCAGCCCTTTTCGTGGGGTCTGGCAAGGCCGACGAAATCAAGCAACTCATCGTCCTCCACCAGGCCCACTGCGTGATCTTCGATCAGGCGTTGGGGGCGGCGCAGCAGCGCAATCTGGAGCGTCACCTGGGTGTGGAGGTTTTGGACCGGACCGGTCTGATCCTCGAGATCTTTGCGGCGCGCGCGCGCAGCCACGAAGGCAAGCTTCAGGTGGAGTTGGCGCAACTGCGGTACCTGTCCACGCGACTGGTGCGGCGGTGGTCGCACCTGGAGCGCCAGCGGGGTGGTGTCGGTCTGCGTGGTGGCCCGGGCGAGACCCAGATCGAACTCGATCGCCGCATGATCGATGTGCGCATCAAGTCCGTGAAGGAGCGTCTGTCCAAGGTCAAGCGCCAGCGCCAGACCCAGCGGCGTTCACGCGAGCGCAGCGGCACGTTCCGCGTTTCGCTCGTGGGGTACACCAACGCGGGCAAGAGCACGCTGTTCAATGCGCTCGTGAAGGCCCAGGCCTACGCGGCGGATCAACTGTTCGCCACGCTCGACACGACGACGCGCCAGATGTATTTGGGCAGCGCCGGGGTGTCGGTGTCGCTGTCGGACACGGTGGGATTCATCCGGGATTTGCCGCACACGCTGGTCGAGGCATTCCAGGCCACGTTGCAGGAGGCCATCGATGCCGACATCCTCCTGCATGTGGTCGATGCCGCGTCGGAGCATTGGCGCGAGCAGATCGAAGAGGTCCGGCGCGTGCTCGACGAGATTGGCGCAGGCGACGTGCCGCAGGTGCTGGTGTTCAATAAGCTCGACGCGATGGAACCTTCTGCTCGTCCACGTGCTCTGCATGATGTGCTGGAAGGTCCCAGCGGCGTCCGGACCCATCGCCTGCACCTGAGCGCCAGGACGGGGGAGGGGCTGGACGGGCTGCGCGAACTGATGGCGGCGCTGGCGACGGCCGAAGATGCGCAATCCTTCCTGCGTGGCGACGAGGGCTCGCATGCGCCCGTGTTAGCCTTGGAAACCGAGGCGTCCGATCCGCGACAGCGGTCCTGGGATGTCGATCCGGCTTCTTCGTGAGGCCGGGCCAACCGATTTGCAGACGATGATTGAATCCATGGGCGATGCTCGAACGTCTTCCCGACCAAGGGACCTCTCCGCAGTGGCTCGCGCTGCGGCCGATCTGCTGGCTGGTGGCGCTGTCCATCTGGGTCGTGCGTGCCTGCGCGTGCCGGGTCTGGCCGGACGGGTGCGTCCGGTCCTGAACTCTGGGCGCAACGATGGTCCGCCTGACCTCGACGAGTTGTGGCGCGATTTCAATCAGAAGCTGTCGGGCCTTTTTGGCGCCAAGCGTCCTGGGGATTCGGGTCCGCCCGGTGGCGGGCAGCCGCCGAGTGATCGCCGCTCGACGGGCATCGGTGGCGGCCTGATCGTGGGGGTTCTGGCCCTCGTTTGGCTCGGCAGCGGGTTCTTCATCGTGCAGGAAGGGCAGCAGGCGGTCGTCATGACTTTCGGCCGTTATGACCGCACCGTGGATGCCGGCATTCAGTACCGTTGGCCTTATCCCTTCCAGGCCCACGAGACGGTGGCCGTCACCTTGACGCGCTCGACCGAGGTGGGCACGAGTTCGGTGATCCAGGCCACCGGTCTGCGTGACTCCTCCATGCTGACGCAGGACGAGAACATCGTCGACATCCGCTTCACCGTGCAGTGGCGCCTGAGTCAGCCCAAGGACTTCCTGTTCGAGAACCGCGCCGTCGAAGAGGCGGTCCAGCAGGCGGCTGAATCCGCCGTGCGGGAAATCGTGGGACGCAGCACCATGGACTCCGTGCTTTATGAGCAGCGCGACGCCATCGCGGTGGATCTGGTCAAGCTCATTCAGGTGCAGCTGGATCGGCTGAAGGCTGGCATCACGGTCGTCAATGTCAATGTCCAGAGCGTGCAGGCTCCTGAGCAGGTCCAGGCGGCGTTCGACGACGCCTTCAAGGCCGGTGCGGACCGCGAGCGTCTGAAGAATGAAGGGCAGGCTTACGCCAACGACGTCATTCCCAAGGCACGAGGCACGGCGGCGCGCCTGATGCAGGAGGCGGAAGGCTACCGCTCACGCGTCGTGGCGCAGGCCGAGGGTGACGCCGAGCGCTTCAGCTCCGTGTTGACCGAGTACCAAAAAGCGCCGGCCGTGACCCGGGACCGCCTGTACATGGACACGATGTCGTCCATCTATGCCAATGTGACCAAGGTGCTGGTGGAATCGCGCAACGGCAATAACCTGATCAACCTCCCGTTGGATCGGCTGATCGCCTCGACGGCCGCGGCCCAGCCGGCCGCGCCTGCGGCCGCTGCCGCGGCGACCGCGCCGGAGTCCGGCTCCACCACGCCTTCTGCGGCCGATGTGCGCTCCCGGGACGGGCAGCGCAGCCGGGACCGTGACGCACGCTGATCGGGGTTTCACGCAATGAATCGAACTGGATTGACCCTTGTCGGCGTGGTGCTGTTTGTGATGACGGCCCTGTCGACCCTGTATGTCGTGGATCAGCGCAATTTTGCGGTGGTCTATTCGCTGGGCGAGATCAGGGAAGTGATCAGCGAGCCGGGCTTGAAGTTCAAGCTGCCGCCTCCGCTGCAGAATGTGGTGCTGATCGATCGTCGCACCCAGACGTTCGACAGCGTTGAGTCGCGTCCGATCTTCACGGCGGAAAAACAAAGCCTGGTCATCGATTGGCTCATGAAGTGGCGAGTCAAGGAGCCGCGGCAGTTCATCCGCAACACGGGTGTGGATCTGCGCAACGCCGAGGCGCGTCTGTCGCCCATCGTGCAGGCGGCGCTCAACGAGGAAGTGACCAAGCGCACGGTGCGTGAAGTGCTGTCCACCGACCGCGACAAGGTGATGCAAGGCGTGATTCGGCGTTTGAACGACGACGCGAAGGCGTTTGGCATCGAGATCGTCGACATGCGCATCAAGCGGGTGGACTTTGCTGCCACCATCACCGAGTCGGTCTATCGCCGCATGGAGTCGGAGCGCAAGCGTGTGGCCAACGAGTTGCGTTCGCAAGGCTCGGCTGAAGGCGAGAAGATCCGTGCCGACGCCGACCGTCAGCGTGAGGTGATCATCGCCGAGGCTTATCGCGATGCCCAGAAGATCAAGGGTGAGGGCGATGCCAAGGCGTCGGCCTTGTATGCGCAGAGCTTTGGCCGTGATCCGCAGTTCGCCAAGTTCTACCGCAGCCTGGAAGCCTATCGTTCGAGCTTCCGCAGCAAGTCGGACGTGATGGTGCTGGATCCGGGCAGCGACTTCTTCTCGGCCATGCGTGGCTCGGGCGCTGGGCGCTGATGTCCTGAGCCGGGGGCGCAATCGTGACGGTGGCGGAAGCCTTCTGGATGGCTGTGGCCTTGGTGTTGATCCTGGAGGGCCTGCTGCCGTTTGCCAATCCGGTGATGTGGCGGCAGGTTTTCGAGAAGGCTTTGCAGATGTCCGACGGGCAACTGCGTTTCCTCGGGTTGACCAGCATCGTGGTGGGCATGTTGTTGCTCTGGTTCACGACCTGACGTGGTCTTCGGCGCTGAGGCCGGTAGAATCGAGCTTTTGCCTTCCCGATTTCTCATGTCATCTGCTTGGCTGCTGCCGGAGCACATTGCCGACGTCCTGCCTTTTGAGGCGCGCCGCATCGAGGAGCTGCGCCGCATCCTGCTCGACCAGGCGCGCGGCTACGGGTACGAACTGGTTGTGCCGCCCTTGCTGGAGCATCTGGAGTCGCTGCTCAGCGGCACTGGGCGCGAGCTGGATCTCAAGACCTTCAAGCTGGTTGACCAGCTCAGTGGTCGCACGCTGGGGGTGCGCGCCGACACCACGGCGCAGGTGGCCCGCATCGACGCCCACCTGCTCAACCGTGAAAGCGTGACCCGTCTGTGCTACTGCGGTCCGGTCCTGCACACCTTGCCTTCAGGGCTGCACGGCACGCGTGAACCGCTTCAGCTGGGGGCCGAGCTCTATGGCCACAGTGGTCTGGAGGCGGACCTGGAGGTGCAGGAGTTGTTGATCGACTGCCTGACCCGCGCCGGACTGAAGGGTCTGGTGGTGGATCTGGCCGATGCGCGGATCCTGCGTGGCGTGCTGGACGGTGAGGCCCTCTCGGTCGAAGCGCGGGACACCCTCCAGCAGGCGTTGGCCGACAAGGACCGTCCGCTTGTGGACGAGCTGTCGGCCGAATTGTCCGCGCCAACGCGTGCGGCGCTGCTGGCCTTGTGTGACCTCTATGGGGGCGCCGAGGTGCTGGTGCGGGCCCGTGAAACGCTGCCGGCCCATCCCCTGGTGTTGGCGGCGTTGGAAGACCTGGCCTGGTTGTCTGAGCGTCTGCGTGCGGCGTACCCGGAGGTGACGGTGGGTTTTGATCTGGCGGATCTGCCGGGTTATGCCTACTACAGCGGCATCCGTTTTGGCGTGTACGGTCCGAAAGGCATCGATGCGCTGGCGCGGGGCGGTCGTTACGACGACGTTGGCGCGGCGTTTGGTCGTCGCCGTCCGGCGGTGGGCTTCAGCCTGGACCTGAAGTCGGTGGTTGAGTTCGTCGATTTTGACGGGCGCCGCAGCGCGATCCGGGCCCCCTGGGGTGAAGGGGCTGGCTTGCGGGAGGCCATCCGCGGACTGCGCGCCGCAGGGGAGTCGGTGGTGTGCGTGCTCCCGGGGCACGAGCATGAAGTGCAAGAGTTTGACTGCGACCGCGAGCTGGTGGCAGAGCAGGGACAGTGGGTCGTGCGCCCGCGCTGAGGCGCCGGCACCGCCCTCCATCAACCGTTCAACGGATTTCTGGACATGAACAATCGCAGTGAAGTTGCGGGTCGCAACGTCGTCGTCGTGGGCACCCAGTGGGGTGACGAAGGCAAGGGCAAGGTCGTTGACTGGCTGACCGATCACGCGCAAGGCGTGGTGCGCTTCCAGGGTGGCCACAACGCGGGCCACACGCTGGTCATCAAGGGCGTGAAGACCGCGCTGCAGCTGATTCCCTCGGGCATCATGCGCGACGGCGTGGCTTGCTACATCGGCAACGGTGTGGTGGTCGATCCGACCCACCTGCTGTCGGAAATCGAGCGCCTGGAAAAGATCGGCCTGGACGTGCGTTCTCGCCTGTTCATCAGCGAGTCGTGCCCGCTGATCCTGCCGTTCCACGTCGAGGTGGACAAGGCCCGCGAAGCCCTGCGCGAGACCAGCGGAGCCGGCAAGATCGGCACCACCGGCAAGGGCATCGGCCCGGCCTACGAAGACAAGGTGGCTCGTCGTGCGCTGCGCGTGCAGGACCTGAAGCACCCTGAGCGTTTTGCCCAGAAGCTCAAGGATCTGCTGGACCTGCACAACTTTGCCTTGACCGGCTTCCTGAAGTCGGGTGCTCTGGAGTTTCAGCCCATCTTCGATCAGGCCATGAAGATGGCCGAGCAACTGCGTCCGATGATGTCGGACGTGGGCTACAAGATCCATCAGGCCCACCAGGGCGGTGCCAACATCCTGTTCGAGGGTGCGCAGGGCACGCTGCTGGACATCGACCACGGCACCTATCCCTACGTCACCTCCAGCAATTGTGTGGCCGGCAACGCCGCCGCCGGTTCTGGCGTGGGTCCGGGCATGCTGCATTACATCCTGGGCATCACCAAGGCGTACACGACCCGCGTGGGTTCGGGGCCGTTCCCGACCGAGCTGGACATCAACGCCGAGGGCACCGTGGGACACCACCTGTCGACCATCGGCCAGGAGCGCGGCACCGTCACGGGCCGGGCCCGCCGTTGCGGCTGGCTGGACGCTGCCGCCCTGAAGCGCTCGATCATCATCAATGGCGTGTCGGGCCTGTGCATCACCAAGCTGGACGTGCTCGACGGCCTGCAGGAAATCAAGGTCTGCACCGGCTACAAGCTGAATGGCCAGATCGTCGACATCCTGCCGCTGGATGCCGACGACATCGTGGCCTGCGAGCCGATCTATGAAACCTTCCCGGGCTGGGAGGGCAGCACCTTCGGCATCACCGAGTGGGATGCGTTGCCGGAGAACGCGCGGGCCTACCTGAAGCGGGTGGAGGCGTTCATCGGGGCGCCGATCGACATGGTGTCGACCGGTCCGGATCGCGATCACACCATCCTGCTGCGCCATCCCTACAAGGGCTGATCGGAGGGTTTCGGGCCTGAGGGCCCGGCCCTGTCCGAGCCAATGAACATCCAGATCCGGAGGAGAACCTGATCATGTTGACCGACGACGGAAAACACCTGCACGTGTCCTGGGACGAATACCATGACCTGATTGAGCGCCTGGCCTTGCAGGTGCACGAGTCGGGTTGGGAGTTTGACCAGATCCTGTGCTTGGCGCGTGGTGGCATGCGCCCGGGTGATGTGCTTTCTCGCGTGTTCGACAAGCCGCTGGGCATCATGTCGACCAGTTCGTACCGGGCCGAGGCGGGCACCATCCAGGGTCGGCTCGACATGGCCAAGTACATCACCATGCCCAAGGGGGAACTGGCGGGGCGCGTGTTGTTGGTCGATGACCTGGCCGACTCGGGTGTGACGCTGGAGGCGGTGGTGGATCGTCTGCAAGGCGTGCCGGCGATCCGTGAGCTGCGCTCTGCGGTGATTTGGGTGAAGGGTGTCTCGGTCTACAAGCCGGACTACTTCGTCGAAATGCTGCCGACCAGTCCCTGGATCCATCAGCCGTTTGAAGACTACGACCAGTTGCGTCCCGATGCGCTGCAGCGCAAGCGCGCAGCAAGCGCCTGAAGGGTGCGGTTCTGGAGCCGCGATGCCTCGTCCAGCGTTTTATCGGGTGGATGGGGCAAGAGGTGCCGTGCGGCGCGGGGATCCCGCGCCGTTTTTTTTGAACGATCCGATCTCGCTGTGGCCCAGGGTGGGGTCCGGCTTGAGTCAATCGCCACAGACCAAAGAAAAAGCCGGCGTGCGCCGGCTTGATCTGTGATGTATGGTGCCCAGGAGAGGACTCGAACCTCCACGGAGTTACCCGCTAGTACCTGAAACTAGTGCGTCTACCAATTCCGCCACCTGGGCCTGTTTGCCAAACACTGAGTGTTCGCAAGCAAGAATGAAAGTGTAGCATTACCTTGAAAGAACGTGCAATAGGAAATCCCATGGACAACGCATCACCCTCTCCCGAGATCGAAGGCATCGTCCAGGGACATCGGGACGGCCACGGCTTCGTGATCCGGCAAGATGGTGAGCCCGACATCTATCTCTCTCCGCAGGAGATGCGAGCCGTCTGGCACCGAGACCGTGTGAAGGTCCGCATCGTGCGGCAAGACCGCAAGGGGCGCCCTGAAGGGCGTGTGCTGGAAATCCTGGAGCGGCGCAAGGCCCCGATCATCGGCCGGCTGTTGCAGGAAAGCGGTGTCTGGTTGGTGGCTCCAGAGGACAAGCGCTACGGCCAGGATGTCCTCATCCCCAAGAATGCCACGGCCAAGGCCCTGGCCGGTCAGGTGGTGGCGGTTGAGTTGACCGAGCCGGCGTCGCTGTATTCCCAGCCGGTCGGTCGCGTCACCGAGGTGCTGGGTGACATCGACGATCCGGGCATGGAGATCGAGATTGCGGTGCGCAAGTACGAGGTGCCACATCGGTTCTCGCCAGAGACCCTGGCTCAGACGGGCAAGTTGCCGGATCGGGTGCGGCCCACGGACGCGCGGCAGCGGGTGGATCTCACGGACGTGCCGCTGGTGACCATCGATGGCGAGGACGCCCGCGACTTTGACGACGCCGTCTACTGTGAACCTGCCAAGGTCCGCAGGGGCAAGGGTTGGCGCCTGTTGGTGGCCATTGCCGACGTGAGTCACTATGTCAAGCCGGGAGACCCGATCGATCAGGATGCCTACGAGCGTGCGACGTCGGTGTATTTCCCGCGGCGCGTGATTCCGATGCTGCCAGAGAAGCTCTCCAACGGGCTGTGTTCCCTGAACCCGGAGCAGCCCCGCCTGTCGATGGTGTGCGACATGCTGGTTGCGGCCGATGGTGAGGTTTCGGCGTATCAGTTTTATCCCGCGGTCATTTGCTCACATGCGCGGTTCACCTACACCGAGGTGGCGGCCATCCTGGGCAACACCAAGGGACTGGAAGCGCAGCGACGGGCTGGTCTGGTGCCACATCTTCTGCACTTGAACGACGTGTACCGGGCCTTGCTCAAGCAGAGGGGGCGGCGGGGGGCGGTCGATTTCGACACGACCGAGACGCAGATGGTTTGCGACGACAACGGGCGCATCGAGCAGATCGTGCCGCGGGTGCGCACCGAGGCGCATCGCCTGATCGAAGAGGCCATGCTGGCGGCCAATGTCTGCGCAGCCGACTTCATCCAGCAGGCCAAGCATCCGGCGCTGTTCCGGGTGCACGAGGGGCCGACACCGGAAAAACGCACCGCGCTGCAAAACTACCTGCGCATGGTGGGTGTGGGGACGGTGCTGAGCGAGGATCCGTCGCCGGCGGAGTTCCAGAAGCTGGCCGAGCAGACGCGCGACCGTCCCGATGCGGCGCAGATTCACCAGATGCTGCTGCGCTCCATGCAGCAGGCGATTTACACCCCCACCAACAGCGGGCATTTTGGGCTGGCCTACGAGGCTTACACCCACTTCACGAGCCCCATCCGGCGCTATCCGGACCTGCTGGTGCACCGGGTCATCAAGGCCATCCTGCACGGCAAGCACTACGCGCTTGACGTGCCGGTGCATGTGCCGGCGCAGGCGCCGCCACGCCGAGGGCGTCCGGGGGTGGTGATGCCCAAGGAGCAAATGGGCTGGGAGGCTGCCGGTGCGCATTGCAGCGCCAACGAGCGCCGAGCCGACGAGGCTTCCAAGGACGTCGAAGCCTGGCTGAAGTGCAAGTTCATGCGCGAGCGTCTGGGCGAGGAGTACGCTGGCACGGTGAGTGCGGTGACCAGCTTCGGCGTGTTTGTGCAACTCGATGCGCTTTATGTCGAAGGGCTGGTGCACATCACGGAGTTGGGGGGCGAGTACTTCCGCTTTGACGAGGTGCGCCAGGAACTGCGTGGCGAGCGCACCGGGGTGCGTTACGTGACGGGTACGCGGCTGCGGGTGCAGGTCAGCCGGGTGGATCTGGACGGACGTCGCATCGACTTTCGGATCGTTCCGCCTGAGGGGGCGGCCGCTCAGGCGGGGAAGCCCGGGCGGTCCCGAAAGGGTGAGAAGGGCTCGGCGCAGGAGGATCTGGCCTTGTTGCAGAGCCGGGACCGGGAGATCAAGCGTTCGGCCCGCAAGGCGTCCGGTCCGGTGGGGCGTCGATCCGGGGCTCCAGGGGCGCGTCAGGCCGCGGCGGATGCCCGTCCGCCATCCAAGGCCCCTCGGCGCAGTCGTCGCTGAGGCCCCAGGCGGGCGGGCTCAGCCGGGCGCTTGAGCCAGGGCGCTGGCGGGGATGGCTTCGCCGCTGGGGCTCAGGCGCTCGGCGCGGTGGCCATGGTCGAACACGGCTGTGGCGGCGGCGCTCGCTGCAGCGAGTGTGCCGTCGAGAAGAGGGGGATCTGACTCCGCTGAGGCGCCCATGGCTGGGGTGTGTATTTGTCGAGACCAAAGGGCCCCGATCCAGCCCGCCAGCACGTCGCCGCTGCCTGGTGTGGCGAGCGCGGCATTGCCGGTGGGGTTGATCCAGGGCAGCGTGCCTGGGGCGGCGATGACCGAGCCGGATCCCTTGAGGACCACCACCGCCTGAAAGCGGTCTGCCAGAGTGCGGGCCGCCTGGAGGCGGTTGGATTGCACATGGGCGGCAGAGGTCCCCAGCAATCGGGCGGCTTCGAGGGGGTGTGGGGTGAGCACAGTGGGTTGGCCGGTGGCGCTCCGTTGCCGCAGCTGGGCTGCGAGGAGGGGGGCGTGCGCCACGGCGTTGAGTCCGTCGGCATCCAAGACCAGCCGGGCGGAGCGCGTCAGGAGTTCGGGCAGGGCGTGGGCGATCGCGGATCCGCCTCCGCACCCGGCCACCACCGTGGCGGTTTCCAGGTGCAGGTCGGCCAGGGTTGCCCGGTGCATCAGTTCCGGATGAAGGGTGTCCAGTCTGGGGGCGTCGGGATCGAGCAGGTGCACGTAGACGCGGCCCGCGCCGCTTTGCACCGCGCGTCGTGCGGCCAGCCAGGCTGCGCCTGTCATGCCGTGGTCTCCACCCACGATGACCACGTCTCCGCGGCTGCCCTTGTGCAGGTGGTCTGGCGAGGGTGGATGCAGGAGGTTCGCCCGGGCTTGGGTCAGCAGTCGGGCGACCGGGGCTTGGGTGGGCAGGGTCTGAAGGTCGTCCCACCACACTTGGCCGGCTTGTGGGCGTCCCAGACCGGTGAACAGCCCGGGTGACAAACCGAGCAGGGACAGGGTCCAGGTGGCCGTCACGATGGATGGCGGGTGTCCATGCGTGCGCTCCGTGGGTTGTCCGGTGTCGGCAGGCAGGCCGGAGGGCAGGTCCACGCTCAGCACAGGGGTCGGGTGCCGGAGGATGGACTGGATCGCGGCCGCTGCTGCGCCCGTGGCAGCGCCGCGGAGGCCTCGTCCCAGCACGGCGTCGATGAGGAGGCCGGCGGATTGGTGGGTGGCTTCCGGTGTCCAGGGGTGGATCGGGACCCCGGCTTGGCGGGCTTGCTCCAGGGCCGTGGCGGCGTCGGCGGGGAGGGGTCGGGGGTCTTCCAGGAGCAGCACGCGCACCGATCGCCCGATCTGCCGCAGGTGAGCGGCGGCTTCCAGGCCGTCTCCGCCGTTGTGGCCTCTGCCGGCCACGACGAGGAGGTCCGAGGCGTGTGGTGCCAGGGCCAGGGCCAGGCGGGCCACCGACGTGCCGGCCCGGTGCATGAGGGTGTGAGGGGGCAGGAGGGCGGCTGCGGCGATCTCGTGGGCCTTGCAGCCGGCGGAATCGAACAGGGGCCACCCGCCGGCAGGGCCTGATGCGTCCAGCCGAAGGCGGTTCGGGCCTGCTGAAGGGCTCGGCTCCGGCGGCTGGAGGCGTGGGCTGGGCGTGGGGTTCACGCGGAAGCCGCCAGGCTGCCGTCGAACGGAGGGTGTTCGATCGGGCGGCGGACCAGCCATTGTTCTGGCGTCACCACCTCGACGCCGTGCAACCGGGCGCGGCGTCCCAGGCGGAGCAGGGCACGGTCCCGACTGACCAGCCAGGGGGTGTGCCGGGACAGGGCCAGATCGATGAAGACCTGGTCGTCCGGGTCGGTGCATCGCAGGCGCATCGGGTGGGGCAGCGGGGCGGGCGAGGGCACGGGGCATTGCCAGCGTAAGGCCATGTCCATGGCCCATGGGTGGCGGTGGCTCCAGCGCTGCAGGTCGGCCTGGGTCAGCAGCCGTCCCAGCACGTCGACCAGTTCCTCTCGCATGCCTTCGGATCCGATCCAGCGCAGCCGACCCGAGACGATGTCCTCGCCGATGCGGCAGCCCGGAGGGTGTTCGAACACCAGCCAGTCCAGCACGACGTTGGTGTCGAGAATGATGTCGGTGGGGGTCATGGACGCTGCCATCGCGTGGGGGCCAGGTGGGCGGGGTCAAAGTCTGCCGGCTGTGGACGGGGGGATTGGGTCAGCCACTGGGTCAGGAGCAGGGCGCTGCCACAGGCGAGGGTCCAGCCCATGCCGCCGTGTGCGGTGTTCACCCAGACGCCTGGCCGGCCGCTGGCGCCGAGTGCGGGCAGGCCGTCGGGCAGCATCGGGCGGGGCGCACTCCACACTTGGACTTGGTCGCGCATCACGGCGTTGGGATACCAGCGGTCCACGGCGGCGTACAGCGGCGCCAGGCTGGCGTCAGACGGCTGTCGTCGTCCGTCGATGATGGCGGGAGGCTCCAGGTCGAAGCCACCGCAGGCACGCAGTCGGTCGCCCTGGCGGCTCAGGATCACGCCCGCCATGGGGTCGACCACGGCCGATCGGATGGGGGTGGCGTGGGGGTGCAGGCGGTAGGTGACTGTGTGTCCCCAGATGGGCAGCAGCGGCAATGTCAGGCCCAGTGGTGCGAGCAGGTCCTCGACCGA
>JACCDS010516022.1_pt1 | contig 16672 bp, 10 predicted proteins | sample 7446441 | NCBI WGS metagenome assembly JACCDS01 (sample SAMN15323445, study PRJNA562643) | freshwater metagenome | isolation source: river surface water | place: USA:Blue River Watershed | collected 2017-08-17
GTTGGAAAGAATTTCCGCCGTGAACACCGCGCTGGCCCAGGGGCGCGCCGCGCAGATCAAATGGCATCTCGAGCAGGGTACGTTCCGGGATATTGTGACCGTCCAGGTCCTGCGGCCCACGTCCGCGCAGGGCGATGTGATCGTGGCGCCGGACGACCGCCTGCCCGACAGTTTCAAGCTGCAGCCCATCGCGCAAAAGCGTTTCGGCGGGCGCTGGATCCGGCTCAGCCGCGTGACGGCCATCGACGTGGCGGCGGCGCCGGCCGTCAGCGGCCAACCGTGACCGCCTTGGCGGCGACGGTGCGCTCCAGCAGGCGGCGCCAGTCGTCGGCCGAACCGCCGAGGGCGGCGCGGAATTCCTCGTCGCCGAGCCGGAAGATCAGAATCGAATGGCCGACGGACGCATCGGGCCCGCGGATACGCAGGTAGTGGCAAAGCCGGGCGAAGCGCAGGATCTCGTACCGTTTCCAGGCGTTTTCCCAACCCGGACCGGGGACGGCGGCGAGCAGTTCGGCGCGCCGGACGGGATCCCGGCGAAACGCGAGCAACGTGGTTTCGAGCGCGCGGAGTTGCACGAACTCCTGCTCCCAGGCCGCGGTCCAAGGGCCGCGGACGTCGCTGTACACGTGCTGCAGCAGCGTGGCGCTGATCGCATAGACACCCGGACCGAGAGGGCGCCACGGCCGGGACTCGCGGAAGTCAGGGAGACCGGGAAGCAGCGTCGCCCGGATCCCTTCGTAGGCGGGATCGCCGGAGCCGAAGTAGGCGAGATAGGCCGGAGCGGCCGGAGCCTCGGTTTGCAACCGCCGGGCCACGCCGCCGAGATCCTGGCCCCAGTCGAGCGAACTGTCGACGAGGTGGCGCCAGCCGTTGCCCGGTCCGCCGACCAGCGAGTTGAAGAAAGCCAAGTAGTGCGGGCGGCTGCCGCAGGAGACGACCGCGTGGCCGGCGGCGAGCGCGACGACACCGGCGGTGAGCCACGGCCGATTTGGCAAAAGTAGGCGCCCGAGACCGCCGACGGCGATGAAGAGCACCGGATAGATCGGCAGCAGGTGGCGGTGGCCGATGTTGAGGTGGCTGGCGAGGGACGTCGCGCCGTAGACGGCGAAGAGCGCGGCCAACGGCACCCAGGGCAGCAACGCGGCGGCCACTGCTCCTTTGCCCGCGGCGCCGATCCGCCGGCGGAGTCCGACCCAGGCCGCGACGGCGGCGGCAGCGAACAGCGCCAGCAGCGGCAGCGGGGTTTTGACGAGGAAGGCGAACGGGAAGAAACCGAGCCAGCCGGTCATGCTGTACTCGCCGTTGAAGAATGCAGCGCGCTCGCGCGAGAACTGCAGCACGAACGCGAAACCGTAGAGAAAGGCCTCCGGCAGCAGTTGCAGTTGCCGCAAGCTGCCGATCACGAAACCGGGAAACCCCAGGTCGGTCAAAATCCAGGCCCAATCGCCGCGGTAGAAGCCGGCCCCGGCCCCGGTGCCCGGCGCGAAGGCTGCGAACCGCCCGCCGTACCAGAGCCAAATCACGCCGACGGCGACCACGGCGTGCAGGAGCGCCGTGCCGCCGAGGCGCCGCAGGCCGGCGGCACGGCTACCGGCCGGGCGGGCCGCCAGCCAGGCGGCGGCGCAGACGGCAAACATCGGCAACAGCAGGACGGCCGAAAACTTGGCGACACAGGCCAAGCCGAAGACCGAGGCGCTGAGCAGGGCGCGGCCGGCCCCGGGTGCGATGAGGTGGCGCCACCACGCGCCGACGGCGGCGAGGAAGAAAAACGCCATCACGACGTCGGACGTGGCGAGGGCGCCGTGGGCCAAAAACGAAGGGCAAAACGCGAACAGCCCGAGGGCAAGGAAGCCGCCGCGCCAGCCGTGGAGTGACTTGGCCCAGCAGAAGATCAGGAGACCAAGGCCGGCGCTGAACAGGGCCATGATGCCGCGGCCGGCGAAAAGAAAAAAGTCGGCCGACAGACCTTGCCGGAAGAAGAAACGGTGGCCGTAGGTCCACACATCGGCGCGCGACCACAGGTCGGGGTAGTCGGGCAACGGCGCCGAGGCCAGGGCAAGGGGCAAGGCGATGAGCCGTTGCGGGAGGACGCCGTTTTCCGGATGAAAGCGGAAATCGGCGCGGGTGTTGTAGGTGTGCCCGGCGACGAAGTAGGCGATTTCGTCGGCGGTCATGGATTTCTCCGCCGCTGCCGTCAGCCCGAGAAGGGCGTGCGCGAGGGCGATCAGCCCCGCGAGAGCATAGAGAAAAGGCGGCGAACCGGGCAGGAAACGGCGCATCAGCGGCGGGCGGCGGCGGTCCGCTCGATCAGGTTTGCCCACTCCGACCAAGAGCCGGCGGTCGCGGCGCGAAGCTCGGCGGCGTCCAGCCGGAAGATCAGAATCGAATAGCCGGCGAAGTCGTCCGGTCCGCGCACGCGCAGGTAGGCGGCAAGGCGGGCGAGGCGCAGGGTCTCGTGACGCTTGATGGCGTCGCGCCATTTGCCCGGCGCGACGTCGCGTTCCAGTTCCGCGCGGCGGGCGGGGTCGGCGGTGTAGGCGGAGAAGAGCGGTTCGTAGGCGCGGAGTTCCTGGTATTCTTTTTCCCGGTCCGGGTTCCACGGGCCGAGGACGGCGGTGTAGACCTGTTGGACGACGGTGGCGCTGAGCGCATAGAGGCCGGGTTCGAGCGCGACATAGCGGTGCTCGAAACGGAAGTTGTCGACGAACGCGAGCCGGCGGACCGGCAGATTGTAGTAGTTGGGTTGGCCGGTGCCGAAGTAGGCGAGGTAGGCGGGGCGGTCGTTGCGGTTGGCCTCGAGCCAGCGCCGCAGGGCCGGCAGATCCTGGCCCCAATCGAGGGAGCTGTCGACGAGGTGGCGCCAGCCGTTCGCGGGGCCGCCGGCGATGGGGTTGAAATACGCGAGATGCTGCGGGGCGATGCGGACCGCCGCCGCCGCGTGCCACACCAGCAATGCCGCCGCCGCCGCGGCGGGCCAGCGTAACGGGAAAACGAATACTCGACCGAGCCGGCCCGCGGCGATGAAGAGCACGGGGTAGAGCGGCAGGATGTGGCGGTGGCCGATGTTCAGCTGGCTGGCGAGGGACGACGCGCCGTAGACGGCCAGCAGGACGAGCAGCGGCGTCCAGGGATAGAGCCGGCGCCAGCCCGTGCGCCCGGCGGCAACGCGGCGGGCCAGGTGCGCGGCGAGCAGCCCCGCGAGTCCGAGCACCGGCAGCGTGGTTTTCAGCAGAAAGGTCCAGACAAAGAACGTGCGCCAGCCGGTCACGCTCAGTTCGCCGTTGAGGAAGGCGGACCGCTGGCCGGTGGTCGCGAGCACGTAGTCGAAGCCGTAGAGGAAGGCCTCGGGCAGCAGCCGCAGGGCGGCGAGACCGCGGGTGAATTCCCCGATCAGGCCGGTGCGGCCGACATAGTCGGCCCAGGGCCGGATGAAATGGTCCGCCGGCGGCAGGTCCGGATTGAAGGCGGAGTAGCGGAAACCGTAGCTTGCCCAGATGACGGCGGCGACCACGAGGGCTTGGGCGGGGGCCGACAGGGCGGCCGCGGCGAACCGGCGGCCAGGCGTGGCGAAGACGCGGCCCGCGAAGCGCCACGGCTCCGGGGCGAGCGCGCGCACCGCCGCCATGGCCACCAGCATGGGAATGAGCAGGACCGCCGAATACTTGGCGACGAAGGCGAGGCCCAGCACGCCGGCGCAGACCCACCAGGACCGTGCGCTCCCGGAATGCAAGTGATGCCACCAGGCCGCGATCGCGGCGAAAAAGAAAAAGACCATGCAGACATCGCTGGTGACGAGCGCACCGTGCGCGAGGAAGTCGGGGCTGAAAGCAAACAGCGCCAGGGAAACGAGACCGCCGGCGTCGCCGAAGTGCCGGCGCGACCACCAGAAGACCAAAATGCCGGTGCCGACGCTGAAGAGCGCGATCATTGCCCGGCCGGCCATCAGCCGGGGGAAATGGTCGGCGCCGGTTTCGTAGAAAAATTGGTGGCCGAAAACCCACACGTCGCTCGTGCGCCAGTAGTCGTTCCCGGCCAAGGGCGGAAGTTCGGCGCCGGCGAGATAGAGCGGCAGAGTGGCCCAGCGCTGCGGCAGGTTGCCGTTTTCCGGATGCAGGCGGTAGTCGTGGTTCTGCCAGTAGCTCAGGCCGGCCGTCAGATGCACCAGTTCATCCGAGGTGGTGCTGGCCGTGCGTTTGCCGGCGACCGCGAGCGCGAAATGCACCGCCAGCAACAGGATGGCCGCCGCCAAAACCGCCGGTGCCGGGCGGCGCCGCGCGGTCCCGGCGGGCAGGCCGGAGGCGGGCGGGGAGGAGGCGGTCATCGGTTTCACCTTGGACAAGTCCCGCGGGCAAAACAACGCTGTGCCGCAGCGCATGAATCCCGCGGAGTACTCCAATCTCGAAGCCGTCGAAGGCGATCACTGGTACTACGCGGGCAAGCGGGACGTGGTCCGGTATTGGCTCGGCGCCGTGCATCCGTTGCGGCCGGAACACGTGTTGCTCGATTGCGGGGCGGGGACCGGGCGTTTCGCGGCCGAAATGGCGGCGCACTGCCGGATTCTGGTGCTCGACGACCACGAGGAATCGCTGCGGCTGCTGCGCCGGCGATTCCGGCCGGAGCAGATTCTCAGTTTGGCCGGCGACCGGATTCCGCTGCCGGACCGCTCGCTCGACGCGATCACGGCGCTCGATGTGCTCGAGCATGTGCCGGACGACCGCGCGGTGGTCGCGGGCTTCGCGCGGCTGCTGCGTCCGGGCGGCGTCGCGGTGGTGACGGTGCCGGCGGGGCGGGCCCTGTGGAGCGACTGGGATGTGACCCTGCATCATTATCGCCGCTATTCGCGCCGGGAATTGACGGCGCTGTTTCCGGCCGGGGAATGGGACGTCGAGCACGTGAACTACACCAATACGCTGCTGTATCCGGCGGTGTGGTGGATCCGGAAGTGGCGGGCGTGGCGGGCCCGGGCCGGTTGGGGCGGGAGCGAAGATCGCACCGAAGACCGGATACCGGCGCCTTGGCTCAACCGTTTGCTGCGCGCGACCTTTGTCGGGTGCGGGCGGCTGCGGTTGCCGTTTCCCTTCGGCGTCAGCCTGATTCTGGTGGCGCGCCGGCGCGGCTGATCCGCGCAAAGCGGGTCACTCCTTGAGGCGGGCCAACGCGATCTCGGCGCCGGCGGCATCGCGCAGCGTGATGAGCGCGCCGGCGGTAGGCCGGGGTTGGGCGAAGCGGTCGAAATGCACGAGGACGGTGACCGGTCCGTCCGCCTGGAACGGCCACGCTGCGGTCCGGGCCGGAGCGGCGGGCACGCCCCGCAGGTCGGTGCGCGTGAGTTCGACGCGGGCGTTGCCGGAAGCAAAGGCGAGGCCCGGCGCCTGCGGTTGGCGCGGATCGGTGACGTCGATCCGGGAAACGGTGCGGCCCGGCGGCAGCACGAGGCGGAGTTTGAGGGCGGTGTTTTCGCTCCGCGGCGTTTCGGCGTACACGAGCATTTCCCCGAGCAGGAGGGGTTCGATGGTCCGGCCGCGCCGCACCCGGAATTCGAAGTTGTCCAGTTTGAAGGCGGTGACGAAATTCCGGTCGATGTAGTCGTGCAGCACCCCGGCGGGCGCGAAGCTGCGCCGGGTCAGATACTCGATGTGTTCGCGTTGGACGACGACGCAGGCGTTCGGTTTGGCCTCGAGGGCCGCGACGATCGCGTCCTGCCGTTCCCGGTTGAGGAGGGAAAACCAGTGCGTGACATTGGCCAGCGTCGGCGTCGGCCGGCCGCTCCAGAAATTCAGGCTGAACATGCCCGGCTCCGAAAACACGACGTCGGCGTGCACGGCGGCGTTGTAGGACAGGACGCGGAACAACGCGGACGCCTGGCTCGGCAACCGCAGGAATTCCGCGCCGGGCAAGCCGAGGTCGCTGCCGTCGTCGTAGCGCTTGGCGGCTTCGTGGAACCGCAACCCGACCAGCAGGGCGAGCGCCGCCGGGGCGACGGTCGCCGCGCGCCGGAGGGTGCGGCTCCGCGGCGTATCAGCCATCACGGTACGCCGGGCGGCGAGCCAGCGGATCGCATCGGCCGCGCCGGCGGCCGCCAGCGGCAGGGCGAAGAAGGTCCCCCAGGCGATCTGGCTGCCGGCGACGGGAAAGGCGTGCAGCGATTGGCCGAGCCACAGCAGGCCGAGCCAGTTCACGGCCGTGCGTTCCGGGGCGGCGGTGCCGCCGAGCGGCCAGAGAAACAGCCACAGGCAGGGGGCGCCGAAACCGAAAATCACGCGGTCCGGACTCGAATCCGGAAACTGCAGCACGGCATAGACGGCGCCGCCGGCGGCCGCGAGGCGGGCCCAGGCGACGAAGGCGTCCGCCCGGGCGTCGCCCTGCCGGCGCCGCCAAACCGCGAGCGCGCAGGCGAGTGCGGAGACGGCGGCAAACGCGGGCGTCGCGGCGGGCCAGGTGTAGCTGAGATTGAAGGCGGCCGGCATGCGCAGCGGGCCGAGCACCACGCCTTCGAGAATATCGGCGAGACTGGATCCGCGCAGCAGGACCACTGCCGTCACGGCCACGACGACCGCCAAACCGCCGGCCACGCAACGCACCAGGGTCGGCCAGCCGGCCACCGCCGCGCGTTGCGGCCCGACCGCTGCCAGTGCGGCCAGGGCCGAAACGACAAAGACGCCGGCGAACGTCTGCACCCAGCCCAGCGACAGCATCGGGCGCATGAGGATCAGGGGCACGACGGTCGCGCCGGCGCCGAGCAACCACGGCGCGAACCGGCGCAGCCGGGTGTTTTCATGATGCAGCAGAATCCACGCGGCGCCGGAGAGAATCACGAAGCCGCCGACGTTGACCTTGGTCAGGGCGAGAGCGGCTGCGGCGGCGCCCGTGATCAGCGCCCAACGCCCGACCTCGCCCTGCGTCAACCACCGGTAGCCGAGGGCCCCCGCGACCGCGACCGTGAGCGCGATGAGACTGCCGGGGTGGGACGGTTCGCTGACCATGATCCAGAGGTAGGCAAACGTTCCGGCCATCACCGCCAAAGTGGCCGGCAGACTGCGGGTGGCTTGCCGCGCGATGGCGGCGCAGGCCAAGGCGGTGCCGATCCACGCCCCCAGCGTCACCAGGCGGCCGGCGATGTGCGTGAACGGCAGGCCGAGACCGTGGAGCAGGTAGTAGACGACAAACGGAAACGGCCCGTACTGGGAGTAGACGTCGCGGTAGAGCCCGCCGTGCTCGGCGAAGTTGCGGAGCGAGACGAGGACGTAGCCCTCGTCGTCGTAGAACATGAACGCGCTGAACATCAGCCGCGCGGCGGCGTAGCTCAGGGCGGCCAGCGCCGCGGTGAAGACCAGCGTGCGCCACCAGCCGGCGGCGGCGATCGGCTTGGACTCAGGCACGCGGCGCGGCGCGGAAGGCCGGACGGGAGCCCGACGGGGCCGGTTTCACGATGTACGGCGGCCGGCGTTTCACCTCGTCGTAAACGCGGCCGAGGTACTCGCCGAGGATGCCGATGCCGATGAGCTGCACGCCGCCGAGAAAGAGCACGACGACGATCGTGGTGGTGAAGCCCTGCTGCGAATTCTCGAAACCGAGCAGGCGCCACAACGTGAAGAAGAGGCCGCCGGCGAAACCCATGAAGGCGACGAAGAGGCCGCAGTAAGTCAGGAGCCGCAGCGGCAGGTGCGAAAAACTGAAAAGGCCGTCGAGCGCGTAGCGCACGAGACGCGGGAAAGTCTGCTGCGGCTGGCCGGCGGCGCGTTCCTGCCGGTCGTAGAGCACGTCGGCGGTGGGGAATCCGATCCACGCGCGCAGGCCCGGGAAAAACCGGTGGCGTTCAGGAAGGTTGTTGTAGGCGACGACGGCATTGCGGCCCAGCAGGCCGAAAGTGCCGGTGTTCGGCTCGATGGGGTAGTCCGAGAGCAAGCCGAAGACGCGGTGGAATGCGTCGAAGCCGAGGCGGCGCAGGCCCGTCTCGCTGCGGGTGCGGCGCGTGGCCCGGACGACCTCGGCGCCGGCGCGCCACGCGGCGACGAGTTCGGGAATGAGTTCCGGAGGGTCCTGCAGATCGGCGTCCATCGTGACCACGGCATCGACGTCCGCGGCATGCGCCAGGCCGGCCGACAGCGCGGCCTGAAAACCGAAATTGCGCGAGAGCTCCACCGCTTCGAAGCGGGGATCGCGTCCGGCCTGCGCCCGCAGCAGCGCGGCGGAGCGGTCGCGGCTGCCGTCGTCGACCAGCACCGCGCGCCAGATCACGTCCCCGGAACCGTCGAAAAGCCGCGTGAGCCGGGCGAAGAGTTCGGGCAGCACGGCCTCTTCGTTGAAGACCGGGATGACGACGGCGAGGGTCGGAGCGGGATCGGCCATGGACGCGGGCAGCATGAAAATTGCGGCCCGGAGGGCGAGCGAAAGTGCGCGCTCAGGGCGCGGGGGCGCGGCCCGCCTCGCCGCCCGGCGGTCGGGTGAAGATATCCCACGGCCCGATTTGGTAAACGCGGGTAAATTCCGTGAACACGTGCCGCAGCTCCCGCGACGGGTCCTTTTCGTGGTAGACGAGAAACGCCAGCGCCGCTGGAAACTGCCGCCTGATTTCGGCCCGGTCGACCGGCCGGCCGGCGAGCCGCCAATCGAAGAGGCCGTAGTCGAAGGGGTCGTCGCGGCCCTCGGCCAACAGCACGATCAGCGGATTGTTGGGGAACGCGGCCGCCCCGCGGTGCTCCAGCGCAAACGCGAACGCCTCCCGGTGCTGGGCCCCGGGTTCGGCGATCGCGAGATGGCCCTGGCGGACCGCCCGCTGCAGCCCGAAGGCCGCGGCGCCGAGCGACCCCAGCGTCAAGGCGAGCAACACGAGGTCCCGCCGCCGGCCAGCGGCGCGCAGTTCGCCCGCGAGCAGCACCGTGCCGCCCAACGCGGCATAGGCGATCGAGTGCAGGGAGTTTTCGTCGCCGCCGGTTTTTGCCGCCGCCATCGCGCCCAGCGGCAGGACGGCGAGCGCGACCGTGAGGAGCAACGGACCGAGCCGGTCTTCGGCCGCGGGCGCGGCCACGTCCGGCCGTCGCCCCGGACGTATCAGGAGTACGGTTACCCAGACCCAAGCCGTGCCGGCCGCAAAGGCCGCGAGCATCGGTCCGATCCGGGCGAGTGCGACCGGGTGCCCGGCCGGGATCGTGACGAGGCAATGCCACAGCGGGCCGGCCCCGAACCAACCGACAAAAATCGCCGCGGCGGCCACGGCGGCGCCCGCGTACCAGCGCAGGTAGGCGAGGGCGGCCGGCCGGCCGTGAACCCGCAGCAGAAATCCGAGCTGGGCCGCGCCGACGAGCACCTCGACCTGCTTGGTCCAGGCGGCGGCGACGGCAAGACCCGCGGCCCAGGCCGGATGCCGCAGCCGGACGAGCGCGATGCAGGAGCCGGTGCCGAGGGCGACGGCGACGACATCGGTGTTCAGGGCCGCGGCCCCGTACCAGGTGCCGAAGGGCGCCAGCAGCGCCGCGACGGCGAACGCGCAGAGCAAAAGTCCGGCGGCGCGGGTGCGGCGCTGCCGCAGCCAAGGACCGAACAGCAACGCCGCGGGCAACAGGAAGTACGCGGCATTGAGCCACGTCGCGATCCGCAGGGCGGCGAGCGGTTCCGCGGCGAGTGTCGCCGGCAGGTAGGCGAGCGCCCCGACGGGACCGTAGATCCAACCGTTCACCGCGGGATCACCCGGACCGCGGTACAGCGGCAGGCCCTCGGCGATCCGCACCGAGGCGGCGAGGCGGGCGGCGCTCCAATTCCAATGCGGCAGGAGCCGGAAGGCGGCCCACGCCGTCACTGCGACGGCGCCGAGCAGCAGCGGCAACAGGAGCCGGGACGTGCGTTCCGCGGGGGTCGCGCCGGCCAGACGCAGGGCCGCGAGGCTGCCCACGGCGAGACACGCGGCGGCGGCAAGACCCAACTCGGCAAGTTCAACGACCATCGGGCGGGGCCGGTTGATACAGAGTCCAGGAGGGCAGGCGCACCGCCGGTTTGAATTCCGGCAGGAGCTGCAGGGCGAACGGGCGGTCGTGGGATGCCGGATACACGATGGTCGCGAGGCGCGGCGGCAGGTGGCGGCGGAAGGCGGCGGGCCCGATTCCGGAGCCGGCCAGGTGCCGCGTGGCGAGGCCGTCCTCGACGTGGTACAGGCGGCCGTCGGAGTAGAATGTCGTCACCGGTTGGTTGGGAAACCAAGCCGTGCCCGGCGCCACCTGCGCCAGACTGGCGGCTTCGGTGAGCGAGCGCGTCAAGGGCCGGGCCGGCAAGTCCGCCAACTCCGGCCAGCGCAGGGCGATCAACGCCGCGACCGCGACGGCGGCGAGGCGCGGGGAGCGGCCGGCGGCGGGGGCGAACAGAAGCAAGGCGGCCGCCGGCAGGACGTAGAACGAGCCGTGGAGCACGTTGGTGTCGCCGCCGATCTTGAAGAACGAGAGGAGCCCCGGCGGGAGCAGCACAAGAAACAGGAGGGCCGCGCCGCGGGCGAAACGGCCGGCGGGAAGGGAGGCGTCCGGCCGCCGGCGCGCGGGCCAGCCGGCGGCGAGCAGGGCCAACGGCACGGCGACATACGCGAGCACTTGCGGCCAGCGGGGACCGAGTTTTTCCGCGGCCTCGGCCCAAGGCAAACGGGCGGGGAGGCTCACGAGGTTGAACCACAGTTCCGTCCAGCCGAAGACGGCGACCGCCGCCGCGCCGACGAGGGCGCCGGCGCCGGCGGACGTGGCGAGCAGAAGAGGAATGAGGCGGCGCTGGCCTTGGGCGAACAGCATCAGCCCGTAGCCGACGAGCACGACCACGGCGGTCTGTTTCGCGCTGGCGGCCAAAATGCCGCAGATCGCCGCGAGCACGACATCGCGCCGGGTGGTTGTCGCGTGGCGGGCCAGCAGCCAGCAGCCGAGGAGACCGAGGGCGATCGCGGTGTGGTCCGCGACCTGAAAAGCCAGACTGCGCGGCGGCAGCAGCAAAATGGCCAACGCGAGCGCGCCGAGGCGGGCGCTGCCGGCGGGCACGGCGGCAGAGAGCACGACCAACGGGGCGACCAGAATCGCGAGGTTGATGGCGCCGGCGACGAGGACTGCATTTTCCGCCGTGGCGGCGAACGTGGCCGGCAAATTGAGGAAGAGCGGCAACGGGCCGTAGATCCAGGTGCTCAGCGGCCCGGCGCCGTCCGCGGCGTAAACAGTGAGGCCGTGGCGCAGCGCGAAGGCCGGCGCGAGGCGCACCTCGTTCCACGACGACAGCGGGAAAACGCACCATCCGAACCAGAGGTAGGCGAGGGCCGCGGCGGCGGCGACGGCGGCCAGGAGGCGGCGGAAACGGAGGTCGGCGGCGGCGCGGTCCGCCGGGTGGGCCGGAGCGGCGGCAAAGTCCGCGGCCAGAGGATCGGAGTTTCCATTGCGCAAGAGCCGCAGCAGGCCGAGCAGGGCGGCGGCGAGCAGCAGCGCCCAGGTTGGGCCGGGGACGACGTCGGCGACGAAGCTCAGGCCGTGGTGCAGCTTGCTCGCGAGGTTCATGCCGGCGGCGGCGTTGTAGCTGTTGAGGCTGGCGAGGGAGATGCCGTCGGACCGCAGCAGACCGTCGAAGGCGAAACTCTGCACGCCGAAGTGGAGGGCGATCCCGAGCGAGAAATCCGCGACCGCACCGGCGACCAACGCGCTGCGCCAGCCGCGCCCGAGGTGTGGCCAGCGGGCGGCGAGGAACCCCAGCCCGAGCAGCACGAACGGTTGCAGCGAGATATGCGCGAGGCCCCAGTGATCGCGATCGCCGTGCGTGCCGATGCCGAGGAGCACGACGCCGACGGCGAAGACCGTCCACGCGTGCCGGACGGTCGCGGGCGCGGCGTTTCCGGCGCGCCAGGCTTCGCGGAGCAACGCGAGGCTCGCGATGCTGCCGAAGGCGCCGAAGAGATTGACCTGGTAGCCGACGAAAGCCCAATCCCGCCACCGGCCCCACGGGCTGGTTTGGGCCAGCAGCGCGCCGTCGAGGGGACGGAGATGCGGGGGAACGATCGTGTCGAAAATGTTGAGGGCGACGACGACCCATTGGCTGCCGGACTGTTTGGCGACGGCGGTCGCGCTGCTGTTGCTCAGAAAAGTTCCGGCCTGGCCGTACGCGGCCACGGACCAGACGAACCAGACGGCGAGCAACGCGGCCCCGGCGCCGGCGGCGACGACGGTGCCGCGCCACCAGGCGGGATCGGCGCGCCGGCTCCAACCGCAGGCCAGCCAACCGACGACGAGCATGACGACGTACGGCCCGGCCGAATAGTGCGCCAACGTGCCGGCGGCGAGGGCGAGGGCGCAGAGCACGCCGGCGCCGGCGGGTGCGCCGGGATCAAGCGTGCGCAGGAAAAACCAAAGCCCCGTGAGAATGAAAAACGCCGCGGGCAGTTTGGTCCACGCGAAGGTCGCGTTCTGCACGAAGAGCGGATTCGCGAGCAGCAAGGCGCAGACGACCGGCACGGCGAAGGATCCGCCCCAGCGGCGGGCGAGCAGGGCCACGGGCAAAAACGCGAACGCCGCGAGCACGGTGCCGACGATCTGGTAGTGCGCGAAATCGGCGGGCACGAAACCGAGGAACACGCCGGTGACGACGTTCACCAAAGGCGGGCGCGCGGGCAGCAGGTATTGCGCGATGAACTTGGTTTCGAGGGGCCAGTGTTCGAGGAAGAAACGCGTGCGTTCCCAATGTTCGAACCAGTCGCCGGCCCAGCCGCCGCCCGAGTAGGTGGCGATGGTCGCCAGCCAACCGAGGCACCAAGCCATGACCACGGCCTGGCCCAGCAGCAAACGGCGGACGTCGGCGCCGGCAGCCGCCGCGCGCAACTCGCGGCCGCGTGCCAGCAGGCCGCCGAGCGCGAGCACAGGGAGCGCCGCGCCGGCCGCGCCGGGCAATTTGAAAACGTAGATGGCCCAGCCGGCCAAGAAGACGACCGTCAGGCCGAGGGAGAGAGCCGCGACCAGTTTCTCCGCCGGATCGAATTTCCGCCGGGCGATCCAAGGCCAGCCCAGCCCGACGCCGAGACCGCCGATCAGCAGCGGGCAGAGGAGGAGCGTGAGAAACGTGGACACAGCGGCAGGAAGGAAAATGCGGCGCCGGCCGCCCCGTCACGCGAGCCTCGGAATGCCCCGCGGGGAGTCCAGTGCGAAGTCCCGCCGGCCGCGCCGCTCAGCGGAAGAGGTTGTACTTGAGGATCGCCCAGAGCGCACGGAAGCCGTCGCGCCAGCCGATCTTTTTGCCCTCGGCGTAGGTGCGGCCGTAGTAGCTGATGCCGACTTCGTAAATCACGACGCCGAGCTTCGCGACCTTGGCCGTGATCTCGGGTTCGAAGCCGAAACGGTTTTCCTCGATCTTGATCTGCTGGATCACCTCGCGCTTGAAGACCTTGTAGCAGGTTTCCATGTCGGTGAGGTTGAGGTTGGTCGCCATGTTCGAGAGCAGCGTCAGCAATTTGTTGCCGACCATGTGCCAGAAATAGACGACGCGGTGCGCCTGCCCGCCTTGGAAACGCGAGCCGAAGACGACGTCGGCTTTGCCGTCGATGATCGGCTTCATCAGCACCGGGTATTCGTTCGGGTCGTACTCGAGGTCGGCGTCCTGCACGACGACGATGTCGCCCGTGGCGACGGCGAAACCCGTCCGCAGCGCGGCGCCTTTGCCCTGGTTGATTTCGTGGTAGACGATCTTGTCCACGAGCGGCGCGATCTGCGTGCGGAGGATGTCGCGGGTGCCGTCGCGCGAACAATCGTCGACGATGATGATTTCCTTTTCCGCCACCGGCGCCGCGCGCACGCGATCGACGATCAGGCGGATCGTTTTCGCTTCATTGTAGCACGGGATGACGACGGAGAGTTTCATCGGAGAGGGGCGGAGCCTTGGAAACTCGTCCGCCGAGGGAAAGCTTTTTGCCGTCGGCGGCGGTCAGCCGCGCGGCTCGGACACCGGGGCGACGGGGACCGTCACCACGCCGCGGCCGGCGGCGTCGGCCCGGTAAATGCCTTCGACGAGATAGATCGGGCGCGCTTTCACGGCTTCGTACATGCGGCCGATGTATTCGCCGATCACGCCGAGGGCCAACAGCTGCACGCCGCCGAAGAAAATGATCGTGAGCATCATCGCGGGAAACCCGGGGATGAAGTAGTCCGGATTCACCAGTTTCACGATGAACACGGTCAGCGTGGCCAGCACCGCCAGCACGATGATGACCAAGGCCAGGTACGTCACGAGTCGCAGCGGCACGACGGAGAAGGAGGTGATCGCATCGAGGGCGAACGAAACCATTTTCCGCCACGGATAGTGCGTCGCGCCGGCGAACCGCGGCTGCCGGTCGTAGGGCACGGGGACCTGCACGCCGCCGACCCAGCTGACCATGCCGCGGATGAAGCGGTGCCGTTCGCGCATGAGACGCAGGCTGTCGGCGATGCGCCGGTCCATGAGCCGGAAATCGCCGGTGTCGGCGGGAATGTCGCTGTGCGTCATCGCGCGCAGCAGCCGGTAAAACAGCCGCGCCGTCAGCAGCTTCAAAGGCGATTCGCCGGCCCGGGAACGGCGTTGGGCGTAGGCGACGTCCGCGCCCTTTTCCCATTCGGCCGCGAGGGCCGGGATCAATTCGGGCGGATCCTGGAGATCGGCGTCGATCAGCACGACGAGATCGCCCGCCGCGACATCGAGGCCGGCGGTGGCGGCGGCTTGGTGACCGAAGTTGCGCAGGAGATTGACGACGCGGACCGCGGGGTCGGCCTGCGCCAGCGCGAGGGCGACGGCGAGGGTGCCGTCGCGGCTGCCGTCGTTGACGAGGACGATTTCGTGCCGGCAGGGCAGCGGGGCGAGCGCGGCCTTGGTGCGGCGGACGAATTCCGCGAGGCCGGCTTCTTCGTTGAACGCCGGGGCGACGACGGAAAGCAGGCAGCGGGAAAGCGAACGCGGGGTGGACATCAGGCGGCGGGCGGGCGCGACGGCTTGCGCCCGATGATGACGACGTTCCAGCAGAGGGGCCGGAGGAAGGGAAGCCATTCCAGGAGGAAGGCGTCGAGGCGCGCGAGCGGCGCGTACAGCCAGCGCAGGCGGTCGGCGTCGTCGATCACGCGTTTCCACAGGCGCACGCGGTTGGGCCGGAGTCCCTGCACGGCGACCATCCAGAGAAAGACCGCGAGTGTCGTCAGCCAGAACCAGCGGATCTCCGGCCGCTCGAGCCGCGCGGCGATCGCGCGCACGTCGCGCAGACGCAGCGGGTGTTCGTCGGGCGTGCGCACCTCGGTGGCGATGCGGCGGTAGACGTTGATCAGCGGGTTGTAGGCGACGGGATCCCAGCTCACGAACACGCCGCCGGGCCGGAGGTGCGGCAGGACGCGGTCGAGCGTCGCCTCGAGGTCGACGTGGTGGAGCGTGTTCGCGAGGTGGACGATGTCGAATTGCCGGTCGCCGAGCCGCAGGTCTTCCGCGGCCGACACCTGCGTTTCCAGTTTCACGCCGTGGCGTGCCGCCAACCGCTGCGTCAGGTCGCACATGCCCGGGGAAACATCCGTCGCGGTCACCGTCGCGCCGCAGAGTCCGAAGTACACCGCCGCTTCGCCGAGCCCGCAGCCGAGGTCGAGCAGGGTCTTGCCGTGCAGGTCGCCGAGCGTGCGCATGATGTGGCGCATCTCGGGTGCGGTGCAGGCTTCGTTGCGTTGGCGGAGATCGATGTGGGCGATGTCCTCGCTGGCGGCCCAGGCGTCGTGAAACGCTTCCTCCGCGGCCTTGCGCGCGGCATCGGCGGGCAAGTTTTCGTTTTCGGCGCCGGGGGTTTCGGGCGCCGTGAATCCCGCGGTGCGCAGCACGGTCTGCAGGGCGGCATCGAAGAACGCCCGGTTCTCGGTCTGCACCGCATCGCCCGCGGCGGCGAATCCGCGCTGGGTCTGGAGTTCGGCGTGCGCGGCGGTGTCGCCGCGCGTGTAGAAACGGACGCCGCGGAAATCGACGGTGGTTTCGCCGGCGGCCGGTTCCGTCCAGGCGACGTGCAGCAAACCCGAACCCGGGTGCGAGAGCCGGAGCGCGGCCAGCCAGCGCGCGAGCCGCTCGGCCCGCGCCGGCGATTCCGCGCGCCACGCCTGCTGCAGGCGGCTGCCGGCGCCGAGGAACTGGTGCACCGCGCTTTCGAAGAGAATCTTCTTCGGCATGGTCAGGAAACGGCGGGGGCCGGCGCGCCGGCGCGGTCGCGGCGTTCGCTGCGGATGCGTTCCGCGGTCGCGAGCAGGTGCTCGTAGGTCACGGGCCAGCGCTTGGCCGGCGGCGCCACGAGGAAGAGTTTCAACCGCTCGAACTTCGCCCGCAGATAGCGCATCGCGATGCTCATTTCCGGATAGCTGCCGTACATGCAGCCGGGGCAGGCGGCCGTGACCTCGCGGACGGCCTGGCGGAACGTGCGTTCGCGGTAGATCCGCGGAAAATCGGGATCGTAGCAGGAGACGGCGCGGCCGATGCGGTGGTCGCAGCAGGGCGCGAAATCGCCGTTGGGCAAAACGGCGAAATAGAGATTCGGGCTGTCGCAGACGCCGTCGTTGCGGTCGCGCCAGGTCGTGGGGAGGCCCGCGGCGAATCGTTTGATGTCGTCGAGGTATTGGTCGGAGTCGTACAGCAGCGCACCTTCGCGGCGCAGGGCGCGGACGCGCTCGACGACGGCATCGACGGCGGGCAA
>JACCDS010225163.1_pt1 | contig 16668 bp, 11 predicted proteins | sample 7446441 | NCBI WGS metagenome assembly JACCDS01 (sample SAMN15323445, study PRJNA562643) | freshwater metagenome | isolation source: river surface water | place: USA:Blue River Watershed | collected 2017-08-17
AGTTCCGCAGCACGACCCCATGGCGAGCATCGCAGGGAACCCCGCCTGCGGCGGGGCAAGCATGAAGCCCACAGCTCGCCCCACCCCTGCCTTGGCGCATGCCAACCCAGGTGGCACCCCACACAAAGAGCCACTCATCAACCACACGCATATGCTTCAGGTACAACCCTCACCGACCCAAGCCCCAAGCCCTGAGCGCCTGTCCGATGCACATGGTTTGAAAAAACATCAACTCAAAAGCCTTCTTCCGCTTCAATTGAATGAACAGTTCGCTCCAGTTTTTAATGTTTGAATTGCTCGATGCCGACGAGCACAGCCACACGTGGGAGGCCATGGCCAGCGTGGCCCCACAGCGTGTGCCCGCTGTGCTGGCAGACGTGATGCGGGTGCTGGCCTGGGTACAGGGCCAGCTGGGTACCGATCCACAGTCGCTGGACGACGGCGGTGACTGGGATGCCCTGCTGCAAATACAGGCCGACCAGCACGCACCGCACACCCTGGCCTGGCACCCCGCCACCGGCTGCGCCACACCGCCCGCCCTGCCACCAGGCACGCAATGGGTGGCCGTGACGCTGACGCTGGTGGCCTCTGCTGCGCTGGCCGACGCCGTTCAACAGCAGTTGGATGCCTTCAACGCCGCGTGAGGCCTGCTGAGATCCCCATCTGGCACAGACGCACCGCACCCGGAGCGACCTCACAAACTCTCAACAGCAGAACCTCCATCACAGCTGGAGCAACTCCAAGCCTCACAGCCATTTGGCTTGTAAGTCACTGGCAGGCACCGGACGACTGAACAGATAGCCTTGAAAACGGTGGCAGCCCAGTTGCTGCAGCTGAGCTTGCTGAACCTGGGTTTCAACGCCCTCTGCGATCACGTCCAAATCAAGGCTGTGGGCCAGTGCCACCACCGTGCGCACGATGGATTCGCTGTGTGTGTTGTCGACCATGTCACGTACGAACGACTGGTCGATTTTCAGCTTGTATATGGGCAACCGCTTCAGGTAGCTCAACGATGAATAACCGGTACCGAAGTCATCCAGCGAGAACGACACACCCAGTTGCTGCAAACGCTCCATTTTGTGTATGACCTGGTCCACGTCTTGCAACAGCAGGCTTTCGGTCAGCTCCAGTTCAAGCAAATGCGGCTGAACACCCGATGACACGACAGCCTCGGTGACATGGTCAACGAAATCGGCATGGTGAAACTGCTTGGCACTCACGTTGACGGCCACCTTCCAGTCGATGCCCGGATGGGCAGCACACCATTCGGCCATCTGCCTGCAGGCCGTTTGCAGCACCCAGCGTCCCAATGGCAGGATCAGCCCCGATTCTTCCGCCACCCCGATGAAATGCCCAGGTGCCAGCAGTCCCCGCTCAGCATGCTGCCAGCGCACCAGTGCCTCGGCACCGCGTATGCGCCCATCGTCACCCACCTGAGGCTGGTAATGCAACACAAACTGTTGTGTGGCCAGTGCATGGCGGATGTCACGCTCCAGCGCGGCGTGCTCAGACGCGCGGGTCTGCATCAACGGGTTGAAAAACCGAATGGCATTGCGACCGGCATCCTTGGCGTCGTACATGGCCATGTCAGACCAGCGCAACAGATCGTGCGGGGTGTCCGCCACGTCCGAGAACAAGGCAATGCCTTGGCTCGCGCTGATGGCGTGGTCCACCCCTTCAGCCAGCGCAAAAGAGGGTTGCAGTGCCTGTTGAATTTTCTCGGCAACGGCCAGCGCCTGGCTGGCCGCGTGTTCGGGGGCCGCATCCAGGTCCAGCAACAACAGGACAAACTCGTCACCACCCAGTCGTGCCAGCAGATCGTGCGACCGGATCTGACCTCCGATGCGTTCGGCCACACCCTGAAGCAGGGCATCGCCCGCAGCGTGGCCTTGTGTGTCGTTGACGACTTTGAAGTGGTCGAGGTCAATGAACAGCAATGCGCCATTGCGTCCGGTGCGCCTGGCCGATGCAAACCCCTCCAGCAGCCGCTCGGTCAGCATGCGGCGGTTGGACAGGCCGGTGAGCGGATCGAAATACGCCAGGCGGTGGATTTCGTCCAGGTGCTTGCGTTGCTCGGTGATGTCGGTGGAAATGCCGCACAGCGCGTAGATGCGCCCCGCAGCGTCACGCAGCGGCAGTTTGACCGACAGCCACACCCGCCGGGCAGAGCCGTCAGCCTGCCGATGCACCTCTTCCGCAGACACGCGCACCCCTTCGCGCAGCACCTTCAAATCGTTGAGGGTGAGTTGCTCAGCCGCGTCAGCCGACATGAAGCGGTCGTCCAAAGCACCGACAACTGCTTCGGCTGTGGTCCCCAGGGCTTCACATGCTTTGCGGTTGGCGTACTGGTAGCGCAGGTCGGCGCCTTTGATGTAGATGGCAGAGTCCACGCCATCGAGAATGATGTTCAGTCTTTCCTCGCTGGCCTTGAGTGACCGTGTTTTCTGCGCCACTTGCTGGCGCAGCCAGTAATTGCCCGCCAACGCCAGCAGGAGCAGCACGGTTCCCGCAGCCAACACCCACAGCAAGTAGGCAGGCCACACCACTTCTGGCTGCTGGGCACCCCACCGGTTCAGGTTGTGAAAGTAGAACGAGTCCGGGTCTTTTTTCCAAGCCATCAGCTGCGCGTCGATAGCAGCCAGCAGGGCTGAATCACCCTTTTGTCCTGTCACAAAATACAGTGACGAGGGCTGAAACATGATGGTGGTAGGCGTCAACTTGTAGGTATTGGCCATCCATGCACCATAGGTGTGGCTGGCCAGCACAACGTCTGCCTGCCGGTTGGCAACGGCCTGAAAGGCCTCTGCCAGCGAAGCCGTGGGTACCCAGCTGACCGCCACGTGGAAACCACCGACCATGTTGGCGAAAAAGCTCTGCTGCACCGCGCCGCTCAGATGTGCCACGCGTTTGCCTTGCAGGTCCAGAATGGATTCGATCTTCAGGTCTGCCCGCTGGTACACCTGCGACCAACTGTGCAGCGCGGGCTCACGGCCAAATTGATACAGCTGCCCCCGCTCGGGCGTGAGGGCCACATCGGGCATGAGGTCAATGTCACCACCCTGCACCGCCTGCAAACAGTCCTGCCATTCACAACGCACGGGTTTGATCTGCCAATCGTGCACCTTGGCCAGCTCTTTGATCATCTGGCCAAAAATGCCGTCCGGTTGCCCATCTGCCCCCATGAATATCTTGGGCGGGTTGTCGTACACCCCAACGCGAACCGTTGCGCCATACGCCGCGGTCTGCTGCGCCCACACACCGAGCAGCAACAGGCAAAGCAGCAGCTTCAGCCAGCGGCACGCAGCTCGCTGCCCGATTGTCAGGTGGTGAAGTAGGCGCATATTGGAGTTGGTTGGGACCGCCCCCATTTTCAACTCATTCCTGCCCTGCTGCCACAAACCTGAACATGGCGATCACCTCATGATCGATGGTCACCCATGCACGGGTTCAGCTGCACACCGTCACCCGGCGTCACGCCACGCGGAAATTGGCAATCTCGGCTTGCAACGTGTCGGCTTGCTGCTTCAGCGCGGCTGCGGCAGAGGTGGTTTGCTCGACCAATGCGGCGTTTTGCTGGGTGTTGCGATCCAGGTCCTGGATGCCCTGGCCCACCTGGTGCACGCCCATGGACTGCTCTTGGGCAGCCGTGGCAATTTCGCTCAGGTAAGTGTTGATCTGCTGCGCGTTGGCCACCATGTCGTTCATGGCGTCGCCAGCTGCTTGCACCACCCGCGAACCCCCGTCAATTTGCTGAACGCTGGTGGTGATCAGGCCCTTGATTTCCTTGGCTGCACCGGCGCTGCGTTGGGCCAACGAACGCACCTCGCTGGCCACCACGGCAAACCCCCGACCGGCCTCGCCCGCACGGGCAGCTTCCACCGCAGCGTTCAGAGCCAGGATGTTGGTCTGGAAAGCAATGCCATCGATCACGCCGATGATGTCGTTGATTTTTGACGACGAGCCGTGAATGTCCTGCATGGTGTGCACCACTTGGCCAATCACCTCACCGCCCCTGCTGGCAGCCTCTGCATTGTTGGCGGCAAAGTGTGCAGCCTGTTGTGCCAGTGTGGCCGAGTGGGCCACTGTGGAGCTGATTTCCTCCATGGCCGAGGCCTGCTGCTCCAGGGCTGCGGCCGATGCCTCGGTGCGCCCGGCCAAATCCATGCTGGCCGCCGCGATCTCGGTGCTGGCACCGTGCAGCTCGCGCGCGCCGTGACGCACCTTGCCAATGAGGCCGTGCAACGACGTGTACAGGCCTTGCATCTGATTGATCAGCTCGCCAGGTTCATCACATCCCAATGGTGGGTGCGGTGTCCTGCGCAGGTCCCCCTCAGCCAGCTCGCCCAAATGCTGGCTGATGAGCTGCATGCCACCTTGGTTCACCCTGTAAAAGCCCATGAAAAAGTAGGCAGACACCAGCAACGCGGCCACCACCGCAGTCAATGCCCATTTCAGGCGTTCCGTGCGCTCAGCCTTCAGGTCATCGATGTAAATGCCTGAACCGATCACCCAACCCCAAGGTTGAAACCCCTTGACGTAAGACAGCTTTTCGACCGGTTCAGCACTGCCTGGCTTGGGCCACATGTAGGGCACAAAACCCTGACCGTTGCGCCGAACCTCATCGACAAAGCCACGAAACAGGGCAAAACCGGTGGGGTCTTTCATGTCGCCCACTTCTTTGCCATCCAGCTTCTGGTTGATGGGGTGCATGACCACGGTGGGCGTCATGTCGTTGATCCAGAAATACTCCGACTTGTCGTAGCGCATCTGCGCCACCGCCAGCTTGGCCATGTCTTGGGCCTCGGTGCGACTGACCTTGCCGCTGGTTTCAAGCCCGTGGGCCCAAACCAACACACTGTGAGCCACTTCAACGTGTTGACGTGTAGCGTTTTGCCGGTCTGCGAATGCACTTTGGGTCTGCCCCAGCAGCAACCAGGCAATGGCCGCCATCATGGGCAAGAGAAATGCAATTGAAATGATGACGGCTTTGGGGCCAAAACGTAAATTCCGCATCAGCACCACAGCGGGTGTCCATATGCCGTGTGCCTCGAATGCGCTGTCTCTCTGCGTCTGATGATTCATTGTTATAACTTTTTACGCACCGGAAATGTGCGGCAGCAGCATATAGGCAATCACCCAGCGGTGCCAAGTGCCGCGCAAGTCAGACGACAGTCAGGGGCTAATCATTGCCCAACCTGCTGCCATGTGATACGGATGTGACCTCACCATTGCCCACGATGGCACCACAACCTGTGCCGCACAGCCCGCAGCCCACTCAGGCCCGCGAGGTTCAGGCCAGCACACCCAGCAGCCATGCATTCAGGTCAGCCACCTGTTGCGCACAGACCGCGTGTTCCATGGGGTAATCGCGCCAATGCACGGCGTAGCCCAGTGCCAGCAGGGCATCGCGCGAAGCGGTACCGCGCTCGGGCACCACCACGGTATCGTGCCTGCCATGGGCCATGAAAATGGGCACACCTTGGTTGGCAGCACTGCGCTCGCTAGCGATGGTGGCGGCCAGCGGCAGGTAGCCCGACCATGCCACCAACCCGGCCAAGCGGTGCGGTGCACGCAGCCCCGCCATCAGGGTCATGGCACAGCCTTGCGAAAACCCCATGAGCACCGTGCGCGAAGCGGGTACGCCACGTGCCACCTCGCGGTCCAGCAGGGCCTGCACCTGCTGGCAGGCTGCACGCAAACCCGGTTCGTCCTCCTTGCGTGGGACAGCGGGCGACGGGCTGGGCGGGAACAGGTCGTACCAGGCACGCATGGCGTACCCACCATTGAGCGTGACCGGGCGCACCGGCGCGTTCGGGAACACAAAGCGCACGGGGCCACCCAGGGCTGACAGATCGAGCTCCTGGGCAATGGGCATGAAATCGGTGCCGTCAGCACCGAGGCCGTGCAACACCACGATGCTGGCCACCGGCAAGGCCTGCGGGTCGTTGCCGGTGACAAGTTCCAGGGTTTCCAGTGCGGCATTACTCATAAAATAATAGCAATCAATGAGGCAGATTAAGCGACGAAGGCAGATAAAGCTTGAATTTCATCGGGTGTGTAACCCAATTCGGCCAGCAAGGCGGCGCTGTGCTCGCCCAAGCGTGGCGGGTTCAGGCGCACGGGTGGGCGTTGGCCGTCCAGCGTGATGGGCAGCGCCACCGTTCGGGTGGGTGTGCCGTCAGGCAGGGTCATGGGGGTGAGGCCACCGGTGGCGTTCAGGTGAGGGTCATCCAGCAAATCGTGTGGACGGGTGATGGGGGCATAGGGCAATGCGTGCCGCTCGAACATGGCTGCAATGTCTGCGGCGGTGTGACTGGCCAGCCGCTCGCGCAGCTGGGGAATCAACCAGGCGCGGGCCTGCACGCGGGCATTGTTGGTTTGCAGGCGCTCGTCGGCCTTCAGGTCGGCAAAGCCGAACGCATCGCAAAACGTGCGCCACGCGCCATCGCTGACCACGGCCAGGAAAACTTGTTCGCCCTCTTTCACCTGGAACACGTCGTACACAGCCCAGGCTGAAATGCGTGCTGGCATGGGGGCTGCGGGCTGGCCGGTCACAGCAAATTGCATGATGTGCTGCGCCACCAGGAACACGTTGTTCTCGAACAAGGCACTTTGCACCTCCTGCCCCAGGCCTGTGTGGGCACGCTGTGCCAAGGCGGCCATCACGCCCACGGCACCGAACAGGCCACCCATGATGTCGTTCACGCTGGTGCCTGCACGCAGGGGGTCGCCTGGGCGGCCTGTCATGTAGGCCAGGCCGCCCATCATCTGCACCACCTCGTCCAACGCGGTGCGGTGCTCATAGGGGCCGGGCAAAAAGCCCTTGTGGCTGACGTAAATCAGGCGCGGGTTGGCAGCCTTCAGGCTGGCGTGGTCAAGCCCCAGCTTGGCCATGGTGCCGGGTTTGAAGTTCTCGACCACCACATCGGCAGTGGCAATCAGGCGCAGCGCAGCGGCCTTGCCTTGTGGGGTTTGCAGATCCAGTGCCAGGCTTTTCTTGTTGCGGTTGAACAGCGGAAAAAACCCGGCCCCCGAGCCGAGCAGCGTGCGCGTGGCATCGCCGTGGCGCCCGTGGCCAATGGGCTCAACCTTGATGACTTCTGCCCCCAGATCGGCCAGCACCATGCCACAACTGGGGCCCATGACCATGTGTGTGAACTCGACCACGCGGATGCCTGCGTAAGGCAACGGCTGGCTGGGGCCAGCAGGTGCGGGCGACGCTGGGGGCACAGGGTGTGCGGTTGGCGCCGGCACAGCGGTCTGTTGCCAGCCCAACGGCACGCCCGCCAGAGGGGTCATGCCGTACAGGGGCTCACCCGGCAACCCCGTTGCCAGCGCCTCGCGGGCGGCCATCAGGCGGTCCAGGTTCACCCCCGTGTGCACCCCCATGCTTTCGAGCATGAACACCAGGTCTTCGGTCACCACATTGCCGCTGGCTCCCGGCGCATAGGGGCAGCCGCCCAAGCCGCCTTGCGAGCTGTCGAACACGCGCACGCCCACGTCGTAAGCGGCCAGGCAGTTGGCCAGGCCCAGCCCGCGCGTGTTGTGCATGTGCGCGGCACCGGCATGCGCACCGATGGCGGCGCGCAGCCGCTGAAAGAGGCGGCGCGTCTGCGCCGGGTTGGCCATGCCGGTGGTGTCCGACAGGCCCACCTCGGCAGCCCCGGCGGCCACACAGGCCTCGGCCAGGCGAATCACGTCGTCCTCGGGCACCGCGCCTTCCAGCGTGCAGCCGAAAGCGGTGGACAGGCCCACCTCGATGGGCACACCCGGCGCCAGCGCGTCACGCAGACGGGCCATGGCGCGCACCTCGGCCACCATGTCTTCGGGGGTTTTGCGCACGTTGGCGAGCGAATGCGCCCGGCTGGCCGACACCGGCACGGTCAACTTGCGGGCACCGGCACGCAACGCGGCCTCGGCCCCTTTGAGGTTGGGCACCAGTGCCATCACGGTCAGCTGCGGGTGGGTGCAGGCGTGGCGCACCACCTCGGCCGCATCGGCCATTTGCGGCAGCAGCTTGGCGGGCACGAACGAGCACACCTCAATTTCGCGCAACCCGGCGGCCACCAGCGCATCGATCCAGGCGCACTTGTCTGCCGTGGGCATGGTGCTGTTGACAGATTGCAGGCCGTCGCGCGGTCCGACTTCGCTGATCAGCACGGCAGGGCACGGCTGTGAAGGTGGGTGTTCAGGGGTCATGCGGGTGTGTCTGCGCCGTGGCGCTTTGAACGGTGTGCGCGCCACACGGTGGCGCCGACTGGCACGTGGGCATGGGCCTCAGACAGGCCGCCCCCACTGGGTCAGCTTGTCGTACAGCAGCGCCATCTTGATGGGTTTGGGGATGTAATCGTCCATGCCGGCGTGCAAGCAACGCTGGCGGTCACCCTCCATGGCGTTGGCGGTCATGGCAATGATGGGGGTGCGCTGGCGGCCTTGCGCAGCCTCCAGCTGGCGAATGGCTTGGGTGGCCTCAATGCCGTCCATGACAGGCATTTGCATGTCCATCAGCACGACCGCGAAACGCTGCGCCTGCCACATGTCAACTGCCTCCTGGCCGTTTTGTGCCAGGGTGACCTGGTAACCCCGCTTTTGCAGCACCGCAAGCGCCAGCTTCTGGTTGACGGGGTTGTCTTCAACCAGCAACACGGGACAATGGCCCACCAACTGGTCAGGGGCTGCGGCATCGGGCTTGGTTGCAGGCAACGTGCTTGGCCCACTGGCCTGTGGCGCGTTGACATGGCCCACAGGCACCGTGAAATGGAAGTGGCTGCCCGCACCCGGCGTGCTTTCAACCCAGATTCGCCCCCCCATCAACTCGATCAGCCGACGGGTGATGGACAACCCCAGCCCCGTGCCACCGTACTTGCGTGTGATGGAGTTGTCAGCCTGGGCAAACGCGTCGTAGATGAGGCCAATTTTGTCAGCCGGGATGCCGATGCCCGTGTCAGACACCTGAACGTGCAGCATGTCGGGTTGCCCCGCCTCGCGCCACACCGACACCTCGACCCGCACCTCACCCGCTTCAGTGAACTTGATGGCATTGCCCACCAGGTTGATGGTGACCTGACGCAGGCGATGCGGATCGGAGAGCACTTGTTGCGGCACATCTGGCGCGAACACCGTGTGAAGCGCCAGGCGCTTTTCCACGGCGCGCAAGGCCAGCGTCTGTGCCGCCGCATCGAGCACCTCGCGCACGTTGAAGGGCAGGTTTTCAACGGCCAACATGCCGGCCTCGACCTTTGAGAAGTCAAGGATGTCGTTGATGATGGTCAGCAGCGCATGCGCCGACGATTTGACGATGCCCACGAACTCGCGCTGCTCGGGCGTGAGGTCCGACTGCAGCACCAGTTCGGTCATGCCAATGATGCCGTTCATGGGCGTGCGGATTTCATGGCTCATGTTGGCCAGGAACTCACTCTTGGCGCGGCTGGCGGCCTCTGCCGCGTCACGCGCCTGTTCCAGCTCAAGGCGGCTGGCTTCACGTTCAGCCACCAGCCTGACGATCATTTTGGACAGCGCCGCGATGTCGCCACCGTCCGTCGATTCGGTCACCACGCTGGCGGGCAGCAGACTGGCCAGCACCTCCCGCAGCGATTGGATGGCCTGCTCGCGGGTGGCCAGCTCGTTTTTCAGGTTGGCCGTGGTGCGTTGCAGCACCTCGAACGCAGGCCGAAACTCGATGGGCACGTTCGTCAGCAACGCCACGTTGGCGGCTTCGCCATCTTGGTGGAAATCGTGCTCGAACGTGCGCACCCTGTCGAGTGTGCCCAGCCAAACCTTGAGCGGGTACCAGATCATGGCCAAGCCACCCAGCCAACTGACCACCGCCAACAGCAGCGCCGCGCGGATCAGCTGCCACAGGTCATCGGCAATGGTGTCCACGTCAAAGCTCAAACGCAGCACGCCGTAGTCCTTGCCGCCCACGCTGATGGCCTTGTTCACGTCATACAGCTGCTCGTCCACCTTGTCGCGCAACCATGCGGGTGCCTGGGGGGCCGGGTTTACCTCGTTGACGCTCTTGACCACCCCGCCTGCCAGGTCGATGAACTGCGCCGCATCAAACTGCGAACGCAGAATGGCTTTGTTCAGCATGCGTTTGATGGTGTCGTAGTCGCCAATCACCGCGCTGTCTGACACGGTTTGCGCCACCACCTCCACCAGCATGGTGGCAGAGGCCTGTGCGCCCTCCATGGCACCTTTGAACTGGTACTGGTAGAACAGCCCCAGGCTGGTGGACACGAACAGCAGCAGCGTGACCGAATACAACGCATACACGCGCATCACCAGCGACTGCGGCACCACGCGGCCCAATGCGTGTGACAGCCGGCTCACCGCACACCCCTGCCATCAAGCCATCGGGCACCAAGCGGGTGGCACACGGCGGTGCGGCACATGGTCAACGTGCCCCAGGTCAACGCAGGTTGGCAGGTGCCGTCTGGTAAAACTTGCGGTAGGCCGCATAGTCCGCACCAGTGGCTGGCAGGAAATAGGCCTGTGCATCCAGCCCGACCTCTTCAGACGCCTTCACCAGAATGGCCTTGCCCACCGGGTCGTTGCGCATGCCGATGAAGGCCGAGGCCACGGCCTTCAAATCCTTATCGGGCACTTTGCTGGACGCCATGAGGGCAAGGTCGTGGTAGTTCTCGGATGTCCACAGCACACGGAATTTTTTACCCTCACGCAGGGCATAACCGTCCACCAGTGCCGAGTTGCTGCCCACTGCCTTGGCTTTGCCCGCGAACAGCTGGGCAAACGCAGCGTTCTGGTTGCCTGCGAACACCGGTTTCACGTCAATGCCCTTGGCAGCCAGATGCGCTGCGGGCAGCTTGTATCCAACGAAGGCTTCAGGGCCCGCAAACACCACCTCTTGGCCCGCCAGCTCCTCTATTTTGGTGATGGGTGACTGAACTGGCACAGCGATCTGGCCCTGCAACGGCGGCGTCCAGCGGCGGCCAAACACCTTCCAGCCCAGTTGCTCGCGCTCGGGGCTGAACAGGTGGTTGGAAAACACAAACTCCACCTCCTGGGCCAGCACATATGCCGTGGTGTCAGCCGAGGTGCGGCCGATTTTCAGCTCCAGCTTGACGCCGCTTTTTTCAGAAACGTGCTTGATGATGGGGTTCCAGTACGCGGCGGTCTTCTGGATGTCCCACTGGTTCACGGGCGAAAACCGGTAGGTGGGCACAGCCTGGGCCAACGCCCCGGCCTGCACCCCCATGGCCAAGCACAGGGTCAACACAACGCGTTTCATCATCAACGGCTCCTGATGCAAAAAAACTTGTTACTACTGAAAATATAGCTTAAAACGCATATCAAATATGCGAGAAAGACCTATTCAGCCTCAAATTCAACCGCAACCTCTTCACCCCGGCGCTGACGAACGCCGGGTTTGGCCAGCAACTCCACATAGGCCGTGGTGCCACCGGCTTTGGCCAGCGCATCAAGCTGCGCAATCAGCGCAGCGGGGTGCAGGGTTTCGGCACTGCCTTGGGTGGTGCCCAAGCGGCAATCGAAATCCCAGAAGTCCACACCCGCAGGCAAGGGCACGCGACGCTGGCGTTTGATGTATTTGCGGATGTCGTGCTTCACGGCATCCAGCACGCGGTCGGGGTGCTTGCCTTCGGGACGCAGGGGGTAGGTTTTTCTCATGCCAATCTCGGTAAGTAAGGGCCGATTATGGTGGAGCCCATGGCCTTGTTGCATGAATCCTTACACTCGGTTGGCTCGGCCCATCCCATGCACCTGCATGTGTGCTGGCACACTGCCCCATCTTGAAAGCACACACATGCCTTTTTCTTCCACTGGCCTGCGGCCCGAACTGCTGACAGCCATGGCCGGCAAGGGCTACGCCCAACCCACACCGGTGCAGACACAGGCCATTCCCGCCGTGCTGCAAGGGCGCGATGTGCTGGCCTGTGCGCCCACCGGCTCGGGCAAAACCGCGGCGTTTGCGCTGCCGCTGCTGCAAAACCTGCTGGCCCCGGCAGAAAGGCCGGACGGGAAACTGGCAAACAAACTGGCCAGCGGCCCCAGCCACCCCACAGCCAGGCTGGCCCGTGTGCTGGTTTTGGTGCCCACGCGCGAACTGGCCATACAAGTGGGCGCCACTTTGCGCGACGTGGCCAACCGCCTGGCACAGCCCGTGAAGGTGACGGTGGTGTTCGGTGGCGTGTCCATCAACCCGCAAATGATGGGCCTGCGTGGCGGCACCGACGTGGTGGTGGCCACCCCTGGCCGCTTGCTTGATTTGACCGACCGCAATGCCCTGTCGCTGCAAGGCGTGCGCGCACTGGTGCTGGACGAGGCTGACCGCATGCTTGACCAGGCCTTCGGTGACGAGTGGGCCGACATCTCGGCGTTGCTGCCGCGTCAGCGCCAAAACCTGCTTTTTTCGGCCACGTTCAACCGCGAAGTGGGCGCCATGGCCGACCGGTTGCTGCACGACCCCGTGCGCATCCACGTCGAGCCGCCGCCCGACACGCCCGCCGACATCACCCAGCGTGCCATTGCTGTGGATGCCCCGCGGCGCACCCAGTTGCTGCGCCACTTGCTGGGCACCGAGCGCTGGGGCCGGGTGCTGGTGTTCGTGGCCACACAGCATGCGGCCGACACCGTGGCCGAAAAACTGCGCAAGGCGCGCATCAGCGCCGAGCCGTTTCATGGCGGTTTGAGCCAAGGCAAACGCACCCAGGTGCTGGCCGACTTCAAGCTCAGCCGCGTGAAGGTGGTGGTGGCCACCGATGTGGCCGCACGCGGGCTTGACATTGCCGACCTGCCGGTGGTGGTCAACTTCGACCTGCCCCGCAGCGCCGACGACCACACCCACCGCATCGGCCGCACGGGCCGCGCCGGGTCCACGGGGTTGGCCATCAGCTTCGTGAACGCCGACACCGAACCCCACCTGCGCCTGATTGAAAAACGCCACGGCCTGAGTCTGGTGCGCGAAACGGTGGCTGGGTTTGAACCTGAAGCCGTGGCCCCCGCACCACCCACGCCACATGCCCCCGGCCATGCCCCGCGCGGACTGGACCCCAACGGCGGCATCAAGGGCAAGCGCCCCAGCAAGAAAGACCGGCTGCGCCAACAGCAGCAAAGCGCAGGCAGGCCCGGTACTTGATGGGGTGAAAGCGAGGCGTCAGGCGGGCGACAGGCCGTCGCTGCGGTCTGACCGTTTGGCTTGGTACATCGACTGGTCAGCGCGGTGCAACACGGCCTCAAAGTCGGGGTCGGAGCCGTCAAACAACGCCCACCCCACGCTGGCGCTGGAGCCATTCCACAGCAGGGGCGTGCCTTCTTGGCCCGGCACCCTCAGTTCGTAAGGCCGCGCCAGTTGTGCCTTGATTTTTTCAGCCATGGCTGTGGCCTGTGCACGCGCCTGGTTGATGTGCACACCCAGGTCTGAGAGCAACACCACAAACTCGTCGCCCCCCACACGCGCCACAGTGTCCGACTCGCGCAACTGCTGCACGATGCGCTGTGCGGTCTGGATCAGCAGCTGGTCGCCATATTCGTGCCCATGGTTGTCGTTGAGGGTCTTGAAACGGTTGAGGTCGATGAACAACACAGCCCCCCAGCGCTCGCTGCGCTGCGCACGGGCCAAGGCCTGTTGCCAACGGTCACTCAGCAACTGGCGGTTGGGCAAGCCGGTCAGGTGGTCGTGGTGGGCCACGGTCCAGTAGGCCTGTTCGCGCTGTTTGAGCAGCGTGACATCGTGCTGCACCCCCACAAAGCCAATCAGCTGCATGTGTGCCCCGTGCACGGGGCGGATGGACAGGTCGTTCCAGAAGGGCTCGCCGTTTTTGCGGTAATTCAGCACCTCGCCTCTGAACGGGAGGGCGTTGGCCATGGCATGGCGGATGGCCTGCACCGTCTCGGGCTGCGTGTCGGGCCCCTGCATGAACGCGCAGCGCGACCCGATGACCTCGTCCGCCGTGAAGCCCGTCAAACGCTCGAAGCCCTTGTTCACGAACTGCAAGGTGCGGTCTGCCCCCGCAATCAAAATGCCCTGCTCAATGCAGTCCAGCGCGTCTTCGCGTTGCTTCAGGCCCAGCAACTGCGCGGCCAGTTGCACTTCGGTTGCTTTCAACTGGCGGTTTTGCTCGGCCAAATCGGCGGTGCGCTCCTGTACCGTGCGTGCCAACTGTTGCTGCTGGGTCACCAACTCGTTTTTGCTGTGCTGCAAACGCAACAGCACACCTTTGACGTGGTTGACGATGGGGTGAAAAATCAGCACCGCTTCGAGCACCAGCAAAAGCAAAGTGGCCAGCCAGATGGCTGTTTCGATCAGCCGCACCCGCGCCACCGCCGCCTCGCCCTCCTCCTGGTATTGCCCCACCATGCGGTCAAGCTTGGGCAGCAACTCACCACGTGCCGTGCCCACCAGCGCCAACAAGGTGGGGTGCTGGCTGGTGCGCTGGGCATCGGGTACGTTCACCCAGTCGTTGGCTTGTTGCAGGTAGTGGCGCACTTGCTGGTCCAGCTGCCCGGCGGGGCCGTGGTACAGCCCGCGCACCGTGGCAGACATGGTGGGCGGTAGCTTCAAGGCCACGTCGCCATGCGTCAAACCGTGGTGTGAGCGTGCCATCAGTGCCACGGCGGTCTTCAGATCGTGCGCGGTCTGGGCTGGGCGGTACACCATTTCGTGCGACAACATGGCCACGCGCTGGCTCAACATGCGCTGGCGACCGCTGACGTTGACCAGTGCGGCCGTGCTGTCCTGCGCGTCGATCACCAGTTTCAGGCTCACCCACGCACCGGTGCTGAACAGCGCCACCAGCGACAGCGCCAGCACGTAACGCAGTGTGAGCGCACGGACCAGTTTGTGATCGGATTCCAAAACAGCGTTTCCAGCAGATTCAAAAACACGTCAATTCAGTATGCCCTGTCAGGTTCGAAACGTGCAAGTTGACGCGACAAGTCAATATTTAAAAACAATAGCTATCAATCAATATAGATATTGCGAGAAAGGCCAATTTAATTTAAAAATTCGCCGCCCCTGAAAAACCCTGAAGGCTCACGTGAGCCGACACGCTTGTTGACACAGGTCAACCCACAGCAGGCACCAACCTCAACAATGTCAGCATGGCATGCAACGCTGCACACCCATGTTTCACCGACTCGCCGCACCTGCCCCATGAACACGCCTGCCGCAACTCACCCTCACCACGCGCCAGCGCCACAACCCACCGTGCTGGTGGTGGACGACACCCCCGCCAACCTGACCGTGCTGGGCGAATTGCTGAGCCAGCGCTACCGCGTGCGGGTGGCCAATTCGGGGCAACGTGCCCTGGCCGCTGCCGCGTCGCAACCCCGGCCCGACATCATCTTGCTGGACATCATGATGCCCGGCATGGACGGCTACACCGTCATTCAACGCCTGAAGGCCGACCCGGCGTTGCGCGACATTCCGGTCATCTTCGTCACCGCCATGGATGCCGATGACGATGAAACCCGTGGCCTGCAACTGGGTGCGGTGGACTACGTGGCCAAGCCCATTCGTCCCGCCATCTTGTTGGCGAGGGTGAACACCCATCTTGAGCTCAAACGCGCGCGCGACTGGTTGCAAGACCAGAACGGCCTGCTGGAGCGCGAAGTGGCACGGCGCATGCAGCAAAACGAGCTCATCAAGGACGTGAGCACCCACGCCCTGGCGCTGCTGGCAGAAAAGCGTGACAACGAAACCGGCAACCACCTGGCACGCACGCAAGCCTATGTGGCCGCGCTGTGCGGGCACCTGGGCAACCACCCGCGCTTTGCCCAGGCCCTGCAAGAGCCGATGCGCACGCTCATCATCAAGGCAGCACCGCTGCACGACATCGGCAAAGTGGGCATCCCAGACGTGGTGCTGCTCAAGCCCGCGCGACTCACAGCGGCGGAGTTTGAAATCATGAAAACACACGCCCAAATCGGGGCCGATGCACTCAGCGAAGCCATGGCCCACGTCACCCGCCCACACGATGGCGGCTCTGCCCATCCACCCGACGACGGTGCCCTGCGCTTTTTGCAAGTGGCCACGGAAATTGCACAAAGCCACCACGAAAAATGGGATGGCACGGGCTACCCACAGGGCCTCGCAGGCGATGACATACCCGTGTCGGCCCGCCTCATGGCCCTGGCTGACGTGTACGACGCCCTCACCTGCCAGCGCCACTACAAACCAGCGTTCAGCCTGGATCAGGTTGACCACATCATCCGCGAAGGCCGAGGCACCCACTTCGACCCCGATGTGGCAGATGCCTACTTTGCCTTGCGCGAGCAATTCCAACAGTGTGCCCACGACTTTGCCGACCATGGCGCGCACAACGTGCCGCTGCCACCACACGCCGCCCCATGAACTTCACATCCCCCAACCTGACGCCCCCCGTTTGCACCACGCGCACCGCCGTACCCTGCACAGGCGGCACCACCGCAAGCCCTGGCTCACGCACGGGTGTGCATGTGCTGACAGGTGCAGCCGGTTTGTTGGTTGTGACGTTTTGTGGGCTGTGGGGCGGCGTGGCGGTGGCCCAAACCGCCCACACACCGTCCAGCCCTGTGTCACCGACCAGCACCAACCAAGCCACGGCCACCGCCTTCAAGGAAACGTTTGCCACGCCGGCGCTCCTGCAGTCGCTGCGCAAAGGCGGCTATGTGCTGTACATGCGCCATGGCAACACCAACAACGACCTG
>JACCDS010883040.1_pt1 | contig 16667 bp, 9 predicted proteins | sample 7446441 | NCBI WGS metagenome assembly JACCDS01 (sample SAMN15323445, study PRJNA562643) | freshwater metagenome | isolation source: river surface water | place: USA:Blue River Watershed | collected 2017-08-17
ACCAAAACGAGTTTGGCCTCGCTGGGGAAGCGCTCGCGGAGTTCCGCCAAGCCCAGGGCCATGAGTTCGGCGTCGGTCTCCTCGAGGCGCTTGCGCAGCTCGAGCGTGAAGCTCTGAATCACCGCGCCGTCGCGAATGTGAAGCATGTTGACGTAGCCGTATTCCGCGTCGCTCAGCAGCGAGTACACGTCGACCGAGCCCAGGGCCGGGTTCAGCACCGTCGACTTGGATTGGTAGGCATCGAGTCGCTCGAGCCGCTCTTTGACAAACTGGGCCGCCTCAAACTCTTGGGCGGCGGCGTGGGCCATCATTTGGCCAAAAAGGCGATCGCGGGTCGACCGCAGGTCTCCGCGCAGCAGCTGGCGCGCACCCTGCACGTCGGCGAGGTAGCTCCCCTCATCCTGGCGGCCCTCGCAGGGCGCCAGGCAGCGCTTGATGTGGAATTCCAGGCAGGCGCGGTACTTGCCCGACTCAATCGCAGCGGGATCCATCGGAAGCTGGCAGGTCCGCAGCGTAAACACCTCTTTAATGATGTCGAGCACCGTGTACATCATCTTCACCGAGGCGTAGGGGCCAAAGTACTCTGAGCCGTCGTCGATGCGGCGCCGCGTGGCAAAAATCCGCGGGTAGCGCTCCTTCTTGATGCAGACCCACGGGTAGGTCTTACCGTCTTTGAGGTTGATGTTGTAGCGCGGCTGGTGCTTTTTAATCAGCGTGTTTTCGAGCAAAAGCGCGTCAAATTCCGTCTCGGTAACGATGGTTTTGATGTCGGTTACCTTGCGGACCAACATATTTAAGCGCGCGGAATCGTGGGTCTTGTGGAAGTACGAACTCACCCGCTTCTTGAGGTTTTTCGCTTTCCCGATGTAGAGGATCACCCCATCCTTATCAATGTGGTGGTAGACCCCCGGGCGCTCGGGCAGGGTCCGCAACAACGTCTTTAAATGTTCGCTCAGCTCCACAGTACAAAACTAACGAGCCCCCGGCCGGAACGCATCCGTCGGGGGCCCGAAACCAAAAACCAATCCCTACTTAAAGGATCGTAACCGTTCCGTTTAACTCCAGGCTCGCGTTGTTGGGCGTGTCGGCCAACTTAATGACGTAGAAGTACACGCCGTCTGCGAGCTTGCTGCCCGACATGTCGGTACCCGTCCACGGCTGGGCGTTGTCGTAGTTCTCGTTGCGGTACACCACCTTGCCGTAGCGGTTCATAATGGTCACCGTGCGGAGCGTGGTGTAGCTCATAATGCCGCGCACATTGAACACGTCGTTTTGGCCGTCGCCGTTCGGCGTGAGCACGTTGGGCACAATCACCGTGTCAATCGGCGGAATCGGCGGTACGGGCTCACCAAACTCAATCCAGTTGGAGTAGGCCGTGTCCTGCATCGGGTTAACCGTGTAGGTAGCCTGGTTGGTGTCGCGAATGCTGCGAATGCGAATCGCGTACTGGCCTGGAGCGAGGCCCGGATTGCTCACAACCATCGACGAATCCATGGTTGGCGTACCGTAATCAGCCCACAAGTAGGTACCCGGAGCGGTACCCGGCACGTTGCGTCCAAACTGAACTTGGTACACCACCGAATCCCAGGCGTTGTAGGTAGTCCAACCCACCGGTATCGATTGGGTATTGGACATGTCGCCACGCAAGAGGATGCTCTTCACCGTATCTGTGGTTGGCTGCTTGAAGCCGTTGACAATGGCGTCGGCGAAGTAGCGGTAGTGCTGTACGTCGACGCGGTTGGCGTCAACGTTGATGTCTTGCCAGTCGCGTGCGTTGGTGTCGTTGGTGGTGTAGACTACCTGGTAGGTCTTACCGCTGTCGTCGGAGCGGTGCACGCGCCACATGTTGAACAAGTAGCGGGGCAGCGTGGTGGTATCAACGTCCCAGTATACGTGAGGATGCTCGTCTTGGTCAATCGTTACGTTGGTCAAGTCCATAGCGAGGTCCACGCAGTCGTTCACAATCAGCACGATGGTATCAAATTCCGCCATGTCCTTACCGCACTTGTTCAGGAGCGTGTTGCCGTCGTTGCCCGTTTTCGAATAGAGGTAGTATTCTCCGTTCATGGACAGTGGCTTGAAGAGCTTAACAACCAGCGTCATCGTCTCGCCGTTCACGTCGCAGTTCGGCACCAAGGCTTTAATCGGAATTGGTTGGCCGTTGGGGTTGGTCAAACGGAAGTCCGAGCCGTCGGGCGATACCGACTGGCACTGTACGGCCAAGGTGAACTTAAGGGTGACCGACGAGTCCAAGCAATTGTAATCCTTGGTTTGGCGACCTTGGGCGTCCAAGCTCACCCCCGGTGCTGTAGGGTCGAGCTGAACTCCTGCGTTAACGGCGGGGTTGCAGTTTCCGGCAACGGACACCTGAATCTCGCGGTTCGAGGATCCGACCTTGACCCACACATAAAAGGTCGAATCAAATCGGTATTCGTTGACCCGAATGGCAATCACCGACGTTTCAACGGTATTCGCCACAAACGAAATGTTACCTGATTGCTGGTTCAAAGTAAAGGGTCCTATTGGAGCCGTATGAATTGGTTGCAAGTAGGTGTAACCTGCAGCGTACGGAACAGAGGCGTTGGGTCCGTTATTGCGGGCTGCAATCAACTCGTACTGCAGTGAGTCACCGTTTGGCTCGGTGGCATTTTGAAGGTAGTTGATGTAGCCGCCCGTGCAGATGTAGCTGATCGGTCGAGACAAGAAGGCTGGCGACGAGTTGTAGCCAAGCGTGTTGTTGAGCTCCGCTTCGAAATAGAAACCAATACCGGCCGATCCCGTGATGCCCGTGATGCCCCCTGGGCGGCAGCAGAGCGACCATGAAAACTTGTAGTCTGGGCACTGCTGCGACAAAATGACGTAGCCCACATAAATATTTACCATCGGGCTGAATACGGCCGAAGACTGCGGAATGCAGTCGTAGGCGCCATAGAGTGCCGCAGAAAATTCGGGCACAGCAAGGTTGCACGTGATGTTTTGGGTCGTACCGCAACTTGCCGAAGCGACCGTGACAGGCTGGGTCGTACCCAACGTAGCGCCGGAAGCTTCACGATAAATCACAAGCTTAATGCGGTATTGGTTCGGCACACCCGAAGAGTCGCCGACGTACTTGTACTGAATGTCTCCACCAATAATGTGCGAAGCCTTACTGGCTAACGGCGCGAGGAGAAGGAGAGCGAATAAAAAGCGTAGCATGCGCATAACTGCGTTCTGTTTGAGTGTAGTATACAAACATACTTCGCTTCGGGCGGAGTTCCCAATGCGTTGAGGGATTCGCTACACTCGAGTGAGTTAACGCCGGACTTAAAGCGTTTTGCGCAGCCGGGCGACCGGAATCCCGAGCTGCTCGCGGTACTTCGCCACGGTCCTTCGGGCAATCGGATATCCCTTGTCTTTCAGCAGATTAGCCAGTGCGTCGTCGGTGAGCGGATCGCGCGCGTCTTCCTCCCCAATACTCTCTTCGAGGATCTTTTTGATTTCGCGGGTCGAAACCTCTTCCCCTTCTGCGTTGGTCATGCTCTCACTGAAAAAGCGCTTGATCAGGAACGTGCCAAAAGGGGTCTGCACGTACTTCTGGCTGGCTACCCGGCTCACCGTCGAAATATCCATGCCCACCTCATCGGCTATGTCTTTGAGGATCATTGGCTTAAGCTTTCGGTCGTCGCCCGTCAAAAAGTAGTCTTCTTGGTAGCGCATGATGGCCGACATCGTCAGCAAAAGCGTCTGCTGGCGCTGCTTTATCGCTTCAATAAACCACTTGGCGCTGTCGATCTTGCTCTTGATGAAGGTAAATGCATCCTTCTGCTGGTCGTTGTCAAAGCCCTTGGCCTGCTTGTAGTGCGACAGCATTTCTTTGTATTCTCGGCTGACGTTGAGCTCGGGCGCATTGCGGCCGTTGAGCTTGAGCTCGAGCTTGCCGTCCACTACGCTTACCAAAAAATCGGGGACCACGGCCTGGCTCGGCTCAGCCCCCTGGGTAGCGCTTCCTCCCGGCTTGGGGTTGATGCGGCCAATTTCTTCGAGCGCGGACTTCAGCGCCTCCTCGCTGATGCCCAAACCCTGCATCATTCGGCTGTAGTGGCGCTTGGCGAGCTCGTCAAAGTAGCGGTCGACTAAGGCCCTCGCGATGCGCACGCTGGGGGTTTCCGGGCGCTGGGCTAGCTGCAGCGCCATGCACTCCTGAAGGTTGCGGGCGCCAACTCCCGAGGGGTCCATCGATTGGATTACCCGTAGGGCTTCTTCAAGCTCCGCAACCTCAATAAAGATTCCGAGCGAAAAGGCCAGGTCGTCGACGATGTCCACCAGTTCGCGGCGCAGGTAGCCGTCGTCGTCCAAGGTTCCGATGAGGTACTTGCACAGCGCCTCCTTTTGAGGGCTCAGGCTGCGCAACGCCAGCTGCTCGTGAAGCACGTCGCTGAGGTCCTGGCGAGCAACAATGGGCGCCTCATAGGTCTCGTCGTCGGCCGAATAGTTGTTGGCGTTGAGCTTGTAGTCGGGCGTGTCGTCAAAAAGGTCTTCTGAAAACTCGTATTCCTGGGACTCCGCGTAGTCGTCGGCCTCATTGCCTCCGTCAAAATCGTCGTCAGGCGTGTCGTTGTCTGTTTCGTAGGGGTCGAGGTCGGCTTGGCTCTCGTTTTCTAAGGCCGGATTGACTTCGAGTTCTTCCTGGATGCGTTCCTCCAATGCCTGAGTCGGCAGCTGAATCAACTTCATGAGCTGAATCTGCTGCGGCGAAAGCTTTTGCTGGAGTTTTAGGGCTTGCGATTGGCGTAGCACGGCTTGGGCGGAATTTGGACGAATTAAAACGTGGCGCTCCCCGGGAACCTCGGGAAGGGAATGACGTCGCGAATGTTGCCCATGCCTGTGACGAACTGAATCATGCGCTCGAATCCTAGCCCGAATCCGCTGTGAACGCACGTGCCAAACTTGCGCGTGTCGAGGTACCAATCCAGGTGGTGGGGGTCAATGCCCACTGCCTTCATTTTCTCGACGAGCACGTCGTGGCGCTCCTCGCGCTGGCTGCCTCCGATGATTTCGCCGATTCCGGGAAAGAGGACGTCCATGGCGCGCACCGTTTGGCCGTCTTCGTTTAAGCGCATGTAGAATGCCTTGATGGAGGCGGGGTAGTCAAACAAGATCACCGGAGCCTGGAAGTGCTTCTCAACGAGGTAGCGCTCGTGCTCCGACTGCAGGTCGGCGCCCCACGCCTCGATCGGGTAGGCAAACTGCCCCTTTTGGTTGGGTTTGGACGCCTTGAGAATGCCAATCGCTTCGGTGTAGCTGCAGCGCACAAACGGATTGTTCACGACAAACTGGAGCTTTTCAACCAATCCCATGGGCTGGCGCTGGGCGGCGGGCTTGGCCTGCTCCTCTTGCTGAAGGCGCTGGTCGAGCACCGCGAGGTCGTCAGCGCATCGGTCGAGGACATGGCGAATGATGTGCTTCGCGAAGTCTTCGGCCAGCTGCATGTTGTCTTCGAGGGTGTAAAACGCCATTTCGGGCTCGATCATCCAAAACTCACTCAGGTGGCGCGTGGTGTTGGAATTTTCGGCGCGGAACGTCGGGCCGAAGGTGTAAATCTTGCCCAGGGCCATCGCGCCGAGTTCCCCTTCAAGCTGGCCGCTCACGGTAAGGTTGGTGCTCTGGCCAAAAAAGTCTCCGCTGAAGTCGACTTCGCCTGACTCGGTGCGCGGAGGGTTGTCGGCCGGTAGCGTCGTGACGCGGAACATTTCGCCCGCGCCTTCGGCGTCGCTCGACGTAATAATGGGGGTGGCCCAGTGGTAAAATCCGCGCTCGTGAAAAAACTGGTGCACGGCGTACTGCGCCTCGTGGCGAATTCGGAACACGGCGCTGAACGTGGCCGTACGGGGGCGAAGGTGGGCAATTTCACGCAGGAATTCCAAGCTATGGCGCTTGGGTTGCAGGGGGTATTCCTCAGGCGAGCTGTCGCCGTGGATAATCACCTCTTGAACCTGAATTTCGACCGCCTGGCCGCTGCCCTGGGACGGAACGAGGAGTCCGCGCACTTCAACGGCAGCCCCAGTGGTGATGCGCTTGAGCGTAGCCTCGGGAGTCGCCTCAAAATCGACTACGCACTGCAAATTGGCTCCGGTTGACCCGTCGTTAAGGGCAATGAATCGGTTGGAGCGGAACGTGCGCACCCAGCCGCGCGCGGTGACGGGCTGCTGCTGGGGCGGGGTCTGAAGGATTTGCGCAATAGTCATAGTTCGTGGCACAGTTTGTGATGAGGCCGGGTGCAAAGTACGAGGAAAATTGCCATTTCAAGCGCCCTCGGTTGATGCGAATCGTCCTTCTAATGGTGAACTTTTCAAAAAAAGGGCTAAACACGGAAACATTTTGAGACATAAAACGTTTCCAATGAATCAGACGACGTACTTTTGCCGACTCCATGAGCGAATCCGCCACTAACGAAATCAAAACCAGCATCCTGCAGCGAGCAATGGAAATGTTCCAGCGCTATGGTCTGCGCACGATGACCATGGACGACGTGTGCCGCGAGCTCTCCATGAGTAAGAAAACCCTTTACCAGTACTTCAGCAACAAAGCAGACCTGGTCGATCAAGCGGTGCGTCATGTGTTCAGCGTACACCAGCGCAGCATGGATCAGATTGGGGCGGAACACGAGAACGCCATTGACCGCATGATCAACCGGTATTCGTTTTTAATGCGCATGATGGAATCCCATGGGCCCAACATGATGTTTCCGTTGAAAAAGTACTACCCCAAAACCTACGAGTGGCTTTTTGCAAAGCGCCAAGAAACCATGATGGACGCCCTCGTGCAGACGCTGCGCGACGGCCAAGCCCAGCGCCTCTTTCGCGACGACTTGAACCCAGAACTCGTGGCGCGCATTCACTTTACCACCATGGTCGGTATTGCAGACGCCGAACTTTCAAACGAGAGTTTTGGCCAGCGCAAAGAGTTGATATGGACGGCGATTAGCCTATTTATTCGCTCCATCAGTACCGCACAAGGACTTCAGTACTTCAACGACCACAAGGAACCTCAATTATGATTCGAATTTTATCTCTTGCTTTCGCCGTAATGTGCTCAGGCAGCGCGTTTGGCCAAGTAGCGCTTTCGCTGGATCAAGCCCTCGATCACGCGCAAAAACACAACGCCCAAAACAAGGTGCGCAGCCTGGAACAACGTGCAGCAGAAAAGGTCCTTTGGCAAAATATTGCCCTCGGCCTGCCGAGTGTTACGACCGCTGGCCAGTACACCGACAATATTGAGCTTCCAGCACAGTTCTTTGACATCAACCAAGATGGAGTAATCGATAAGCTCCAATTTGGCACGCGCTACACGTCTATTGGCAACCTTAGCGTGAACCAATTAGTGTTTGACGGAAGCTACATCGTGGCCGTTTTAGCCACCAGCGTGCTCCGCGACCAGGCCGCGTTGAATAAAGAAAAAACGGAAATTGAGGTACGCCAGCAGGCGGCGCAACTCTACCACCTCAACGTTATTCTAGCGGAGAACGAAAAGGTACTGAACGAGAACCAAAAGCAAGCACAAGCAACGGCCGCCCAAATGGCTGCAATGGCAAAAGAAGGCCTTACGGACCTCGAAAGCGTGGACCAAGTCAATCTTGTAGCTCGCCAACTCGAGGCGGGGCTTGGCAGCATTCGCCAGCAAAAAACAATCGCCGCAAAAATGCTTTTGCTGACGTGCGGGCTTCCCGTCGAACAAGGACTTGAGTTGACCACCGGTCTTGAACCATTAATTCAAGGCGCGCTTTCGGGAGTAAGCCTTCTTCAAGCTAAATTCAATCCAGAGCAGCATGTGGACTACCGCGTTCTCGCAGCAGGCCGAATGGGACAATCCCTTTTGTATAAAAACGAATTGGTCGGGTTTCTTCCCAAGGTGTACGCGGGTTATTCCTTAACCAAGCAGTTTGTCAGTGAAGACGCAAACGTTTGGGATCCAAATGGCGTATTCGCTAACAATGTCGTGTTCCAGTCGTGGAACGTCAGTGCGCAGTTCCCACTTTTTACCTCGGGTCGCCGAGTATTTAAGGCCCAAGAAAGCAAGCTGAAAGTCGAGCAACTCGACGTGCTCCTCGAGCAGACAAAAAGTGCCATTACGGTTCAGCACCTCCAAGCCAAAGCAGAATTCGAAAACGCACTGACTACCTACCGCCTACAGTCCGACAATGTAGCCCTCGCCAAACGCCTTCGCGACAAAGCCCGAATCAAGTTTCTTGAAGGTGTCGCCAGCAGCCTAGAATACAGTCAGTCCGAAACTCAATACCAGCAAACGGTCGCAGCTATGCTCGCGAGCGCCAACGAAACCTTAAACAAACGCATTGCCCTCGAAAAAGTCTTGGGGATGTACAACACCTCGAAGCCCGAATAAACCATGAAGAAGACCCACCTCCTCGTCGCCGTTTCAGCTGCTGCAGCGATGGCATCCTGCGGATCCAACGACGCCACTCAAGGCGAAGCGGCTGAGCTCACTGCGCACCGTGACTCCCTCATTGCCGTTATTGCCAAGGCCGAAGGCGAACTCGCCGAAATCGACCTAAAACTGGCTGTTTTGGACAGCACGGCGCAGTGGAATACTGTTACGTTGCTCCAGGCTGGGGCCGCAGAATTCCAGCACGATTTCAACGTATATGGAACGGTAAAATCAGACCAAAGCGTGACCCTGTACCCCGAAAGTGCTGGACGCATTCAGCGCGTCCTCGTGCGAAGTGGACAAAAAGTAAGCGCGGGCCAAGTGCTGATCGAGCTCGACAACAGCGTGATTCAGTCAAGCCTCGCTGAAATCAAAACCCAACTTGACCTCGCACAAACCTTGTTTGACAAGCAAAAGCGCCTTTGGGACCAGGGCATTGGTAGCGAAGTGCAGTTCCTCCAAGCTAAAACCCAGCTCGAGGGCCTTCAAAAGCGTTTGAGCACCGCCCAAAAGCAAGCGGCGATGGCTACGGTGCGCGCACCCTTCTCGGGAAGCGTCGACGAGATTTTTGCCAAGCAGGGCGAGTACGCTGCTCCCGGCGCGCCCATGGCGCGCCTCATCAGCAGCGGCGGTCTACGCCTCGAGCTCGACGTGCCGGAGACCTACATCACGCGCTTGAAAGTGGGCCAGAAAATCGCTCTTGACTTCAACTCCATCAACGTGAAAACCACGGCCAGCATCAGCCAAGTAGGTGACTTCATCAACCCCGACAGCCGCACCTTCAAAGTGAGCGTGAATTTGCCTTCGAATGGCCAGTTTAAGCCCAACATGATGGCGAGTGCCGAGGTAGTGGATTACGAATCAACCGGCGTGCTTACGCTGCCCAACCGCCTGATCTTGCAGGACACAAAGGGACAGAACTACACCTATGTTTTTGTTGCTGCAGAAAACGGACTCGGCACGGTTGAGCGCCGCGAGCTCACTTTAGGTGTATCGAACAACGACGCAACCGAAGTCCTCGGCGGGCTCAAAGCTGGGGAGCAGGTTATTGACCGCGGAATCCGCAGCGTTCAAACCGGCGAAACGGTGAAATCAGTTAAGGAATAATTCCGAGCAAAGACTACACAAACATGTCAGAACAGAACTCGCTTTTTCGCCGCTTTCCGCTCGTGGAATGGGCGGTTAGCAACCGAATTACGGTTAGCGTCCTCACCGTAATCATAGCCGTCGCTGGACTCGTGGCCTACCGTGCCATGCCGGCAGAAAGCTTTCCAGAGGTGGCTCAACCTACTATTTACATTGGAACCGTGTACCCTGGCAACTCGCCAGTAGACATGGAACGTTTGGTGACGCGTCCGCTCGAGAAGCAGCTGAACACCATCAGTGGCGTCGACAAAATAAAGTCGACCTCGATTCAAGGCTTTTCATCGATTGAAGTCAAATTCGACTTTCGCGTAGGCGTCGACGAAGCGCTGCGCAAAGTCAAGGACAAGGTGGACGCCGTACAGTCGTCCCCGGACTTTCCCAAGGATCTTCCCGCCGACCCCAACATCTTCGAGCTCAACATCGCCGAGCTTCAACCGATCATGAACATCAATATATCGGGTGAATTCACGGCGGACCAACTCGAGGACTACGCCAAGTACCTTGAGGAGCAGATCGAAGACATCCCGAGCATTGCTTCAGTAGACGTGCGCGGAATCGACGACAAGGAGGTGCGAATCGCCGTGGACTTGCAAAGAATGGAAGACCTCGACATTAGCTTCAACGGTATTGCCGACGCCATTAAGTACGAAAACATGTCGGTTTCGGGCGGAGACCTGCTTGTCGACGGCTACCGCCGCAACATCCGCGTCCTCGGTGAATTTGAATCGATTCAAGACATCGAAAACATCATCGTCAAGCAAGAAAAAGGCGCCATTGTGTACTTGCGCGACATCGCCGAAGTGGAATTCACGAATGTGGAGCGGGAGAGCTACGCTCGCCAGTTTAAGAGTCCGGTAGTTTCGTTGGACATTAAGAAGCGCTCAGGCGAAAACCTCATCGAGGTTTCGTCAGAAATCAATAAGGTCGTGGCTGAGGCGAAGGACTCCTACTTCCCCAAAAACCTCCTCTTGTCGATAACCAACGACCAGTCGAACCGCACCAAAAACCAAGTGGGTGAGCTTGAAAACTCCATCATTTTCGGGGTGATCCTGGTCGTACTCGTCTTGACCTTCTTCTTGGGCCTGCGCAACGCCCTCTTTGTGGGCATTGCCATTCCGCTTTCGATGCTACTTAGCTTCTTGATTTTGAACAGCATGGGCGTTACGCTCAACTTCATGGTGCTCTTTGGACTTGTGCTTGCGCTGGGCATGCTGGTAGACAACGGTATTGTAATCGTTGAAAACATTTACCGATTCCGCACCTTGGGTTACAGCGCAGACGAGTCTTCGCGCCTTGGGTCCGGCGAAGTGGCAATGCCCATTATTTCCTCTACGGCGACGACGCTGGCAGCTTTTATTCCGCTCGCACTTTGGCCCGGACTCATCGGCGAATTCATGAAGTTCTTGCCTCTGACGTTAATCGTCGTGCTAAGTTCATCCCTTTTTGTGGCACTCGTGATCAATCCCGCGCTTGCTGCACGCTACATGAAAATGGAGGCCGACGTGGTGAACCGCCCAAAGTGGACTAAAATCGGATCGGCCTTGACTGTGGTTGGCCTCATTCTGAATGTGGCAGTTGGCCTCACGGTATTGGGCAACCTGCTCTTTTGGCCTGGGTTCCTGACCTTGCTCTACATCTGGGCCATTGAACCGTGGACCAATAATTTCATGGCCAACGGCCTGCCCAAGCTTGAAGCGTGGTACGAACGACAAATTGGATGGGTTCTTGCAAAGAATAATGCGTCAAAGACGTTCTGGTCGACGGTGGGCTTATTTGTGCTGAGCTTCATCCTGATGGGAATTATTCCGCCGAAAGTGGTCTTCTTCCCCGACAACCAGCCCAACTTGGCCAACATCTACATCGAGATGCCTGTGGGCACCGACATCGAGGAGACCAACAAGATCACCCAAGAAATCGAGGATCAAATTTTGTCGCTCCTCAAGCGCTACGAATACGATGTGGACGGCAAGCCCTACAACTACATGGTTGAGTCGGTCATCGCTCAGGTAGGCAAGGGAACGAGCGACCCGCGCGAGGGTCCGTCGAACGTGGCTACGCCCAACAAGGCCAAAGTGGTCGTGGCGTTCCGCGAGATGAAGTACCGCCTCAACGAAGAGGGCGACCGCGTCGCAAGTTCTGATGTACTGAACCTGCTTCGCGAGAACATTTCTGCCATCCCAGGGGTGCTAATCGCAGTAGAAAAGGACCAAAACGGTCCGCCCACAGGTGCTCCCGTCAACATCGAACTCAGCGGAAACGACTACGACGTGCTGTTGGAAACTGCTGAAGATGTGCGCCGAACCCTGGTTAACTCTCGTGTAAAAGGCTACGATGAGCTCAAGCTCGACGTGGCTGGCGATAAGCCTGAACTTCCCATCAGCGTGGACCGTGCAAAAGCCCGAAGCCTCGGCGTAAGCACCGGACAAATCGGAGACGCGTTACGCACTGCCCTGTTCGGCAAGGAAATCAGTCGCTACAAAGACGAAGAAGATGACTACCCCATCAACATACGCTTCAAGGATGAGTTCCGCTACAACATCGAGAGCCTACTCAACCAAAAGATCACGTTCCGCGATCCGGGGTCTGGCCGAATCAAGCAAGTACCAATTAGCACGGTCGCTTCGCCCGCCAAAACCTCGACGTTTACCGCGGTGAAGCGCAACGACCTCAACCGAGTAATCACGGTTTACTCGGGAATCGAAGAAGGCGCCAACGCCAACACAATCGTCGCCGAAATGAAGCAGGTGCTCAAGAACTACGAGCTGCCCAAGGGAGTAAGCCTTTCGTTCACCGGCCAGCAAGAAGAGCAGGCCAAAGAGCTCGGTTTCTTGTCTAAAGCACTGATGATCGCAGTGTTCTTGATCTTCTTGATCATCGTTGGTCAGTTCAACTCAGCACGTATTCCGTTCTTGATCATGACCACGGTCATTCTGTCGTTCATCGGCGTGTTCCTCGGACTCTTGATCTTTAGAATGGACTTTGTGGTCATCATGACCATGATCGGCATCATTTCGCTGGCCGGTGTCGTCGTAAACAACGCCATCGTCTTGGCGGACTACGGAAGCCAACTCATTGAGCGCCGCAAGGCCGAACTAGGCCTCGAGCAGGATGTTCCCCTTCCCGAAGAAGAACTTTCACCTATTCTTTCGGAAGCAGGTAAGACGCGCTTGCGCCCAGTGCTGCTCACGGCCATCACCACCGTACTCGGACTAATTCCGCTCGCTACGGGCATGAACCTCGACTTCTTTACGTTGATCTCCGAAAACAACCCCCACATCTACTTCGGTGGCGACACCGTTGCCTTCTGGGGACCGATTTCGTGGACCGTAATCTTTGGTTTGACCTTCGCCACGTTCTTGACGCTGGTCATCATGCCGGTGCTGCTCTTCCTCACAGAGCGCAGCCGTTCGCGCCGCTACTACCGCAAGCTGGCCAACTAAGCGAAGTACGTTCTCGGGTATTCCGAGGAGCACAGGATCCCGGAGCAGGCCGCGCAGCGGCGGGCTCCGGGATTTCTTTTGGGCCGCGCAGCGGCGGGCTCCGGGATTTCTTTTGGGCCGCGCCGAAGGGGAGTTAGGCATTTGAAGTGCCTACTTTTGTACCGTGATTCCCTTGATGAACGATTGGCGCAGCTGGCCCGTGGCCCGCTGGAGCGAAGTGGCCGACGCGGCCAAAGCCCACGTGCTCGCAACTACTCGCGACAAAGCTGGCCATATTGCCTCCAGCCTTGGTGCTGCCGAGCTCACCGTGGCCCTTCACGGCCTGCTGAATACGCCCGAAGATCTACTCATCTGGGACGTCGGCCACCAAGCCTATGTACACAAGGTGCTGACCGACCGCGCCTCGGTGTTTAAGGCCAACCGGCAGCCGGGCGGACCCAGCGGCTTTCCCCGCCGTAGTGAATCGCCGTTTGACGCCTGGGGCGTAGGCCACTCCAGTACTGCGCTGTCGGCCGCCGTGGGCTTTGCCCGCGCGGACCATGCCCTAGGCAGGGTTCGGCACCGCGTAGCGGTGGTGGGCGACGGCGCTATGACCGGCGGAATGGTCTACGAAGCCCTAAACGACGGGGGCGGGTGGGGCGCCGACGTTTTGCTCGTCATCAACGACAACGGAATGGCCATCGAAGAAAACGTCGGTGCCCTGCACCGCGGCGGGCCAAATGCCTACCGCGCCCTCGTGGAATCCCTCGGGTGGGCCTGGGTCGACGGCAGCATAGACGGTCACGACGTGCCCGCCGTGGCGAGCGCCCTGGAGCGCGCGCTGGCGCTCCGCGGCCCGCGCGTGCTCCACGTGCGCACCCGCCGCCCCTCGACGTCGGAACTGGGCCTTTCGGAATCCGCCCCGGGACCAGCGCACTTTCAAACCCATTTTGCGGCGGCCCTCGCTTCGCTCGCCGCCGCCGACCCCCGAATTCACGCCCTGACGGCGGCCATGGCTCCGGGCTGCAGCTTGGATGTGGTTCGTGAGCAGTTCCCCGACCGCGTGCACGACGTGGGGATCGCAGAGCCCCATTGCATTACGGCCGCGGCGGCCATGGCCGCCGCCGGCCTCCGCCCTGTCGTCAACCTCTATTCGACGTTTTCGCAGCGGGCGCTCGACCAATGGATTCATGACGTGGCCCTGCAAAAATTGCCGGTAATTCTGTGCTTGGACCGTGCGGGCATGGTCGGCGAAGACGGCGCGACCCACCACGGCGTATTTGATTTGGCGATGTTCCGGGCGGTGCCCCACACGGCGATATGGGCCCCGCGCGACGGCCATGCCCTGCGCGAAGCGCTTGAGGAGGCACTAGCCTACGGGGGGCCTTCGATTATTCGCTACCCGAAGGGTGCGGCGCCACGCTACCCGGAGCCCCTGCAGCGCCGAGGAGGTATGGACTGGATGCAGTCGGGTACAGGCGTCGCCCACTTCGCCCTCGGAACCGCCTTAAGCCAGGCCCTCGCCGCCGCCAAGCCCAGCGAGAGCGTAATTGACCTGCGCCGCGCCAAGCCAATGGACCCGAACTCGCTGCACTACTTTGCCCGCAACCACCACACCTGGAACGTTTGGGAAGATGCTCAAGCGATCAATGGGGTCGGCCAAGCCCTTGGATGCTGGCTCCTTGAAAACGGCTACGGACACATTGCCCTTCACCGCCACGGCTACCGCGACCAGTTCGTGGACCACGCTCCGCGCGAAGCACAGTTGGAGTCCGCGAAGCGGATCTAGCAACTAGTTACTAGTAACCGGTATTGAAGCCCAACGCGGTGCGGACCCGCTTCAAGGTGGCCTGCGCTACCGGGCGAGCCTGTTCGGCACCCGCACGCAGCACGGCATACACCGCGTTGGGATCCGCCATGAGCCGATCAAATTCCGCCCGAGGACCGGCAAAGCGCTCCAAGATGGCGTTTAAAAGGGCCGTTTTCGCGTGGCCGTAGCCGTAGCCGCCCGCGCGGTAGTTGGCCTCCATTTCGGCAACCTGCTCGGGGCTCGAAATAAGTCGGTACAGCGTCACGACGTTGCACGTGTCCGGATTCTTAGGCTCCTCGAGCGGCGTGGAATCCGTAACGATGCCCATGATTTGCTTTTTCAGCTCTTTTTCGGGCAAGAAGATGTCGATGACGTTGCCGTAGGACTTCGACATTTTCTGGCCGTCGGTGCCGGGTATCGTCATCACGGCCTCTTGAATTCGGGCCTCAGGGAGCACAAAAACCTCGTGACCGGTGATGCGGTGGAAGGTTTCGGCGATATCGCGGGTGATTTCGAGGTGCTGGCGCTGGTCTTTACCTACCGGAACCAAGTGGGCGTCGTACAGCAAAATGTCGGAGGCCATAAGCACCGGGTAGTCAAAGAGGCCAGCGTTCACGTCGCTCAGGCGATCTGACTTGTCCTTGAAGCTGTGGGCATTGGCCAGCATGGGGTAGGGCGTAAAGCAGTTGAGGTACCAGGTCAGCTCGGTGCACTCCGGAAGGTCGCTCTGGGCGTAGAATACAGTGCGCTTGGGATCCAGTCCGCAAGCAAGCCAAGCGGCGGCCGTGGCGAGCAAGTTGGCCTTGCGGGCTTCAGGGTCCTTAACCGTGGTCAGCGAGTGAAGGTCCGCGATAAAAAGGTAGGACTCGTTGGCGGGGTCCTTGGCCAAGTCAATGGCCGGAAGGATGGCGCCCAGCACATTACCGAGGTGCTGGCGTCCGCTGCTTTGGATTCCGGTGAGGATGCGTGCCATAGCGCGAAGTTAACCCCGGCCGTGGCAGCGCTGGCAGGGTATTTTTTCGTGATTATTGTCAAAGTAACATTTTTTATTGATCTGTCGCGGCCGAGCCAATTTGCCCCCTTAAAAGAGCAGTAAAAATCCCTGTAATTACTGCATTTCAACGATTTATACGAATTATTTTATGAATTTTTTCTGTGTCCTCTGCACGTTGTGTGGAATTTTTTTCTACTTTTCCTAAACAAAACACATTTTTAAATGTTAACCTAACACAAAATCCACCTAAAACCTGATTTATGCAATTTCTCGAAGTACTCACCATTGATCCGGCCGATCCCGTAAGCTTTACGTTCTTTACGGGCTACATGGCCATGTTTGCTGCATCCGTGTTCTTTTTCATGGAGCGCAGCCGCGTCGCCGACGAGTGGAAGCTCTCTCTGTTGGTATCTGGTCTTATCACCGGTATCGCCGCAGTGCACTACTACTACATGCGCGACTTCTATCAAGCGACGGGTACCAACCCCATCGCCCTTCGCTACATTGACTGGACGCTGACCGTTCCGTTGATGTGTGTTGAATTTTACTTAATCACCAAGAAAGCCGGCGGTTCCAGCGGGCTTTTGTGGCGCTTGATCTGGGCTTCGGTAGCCATGCTGCTGCTCGGATACATCGGTGAAGCCTTCTACGCAGATCAGACCCAATCGTGGGTTTGGGGCGCGCTGTCTGGCTTGGCCTACTTCTACATTGTGTGGATGGTATGGAAGGGCGAGGTTGCGACCTTGGCCGCCAATGCAGGCGGAAAAGTTCAGACGGCCGTCAAGGCATTGGGCTGGTTTGTTCTCGTGGGCTGGGCGATTTACCCCATTGGGTACATTGCAGGCACCGAAGGTGGACTCTTTGGCATGAAAGTGCT
>JACCDS011028723.1_pt1 | contig 16667 bp, 14 predicted proteins | sample 7446441 | NCBI WGS metagenome assembly JACCDS01 (sample SAMN15323445, study PRJNA562643) | freshwater metagenome | isolation source: river surface water | place: USA:Blue River Watershed | collected 2017-08-17
CCTTCTATCCCTCGACGGCTGCCAAGTTCAGCATCCCTGCCAATGACGCCGAACTTTGGGCTTATGCCAAAGGTCGTAAGAACGAACCTCGCCGCAAGCAGGTCGCCCTTGTCGGGTTCCTTAAATCTCAGCTCAAAGGAGAGGGTAAGGCCAACAAGCTTGAGCTGGCCGAGGCGGCCAAGAAGATTCCGGGGCTGCTTTCGATGGACCATGAGATGGTTATCACTTTCGAAGGGCGTGAGGTGAAGGTCCGCATTGCCCGTGAAGAACTGAACTTCAAGGTAGCCTCCTTGGTGGGTAATCGGGCGAATCCTCTACGCCCCAATCTCATCAGCCGTTCGGACGTAAAGTTCGTGCTGGATGACGAAACCATGTGCCGCGAACTCGAGTCTCATGTCGTTGGCATCATTGCGGATCGCGCCATTTCGCTCCTAGCTCTCAAGGATAAGGCTGAGCAGGCCAGACTTAGGAAGGGACTGGCTGCCAAGGCAAGGCAGGCTATCACGGCCTTGCTCGGCAAGAATCCTTCCGTACGCATGACCATCGGTGAAGTAGAGCTGACGCTCGATCGTGATACGGTTTCCGGAGCCAGCTTTGCATATGGTTACAAGGAAGGGGGCATGGCATTCCCAGATCCGCTTGACGCTGCCGGGCGTACAATCATCACGTCGGAAGGCGGTGCCTCAGTATCCCGCTTCAAGCATGTTATCTGCGATGACTGCGCCAATGCCGGCAAGAAGCTGTCCCATAATTGCGCCAAGGAAGGACAGCTTCGTCGCCTGTTTCCTAGGGAGCTGGAGGCGATGAATGGCTTCTCTGAGGCGCATTCCAAGGCCTGCGAGCAATTGAGGATCTCCGATGGCCGCCGGGCATTCTTCATGGGTAACGCCCTGGTGGTCGGGGTCGTCGAGCGTATCCTCAAGGCCTTGGTGTCATAAGGCACTTATTACTCTGGCGGGGTCGGCCAAGGTTTTCATAAGAACCTTATGTGCTTGGAGACTTCCTTTTCGACCCGCTGCCGTATGACCCCGATGACAGGGAGTCCTGCCTTAGCCATGCGCGTAAACTGAAAGAGGCCGGTTCGCTTCGACAGGCCATCCATCTGTGCGTTCCCATCGCCCACCAGCCTAAGGTGCTCGAAGCGGTCGACGCTATCCTTGCTTCCGGCGGCAAGGGAGCCCTGGGTAACGCGATCGAGGCAGGGCACTTTTATTACCGCCCGAATTCTTCCGCCAAGCCGGACCTAGGCTGGGCTGAGCTGAAGTGCACGGGGCTACTGCCGGACGGCGAGGGTGGCTATCGGGCCAAGGAACGCTTGGTCATCTGTATGATCAACTATGGTGGCAATGCGGCCTCGTCGATTCCCTGTGTCGTCGAGGAGTCGGCAGAAGAAAGCCATGCGTTCAGGAAACTCACCAGCATCCTCCTGGTGTTTTATGATTATGCCAAACATACAGAATCGGCAGAGCTGCTAGATGCCCGAATCCGTCTGGCTGGACTCTGGGTGCCTGAGCCTGAGGACATCCTCTCATTCAAGCAGGACTGGGAAGTCATCCGTGAATACGTAAAGCAGGGCAGGGCGCACGAACTTTCGGAGGGACTGACCCCAATGCTTGGGGCTTGTACCAAGAGTTCTGACTCGAGCGTACGAGTGCGCCAGGGTTATGGCAGTGAACTTGCTAAGCCACGTGCCTTCGCCCTTAAGCAGGCTTTTGTCACCGAGATATTCCGTCAACTTAGCGTCAGTCAGGGTGCGCGCCAGCCGGATGAAGTCGTTTCCGAGCCTTTTATCAATGACATGAAATCCAAGAAAAACATCGAACAAGCTGTGGCCGAGGCGGCGGTACGATATCGCGGAATGTCGACCACGGAAATCGAGCTCAAGCTGCGCCTTGAAGGTAAATTCGGCGGCAAGAGCGTCCATTCGCTCCGGATGAACAAATTCGTGAATACTTTGGCTTCAGGCGATCAGTTCACTCCTATCGGCAGCCTTTCTGATTTCCGTAAAAGCGGACTGACGGTCAAGGTCGTCCGAATCTTGAAGAACGGACAGGCTGCTGAATCAGTCTCATTTCCCGCCTTTGAATACGACCAGGTCGCGGCCGAAGACGAGTGGGAGGAATCGTCCCTGTATCAAGATTTGGTCAAAAGGTTCCTTTTCGTCTTCTTGCGTGACTACAAGGATGGCAATCCTCCGGTCTTCGACCGGGCGGTGTTCTGGTCCATGCCCGAAGACCACCTAGACCTTACCAAGGAGGTCTGGGAGGACACGGTTCGCCTTATCCGCTCCCGGAGGCTGGAAGAGCTCCCGCGCGAGGCAGAGACCTATGCGGTCCATGTCAGGCCACACGATCGTCGGCGATACCCCGGTTTTAAGCGTAGTTACTGGCTGAACAAAAGCTACGTCTCAACCATCTGGGCCAACTCCAGGTAAGAATCGCCTTTGCCGCCGCCGGCTTACGGGGCAGGGAGAATCTTGCATCGTCGCTGTGGGTTATGTTTCGGCTTGTCCGTCACTGACCTAAGTTGGATAAGTCTTGAATGAAGCTTCTATTGCAGAAAGTTAATCAAGGTTCAGGCGCCTCCGTCTACGCGGGTCGTATCAGGGTGGGCGATCTCATCGGCAGCTACAAGATTGACCATTACGATAAGGCTAACAGCCCTCAGGGGTATCAGCGTTTGCCAGACAAGAAGCGTTGCATCTCTTTTGCTCTATTTATCAAGGCACAGTACGACGCGGGAGCACCTCTGGTTTTCCCTACTTCGATTTTGGCCAGCACGCGTAAGAAAATGCACTTAACCGCTCTCGCAGACCGTGTTACTTTTTCGGCCGAACTCAACTCGCGGGACTTTCTTTTCATAGTCGACGGTCAACATCGTACAGAAGCATTCAAGTATGCCGTTCAGAACCTTGGCATGGGTGAGCTCGAAGACTTTGAGCTCCCGATCGTTGTCATCGATGGCATGAAGCTTGAGGATGAGGTAAACCAGTTTCTGGCGATTAATACGAACATGAAGACCGTAAAGGTCGACTTGGCTAATCAGCTTCTTATTAACCTGGGGGTCAAAGTTCCGGAAAAGAAGAAAATCGCCATCCTTGCCACCAAGATCGCCAACCATCTGCAGGAAGGGGATTATGCCTCACCTTGGATGGGCAAGCTGAGGCCTGCTAACGCCGCCAGCAATCCGTCAGCGTACTGGAATACCGTGCTTAGTTTTCATAATTCCCTGAAACCTATCCTTGGTTTCGACTCCCTTGACGGACTTGGTGAAAAAAAGATTGCCGAGCAGCTTGGTGCTTTTTGGGCTGCGGTCGCTGCTCTGATGCCCGAGGGTTTCTCTGCAAGCCACTCAAAGTATCTGGTTACTAAAAATAATGGATTTGTTTCCCTCCACAGGGTTTTCGCCAAGGTTTACAAATATTTACGCTACAAACAAGAAATCCGCCATCCTTCGGTCAAGGATTACAAGAAGGTGTTGTCCCTTGCTAAGGAAACTGTTTTTGACGCTGAATTTTGGCTGAGGACTGGAGACGGAGCGGCAAGTTTTGGTGGTGGCTTCGGTGGCTACTCCAAGCTCGCCAACGCGATTATCGAAGAACTGACGAACGCGGGGGTTGATTTCTAAGGCCATGGAAACCTCTGGAAAATACTACAGCTTTATCAGATCGCTTCCGAATCCTTACGGGCCCGGTCTCAAGTACACGTCCAAGGACCTGGGTTGTATTCGGAGGACGTTGTCTGGTCTGCAAAACCTTTCCAAGGCTGGCTCCCCGGGCCTGCTGCTTGGTAGGATTCAGTCCGGAAAGACCAAGTCCTTCATCGGTCTCATCGCCTTGGCTTTTGACAATGGTTACGATGTCGTCGTCGTTCTTACCAAGAACTCAGAGGCTTTGGCCACGCAGACCGCCCGTCGCCTCTCTTTGCAGTTTGGGAGCTTCGGTGATGCTGTTAACGTCAGGGACATCATCGTGGGAAAAGGGCAACTTCCGGACGATTTCGCCGACTCCAAGCTTATCCTCGTGGCGAAAAAGCAGCACAAGAATCTTGATTATCTTGCGACCGCTCTGACTGGCGACGGGTCCTTGTTTGCGGGAAAAAAGGTTTTGATCGTCGATGACGAGGCGGACAGCGCATCCGTGGCATTCAGCGGCGGATCGAAGAAGGACAAGGAAGGCCGCAAGGCCTTGGCCGAGCTTCGGATCGTCGCCAAGAAAATCGATGCTCTAAGGCGATCCATCAAGCCCAAGCCATCGTTCTTACAGGTTACGGCCACTCCTTACTCGCTTCTGCTGCAGAATAAAGGATCCGCCTTGAAGCACGATACCTCCGTGCAATCTTTGCGACCCTCGTTTGTTGAGCTCGTTCCGTTGCACGATGATTATTTCGGCGGTGATCATTATTTTGGTCAAATTTCCCAGAACTCCGCCAGGCCTGAATCTTTGATGCATCGACCTGTCTCGGAAGAGGAGATGAAGCTCCTTAGGACCTGTGATTCTGTCGCAATCGAAGGCGTTGATATTTCTGACGACGGGCAGTCATTCCCGGCTCTCCTGGGCGCGCTGGTTAACTTCGTAGTCGCTGGCTCTATTCGCCGACTCCAGCAGGCCGAAGAGGGCCTGAAGGATTCAAAATTAAGTAATTTCGCCATGCTTCTCCATACTGAGCCGAGCAAGACGGCTCATGCGTGGCAGGCTGAGGTGGCCAAACGTCTCCTCGGCCGCATGAGGGATGCCGCCGCGTCTCGTGAGAGCAAGGCTTTGGATGCTTTGCTGAAGGTTTCCTACGACAATCTTTCAAGTTCCTTAAAGTTAGAGGGGATCAAACGCCCTGACTTCTCCACCGTTACTTTGAAAGCCAAGGAATTTCTGCGCCGTGGCCTGCCTCGCATCAACGTTGTTAACTCCGATAAGGATATCTCCGAGCTTCTGGATCCGGATTCTGGTGAGTTGAAGCTGGAGGCGGCCCTCACGCTTTTCGTTGCCGGACAATACATGGACCGTGGCGTTACCGTTCCTAACCTGATTTCATTCTTTTACGGACGCTCCCCAAAGACATTCCAGCAAGATACTGTCCTACAGCACTGCCGCATGTTCGGGTCGCGTTACCGTCCGGAAGTCGCGGTCACCCGTTTTTATACCACTGAGCGTATTCTCGGCGTCCTCCGTGAAATGCATGTCAATGACACCATTCTACGTGATAGAATCGAAGAGTTCGGCGTAGATGATAAGGTGCTCCAGATGCTACAGAGCACATCTTCTGGGCAGGTGAAGTTCTGTAGTTTCGATAAGATCAGAGCCTCCAGGATTAGAGTCATCAACGGAGAGTCAAAGCTATGGCCTCGTGGATTTACCCTCAAGTCCCCCGATGCGCTGGAGTTTCATACTCAGAAAGTGGAAAATCTTTTGGATACCCATGGCATCGCTCCGGGGAAGAACGGACAAGTCCTGGTCGATGCCGATGACGCAACCAAAATTCTCAAGGATTTGTCCAAGTCCTTCCAAGGTTTTGCTCCTCAGTATGAACATACCTGGAACGAAGCCGAAATCGGCCAGCTGATTTCACAGCTTAGCGACCCTCTGGCAGGCCGTGATCCAAAGCATCAAGGGAAGGTTTTCGTTGTTGTCAGGTGCGGCCGTGATCGCCCGAACCAGTTCGCCCGCCAAGTTATTCCTTTGGACTCACCTGATAATCCCAAGGAAGACATGGAACCTTGCCGTGAGCTCGCAAAGCTTGCCCCGGTATTACTGCTCACCCTTCAGAATGGTAAGATTAAGGATGGTTGGGGTGGCGAGCCCTTCTGGTGGCCTGTGTTTTTCCCTCCGTTCGATAACAACTGCTACATGTACGCCGCGGACTAGGTGACTGGATGGGCTAGCTCAGCCAATATTTCCAGACCATCACCATGGCGGCGGTGTCGAGTTCGCAGTAACGCATGAGCTGGCGGCGGATGGAGCGGCGGACGGCCTGATCGCCGGCGGCGAGACCATAACGGACGTGCTCGTAGGCGAGCATGGCCCCGGGGCCGTTCTTCACGATGTCGAGTTCGTCGAGTTTGGACAGGTCTAGGGTGTTATCCTTCGAATCCTGCAAGGTCAGCGCGGGGAGGGCGTCATAGGGGCTCTTCACAGGCTGCCCCTTCTCGTCGACGGCATACTTGGGGAAGAGCTTCTGGATGGCGGGGTTCTTCCAGACGACGGGGAGGACTTTCTTGATGGAATGGCTCCCCTTCATGGCAGGGTCGTAGAAATGCCCGCGCGAGATGACAACGAGGTCGAGGCAGCGCTCGCTCTTCACCGCGTGCTTCTTGTTCTTGGCGTTCATCCCCCAGTTGCGGTCGACCCATGAGACGAGGTCGGCCTTCGAAGCGTCGCCGCGGATCTCATTGGCGAGTTCCTGGGTGACGACGACTTCGTAGTCCGCCCAATGGTAGATGGTGCCTTGCTCTCCGAGGAGCTTACGGAGGGATTCCAGGAAGCCGAGGTTGGGGTTCTCGTTCTCGGTATCGAGCCACTCGACGTGCCGAGGCGAGGCGCCGGGATTGTCGATGACGTGGCAGCTCCACTGGAAGCCGACCTGCCCGTAAGGACGGCAGCCGGGAGCCGAGGGCAGGGCACAGCGCGTGCCTTCGTAGTCGAGGAAGAACAACGGGTAGTGCTCGGTCTTGCAGCGCAGCAGGGTCGCCGCATCCCGGACGAGTTCGGGCGAGATAAATGCTCGGCCGGTACGGACGGCCATGATCTGGCGCTTCCAGCCGCGCTGACGCTCGCCGTCGCCGGCAAGGTCTTCGTCCTGTAAGTCGGTGACCTGCGGCGCCCGCGGGGCCGCCTGCTCGGTGATACGTCGGACGGTGCCGGGCTTCCGATATTCCATGCTGCCCAGATGCCAAAGGGTGAACAGGTGGTGCTCGGCGCGGGCCTGGGTGCCCCAGCAGAGGTCGTAGCCGGAGGTCTGACCCGGGACGTTGAACTCGCAGGCTTTGCACTTCATGCCGAGCTCCGGGGCGGGCCAGTTGCCGCTGGCGACATAGCCGGCCAGACGGTTGGTGGCCTCGGCGATGGATTCCTCGCCAGGGTAGGCCTGGGCGACAGCCTCCGTGGCCTCTAGGATGGCGATCAGGGACGTTTCGTTGCCCAGTTGGGCCTTGCCGCTGTACTCGACATCCGGACGCCCTCCAGAGCCGTTATCGGTGAGGGTGAAGAGTCCGCGGACCTCTTCCGGGCCGGCGACGCCCAACTTGTTGGGCAGATAGAACCATGCGCGGATGGTCTTCTCGATGCCGGCGGCCTGTAAGGACAGTCGGGCGACATGGACCTGGTAGGCCAGGTCGACGACGTAGGGCTGCCAATCCTTCTTGAGCAGTTCCTTCGGGTCGGTCTGTAGCTTGGATTCAACCTCGGCGGAGGCGGACTTGATCTCGATGAGGTCGAGGGTGTCGCCGGTCACGCGGACCATGTCGCACCGCGCCATCAGGTCGCCGACCGCGAAGGTCGTCTCGTGGAGCATGCAGTCGCCGGCCTTGATCTTGGCGATCGTCCTTGCGGAAGCCTCGGCATGGCTCTGCTTCGGGACATACATGTCATCTCCCGGGTGGTAGATCCTCACCAACTTCTCGAACATGTAGCCGCCACGTGCGAGCTGTTGCATGTAGCTGTCCTCATCCGTCTGCCGCGGCAAAGCCGGCCGTGCGAGCGAATGCTTCACCCTCAGCGGACACTCCAGCCCAAGCTTGAAGAGAGATTTCGAGAGGGTGGGGGTGGGCATGGGCGCTTAGGAATGGGGACTCATTCCATAAGCGCAAGGGGATGCGTGGCCATTAAAGGGGCAGGTGGGCACGCTAGAGGCCCGGAGGCTCAGAGGCCCGGTTGACCAGAGATCCGAGCAGGCCAAGGGCAGTCTGAGTCAGGTTAACCTATGCCCGAAAATCATCGTACGACATGTCCCGAGATGATGTTCATCTCGACGAGAGGGCAGTAATCAGGATGACGATGAAGAACAAGGCTGGGACGAATGCGGCGCACAGGATCTGGCCGAAACTCCACGGCGAATACGCCGGCCGGTTTGGGGCGGCTTCGTTGATCTTCGTGATGTAGTTGTGCGCCGGCATGATGAACAGGAAGGTGAGCATCGAGGGGATGATGATCTGATTGCCGCACAACGTGAAGGCGATGAATCCAAAGGTCAGCCACCCGCTCGAATAATCCGGTCTTTCCGTATGGCTGAGCTTCGGGTCCTCTTTAATGTACTTAAGGAGCGAATGGAAATGGAAGAAAGCGAACCAGCCTCGCCAGAAGGGCATGATGTCCAGGTCGTCGCGCTCCTTGATGTAGCGCCAGTTCTTATAGACCCAGTAGCTGCTAAAAACTCCCAGGCTGATGACCGTCATGAAGATGAGGCGTCCGGTAGAAATGTACAGGTAGGCGGGCTTTGACGACGAAGGGGTGCCGGCGGGATTGGCGACGGTTTTCAGCGACTGCGCCGGCACGCTGCCTCCTAGGATGAGATGGAGCGGCTTCCAGTTGTCATGACCCTCGGCCCAGGCGTTGTCGTTCAAGGATATCTCCGATGAAGCAAGCATGGCCTGAATCTGCTCATGAGTGAAAGGGCCTCGCTTGCTGTTGTCTTTGATGACGTAGATTTGAATTTCTTTCATAGGGTAGTTTGTCGGATTAGTTATTATTAAGGCCTAGCTAAGTAGGCATGGGCCAGGGGTGGGCCTCGATAATGCTCATATAGAATTTTATAGAGTCAAGAGCCGCGACCGCATGTTTTGGCCTAGATGTGGTGATGCGATCCGTTGACTCGTTGATTAGTTGGCCTGTTGACAAGAACGAGGCAGAGCACGGCGTGGCCGCAAGGGGACACATGGGCGCGGTGACACGGGGACACGCGCTCGTGCGAGGGGGCATGCTGGCAAGTTGACACGGTGACGTGGGCGCACACTAGAGGCCCGGAGGCTAAGTTGATCAGAGTGGGGCAGGACTCAAAGGGGGCACCATAGGAGAACCGGATGATTGGCTGGGGACATCATGGCCGCAGCATTGATTCCGGTCTCCGGTTCCCCTTTGAAATGCTGAATCGTTTCGGGTCGCAAGTGGCGGATATCGCTCAGCAAGTAGTGATGCGAAGTCACCAGCAGGCACGGATTGCCCTAACGGATGCCAATCTAGGCAATGGTATATGCTGTTGTTTTGCGATGAAAGCGGCGACCCAGGGCTATCGACCAAATCAGGTTCGTCCTTTTACTTCGCCGTAGCTATGCTTTACTGTGCGGACGGTGAAACCGCGGCCCGGCTTGCCGACGCTCAAGAAAAGACCCGAGGCGGGCTGAGATGGTCAGGGGAGTTCAAGTGGTCAAAGATGCCTTCCGATTTGAGGATGGCCTACCTGACAACTATGGCGCCGTTCCTTGTCGCACACCGCGTGGTGATCTGGGATAAGCAACATGATCCACTGCCATCTGGGTATCGTCCTGAGGTGGCGGTCATGCTTCATTGTTACAATGCCTTCGGCTTTAAGAAGCCGGCGGTCAGGATCGTCATCGACGGCGAGCGGGATCGCCTTCGCTCATCGGAGATAAGAGCCGCTTTAGGTGCAAGGGAGGTCCGCATGGAAAGGTCGCACGCTTGCCCGCACTTGCAGATGGCAGACATGCTTGTCGGCTTCCACGCTTACGCATGGCGTGAGGGCTGGCGTGATGTCCCCAAAGGGCTGCACCACCTGGAGGCGAACCTTAGGTGGTGCAGGTAAAGGGGGCGAGGTCTGGACTATCCTTGCGGAAAGCCGCCTATGGTGAGGCTACCTTTCATGCCAGACCCCATTGCGTGTCCCAATGTGACTCACCTCCGCGTACCCACAAGCCAGAAAAGCTCCTAGGCCATTGGGTAGGGGCGTGAGTCCCGCGCGTCTGAGGATTAATGGGAAGTCATCCCGACCGATACAACTAGGGCAGCACGCGGTGCTGCCCCTACCTCGATGCAGGTAATGACGGTTGGCGGTATGCGGTTGGGCGATGCAACGGCTACCACCAGAAGACTCGTCTTAATAGGCCCGCGTCAGTCTACGACCGCGCAATTCCGGACTCTGATCTGAGTCAAGAACCTGACATGGAACGAAAACGTGATCTCACGCCATTCGTTTTCGGCAAGCGGATCGACGAGCTGAGAGACGCACTGGGGTTGTGTCGTGAGCATTTGTCCTTCGCTTGCTTTGCGGCGGCAGGCGTCGACTTCGTCGAGGAACGTTTTTACATCTCGCCAAAGCGCCTGCTTGGAGGCGCGCATCTCCTTTCGATAAGATTCATCCGTGCAGAATTCATCCATTACCGCGTTATAATCATCTGCGCGTCTGCTAAGCGGTTCCCTGAGTCCGGAAAGACGGGCCATCGTGGACAAAACCGAGTTGCGGAATAGGATCTGTTGCCTGGTGATGTCCGCCATGCCGGGGGTTCTTCCTGCTTGGATGGCCGCCCTGATGATGGCCCTTTCGTAGGCTCCACGGATGGTGGTCGCACGCGAGGGGCCGATGTTAGGGATGGATTCCAGGTTGTACATGATGGGGTCCAAGTCCCTGAGGTCATATATGCGCGCTGTGCTCAGGGCGCTGGCGATCACCTTGCTCAAGCCGAGCTCACTGATGCTGGTGTAACGCCTGGCATGCTCGAAAGCCTTGTCGGCATCCCTCTGGCAGGCCGCCTGCATCCGCTCTTTTGCGTCATTGATCGACCCCAGCATCCCGTTGATCTGCCGCTGGGCATACCAAAGCCTTAGCTCCAGGAAGAGGGCCGAGAGGTTCAGGCCTTGGGCCTTGAAGGCATGCGCGATGAGCCGAAGTAAAAAGAGGGTCTTTTCCTTGGCAGCCTGTATAAAGGTCGTGTTCTGCGACTCGATTTCGTGCATCGAAGGGCAGATATCGGCCTCTCCGGTTTATTGGCAACCACACAGTTGCCGGTACGGTTGGGGTGGTTGAGGGATATGGATGACTAAGTCAGCACGCAGTGCTGACCCTGCCTGTGTCAGGTCATGGCGGTTGGCGGTAAGCGGTTGGGTGATGCAAGGGCTGCCAGCTGCCGCCCGGGAATGTGCAGCAACAACTAGGGCAGCACGCGGTGCTGCCCCTACCTCGATACAGGCTATGACGTGGCGTGGTCCCGGCCCTACTGGGTAAGGTTATATCAGACTTAAGAATGTTGTAAGAGAGGCCCATTCCGTCATTCTCTGGGCGTGCTTTTCAAGCAGGCCACCGGAGATCTCTTCACCTCGGCGGGGGTGTTCATCAAGAACGTCCACTGCCCCAAGGGTGCCGCCGCCTTCGGACTCCTAGGCGTCGATAGGCAAGGGCGACTGTGCTGCCGTGGCTGCTCCCGGCGGATCCACGATGTCCGTCAGATGGGCGAAGCCCAGGTCCTGGCTCTGGTTAAGCATGATGCGAATGCCTGCCTTCTTCTCTCCCGAAAAGAACTCACGCTGATCTAATGTTTTCTTTCCCGCACCAGACAACCGCGGTCGGCCTGGTCGCCGAAGCTTGGCGACGCAATCTTCCCGGAGAGGCTCAGCCGTCTATCGGTCATGAAAGCCCGGAAGTTCCGGTGCGGGAACTTGCCGTCCGGGTCGCGGCTCTGGAACCGACGATGCCGGCAAAAGACCGCGAACATTTCATCGAAGCGTTTGCCAGGGTTTGGCCCAGGATCGACTCCTCAGGCGAATCGGCCTACAGGCAGCAGGAACCTTACGTCCCCCCGGCGTATGACGAGGAGGTGCTCAAGGCGTGGATCACCGTCATGGCCACGCGACGCAAGCCCGTGGCCTCGGCGTCTCGACTTCGTATCGCCGCAGGCGATGAACTGGCTTACCCTCGGGAATATGAGGCCATGAAGATCAGCCCTGGGGATTTCGGCACGCCCAAGCCCGATGGCGGTCGCATCAGATACGTGCCGAGGCTCAGCCTGACGCACCGTCAGCTCGCCTTGCATGTCGAGTTCGCGCCGCTGGTCGCAGTTGTTTTCATGGCCAGCCGATTGCCTGGAGGCTTTTTCGGCGCAAGGACGATGTCGGGTCCCGGATTCCGCCCGCAGGTCACGACCCTGCTGGAGGTTTTGCTCGCCCGACGTCCGGACAACATGACCGACGATCAGTTCGTGCCTTACGTTCGTTGGCTCATTGATTTCCGTTTCCCACTCTGGCCTGAAATCGATGACTGCATCATAGGCTGACGACGGTGCTCGCCATTATCTCAGACATCCATGGAAACCGCCCGGCGCTTGAGGCGGTGTTTGCGGAGATGGAGAAGCTAGGCGTTAAGCGGATGTTCGTGCTGGGTGATGTCATCGGCTACGGGCCTTTCCCGAACGACTGCCTGAGGATGATCGCCAAGGCGGACGTCTGCCTACAGGGTAACCATGAGGCGGGCGTGATCGGCGCTTTAGGCGAACGATGGTTCAACGATGCGGCCTGGGGCGCGATCGAATGGACCCGTAAGAAACTCACCCATGCCGACCGCGAACTGATCTCAAAGTGGCAGCCGACCGGGCAGTTTGAGGGCATCCAGATGGCTCATGCTTCCCTGAATCCTGATGCGGTCTTCGACTATCTCCTGACGCCTAGGGCGCTTAAGGCCCACTTCGAAGCCCAGAAATCTCCGCTATGCTTCGTCGGCCATACCCATGTCCCGGAAATCTGGACCGAGGGCAGGGAAGACCCATTAGTCTGGCCGAAGTCAGGGGTCTACCGCCTCGAGGCTGGCCGCAAGACGGTCATCAACGTCGGGAGCGTGGGTCTGCCTCGCGGAGATGACAAACGGGCTTCCTGGGCGACTTACGACCCCTTGGCGGGGGAAGTCACGCTGCGCCGCACGGCTTATGACGTCCAAGAGGTCATCCGGACGATCAAGCATCTGTGCCACGATCCGGTGGTGGAGGCGAAGTTGTTGAGGGATCTGGGGGCGATCTAGAGGCTCGGAGGCTTACACGATGCGAGAGCATGGAGTATCGAGTATGGAGTATGGGGAAGTCTCCAGACTAGCTGGCCGGTTGGCAGATTGAAGCGTTGGCTGGAGCGCGGCGAAGAGGGGCAGGGTGGTGTTTAGGGTCAGGGCTATGGCTGGGGCTAATAGCACGAGGTTAATTATTGGGATATTATTGGAGAATATTATATTACACTATTGTATAAGAACTGGCTTGCTCGTGAACGGGTCAGCGGCATGTTGACAGTCGCTATGAAGCATACCCTACTGACCGTCTCCCTCCTGTCCGCCGCCGCTTCGCTTTCCGCCGCGCCGGTGGTCACCCGTGGCCCTTCCTATAACTTCATCGGCGCCAATATCGAAGGCGGCGAAAACGGCTATATTGCCGTAAACGTCGACTTCAATACGACGATCAACGACTTCCTTTACGTCACTGGCGAGACCACCATCGCCGGTGAAAACGACTTCGGCGATATCTCCCAGACGAATGTCGGCCTCGGTCTGCGTTTCGCGGTGGGTGACTCGACCAACTTTGAAATCGAAGCAGCGACCGGTCAGATCCAGTACCTTAACCTGGTTGGAATCCAATTCGGCGGCGCTGGTGTCGGCCTGCGCTCACGTCCTGCTGACTGGGTCCAGTTCCATCCCCGCCTACGCTATTTCGCCGCCGACGGACTCATGGAAGATTTCGGTATTTTCACCCTTGGCGTCAGCTTCTTCCCGACCAACGAGGTTTCCATCGACCTTAATTACAACCGTTATTTCGATGGTATCGAAGACAACCAGGTCGGCTTCGGGGTCAGCTACCATTTCTAAGAAATAGAGGCTTCATTGCGATGGGCCCGACGACTGTCGGGCCCATTTTATATAACCACACGCCACTTTTATGATGTATTCCAAATCAATGCTAATCGCACTTGCTTCAATCCTTGTATCGGGTTGCGCATCGATCACTCGCGGGACCAAGGAAGTCTTCGTAGTCGACTCGATGCCCCAGGACGCTGAGGTGAGGCTTTCCAGCGGGCAGGTCGGACGGACACCGGCCAGTTTCGAAGTAGGCCGACGTGATACCCTGACGGTCTTTGTCAGCAAGCCTGGCTTCAAGAGCCGCACGGTCATCGTTCAGTCCGAGGTCGGCGGCGGCGGCGGCGCCGCCATGGCGGGTAATGTCATCTTCGGCGGCATCATCGGCGCCGGCGTCGATGCGGGAACGGGTGCAATGTATGAACATAAGCCGAATCCTCTTATGGTGCAGCTGGAGCCCGAGTCCGCACCGGCGAAGCCTTGATAGGAGATAGGCAGTCATGCTCCAAGACCCGGCCTATGGCCGGGTCTTTCTTTTGGAGATGCTTTAAAGGCTGGTTCGGATGACCGGGCCGGTCATCCCTACCCAAGGCAACTAGGGCAGCACGCGGTGCTGCCCCTACCTCATGCGTTAGCGCTGGCGGGAGGCTGGGGAGAGGGCAAAGTGGGGTGGTCTCATGTTCAAGGGTATCTCTCAGTATTTCGCCGCGATCGGGCGGGCCATGCGGGTTCGTTCCGGGCAGGGTGAGGCACATGCCGAGCGATTGAAGGCCTATGGGGAACTGAATCGTTTAGAGCAGTCGATTCCGGCCGCTCGGGCGGAGGTCCAGGCCGCGGCGGAAGCGATCGTGACGGCTGCGGTCACGGCCGAGATGCGCGCCACCTCCATCGCCGACCTAAAGGACTACGGCGCGGCGGTCGGCCCGCTGCAGGCCGCCGGCTTCCGGACGGTTTCCGATCTGGTCGGACATACGCTCAGCTCGTTGCAGGGTCACCGGGGCATCGGCGAGGTCACGGCCGGTTCCGCGCTACAGGCCCTGGCGACTTTCCAGGAGTCGGCCAAGGCCCATGTGCGCTTGCTGCCCGATCCGGATAACCGTCGGCCGTCCGACACCCGTCTCCTCGTCGCCTTGGTCAAGTATGAGACCGTGGTGCGTGATTTCGGCACGCGTCCGGCGGAGGCCCGCATCCGCTTCGACGACACGACCCAACGGCTCCAGCAGACTCAGGCCCGGACCCGTCTGAGCGATCAGGTTTTCTCCGTCTCGGCCCAGAATCAATTGGCCCGCAACTGCGAGGGATTGACGGCGGAGTTCCGCTGGATCGCGGCCGAAGCCCGTGGGCTGGCGGATTATGCCCAGCGTCTGGCTTTCGATCCGAAGGCGATCTGGAGCCGCTATACGGATAACTCGGCTTCTTTCATCGCACTCCTGGAAAGCCTGCTGCCGGCTAGGACCATCGCCAAGGGAGCATTGGCGGCGCCTGACCTGCGCGGCGGTTTGCCGGCCGAGATCGCCGATGCGGTCGAGGGCACCCAGGTCGACCTCCGTCTGCTCACGGCTACTCTACGCCGTTACCAGCAGTTCGGAACGCAGTATATCATCTGCCAGAAACGCGTCCTATTGGGTGACGACATGGGCTTGGGTAAGACCATGCAGGTTCTGGCGGCGATGTGCCATCTCGCCGCTCAGGGCCGGAAGCACTTCTTCGTGGTGGCCCCGAACAGCGTGCTGATCAACTGGGAGCGCGAAGTGAAGAAACACACCAAGCTCAATCCGATCGTCGTTCATGGATCGGATCGCGACGACGAACTGGACCAGTGGCGTCGCGAGGGCGGGGTGGCGATCACGACCTACACCACGCTGAGCCGGTTGGTCGATGGCATCACCGAGGTCGATTTGCTCGCGGTCGACGAGGCCCATTCGGTCAAGAATAAGCAGGCGCAACGCACCCAGTCGGTCATGCGCCTGACCAGTCTCGCCAAACACGTCGCTTTCATGTCCGGCACTGCTTTGGAGAACCGCTTGAGCGAGCTCCAGACCCTGGTGACGACCGTCCAGCCGGAACTCAGCCAGGAAGTGCTGACCTTGCTGAAGCAGATTCGTCCGGCCCCAGCCGAGGTCCGCGAGAAACTCGCGCCGGTCTACCTGCGACGCATCCAGGCCGATGTCCTGACCGAGTTGCCGGACATCACTGAGACCGACGAGATCATCCCCCTTGAGCCGGCGGACGTCGAAGCCTACCGGGCCAGTCCGGATAACTTGATGCACAAGCGGTTGGCGGCGACCGTCGGCGCGGGCGGTTTGCAGTCGGCTAAGTTCGATCGTTTGAAGGAGCTTCTTGAGCTTTATCGCGACGACGGGCGTAAGGTCGTGGTGTTCTCGTATTTCCGTCAGGTCTTGGATGATGTCAGCACGCTCGTCGGCGGATGCGCCCAGATCCACGGTGAGATCAGCTCCGTCGAACGTCAGCAGGTCATCGATCGTTTCGCCGCCCTGGAGGGGTTCGGCGTGCTGGCACTGCAGATCGAGGCCGGCGGCGTCGGCATCAACCTCCAATGCGCCCAGGTCGTCATCCTGATGGAGCCTCAGTTCAAGCCGTCCACCGAGCGTCAGGCCATCGCCCGCGTCCGGCGCATGGGTCAGACCCGCAAGGTGAACGCCCATCGGCTCATCGCCAAAGGCACCATCGACGAAATGCTGGTTAAGCTCGTCGCCGAGAAGTCACAGATCTTCGCCGACTACGCGCACCAGAGTTCGGTCAAGGATGCCAGCGGGATGGCGATCGATCCGGGGAGCGCGGTGATGAGGGAGTTGCGTAGCGCCATAGGCGCGTAAGCACTACTAGTTGACACGTTGACAAGTTGGCACGTGGGCAAGGGCGCGTGGAGGCTGCGTAGCGGGC
>JACCDS011406093.1_pt1 | contig 16660 bp, 14 predicted proteins | sample 7446441 | NCBI WGS metagenome assembly JACCDS01 (sample SAMN15323445, study PRJNA562643) | freshwater metagenome | isolation source: river surface water | place: USA:Blue River Watershed | collected 2017-08-17
ACCTCTGTGGTTCCAACAAAAAAGTTCTATAAACTGCTGATTATCAAACAAAAAACCCCGCCATCACTGGCAGGGTTTGGGGGCTCCTCCTGCTGGACTTGAACCAGCGACCCTCTGATTAACAGTCGTAAACATAAGCCAAATCAGGCAAACCAGCAATAAGGAAATTCTCTTTGAAGTAGCTGTATTATAGCGAATTATAGAATTTTTATCGTCATTGCTTAGTGCTACTTGCGGTCATTTGCGCTAATTTTGTATGCAAATTGTATGCAAATTTTGATTCATGAGCACGCTGGCAGTTAAGGTGGTATTGGACGCCCGTCGGGCCTTGGTTAAAAGCCACGAGTCGCCGGACCCCGTTTTTCCGGTAAAGTTGCGTGTGACCTTTGCCCGGAAGCAGCGGTACTACCCCTTGGAGGTGAGCGGGGTTTCAAAGGCGGATTGGGAGAAAATCCAATCGGGACAGCGGCTGTCCAAGTTCCAGCGCGTGGTGTTTCACACGGTGCGGGAGGTCGAAGGTCGAGCCATAGAAATCACCGAAGCGATCCATCCATTCAGCTTTCATGCCTTTGATGCGCGCTGGAAGAATTGGGCAATTCCCGCGAGCTCTAGTAAATCCTTTCAGGGGGTATTCAATGAGTACATCGAGGATTTGCGTCGAGGGGGAAGAGCGTCCACCACCTCAAGCTATCAATGCGCGCTCAATAGCCTCTTGTCCTTTTCAAAGCACTTGGCATGGAACGACCTCACTCCTGAATTCCTGGAAGGTTACGAAACCCACATGCGAAATCAGGGCAAGTCGCAAAACACCATCGGCATTTACCTACGGTCACTGCGGGCGGTTATCAACTTCGGAATCGCCAACGGACTCTTCGCCAAAGAGTACTACCCATTTGGCAGAAAATCTCATGGCAAGTACCAGATCCCCGCCGCACAGAACAAAAAGCGGGCGCTCATAAAAACAGAAGTAGAGGCGATCAAAGCCCTCACAGTAAAACCTGGATCGCGCAAAGAGCTTGCTCGGGACTTTTGGCTTTTCTCGTACTATGCCAACGGGTGCAACATCAAAGACATCGTCCACCTGAAGTGGCGCGACATCGACTGGAAGGAGGGCGTCATTCAGTTTGTGCGCAAGAAGACCGAGCGTGCCAACAAAGCCAACCAGGTACAAATCACCGCCGTCATCAATCCGCATCTAACTGAGGTTATTCACCGACGCGGAATCGAAAACCCCGCACCGAATAAATACGTGTTTGACATCATTCGGGATGATCAAACCGCCGAGCAGCAGCACAAGTACACACAGGACTTTGTACGAAGGATCAACATAGGGCTCAAGCAAATTGCGGATGAACTTGAATTGTCCAAAAATCTCACCACCTACACAGCCCGTCACTCTCACGCCTATGCCCTTTTGATGGGCGGAGCTTCGCTCGAGGTCATTATGGATCAATTCAAGCACAGCTCCATGAAGACGACCATGAGCTACATCGATTCCATCGACAACGAAAAACGCAAGGACATTGCGAAGTTGCTGTGACCCGCAAAATTGGAGGAATACTTTCCGAACCACAGTAGCGTGTTGCTCAGACACACGAAACGGGACACTACCATCTAAGTTGGTTTATTTGCCATGCCCGAAGGACCCCCTCAGGCAGAGTGAAAAACCAAATCCTAAACGTCAAAAGTTATCAACGGTGGTACAGTTTGCCGCGGACTTAGTGGCTCCTACAGCACGGAAACAGTGGTACAGTTTGCCGCGAACAGACTGGTACATCTTGCGGCGGAATGAGTGGTACGGATTGACGCGAATTTTGCAAGTTGGCAGAATAATTTGTATTTACAACAAAGGCGGTCTCTTGCATTTTTTGGCATTTCTAGCAGAAACTTACAATATTATTGTAAATGACGACTGAGAATGTCTGAAATTCCACATGAGGTATTAGTGGTAATATAGTATTCACCTATGGGCCCAATGTATCCTTCTACAACAATTTACTAGTTTGAATCTCGAACCCAACATGTAAATTAAGAAATAAAGGTGTCTATCTTGATCTTATACTCTCCAGATAAGGCGTAACAGATGTTATTTGGAATATCACAAAATTCCCAATTTTCTTCCCAAACTGGTGGATAACCATTACTTGTGAGATCCGAAAATACTTCCAACTTGAAATTGTTAGAGAAAAGAATTTGAAAATCCCAATTATTAACAAATGTTATTTTAGATATTCTCGTATTTTCCATTCTGGATAGCACATTTTTATACAAACCTTTTTCTATAGTACAATCATCTGTTGATGTCAACAACACCGATTGAGTAAAGCAATCTATAATTCGCCAAGAACAATTGATCCAAAGTGTATATTCGAAGTCCATTTTTAATAGCATTATAGAACCAGCGGATCCACCCGAGGAAATTGTCGTCAGTTCTTTATTATTGAGGCACATCATTTTATCAATAATCTCCATCCTGAATAATTTTTTCAATTTCTTTCAAAGATAATCCTTCTTTGTTTATTCTCTCATGTAATCGATTCCGTTGTGTCCTATCGAGATTATATTTCTTAACGAGGTGTTTAAATTGATCATTTTGTGCAGTATTACTTTTAGGTGATTTTCCAATTTGTTTACCTATTTTTTCGAAATGTGGCTGATCTGCAAAATTCGCGTCAAATTGTACCACTCATTCCGCGGCAAACTGTACCATGGTGTTCGCGGCAAACTGTACCACTGTTTCCGCGCATCATGGGCCACTAATTCCGCGGCAAACTGTACCACCTGTTGATAACTTTTGACGTTTAGGATTTGGTTTTTCACTCTGCCTGAGGGGGTCCTTCGGGCATGGCAAATAAACCAACTCCGATGTACAAGTTACGATTACTTTTAAAACACTACCATGCCGGCGCGAGTAAGCGCTGGATGGCTCAGGCGCTGGACATTTCACGCTCCACGCTTAATGTCTATTGGGCTAGAATAGAAAGCCTTAACCTCGCTTTTGAGGAATGGGAAGCGCTTTCTGACCTCGAGGTGAGCCGGCTGCTCATCAATCCAATGCCTGCTGCTCCGGCTGATCCTCGGTTGGCGGTGCTCACGGCAATGCTTCCTCAGATTGCTAAGGATCTCAAAAAGAAGGGCATGACCATTATGCGCCAATGGAAGCTGTATTATGCCAAGCATCCCAATGGCTACCGCAAGACGGGATTTTTTAAGCATGTAAACCACTACTTGGAGCGCCATACTGGGCATATGGTCGTGCCGCACAAGTACGGGGACCAGCTTTTTGTCGACTATGCTGGTCGCACGCTTGCGTATGCTGACACGGAGACGGGAGAGTTAATTGAATGTCAGGTATTTGTGGCCATTTTGCCCGCGTCGCAGTATGTCTATGTGGAGTCGCAGCCTAGCCAAAAGCAGGAATACTTTATTGAGGGAATACGTAATGCATTGCGGTACATCGGTGGTGTTCCTCAGGCGATTGTGCCTGACAACCTCAAGAGTGCGGTCATTAAGGCGCACCGCTACGAGCCCACCATAAACCCAGCATTAGCGAGTTTTGCGGAGCACTACACCACGGTAATCATGCCCACTAGGGTGCGTAGGCCGCGCGACAAGGCCTTGGTGGAGGGCATGGTGTCGATTATCTACCAGGAGATCTACCACGATGTCAACCTATCCAACGCGACGAGCCTAGAGCAGCTCAACTTACTGATCTGGGAGCGCTTGGAGGTGCTCAATGAGGCGCCCCGCACTCAGGCAGTCAGTCGTAGTGAGGAATTCTTGGAGTACGAGCGCGAAACGCTGATGCCCCTGCCCGCGTCAGACTGGGAGCCCATTACGGTGAAAAACGTGAAGGTGCAGCGCAACGGACACGTGACCTTACGCGATGATCAGCATCATTATTCCGTGCCGTACACCTTGATTGGCAAGGTCGTGGAGCTAGTCTTCAGCCACTCGAGGGTGCGCTTGTACTACAATCAAGAGCTCATAGCAGAGCATGCCCGCAACTTGCATCGGGGCAAGTACACTACGGACTTGGAGCATCTCGCCTCGCATCATCGGGTGCTTTTGGAGCGCAGTCCGCAGCACTATTTGGATAAAGCCGCTGAGGTCGGACCCTTTACTCGGATCCTTTTTGAACGCATACTTTCTAAGGCCTCGTATCCCGAGCAGGGCTACAAAACCTGCGACGGCATCTTGAGCCTCGGCAAGCGCTTTGGGACCCGTGAATTGGAGCTCACTGCAACGTATGCTCAGCAATTAGACATGGTCAACTACCACATCATTCATAGGGCACTTACCGAGAAGCATTACCTCGACCAGGTGGGGGAATCTGCCAGCATTGTGCACCGTCACGTGCGCGGGGGATCCTACTACGCCCAGATCAACAAAACCACAAACCCTGTTATTAATCCCAACACTTTTGAATCTCATGAATAACCTTGAACAGACATCAGAAATCCTGCGTAAGCTGCGTCTTTACGGCATGGCGCGCGCATACACCACCCTTTTGGAAACCCCTAACGATTCTTTGAGTGCCCATGACCTGATACGGCATTTGGTCGACACCGAATGGGGTGATCGGCGCGGAAGGGCTGTAGATCGTCTGATACGAAGTGCCAAATTCCGCTACACGGCCTCTTTGTCGGAGCTCTATTACTTTGACGGACGCGGACTGGACCTCGATATAGTCCAGCAGCTGGCATCAGGGGTCTACCTGCAAAAGGGTCAGAATATTCTTATCTCTGGAGCTACGGGTACGGGTAAGAGCTATTTCGCTACGGCTCTTGGTCATGAAGCATGCCGGTCGGGGCGCAAGGTATTGTACTCCAATACGGCGCGACTCACCACGCGGCTGAAGCAGTCTAAAGCGGAAGGCCGCATCATCAAAGAGCTAGAGCGAATCGAGCAAGCCGATTTGGTGATTCTCGACGACTTTGGCCTACAGGTGCTGGACGCACAATCCCGCTCAATACTTATGGACATCATGGAAGACCGTCACGACCGCAAATCCACAATGGTCGTGGGTCAAGTACCCGTGTCCTCTTGGCACGAAGTGATCGGCGATGCCACCATGGCTGACGCCCTTATGGACCGATGGGTCCATGGAGCGTATTCGATTGAATTGGGTGGGGAATCTTTGCGTAAGAAATCACCCGGTGACCGAACTCAGGCCCAATAATTTTTTTGACTACCTTAACCCAAGTTATTAACATCGCCAAACGAGTCGAACCAATCTGAACTCAAAACATCAACACCTGCGAAGTGAACTCAAGTCTAGTGGTACAGTTACGCGCGGAATCGATGGTACAGTTTGGGCGGATTTTGCAACTGTTTTTAAAGACCCAAGTAACCCACATAACATTATCAGACAAATGCCAGGAAATCCAAATAGTCCCAATGTATTACAGCAAAGTCCTTATTTAAAATTTATGAAGGAAGGGAAGTTTTATGATGTAAACGGAAAGGTACTTCCAAATGGAAATGTTCCACAGTCTCATATTCCATTAAATCAATTTAACATTAACAATATGCCGAAATTATAAACAAATGGATAAGATAATTGAGAATATATATAGAATGATAGTTGAATTGGCAAGTTTAAGCCTACAACGAAAATTGTGGTTAAATGAAAGTAACGATACGGGGTTAATTTCTTCTTTTTATGAGTTGATGAATTCCTTGTTTGACGATTTTGGTTTTGATGACTTTATTGATAATGGAGTTGCAAAAATGGGATTGTCTAATTCCTTAATAATTGAGTTGAAAAAATTGAGAGAATTATTAAATAGTTATGCTGAAAAAGAGTCTGACGAAGAAATTATAAATGACCCTGAATGGAAAAAAATTGTTGAACAAGCTAAAATAGTAATTAAAGAATGGGATGATAAGGGATCACCGGATATTTCTGAGGATTGGCGGGTTTAAGTAAGACTTTTTTAAAGCCGATACTTTCAATATGTGTGTCAATAAAGAAGTATTGAGCAACCTGATTAGGTGATTAATTAACAGCGTGTTACGCGTTCTCGTTAGAGCCTTCCCTAGCGAGAATTCGGCTTACGCGCATCTTATTGACCCCCACTTGGCGTGCAATTTCTGCTTGAGAGAGATCGGGGTATTGTGCGTGCAGACCCAGGACTTGGTCGTTGATTTCGGCACGGTCGCCGGCACGCAGTAAGTCGGACTCTTCGCAATATCCTTCAAACACAAAGCCGAGCAATCCATTTCTTGGGGCAAGCCGGCATTTGATCACATTTTCGGCGCCATGGTTGAGCATTGCCGAGCGCACCTTGATTTGCTTGATGTAGCGCTGGTCGGTGGACTCGCAGCCTTTACCGATGGCGATAAGGCTGTCGGCCAAGCGCGACAAGCCGGCAGATCCGGCGAGGTCTGCTTCGGTGATCGATAAACTCTTGTTGCGCTTGGGGGTATGGGCTAAGAGCATGATCGAAAGGCGAAATTCCTCTTTAAGGACTTTCATCTCACGCATAAAGTCAATGGCTTCCTGAGCGGTTTCAAGCGAATTCCCCGCGAAGTAGGATAGGTTGTCGATGATCAGCACACGGGAGCGGAGGCTTTCAATGTGGCTGCGGATTTCGGCGAAGACGTCTTGGCTTCGTATTCGTGGTGCTTTGCAGTCGGGATTGTAGCCAATTCGGTACAAATTGGGTGAGAAGGTGAAGGAAATTCCAGGGGGATTGGTGTAGCGCTGCTCAAACTGCTTGTCGTTGAATTCAAAGTCATAGTACAGCACCCCCTGTCCCGGGACGCCGAGTTGAAATCCGGGGATCGCCGTCCCACTGGCAATGGACTGGGCGACCTGCACGGCAAGCAGAGACTTCCCCACGTTGGTGTCAGCAAACAAGATGCACAGTTCCTGCTCAAACCAAAGTTCGTCGAAGAGCATCATGGGCGTGGGTATCTGCTTGGCGTCTTCCAGACAGCGGTTGGCGGTGCGCACGTTAAAGATGGGTGATTTCATGTTCCGTGGTACAGGGCGTTAAGGGACAGGTAGTAGGGACAGCCCGCGGGACGGTCGTCCCGAAATCGATACACCGCCAAGACGGTGTTCACCTCGGGGTGGTGCTTGAGAATGTGCCGCAAGGCACGGCGAAGCGGCGTCTCCCCTAAGGATTTCTCATTGGAGCCTTCCAGAATCCGTTTCAAAACGTCTAGATGCCGTACTAGGGATTCCTTAGAAAGTGTGACGCCGCCCTCTGGTGGTGATTCTGTAGCGAGCGCGGTGTCGATGGCGCAAATGAGATGCTGCAGCTCTGAGCGTTGGGCGCGGGTCATTGCGCGGTGCCGCGTTGCTTGGCATCCAACCAGGCGTCGAGCTGGCTCTTGCGAAACAGCACACGCTTACCCTGCTTGATGTGGGGAATGCATCCCTTGGAGGTATAGCCGTAGAGGGTATTCTTTGAGATGCGCAGGTATTCGACGGCTTCATCGACGGTCAGCAGCGGCTGCGGGTCAATGGTGATGATTGTGGGCACGGCCTCTTCGCCCTCGCGAAGTGCCCGGTAGGATTCGCGGATTAACGCTTGAAGTTCTTCTTTGCTGGTGAGAATGATGGGGTCCATTTGGCAGTTGTTTTTATGATTACTGCGCAAAGGTTTTGGGTGCCTGTCCCTGTGGGTCACCCCACCGAGTACCCCATGGGGCACCCTAGATTCTCAGTTTCTGCATCTCTTTGTTGAATTTCAGCATGATGGATTCATTTCGGAGGTCCTCAATTAATGGCTTGATTCGCAGCATTCTCTTTAAAACCATGCGTTGATTACCCTGAAACGGATCGCGGATTTTCTTGTAGAGGTTGTCGTATCCCCTTCCGCTTAAGGCCACCGTGAGCCTAGTGACTGCGGTCATATCGCATTGATTAATGTTGGCTTCACGAAGTAGAAAGTGCATGACCATGGCCATCTCGGCGTTTTCAAGAGTTTTTGAGTCGTTGAAATCTCCGCCCTCGTCATGGTACTCGTGTTCGTCCAAGCATGACTCCCGAATTACCCCCAACATCTCTGGCATACAGTCCTTGAGCTCCTTCAGCAAATCCTCCGGCACCTCGACCAAATCCATTAGGGTTTGCTGGCTTGAGGTGAGAAGGGCGTTGATGGAGGGCTGCTCTTGAGCGAGGATGGTCCACACCATTTTGGTAGCGAGCATGGCCTTGTAAATAAAAGCCATCTCACTGTACATGCCGCGGCGACAAATCTGCGGCACGGGGGCAATGGCATCAATAGGGTCGGTAAATTCCATGGAATCTGCGCGGCCGTGAAAAAACTCACGTGCCACAGAAATCCATTCGCTGAGCCAAGCAGGGTTGCCGTCGTAGAGTGTGCCGATGCAACGCTCCAGACCGCGCGTGTCAAATTCACCATTACCGTTTGGAGAATTACTTAAGTGTGTGCTTAGGATCTCGCGCAGTATCGGCCTAGCAAATTCAAGGCAATAGGGGAAAAAGTACTCTGGGACCACATTGAATAGCCCCAAGTCCAACTCTTGAAATCGTCGGGAGGGCTGAAATCGAGTCAGGCCTTCAAGCTTATCACACAAGTCTTGGCACGGGGCCACTTCGTCCAGAGAGAGTAAGGTAAATGCGTTCATAGTGGGGACAAGTAACGGCAAAAATCCACCGACAATGATCCGATAAACGGAAGGGCCAATACCTGTTAATAACCGCGAAACGAGGTTAACTAACTATCATTTAACGAGTTATATTGGCATTGTTGCCAAAAGAGTGCTCATGGGCTGCTTAGAATTGCAGGTTATTGCGCAATGAATAACGGTAAATGTTGATAAATCATGGTTTTCAACAACCTGAAAGCGAACAGTTTGGAACACTTTGGTACGGAATGGTACAGGCAGATCGCGGGACAAACGGCAGATTTTGGCGCGAAGGGCGTCGAAAGGTGAACAGTGTCGATCAGCCGATGAGTCCCAAAAGGGGCTAGAACGACCACCCAAACGAACACAACAAACCCAAAATCATGGCCCAGCTGAGCTGGTCAGAGGGCCGCTTGTTTGCCGTCATTTGCGGACTCATTTCAACGTTTTGGCCCGATTTTGTATGCAAATTGTATGCAAATAATGAAAAAAGCACCTACGTCTTTCGATGTAAGTGCTTGATTTTAAGAGCTCCTCCTGCTGGACTTGAACCAGCGACCCTCTGATTAACAGTCAGATGCTCTAACCAACTGAGCTAAGGAGGAATTTCCTGTAAAAAGGGCTGCAATAATACGACGCGATAACCAACCAAGCAAGGGCCTTGGGCCGGTATCTTTGCCAACCAAATCAACGAATTATGAGCCTACTGGTTATTGGCACGGTTGCCTACGACGGATTAGAAACGCCCTTTGGCGTGCGCGAGCGCATTCTTGGCGGATCTGCAACATACATTGGTCTAAGCGCCAGTTACTTAACCAAACCTGTGCACCTGGTTTCAGTGGTTGGCGAGGACTTTGAGCAAGCGCACATTGACATGCTCAACCGCCACAACGTCCGCACCGAGGGCCTTGAAGTGATGCCCGGTCAGAAGACCTTTTTTTGGAAGGGTAAGTACCACCTGGACATGAACAGCCGTGATACGCTGGACACCCAGCTCAACGTTCTAGAGCACTTTGATCCGAAAGTTCCGGATTCCGCCAAGAACTGCGACGTGCTGATGCTCGGCAATTTGGTTCCAGCGATTCAGATGAGCGTGGTGGAACAGCTTTCGACCCGACCCAAGTTGGTCGTAATGGACACCATGAATCTGTGGATCGAGAACACGCCCGAAGACCTTCGCAAGATGCTGAAGAAGGTGGACGTACTGACTGTCAATGACGAAGAGGCACGCCAGCTGAGCGGCGAGCACAACTTGGTCAAGGCGGCCCGCGCCATCCGCGCAATGGGACCCAAGATTCTCATTCTCAAGAAGGGCGAGCACGGCGCACTGCTGTTTGGAGCCGACGGAGAAATTTTCTTTGCCCCGGCGCTTCCGCTGGCCGACGTGGTGGACCCCACGGGCGCAGGCGACACGTTTGCGGGCGGATTTGTGGGCTACCTCGACAGCGTGGGAGACTACAGCTTTGACAGCATGAAGCGCGGACTCATGTACGCCGCGACCATGGCCAGCTTTTGCGTAGAGGCCTTTGGCCCCGAGCGCATGATGGACCTCTCTGCCGAGGTTATTCGCGCCCGACGCGCCGACTTTTCGCAGCTCATTCAAGTAGGCTAAACCGTGCGGGCCGACGTCTACCTGTGGGCGGTTCGGCTCTTTAAAACCCGCGCAACCGCTGCTGAGGCGCTGCGTTCGGGCCAGGTGAGTATTGGCGGAACCGAGATCAAAGCCAGCCGCGACGTCAAGCCCGGCGAAGTACTTGTTCTTCGGTTCACGGGATATACGCGAAGCTTTGAGGTTTTGGGCTTTCCGCGCACCCGTGTAGGGGCCTCACTTGTTGATAACTTAATGCGTGAGGTCACTTCTCCCGAAGAGGTTGAGAAGCGAGAACTCCTTGTCTTGTCGCAAAAACTTCAACGAAATCAAGGGCTTGGACGGCCCACGAAGCGAGACCGTCGCGATCTCGAGGACTGGATTTAACGTGAATTTAACGTTGACAGTCAGTTAATTAAACAAACTAGTTACGGAGGTTTAACACGTTTTAAATGGATGAGGCGATTAACTTTGTCTTATCATCTTTATAATTAAAACGCATGATGAACAAACTAATGACCCTTATGAGTGTGGCCGTTACTTCGGTAGCAGTTCACGCTCAGAATGCCGTCGACACCTCGATGTACGACCAACTTGATGAAGTAGTCGTAACCTCGGGAGTTATTGACGTCGCGAAAACTCGTGAAACGCCTGTTGCGGTATCCACGATTGCTCCAGCAGAAATTTCGCTGAAGATTGGAAACCTTGAGTTCCCTGAGATTATGAGCCGGACTCCGGGTGTGTACGCAACTCGTTCAGGTGGTGGTTACGGGGACTCGCGTATGAACTTGCGCGGATTTGACCAGCGCAACACCTCGTTCTTGATCAACGGTCAGCCAGTCAACGACATGGAAAACGGTTGGGTATACTGGTCCAACTGGCAGGGTCTTACGGATGTCGCAAGCGGGATCCAGATTCAGCGCGGTCTTGGCGCTTCACGCCTCGCAGTGCCTTCAGTGGGGGGTACGGTATCCATCTTCACCAAAGCGGCTGAGCTCAGCAAGGGCGGATCAGTTTCGCAAATGGTAGGTAACAATGGCTACTTCAAAACTTCAGCAGTAATCAACACCGGCAAGAGCAAGAGCGGATGGGCTTCGTCTTTTCTGCTTTCGCGCTGGGTGGGTAACGGGTACGCGTACGGCACGGCTGGCGAAGGCTGGACGTACTTTGGCGCAGTAGGCTACGCGCCAAAGGGCTCGAAGCACGCCTTGAACCTTTCGTTCATTGGCGCCGGACAGTGGCACCACCAGCGTTCTTCGTTTGTTTCGATTCGCGACTACATGAACTTCGGAACCGCTGCGAGTGACAGCCCCGTCGGCTTGACCGAGGGTGAGGACCTCACCGGCGAAGCCATCGATCGCCGTTGGAATACCGACGCGGGCATGATGAACGGCGAGGAATTTAACATCCGCCGCAACTTTTACAACAAGCCATTGGCTACGTTCAACTGGGATTGGAACATCAACAGCAACTGGAAGCTCAACACCTCGGTATACGGCTCAGCAGGGCGCGGTGGCGGTACCGGTTCACGTGGTGGCAACTTCCGCAACGCAGCCATCGACTACTTTCCGTTCAACATCGACTTGACCCAGCACTACTTGGTTAACGGACGCGGAACGCGTTTGGAGAACGGCCAAATCGACTACGACGCCACGGTTTCGACCAACCAAAACACGACCAACCCATACACGGGTGGAATTTCTGCGTTCCAAGGCCAGTTGATCGGTTCGAACGGATTTCGCGACAGCAACGTCAACCGCGCTGTGATGATTCGCCGCGCTTCGATGAACTCGCACGACTGGTACGGCGTGATCTCGAACCTTGAGGGCAAAATCGGCAAGCTCCGCACTTCGATCGGTGTGGACCTTCGTTCGTACAAGGGCTACCACTACCGCGTGCTGACCGACCTGATGGGCCTCGACGGCTACTACTCAACGGGTAATAAGAACTCGCTCGGAACCATCGTGAACACCACGGTAAACCCGACTCCGTTCAACCCGACAGGAATTGACGGTCCAAAGATTGACTATTTCAACAACGGTATCGTAGGTTGGCAGGGTGTGAATGGCCTCGCCGAGTACGCTACGACCAAGTTGACGGCAGTTGTTCAAGCGGGTGTTTCAAACCAAATGTTCCAGCGCGAAGACTTCTTTGACCAGCCCAACATGCCTATCTCTGACAAGCAGAACCAACTCGGCGGGTACGTCAAGGGTGGTGCGAACTACAACGTTAACGAGCACATGAACGTGTTCATCAACGCGGGTTTGATTTCACGTCAGCCCCAGTTTGACGCGGTGTTCCCCAACTTCGCCAATACGATCAACCCCGATCTACAGAACGAAGAAATTGTTTCGTACGAATTGGGTTACGGATACATCAACAACAAGGTTACTGTGAATGTGAACGCGTACGCTACGACGTGGGGTAATCGCTTCGCTTCTGCCGCGTTGCTCAATTCACAGGGTGACCAGGGAACGGCACAGTTCAATAACATTGACGTGCAGCACAACGGTATCGAGATCGAAGGAACCTACCGTGCTTCGCGCAAGCTGAAGCTTCAGGGCATGGTATCAATGGGCGACTGGCGCTACACCAAGGACTTCTCGGCGACTTTGTTTGACGAGAACAACAATGAGATCGGAACCGGCACCTTGTACATGGATGGGGTTAAAGTGGGTAATGCTGCCCAGTTCACGTCAGCGCTCAACGCCGACTACCGTGTAGGCAAACTGAACTTTGACCTCGGTCTTCGCTACTTTGATAACCTTTACGCTGACTACAACATCCTCGATAATACGTTCAAGTCTGACGACAACGCGGGTGCACTAAAGCTTCCGTCGTACATGCTGGTTGACCTCGGTGCCACTGCACGTTTGGGCAACAGCTGGACGCTTCGTGTCAACATCAATAACCTGCTCGACGCTACGTACATCGCTGAGTCAATGACCAACATCCACGCGACCGCAACTTCGGCTACGTGGAACGGTATTGATGCGACCAACTCCGTATGGTTCGGTTTTGGCCGCACCTGGAACGCGTCGCTCAAGTACGCATTCTAAGGTCTACAGCCTAAAAGTGAAGCGGCTCCTCTCGGGGAGCCGTTTTTTTTTGCTTCAGAAATTTTTTGAAATCCGGTTATAACCGAATCACGGCTGTTCTGGCCATCCGGGTATAACCGGATTTTACTTTTTATCCACGAACCGAAGCAGCGGGGCACCCTTCTCAACCGCCTGGCCCGCCTGGACGAATACCTCGGCGACTTGGCCTGAAGCGGGGCTCTTCAGGTTGTTTTCCATCTTCATGGCCTCGAGCACGAGCAGGGTTTGGCCCTCTTCGACTTCGGAACCTTCGGTGGCATCCACCCGCAGCACCAATCCGGGCATCGGAGCAACCAGCACGTCAAGACCTTTGGCGGTCGTGGCGGCCATTCCGAGCTCGTCGAGCAGGGCGTCAATGGGGCGAAGCGACCGAACCTCATGCACGTCGCCGTCGATCCACCATGCGGAACGCTTGGCGGCCGGCTCGTACCTCACGAGAAAGGCGGTTTTGGTGACGGTTCCGCGCTGAATGCGAAACTCGCGGCCCTCAATGTGCTGAATGGTCCAGCCCTCGAGGCCGTGGGGGAAGCTAAACTGCTGGGTTCCGACGTGGTGCGTACGCATGCCTTAAAAGTACGGCAGGCACGATGGTTGTACCTTTGCCGCCGCTATGTTGATTCAAATTTCGCAGTTCATCCTTGGACTTTCACTGCTGGTGGTGCTCCACGAGCTGGGCCACTTTATTCCGGCCGTCGCCTTTCGCACCCGCGTCGAGAAGTTTTACCTTTTTTTCAACCCGTGGTTTTCGCTGTTTAAGACCAATATTCGCGGAACCGAAGTCGGAATCGGATGGCTGCCCCTCGGCGGCTACGTCAAGATTGCCGGCATGGTAGACGAGTCCATGGACACCGAAGGCCTGGCCGAAGAGCCCAAGCCCTATGAGTACCGCAGCAAGAAGCCCTGGCAGCGCCTCATCATCATTTTGGGCGGAGTCACCGTGAACTTCATCGTCGCGGTCGCCATTTATGCCGGAATGGGTGCCTACTACGGCGAAAAGTACGTGGATACGGCCGACCTCAAGGGCGGCGTGTGGGCCACTGAGGTGGCCCAATCTATGGGAATGAAGTCCGGGGATGTTCCGGTCGCGGTGGGCGGACGCGAGATCGCGCGTTTTGACGAGGTCAGCGTAGAAATGCTTTTGGGTTCGGGATCTAGCCTTACCGTGCTCCGCGATGGCGAGCGTGTGGATTTGCCCATCACCCAAGCGTTTGTGGCGAAGGCCATTGAAGAGAAGACCCCCTGGATGTTTCCGCGGGTCCCCTACGTGGTCAAGGAATTTGCGGCGGGTAGCCCCGCTGAGGACGCCGGAATGGCAAAAGGAGACGCCCTTGTGGCCCTGAACGGCGAATCGCTGACTTACTTTGACGAGTACTTGGAGCGCATTCCTGACCTGGCCGGCCAAGAAGTGACCATCACCGTGGACCGTGCCGGCGAGCGCCTCGACCTGCCCGTCACGGTGAGCGACGAGGGCAAAATTGGCGTGTACTACCAAGACAACTTGGCAGAATTCTTCCCCGTCAAGACAGAGACGCACAGTGGCGTGTCGGCGCTTCCGTACGGATGGAACCGTGCCGTTTCAACCCTCTCGTCGTACGCCCGCCAAATCAAGTTGATGGTTCAGCCCGAGACGGGGGCCTACAAGGAGGCCGGAGGCTTTCTCACCATTTTAAAGCAGTACCCAAGCACGTGGGATTGGGAGCATTTTTGGGGCTTCACCGCCTTTTTGAGCCTCGCTCTTGCGTTTTTGAACGTGCTTCCGATTCCGGCTTTGGACGGAGGCCACGCCGTGTTTGCCATCATCGAGTGGGTCACAGGCCGAGCGCCGAGCACCCGCGTGATGGAGGTGGCCCAAATGATCGGATTCTTCGTGCTGCTAGCCCTGTTTGTGCTGGCGAACGGGAACGACCTATTTAAGGCCTTGGGGCTTTAGCGCAGCGGAGCTGCGCGTGCCTAGTAACTAGTTGCTCGTAACTAGTTGCTGGGCGGCTAGCCCAATGCGACATCCAGGGACATCATGACGGCAAAGCCCGCGATGAATCCGAGGGTGGCAATGTCGGTGTACTTGTCGCGCTGCGTTTCGGGAATTACTTCTTCGACTACGACATAGATCATGGCTCCGGCCGCAAAGGCGAGGGCAAACGGAAGCACGGGCTGCATGTACATGACCGCGACGGCTCCGACGACGCCCGCGACGGGCTCGACGATGGCCGAGAGTTGTCCGAACCAAAAGCTGCGAAGGCGCGAAACGCCCTGGCGACGAAGCGGGAAGGCAACGGCGATGCCTTCAGGAAAGTTTTGGAGGCCGATCCCAATGGCGAGTGCCACGGCGGCTCCGAGTGAAGCGCCGTCGATTCCGGCCGCGTAGGCTCCGAATGCGACACCCACCGCGAGCCCCTCAGGAATGTTGTGCAGCGTAATGGCGAGCACCAGGAGGGTCGTCGACTTCCAGTCGGTCTTCACCCCTTCGATTTCAGATGGGCCGAAGTTGATGTGCAGGTGCGGAACCAGTTTGTCAAGCCCAAAGAGGAACAGCGCGCCCGCGAGGAAGCCGAGCACCGGCGGAATCCACGGGATGTAGCCCTGGGCCTCGGACATTTCGATGGACGGAGCAAGTAGGCTCCAGTAGCTGGCGGCGATCATGACTCCGCCGGTGAATCCGAGCATTCCGTCGAGGACCCTGCGCGGGAGTTCTTTAAAAAGAAAGACAAGTGCGGCGCCCGAGGCGGTTACTAGCCACGTGAAGGTGGTCGCCAGGAACGCGAGCAGTACGGGGTGGTAGGAGCTTAACGTTTCAAGCATTTCAAATGGGTTTCGTGCATTAAAGGTACATCGCCGGATTTTGACCTAGGTTTGCGGTATGGTCGATCGCATGGACGCCGAATTTGTACTGCCCGAAGGGAAGTCGGTGTTTTTTGCCAGCGACCTGCACTTGGGGGCACCGGACGCGCAAGCGAGCGCCGAACGCGAAAAGGCTTTTGTCGCTTGGATGGATTCGGTAAAGCCCCGCGCCGCTGCACTTTACCTCGTGGGGGATGTCTTTGATTTCTGGTTTGAGTACCGCCGTGCTATACCCAAGGGCTTTGCTCGCCTTCAGGGCCGCTTGGCGGACTGGTCCGACTCGGGGATTCCCGTTTTTCTTTTTACCGGAAACCACGATTTGTGGATGCGCGACTATTTTATGCAAGAATTTGGTATTCAGGTTTTTCACGAACCTGTGCGCCATGTTTGGAACGGAAAACACTTGGTCATTGGCCACGGCGACGGCCTTGGTCCGGGCGACACGGGCTACAAGCTTTTGAAGCGGGTATTTACGTTTAAACCGTTTCAAACGCTGTACCGCTGGGTCCACCCCGACCTCGGAATCGGC
>JACCDS012130109.1_pt1 | contig 16659 bp, 15 predicted proteins | sample 7446441 | NCBI WGS metagenome assembly JACCDS01 (sample SAMN15323445, study PRJNA562643) | freshwater metagenome | isolation source: river surface water | place: USA:Blue River Watershed | collected 2017-08-17
CGCAAAGACCAGCCGCGCGTGCCGATCACCGCCAAGCTCGTCGCCAATCTCCTCGTCGCCGCGGGTGCCAATCGCGTGCTCACGATGGACCTGCACTCGCAGCAGATCCAGGGCTTCTTCGATATCCCGGTCGACAACATCTATGCGTCGCCGGTGCTGCTGGAAGACCTGGTCAAAAAGAATTACGAAGACCTGCTGGTGGTGTCGCCGGACGTCGGCGGCGTGGTGCGCGCCCGTGCGCTGGCGAAAAAGCTGGGTTGCGACCTGGCCATCATCGACAAGCGCCGCCCGAAGGCCAATGTGTCCGAGGTGATGCACATCATCGGCGAAGTTGAGGGACGCAACTGCGTGATCATGGATGACATGGTCGATACCGCCGGCACGCTCACCAAGGCCGCCGAGGTGCTCAAAGCGCGTGGCGCGAAGAAAGTCGTCGCCTACTGCACGCACCCGGTGCTGTCGGGCCCGGCGATCGAGCGCATCCAGAAATCGCCGCTCGACGAGCTGGTCGTCACCAACACCATTCCGCTCAGCGATGCCGCGAAGGGCTGCAGCAAGATTCGCCAGCTGAGCTGCGCACCGCTGCTGGCCGAAACGATTCGCCGCATCAGCAAGGGCGATTCGGTGATGTCGCTGTTCGCGGAGGACGAGGCGGCAGGTTAAGGATTCGGGACGGTGTCATCGCGAGAGCAATGACACCGCCCTTTTAAGCGTCCCCTGGTCGCGGGGGACGTCAACCCGAGGGCGCAAGCCCAACACAGGAGTCGTCATGGAAGTTATTGCATTCCCACGTACCGAGCAGGGGTCCGGAGCGAGCCGCCGCCTGCGCCGTGCGGGCCAGACACCGGGCATCATCTACGGTGGCACCGAGGCACCGGTCGCAGTCGCACTCGATCACAACGCGCTGTATCACGCGCTGAAGAAAGAGGCATTCCACTCGTCCATCCTCGACATGAAGGTTGACGGCAAGGCTGAAAAAGTCGTGCTGCGCGACTTCCAGATGCACGCTTACAAGCAGCTGGTCATGCACGTCGATTTCCAGCGCGTTGACCCGAACGCAAAGCTGCACGTGAAAGTACCGCTGCACTTCATCAACGCCGACATCGCTCCGGTCGTGAAGCTGTCCGGTGGCGTGATCAGCCACGTGCTCAACGAACTCGATGTCAGCTGCCTGCCGAAGGACCTGCCGGAGTTTATCGAGGTGGACCTGTCGAAGATGACCGACGGCTCGTCCTTCCACGTCGCCGACCTGAACCTGCCGGCCGGCGTCACCGCTGTGCACGCAAAGGAAAATCCGACCATCGCTACCGCGACCATCCCGCGCGGCGCGAAGTCGGACGAAGCTGCTGCGGCTGCCGGCACGGAAGAGAAGAAATAATCGCTTCCCGGTCGGACAGAGAAGTACAAAGAAGCCCGTCCTTTGCGACGGGCTTTTTTGTGCGCGCGTGATACCGGATAATCCGAATTTTTTTACCGATTTTTACCGACATCGACTCATGCCCAGCGCACCCATCCGCCTGATCGTCGGCCTCGGCAATCCCGGCGCCGACTACGAACAGACCCGCCACAATGCCGGTTTCTGGCTGGTTGACCAGCTGGCCCGAGGCGACCTGCGCAAGGAAGCACGCTTTAATGCGCTCGCTGCCCGCGTTCGCATTGGCGGCGGCGAAGTCTGGCTACTGGAGCCGCAGACCTTCATGAACCGTTCCGGGCAGTCCGTCGGCGCTATTGCGCGGTTCTACAAGATCACGCCGGACGAAGTGCTGGTCGTGCATGACGAACTCGACCTGCCGCCGGGCGCCGCGAAACTGAAAAAAGGCGGCTCTTCGGGCGGACATAACGGGCTCAAAGACATCACCGCCGCCCTGGGCACGCAGGATTACTGGCGGCTGCGGATCGGCATCGGCCATCCGCGTGAACTCCAATTGCAGCAGCCGGTGGTGGATTTTGTGCTGCACCGACCGCGCGCGGAAGAACAGCGCCAGATCGATCAGGCCATCGAGAAAGCTATCGCGGTGATTCCGCTGTTATGCGAGGGCCGGCCGGAGCAGGCCATGCTGGAACTGCATACGCCGGGCGCGCCCGCAAAAAGCTAAGCATCCGCACTCTCTGCCCATGCGAGTGTCCGGCGACGGCGCCTGCGGGGCTGACATCATCTTTTTTCAAATATCGGCGGCTCTGCGGCCAATTATCGGAAAGCACCCGGCCAATTCGCACAAGGTTGAATCAAGATCAACCGCGTTATGGCCACATAATGAAAAAATCCCGACCGTGCGAATGTGCGGCGATGCACTTGAATCAAATGGCCGAAAATCATCCACTTAATCTCGTCACGCAGAGCGAAGATGTTTCTTAAAAATAACACAATATAGAATAAATTATTAAAAATCAGTGACTTGTATTATTTTTGAATTATTAGTGCACAGGCGTATTCATATTTTTAATACTTCGAATATAATTCGCCGGCTGTCAGGGGCGTCCTTGCTGATGCCATTGACCACCTGCAACTCTATTGATCGGGGAATACCATGACGTCTTACAAAGAACTGCAAAGTCAAATTGAACGACTGCAAAAAGAAGCCGAGCAGGCGCGCAAGAATGAAATCGCCGCAGCGATTGCGGAAATCCACGCAAAAATGAAAGACTACGACCTGTCGCCGGAAGATCTGGGCTTCGGTGCCGGTGCAGCCAAGCGCAAGCCGCTGAAGGCGACACGTCGTCCGGTCGCTCCGAAATACCGAAACATTACGACTGGCGAAACCTGGAGCGGTCGAGGCAAGCCGCCGAAATGGATGGCCGGCCGTGACAAGGCGCAGTTCCTGATCTCGAACGCTGCCTGAGGACAGCGGCCGCCTCAGTGCGGCGCTGTAGGAAACACAAGGGCCACCCGCGGGTGGCCCTTGATTTTTACGGATGAATTCTTTTACGCCCGAATTTTTTTACGCCCGAATTCTTTGCGACCTGAATTGCCCTACCCGCGCAACGGCAACAACAGCGAGCGCAGCAGTATGCCGGCATCGGTGAAGAAGCCGCGCCGCTCGATATAACGCTGCGCATAATCGAGCCGTTGCGGTAGCACCTTCTCCATATACGCCGCCTCCAGCGCCTCGCCCTCGAGCCCCTGCAGCAAGCGGCGCTCGTCGCGAAACTCCACCGTGGCCAGGTCAATCAGCCCGGGCTTTACCGACAGGACGCGCTTGCGCACGTCCGACGGATAACAGCCCACATAACGCGGCATCTCCGCACGCGGACCGACGAGGCTGAAATCACCACGCAGCACATTGAGCAGCATGGGCCATTGCGCGATACCACGACGACGCAACAGCGCCCCCAGCCGGGTAACCTGCTCGCCTTCGCACCCGCCAATCGTCTCCATCGCACCCGGCTCTGAAACTGCAGTACGAAACTCGAAAGCCTTCACCATCCGGCCATTGCGGCCGACACGATGCGGACGCGTCAGTACCGGACCGCCATCCAGCTTCAGCAACAACGCCACCAGCAGCGATGGCAGCAGCAAAACCAGGCCGATCAGCGCGGCCAGCGCGAGATCGGCGAGTCGTTTCATTGTCAGTTCTTTAATCAATCTCGATTCTTTCTTTGAGTATCAAATGGGCGACGGGACAACACGCGCAGTCTACCTGTGTCGTCGAGGCAAGGCATAATGTGATGCCCATCACAAATTGACCCCGGCGCCGAGCCTACAGTTCGGGACTTCATATATGCACCGCATTCCGGGGTGCTGAAACCACAGGTGACGGTAGCATTCAGCCTGCAAAACAACATCGAAAATACTCGTCAAAACCAGCCTCGCCATGCCAATCAAGCCCGTCGACACTAACTCCCCCCTCGCCCGCGTGCGCCCTCCTCAACTGCGGTTGGCCGCTGTGCTGGCCATCGCCGCTCTGTCGATGCCGGCCCATGCGCTGAGCCTGATGGAATCCTACAAGGCGGCGCTGGAAAAGGATCCGACCTATCAGCGTGCGCGTTTTGAGCGAGACGCGGCCAACGAATACGAAACGATCGGCCGCGCGGCGCTGATGCCGAGCGTCTCCGCGTCATACAACTTCATCAAGAACGACGCGGAGCGCTCATTCAACAACGGACCGGCGACGCCATTGCAGTACACCAGTAAGGTCGCGACCTTGCAACTGCGCCAACCGCTGTTCAACCTCGACGCGTGGCAACGCTTCAAAGGCGGCAAGGTACAGGTTGAGTATAGCGAAGCGCGCTTCAGCGGCGATTCGCAAGAACTGATCAGCCGCCTGACGACCGCCTATCTCGATGCACTTCTGGCTGAAGACCAGCTGCAACTGGCGATTGCGCAGCGCGACGCTTACCAGGCAAGTCAGGTTTCCAGCCAAAACCTGCTGGAGAAAGGCGCTGGCACGAAAACCGACGTGCTCGAGGCCCGCGCCCGATTCGAACTGGCACAGGCGCAAGTGCTGGAAGCCGAGGACGTCGTCAATACCAAGCGCAACGAACTGGGCGTGATCGTTGGCAGCGAGCCGGGCTCACTCGACACGCTCGTGCCCAGCTTGCCAGAACTGCGGCTGATGCCAGCCACGCTGGCCGAGTGGGAAGCCTTGACAACTGCGGGCAACCCCGAGGTGCGCGCGCAAAGACATGCAGTCGACTACGCGCAGACCGAGGTCGAGCGCAACCGAGCCGGTCACTATCCGCGCGTCGACCTGGTCGCATCACACAGCCGTAACACCTCCGATTCGCTGTTCACGTTTGACCAGAAATCGACCGTCAACTCGATTGGCGTGCAGATGTCGATTCCGCTCTACAGCGGAGGCAGCGTGACGGCGCAGACCCGGCAAGCCGCAGCGCGCCTGGCCTCAGGCAGGGCTGAATATGATGCGGCTTTGCAGAAGGCGCTGGTCGAAGTGCGCAAGCAATTCCAGCTGGTGACCAGCACCCGTATCCGGATGAGCGCGATGGAGCAAGCAGTCAGCTCAGCTGCCGAGGCAGTGGAAGCCACCAGGAAGAGTGTGGCCGGCGGCCAGCGCGTGAATCTTGATGTGCTCAACGCGATGCAGCAGCTCTACACTGCGCGCCGCGATCTGTCCGAGGCCCGTCACGGCTATCTGCAGGCCTATCTGAAATTGAACGCCGCTGCGGGCACGCTCACTGGCGAAGAACTCGACAAGATCACGGCCTGCTTTCAAGCGCGCGACTGACCCTCTTTTCTTCCCGCCCAACCGCGAGGATCGTCCCAATAATGCAAGCAAAACAGGCAGCTCCCGGTAACTCGCCGAAGCGCTCCTATATGAAGGGGGCGCATGCCCCCGAACCGCTGTCGATACCGCTCGACGCACCGCCTGCGATTTTCGCCCAGCTACGGCACCTGCAACAGGCATTTGCCGAAGTGTGCAACGCGATCGCACCCGTCGTACGCGAGACGCGCTGCTGGAACCGGGTCACGCTTCATCACCTCGTGTACCGCAGCTTGCGGGAACGTTTCCCGCAGCTCGGCTCACAGCTGATCTGCAACGCCATCTACTCGGTGTCGCGCACCTGCCGTGCGGTGTACCAGTCGCCCGCCAGCCCGTTCAACATCGCGCGCATCGGCGACCGTCCGCTGCCGCAGATGCGCTTTGCGCCGGAGGCACCGGTCTACTTCGACCGGCACACACTGAGCATCCGTGACGGCGTGGTGTCGATGCTCACGCTCGACGGACGCATACGCTTTCGCCTCAGCATCAGCGAGGCCGATGAGCAGCGCTTCCGGCAAGAGAAGCTGCGCGAGATCCTGCTGCTCAACCAAGGCGGCCAGTACCAGCTGCGGTTCATGTTCGCGCCAGACAGCGGCCCTGCACGGCAGTCCGCGGCGACGCCAAAAGCAGAAAGCAAGGACGCCGAATTACCCGAATACGTGGTCCTGCTCGATGAGAGCGAGACCGAACAAGTCAAAGAGTTGGGAGAAGTCGCATGACCACCAAGCCGCCGAACACGGCCCGCCAGCAAAACACGCCCTTGCTGGGCCGGACCTTACGCGCACAAACGCCGATCTTCAAAAAAGCCGTCGGCTTCAGCCTGGCCAGCAGCCTGATGGTACTGGCACCGACCCTCTTCATGCTCGAAGTTTATGATCGTGTGGTCAACAGCCGTAGCGGCGTGACGCTGGTCTCGCTGCTGGTCTGCGTGATCGGCATCTATGTGCTGATGGAAGTGCTGGAGATGCTGCGCAGCCGCCTGCTGCAACAGGCCGGATGGCGTGTCGATGTCGCGCTGCGTGAGCATCTGCATGACACGGCATTTACTGCCAGCCTGCGCGGCGGCATCGCCTCGACGCAGGGTTTCAATGACCTCCGCACCGTGCGCGAATTCATCGGCTCACCGGCAATGACAGCGTTGATGGATATGCCTGCTTCGCTGATCTTCCTGATCATTGTCTCGGTCATCAATCCATGGCTTGGCATCGTTGCCTTGTGTGGCGCCATTCTGCAATTCATGATTGGACTCAGCACCGAGCGCAAGACCATGCCGGTGCTGACCGAGGCGAACCAGGCGGCGATTGTGGCGCAAAACTACGCCAGCGGTGCACTGCGCAATGCGCAGGTCATCTCGGCAATGGGTATGCGCAACAGCATCTACGAGCGCTGGATTACCCGGCAACGCAATTTCCTGAAGCTGCAGGCGCAGGCGTCTGATACCGCGGGCACCAATTCGTCGGTATCCAAGTTCATCCAAACCATGCAGGGCTCCCTGATCCTGGGCCTCGCTTGCTGGCTCACCGTGAAGGGCATGCTGCTGGGCGGCGGCGGCATCATGATCGTCGCTTCCACCCTCGGTGGCCGTGTGCTGACGCCACTGGTTCAGCTGGTCACCCAATGGCGCACCGTGGTCAATGCGCGAGACGCCTACCGCCGGCTCGATGAGTTCCTCGGTAACGGACCGGCCGAACGTGAACAGATGCCGCTACCCGCACCGGAAGGACGGCTGTCGGTTGAATCCGTAGTGGCTCCTGCGCCCGGAACCAACCTGCCCATCATCAAAGGCGTCAGCTTCGCGCTTCAGCCGGGCGAAACGCTGATGCTGATTGGTCCGTCAGCCGCTGGAAAAACCACGCTGGCCCGTCTGCTGATGGGTATCTGGCCTGCCGTCTCCGGCAAAGTCCGCCTTGACGGCGCCGATCTGCATGCGTGGGATAAAGAAGCCCTTGGCCCCCACCTTGGCTACCTGCCGCAGACCGTCGAACTATTCGATGGAACGCTGGCGGAAAACATTGCCCGCTTCGGTGATGTCGACATGGACAAAGTGAAGCAGGCGACCGATCTCGTCGGCCTGTCCGCGCTGATCCATACCCTGCCGAACGGCTTTGAGACGCGCATTGGCGAAGAAGGCGCGATCCTGTCCGGCGGCCAGCGACAGCGCGTCGGCCTGGCACGTGCGATCTACGGCAATCCGAATTTCGTACTTCTCGATGAACCCAACTCCAGCCTCGACGAGGCCGGCGAGCAGGCGCTGATGAACACGCTGATGTCCCTGAAGGCACGCAAGTGCACCACCATCGTCATTACGCATCGCACCAGCGTGCTGCCGGCGGCTGACAAGATCCTGGTGCTGCGCGATGGCCAGGTCGCCGGCTTCGGTCCGCGTGATGAAGTACTCGCCGCACTGCGCAAGGCGACGGCTCCCCGCGTGCCTGTCACCGCTGCCGGTCAACCCGCTACCCCCCAGGTTGCCGGAGGTGTCGCATGAGCCAGCTGGCCCTTCGCTCCGGCGCGCACACCGCCATGCCAACGCTAACGCGGATTCTGATCACCTTCCGCAAGGAGTTCTTGTGGGTGGGTGTGTTCAGCCTCTTCGCCAACCTGCTGACGCTCACGCCCACGCTCTACATGCTGCAGGTGTTCGACCGCGTGATGCTGAGCCAGAGCGAGCTGACACTGATTACGCTGACACTGATCACCGTGCTGTTCATCGCTGTGATGGCCTTCGCCGAGTGGATACGGGCGCGACTACTGGTACGCGCTGGTGTGCGATTCGATGAGCAACTGAACTCACGCATCTTCCGCGCGAACTTCGACGCCAACCTCGAACAATCGCGCGCGGACAACGCAAACACCTTCGCGTCGCTGACGCGCCTGCGCCAGTTTTTGACTGGTAATGGCATCATCGCTTTCTTTGATTTGCCCTGGACGCCGATTTATCTTGCAGTCCTGTATGCGATGCATCCGCTGCTCGGCTTGTTCGGCTTGCTGTTCACGCTGTTCCTTGCGCTGCTTGCATTCGCCAACAACAAGCTGACCACAAAAAAGCTGGAGCAGGCAACCCACGCCGAAGGCGAAACTACGACCTACCTGGCGGGCAAACTGCGCAATGCCGAGGTAGTGGACGCGCTGGGCATGCTCGGCAATCTGAAGCGACGCTGGCTGCTGATGTATCGAGAACACGCGAACGTTCAGTGGCAGGCTCAGGACCGCGCCAGCAAGGCCAGTGCCGTCGTGAAGTTCGTGCAGTACAGCCAGCAGTCGCTGATCCTCGCACTCGGCGCGTGGCTGGCGATCCGCGGCGAACTGACACTCGGTGCCATGATCGCCTCGAATGTCCTGATGGGTAACGCGCTGCGTCCGATCAGTATCCTGGTCGGTACGTGGAAAGAGTATGGTCAGGCCCGCCAGGCTTACAAGGACATTGGCGATCTGCTCGACAAATATCCGGAGCGGCCGGCCGGCCATACTGCTGAACGTGTTGACGGCCAGATCACGCTGAGACAGCTTTCGGCCCACGCGCCGCAACGCACCGCCCCCATCCTTGACAAGATCGACATTCGCTTCGAGGCAGGTGAAGTCATTGGCATCGTCGGCCCGTCCGGCGCCGGCAAGTCGACACTGGCGCGCTGCCTGATAGGCATCTGGCCGCACACCAGTGGCCAGGTGATGCTCGACGGCGTTGACCTGCGTAACTGGTCACGTGAAGAACTCGGCCCGCATATTGGCTACATGCCTCAGGACATCGAGCTGTTTGACGGCAGCGTCGCCGAAAACATCTGCCGCTTCGCGGAGCTTGACTCCGAAGCCATCATCGACGCAGCGCGCAGAGCCGACATTCATGAAATGATTCTGCGCCTGCCGATGGGCTATGACACCCCCGTTGGCCAAGCCGGCCGGCTGCTGTCCGGCGGTCAGCGGCAGCGACTCGCGCTGGCACGCGCCATCTACGGCACGCCGGACGTCGTCGTGCTGGATGAGCCCAACGCCAACCTTGACGATGTGGGTGAGGCAGCACTGGCGCGCGCTATTCGCGACCTGAAGTCGGCCGGCAAGACCGTCTTCATGGTGCTACACCAGCGCAACCTTCTCGCGCTTGCTGACAGTGTGGTCGTGATGAGCGACGGACGCATCACTCAATTTGGAAAACTCGATATCGGTGGCACCTCCGGGCAGATCGCCCAGGCACCTGCCGCCAGCTGACAAGGAACACGAAATGAAGAACTTCCCTCTCCGGCTATCAAAGCAGAATGCCAGCGACGCCACCAATGTGGTCGAACTGGCGCCGGACCTGCCGACCGACACCCGCTCCACCATCCGGCTCGGCTTTATTGCGCTCGTCCTCGGCTTCGGTGGCTTCCTTGCGTGGGCAGCCTTCGCACCGCTCGACGAAGGGGTGCCCGCGTCAGCGTCCGTCACGATCGATACCAAACGCAAGGCCATCCAGCACCAGACCGGCGGCATCATCCGCCAGGTAGCCGTGCGCGAAGGCCAGCGAGTGAAATCGGGCGACCTGCTGGTCGAGCTTGACGATGGCGCCGCCCGCGCCAACTATGAATCGATCCGGCAGAACTATATGGGTCAGCGCGCTGCTGAAAGCCGCTTGCTCGCCGAACTGGAGCGGCGCGATGCGATCAATTTTCATCCGGATCTGCTCTCTGCCAAAGGCGACCCGCTCGTCAACCAGCATATCCTGACTCAGACCCAATTGTTTCAGTCACGCCGTGCCGCGCTACGCAGTGAACTGGCGGGCATTGACGAGTCCATCGCCGGCCAGGAGGCCACCCTCGCCGGTATCCGCTTGCAGCTGGAAAGCCGCAAGCTGCAGGCACTGAAGCAGAGTGAGCAGCTGAAAAATATCTCCGAACTCGCTGCCGACGGCTATGTGCCGCGCAACCAGTTACTTCAGCTGGAACAGTCACAGGCCGAACTGAATGCGGTACTGGCCGAACTGAATGCACAAAAGATGCGTACCGAGCGCGCCATTGCTGAACTGAAGCTGCGCAAATTGCAGCGCACGATGGACGGCGCGAAAGAAGTGGGTGCACAGCTGGCAGATGTTCGCCGTGAGGTGCAGGCGGGTCGTGAGAGGTTCGATGCGATCACTGCAGAACTTGGGCGCGTGAGGATCAAGGCGCCCGTCGACGGACAGGTAGTCGGCCTGATGATTGCATCACTCGGTGGCGTCGCCGCACCGGGTCAAAAGCTGATGGATATTGTTCCCAAAGATGAAGGCGTCGTTCTTGAGGCACGCGTGCCGACCCACGTGATCGATCGCGTGCATGTCGATGATCCGGTGGCAGTACGGTTTTCTGCGTTTGCACACTCGCCGCAGCTAATGGTCGAAGGTATCGTTAACTCGATCTCCGGCGATGTCGTCACCGAGCAGACACCGGCAGGCAATATGTCCTACTATCTCGCACGGGTCAGCCTGACCCCGGAAGGCCTGAAGAAACTCGGCGACCGCCACATGCAGCCGGGTATGGGTGCCGAAGTGCTGATTAAGACCGGCGAGCGCTCAGTGCTGACCTACCTGCTACACCCGCTGACCAAGCGTATCGCCGCGGCGATGAAGGAAGAATGACGCAGAACACCGAAGAACGAGTCGCTGTACAGCGGCTCGTAAAGATCACCTTCGATTACTCGGCAACTGAGGATCGGTTGCTCGCTCGTGCGCAGCCGGTGGATGGCGAGCCGGTAGCCTTGTGGTTAACGCAGCGTCTGGCACGCCGACTCGTCGACGCCCTGTGCACGCATCTCGACAAGACAGCGGTGGCCGACCGCGCCGCATCGCTGATTCGGCCCGCCGGCGCGGCAGGCGGCGATCCCGATCCACAGCAAAAAGACATGTTGTTGAACTTCCGGCGCGAGGCAGCCGCAATGAAGCGCACTTCGACCACACCGGTCCCTGAAGTCGCCATCGAAGGCGCACCGCTGCTGCAAACCATTCGCGTGCAGTTATCAAAGAATCGCGTGTTGCTGGCGCTGGAGTTGCCCGACGGAGCGGCGGCACTGCCACTGACCCAAGATCATGTCTGGCAGCTGCTGCAAATTCTGCTGAACGTGTTCCGCCGCGGCGACTGGCCGCTCGATAGCTGGCCGAGCTGGCTACGCGATGGCGAGCAAGCCGGTAAAGTAGCCGACACCTCAACCCTTCGGGCGCTACATTGAGCTGATTCGGCTCTCTGCCGCTCACTTCTCCCCCTCCCCAGCTGCTGCGCATCGCAGGACCGCCGCGGCTTAAGATTCTGCGTCGAGAAAGCTTGTGTTCCACAGCGGAAAAACCTAGGATCTCGGTTCGAATTTAAAACCAATCCAAAAGACGTAGCGAAATTGCCGACTGCATCAAGCTTGCGACACTGGCAATTTTTGACAATGTTACATAAAATGTAATTCCTCCTACAGGTCTGACCGCCGGTCCGGCCTCCATTTGCGAAGATGGGACATCATGGCCAAGTCAACAAAATTTGCAGACCTGTATTTGCGCTTCATCGCGCTAGTGGAAGGCTTGCGCGAGGCGCCCAGCCTGCCACCGCTGGAGCCGCTGGAAGAGCGGATCCTGATGATCGTGGCGCAGGCACACCACACCCAGGAACGGCTGTCAGTGAAAGACCTGATGGGCATGGCCGAACTCGGTTCACCGGCCATGCTGCATGGGCGGCTGAAATCGATGCGCGAAAAAGGCTGGATTTATCTCGCCGAAACCGAAGACGCGCGACGCAAGCAGCTCGACCTGACCCAGGCGGCGATCATCCATTTCGACAAGGTCGCCCGCTGCATGCTGAAGGCGGTCAAGGAATACGCCTGAAGCATGGCTGACCGCTGCACCGGTCATCGCTTCAAATGCTTACTAGTTCAGATGCCGGATTCTGCTGATTCCGGCAAGCGGCCCGATCAAACCTCCATCCACGCCCAGCCGGGCACCGCCGCAATAAATTCGGGATTCAGCACCGGACGATCCAGTCCATAGCAGAGTACCCGACCACCGAAATCCGTTACCGCACCACCCGCAAGCTCCAGCACGCATTGTGCGGCGGCGGTATCCCACTGGCTGGTTGGCCCAAAACGCGGATAAATATCCGCACTGCCTTCGGCAATGCGGCAGAACTTCAGCGAACTGCCGGCTGCAACAAAGCTGTGCTCGCGGCCCAGCGTCGCCAGCCAGGCGGCGAGCTTGTCACCACCATGCGAGCGGCTGCCGATGACTCGGAGAGGCTCAGTTGCAGAACGGCGGGCGATCTTCAGCGCATGCAATCCCGATGCATCACGCTTCCATACCCCCAGACCTTGCGCCGCAAAGAACAGCTCATTCAGCGCCGGTGCCAGCACCACGCCAGCCACCACCGCACCCCGCACGACCAGCGCGATATTGACGGTGAACTCGCCATTGCGCTTGATGAATTCCTTGGTCCCATCCAGCGGATCGACCAGAAAGAATGCATCGTCCTCTCCGGCGCCTGCTGAGCGTGATTCTTCCGACAGAATGAACAAGCCAGGAAAATGCTTCTCCAGCCCGGCGCGAATGACGCGATCCGCCCGCAAGTCGGCTTCTGTGAGCGGCGACGTATCTTCCTTTTGCCAGATTTCGCCGCCCTTGGCATAGACGTCCATGATCTCGCGCCCGGCGTCTTCAGCAATCCTGCACAGCGTGTCAAGTTGTTCTCGTGAGAGCTTCATTTGCCGTTCATTTCCCAATAGTCCACCAGAGTTTCCAGCCGATCGACAGCAACACCACCGCGAGCGCGCTGCGCAGCAACGCATGCGGCAGCCTTGCCGACAACATCGCTCCAATGATCACCGCCGGCACAGAGCCGATCAGCAGATTACCGAGCAGGCCAAAGTCGACATTGCCGATCAGCAGATGGCCCAGACCGGCAAAGATCGCCAGCGGAATCGCATGCACGATATCGGTCGCAATCAGCCGCGGCGGTGTCAGACGCAGCGGATACAGATAGGCGAGGAACACCGCGCCCAGTGCGCCGGCACCTACCGACGTCAGTGTTACCAGCACCCCAAGCACGGCGCCGGCGAGTATCGTCAGCGGCGCCTGCACTGCCTTGAAATGTTCGCCATCCGTTGTGCGCAGTCGCCGGCCCAGTGCGTGCAGCGGCCTCTGGAACAGCATGCCGAACGCGGTGACGAGCACAGCAATCGCGATCGCTGTCTTCAGCAGTACCACCGCCGTTTCGTCCACCGGGTGCAGCTTCATCCATACTAGCGTCAGCGCGGCTGCGGTCAGGCTACCCGTCCACAAACGCCTCACGACCTGCCAGTCGATCAGGCCATGGCCGTGATGCACGCGCGTGGCGAACAGCTTGGTCAGCGCCGCAAACCAGAGGTCGGTGCCGACCGCAGACAGCGGCGCCACGCCAAAGAACAACAGCAGTAAGGGCGTCATCAACGCGCCACCGCCAACCCCTGTCAGCCCCACCAGCAGGCCGGTCGCAGCGCCGGCAACAATCAGCAGTCCATCCATCGTTATACCTGCCCAACCAGATCACGCACCCAGCGCAACTGTGCCGGCAGACAAACGGTCTGCAAGTCGTAATGCGCAATCGCGAACTCGCGCGCCCGCTGACCCAGCCGCGCACGCACTGCTGGATCGGCGAGCAGCGAAGCCACCTCCGTGGCCAGCGCATCCGCATCAAAGAAATCTACCAGCCGACCGGTGTCGTCATGGCGTATGGCCTCACGCAGCGGCGTCGTATCGCTCGCGACGATAGCGCAACCTGTACTCATCGCTTCCAACAGGCTCCAGGACAGCACGAACGGATACGTCAGATACACATGTACCGTCGACAGCTGAAGTAGTGGAATGAAGTGCTCATACGGGACGTTGCCGAGGAAGTGCACGCGTGCCCAGTCCGCATCACTGATCCTGGGTCGGACCTCGGCCGCAAAAATATCCTTCCATTTACTACCTTGCGGTGGCCTGCCGCCGTAGCTGACGTCGTCGCCACCGACGATCAGCACCCGCGCATTCGGCCTTTCCTTCAGCAGCTTTGGCAGCGCACGCATGAAGGTGTGATATCCGCGATAAGGCTCCAGATTACGATTAACGAAAGTGATGACCTCGTCTTCCCGCGTCAGGCGCACATTGCCATTCAGCGTCAGCGACACGCCGGCCGACGGCGCGACCGCCGCCGTATCTATACCGTCATGGATGACCGTGATCTTCGAACGAAACGGCTGTGGAAACGTACTGGCCTGCCATTGGGTCGGGGAGATGCCGGCATCGGCGATATCAAAGTGCAGCTGATTGTTCAGGTTCTTCAAGCGCAGCCGGCAGCGATCGCCTTCATCGGTGACCGGGAATTCCGGGTCAAATCCGACATCGGCGCCATGCGGATGGTAGAAAAACTCGCAATAGATCGCCAGCTTCGCCTCTGGCCATACCTCTTTCAAGAATAAGCTCTCGCCCCAGCCGGGATGCGCAATGATCAGATCCGGCACATAGCCGTCGGCCTTCATCTTCAGCGCCGCACGAAAGCAGGCCTCGCCGCGGATAGTCTTGGTCTCGAAGTCCGATACCCACGGATGCACATTCGGCGTCGTGCCGCGCGCCGGCTGATACGAATGCAGATTCACGCCCTGCCATACCGGTGCTTCGACCTTGCGCATCAGCATCGCACTGACCTGATGGCCCTGCTTTGCCAGCGCAGGGGCAAGGAACTTGAACTGGCCAGGGAAATTCTGGTGGATGAAAAGGATCTGCATAGAGATGACCGCAGCGCGGCTCGCGTCTTGTTTTTACAGAAAGCGCTTATCTTACCTACAGATTCCCCAAACGCCGACTTACTTGTCTGAGCCACCCTCTGCGCCACCCTCCGAGCCATCCTCCGAGCCACCTTCAGCCCCGCCTACCGCTTTCAACGGCACACTCTCCACCGCATTGCGTAGCCGGTCCGGATGAAGGTGCGCATAGCGCGAGGTCGTACGGATGTCCGCATGCCCCAGCAACTGCTGCACTTCATACAAGCTGCGCCCTGCGTTTACCAAAAATGACGCGAAACTATGGCGCAAATCATGTATGCGCAACTCTGGCAAATTGGCCCGCCGTCTCGCCGCATCCCAACTGTAGAAAATCGATACGAACGGTTTCTTCGTATCCGGATTCGGAAAGACGTAGCGTGCGTCGGGCAGTTTCGCGCGCAACTCCTTCAGCATCTGCGTCGCCTCCGTCGACAATGGTATGTGGCGCACCTTGCCGGACTTGGTCTTTGGAATCCGCCACAGGCGCCGCTCCAGATCCACATCCGCCCATTGCGCATCCAGCGCCTCTCGCTTGCGCGCGCCGGTGTAGATGAGAAATTGAACGATATAGATCAGCAGACCGTTCGGGCTCTGCATCAGCGCATCGAATAAAACCTTCGATTGTTCTTCTGACAAGTAACGCTCGATACGGCTGTCATGCCGCAGATTCACCAGATCTGCCGCCGGATTGCGCGTCAGCGAATCGCCCATCCAGCGCTTGGCCAGCTTGAAGGCGTAGCGCATCAGCGTCAGCAGACGATTGCAGGTGCCCGGGGAATACTCTTTCTCCAGCATCGAATTAATCGTGCCCGCAATCTCCCCCGGCGTTAGCGCCGCCATCGACCGCTTGCCCAGCTGAGGAATGATGTGCACGCGAATCATCGACTCGTCCGTCTTCCAGCTGCGCTTATAGCTTTTCACATAAGGCAGGTACTGGGTCTGGAAGAAGGCGGTCACGGTCATTTCCTCCGTTACCAGTTCCGGCAATGGCTCATCCAGGTCTTTCATCACCTTGCGCAAAATCTGCCGTGCTTTTTCACGCGCCTCGTCGAGCTTGAGTACGCGCGCGTTACCTAAGGTCAAGTTTTTCCTTTTTCCGTCCTGCTCGTAACGCAGGCGATACGTCAGCCGTCCGCCGGACTGAACGTCCACGAACAGACCCGGAAGGAACGTATCTACCGCCTCCCAGTGACTGACACCACCCTCGCATTTCAGCGACTGCACCAGCGATTCATCCAGCTGCATTCTCGTCATACCACACCTCAAATTTCATTCTTTATTTAATGATTATTTCGACCGAAAAAATTCTTTTTTTTAATCGCCTCATCGAATTTTCAAAGATTAGTCGTTAGGTCGTCGAATTCAATACTTTGTTCATATCTGATTACAGAAAAGGGGCGTGCGAAAGACTTTCAGGCGCACTACTGGTCTGTAATTTTTGGGTAAATTTTTCTCACCGGCATGTGTGCCTGCGGAGAAGAGGGTTTGCCCCGGTGAACGTCCCCGCCATTGACTAAACATTGGCAGTGAGTAATACAAGGCAGTAAAAACATTTACAACAGGAGCTAACAAATGGCGAATTCGACCAACTACGACATCGTGAACGGCAACCGTTCCGACGATCGCAGCACCATTACCACCTACGTGTTCAGCCCGAGCGCGACGCTGAAAAGTTTCTCGCTGGGCG